>ERZ1066121.49-NODE-49-length-107716-cov-23.020044_pt1 | contig 107716 bp, 94 predicted proteins | sample MGYA00382768_ERZ1066121 | MGnify/ENA primary metagenome ERZ1066121 (study PRJEB33369, sample SAMEA5778351) | biofilm metagenome | biome: Industrial cooling water; feature: Water cooling tower basin; material: Biofilm | place: United Arab Emirates | collected...
ATTATCTGCACCGCGCGCTGTTCGATATCGGCGGCTGGGCGGCCTATGTCCGCTACCTTGTCTGGGACAACAATCTCCATGGCCGCGAAGACACAAGGCTGGTCGAGCTGCTCGCCATCCGCATGGCCTGGGGCTATGCCCTGTTCCGGCAGCGCAGCGACGCCGAATTCCGCGCCGCCTGGGCCGAGGAAATGCGCCAGGCCGCTGAATTGCCGCCCAACTATGACAGCACGGCCGGCCTGTCCGCCGATCCGGAACTGGCGCTCGATCTGCTGTTCCAGGAAGCCTATGAAATCGCCTGGCAGCAGCAGTTGCTCGGCAAGCTGGCGCAGGATGATGCGGCGCCGCAGCCGTTCGCGCTGCCACGCGCCGCGGTGCGCAAGCCGCTGCAGGCGGCCTTCTGCATCGACGTGCGCTCCGAAGTCTATCGGCGGGCGCTGGAAAGCGTGGTGCCCGATGGCGAGACGCTGGGCTTCGCCGGCTTCTTTGGTTACCCGATTGAATATGTGCCGATCGGCCGCGAAACCGGCGGCGCCCAGTGCCCGGTGCTGCTGACCCCGGCCTTCACCATCACCGAGATGGTCGATGGCGCCTCGGCCGACGAGGAAACCGAGGTGCTGGGTCTCAGGCTGCTGCGCCGCCGCGCCGCCAAGGCTTGGAAAAGCTTCAAGCAGTCGGCCGTGTCCAGCTTCACCTATGTCGAAGCCATGGGGCTGGCCTTCGCGCCCAAGCTGGTGGGTGATGCCCTGGGCCTGACCCGCACCGTCTCTGATCCCAACACCGACGGGCTGGATGGCGACATCATCGGCCGGCTCGGCCCGCGGCTGGACCCGCGCGTGGTTGGCGGGCGCATGACCGGCCTCAACGCCGCCCAGCGCCTCGCCCAGGCCGAAGCCGTGCTGCGCGGCATGAGCCTGACGAAGGATTTCGCCCGGCTGGTGCTGCTGGCCGGCCATGGCTCCACCACGGCCAACAACCCGCATGCCTCGGGCCTTGATTGCGGTGCCTGCGGCGGCCACACCGGGGAAGCCAATGCGCGGCTGGCGGCGGACATCCTGAATGATCCGGCGGTGCGCATCGGTCTCAGGTCGAAGGGCATCAACGTGCCGGACGACAGCTGGTTCCTGGGTGCCCTGCACGACACCACCACCGATGCCATCACCATCTTCGATCGCCACCGGGTTCCGCCGGCGCTGCGCGACGACCTGGCCGAGCTGGACCGGCAGCTGGCGCGGGCCTCCACGCTGGCCCGGCGCGAGCGCGCCCGCTTCCTCGATCTTGATGCGCCGGCCGGCGACATCGACACCCAGATCCTGCGCCGCAGCCGCGACTGGGCGCAGGTGCGCCCGGAATGGGGCCTGGCCGGCAACGGCGCCTTCATCGCCGCGCCGCGCCACCGCACCGCCGGCGTCGATCTGGGCGGCCGCAGCTTCCTGCACAATTATGACTGGCAGCAGGATGAAGGCTTCGGTGTGCTGAAGCTGATCATGACGGCGCCGATGGTCGTCGCATCATGGATCAACCTGCAATATTACGGCTCGGTGGTGAACAACCGGGTGTGGGGCGCCGGCAACAAGGTGCTGCACAACGTGGTGGGCACGCTGGGCGTGCTGGAAGGCAACGGCGGTGACCTGAAGACCGGCCTGGCCTGGCAGTCGGTCCATGATGGCGAGAAGTTCCTCCACGAACCGCTGCGCCTCAATGTGTTCATCGAGGCCCCGCTGGCGGCGATGAGCGCCATCATCCTGGAAAGCCAGACGGTGCGCGAACTGGTCGACAACCAGTGGCTGCACCTGTGGGCCATCGACGATACGGGGCGCGTTTCCCATCGCTACCACCGCGACGGGGAATGGACCGCGCTCTGAACCGTCCCTGTTGACCGCCCGATGCAGTGGCTTGGCAGCGTGCCCAAGCTGCTGCATCGTGGCGCGATGACCAGCCGATCTCCGGAACCCGTCTCTGACGCCGCCCTCTGGTTCCGCCGCACGCTGGCGGTGATGGCCGGCCTCGGCCTGGCGTTGGCGATCTGGCAGCTGCAGCAACTGGTGCTGGTGCTGTTCGCCAGCGCGCTGGTCGGCCTGATGATCAGCGATTTCGCCGCGCTGCTGCAGCGGCGCGGGCGGCTGCCCTTCGCGCTGGCGCTGGCGGCGGCGGTGCTGATCCCGTTGATGGCCCTGGTCGTCATCTTTGGCCTGTTCGGGCAGATGATGGTGCAGCAGTTCATCCTTCTCTCCGAACGCTTTCCCGCCGCGGTGGCCCAGATAGAGGGATGGTTGCGCGCCACCCCGGTCGGCAAGGACATCATCGACCAGCTGTCCCAGGCCGCTCCGAAGATGGAACAGCTGATGGGCATCGCCCAGGCCACGCTGGCCAATGTCGGCTCGGCCATCACCGGGCTTGCCGTCGTGCTGGTGGCCGCGCTCTATCTCGCGGCGCAACCGCGCCTCTATATCGACGGCATCATTGCCCTGTTGCCACCGGCCCGCCAGTCGCGCGCGGCCGAAACGGTGGCGGCGGTGCGCGCTGCGCTGACGGCCTGGCTGAAGGGACAGGCGATCGGCATGGCCTTCGTGGCGGTGGGCACCTCGGTTGGCCTGTGGCTGGTGGGTCTGCCGTCGCCGCTCGCCATCGGGCTGGTGGCTGGCCTGTGTGAATTCGTGCCCTATCTGGGCGTGGTGCTGGTGTCCGTTCCCACCGTTATCCTGGGGTTCGGCCAGAGCGTCGAGAGCGGCATCTTCACCATCGTCGCGCTGGTGGTGGTGCAACAGTTGCAGGGCAACGTGGTGATGCCGATCGCGCAAAGCAGGTTCGGCGATCTGCCGCCGGTGCTGACCATCTTCAGCCTGATCGCCGCCGGCACGCTGCTGGGGCCGCTGGGCGTCATCCTCGCGGTGCCGCTGACCGTGGTTGGCATGGCCCTGTTGAAGCAGCGACTGATGCAGCAGGGGCGCAGTTCGCCGCTGGTCGGCAGTTGAGGGCCGCCAGCAGGCCGTCTGGGGGCCGCTGGCGGCTTGCGCGGCGCGCTTGCCCGTGTATCAGCCGGGTTTCCGCTTCACCCGGAATCACCCAAGACCTGTTCGGACAATGGCACAGCACCCGGCCTTCCTGCTTGTTGACCGCACCGCCGTGCTGTTCTGCGGTGTGGCCGCCGGCATCGCGATCGGCCTGGCCTTCGCGCCCCAGCTGACGGCGCTGCTGGGTGGCGGTGCAGCACCACCGGTGGAAACGGCGGACACCACGGCAGCGGCGGGATTGCCGGTGACCGGCCCGCCAAACCCGGCCGTTATGGCCAACGCCGCTGCCGATCCGCTGCCGGCGGCGATTCCCGCCGGCCTTGCGCGCGCCGTTGCCGAAGGGCGGCCTTTTCGCATCGGCGTGTTCGGCGACAGTTTCGGCGATGGCCTGTGGGCCGCGCTGTACAACCAGTTGCCGCGCAAGGACGCCTTTCAGGTGCTGCGCTTCTCGCAGCAGGCCACCGGCTTCACCCGCTATCGCCAGACCAACCTTGAAGAACGGCTGGCCGAGCAGTTGGCGCAAGGCCCGGTGGACGTGGCGGTGATCAGCTTTGGCGCCAACGACGTGCAGGGCATCTGGGCCAATGGCAAGGCATCGGCCCTGCTGTCGCCGGGCTGGCGGGCAGAAGTTGGCGCACGCGTGGCCCGCTATGTCGGGATGCTCACGGCGCAGGGCGCGCAGGTGGTGTGGATCGGCCTGCCGGTGATGCGCGACGCGCGCTATGATGCCGATGTCGCCGGCCTCAACCGCTTCTTTGCCGGCGAGATGGAAAAGCTGGGCGTGCCGTTCATCGACACGCGCGGCGTGGCGGCAGATGCCGACGGCCGCTATGCCTCGCACCTGGTCGATCCGGCCACCGGCGAGCCGTGGCTGGCCCGGGCCGGCGACGGCATCCACATGAGCGGGCGCGGCTACCGCCTGCTCACCGCCAGCCTGGCCCGGCAATTGCGGGCGTTTGCCGCGTCCGCGCGCGGCAGGGAGGCGGTGCCCGAAACGCTGGTGCCAACGCCCGCCCCGCCGGCGCCCCGGCTCGCCAAACAGCGGCTGCCACCGGCCACCATGCCGCCTGAACAGAGCCCGCTCGGCGCGGCCCCGCCCGCTGCGGCCCCGGCACAGGTTGACCCGGAAACCGCGCCGCCGCCCGCCAGCCCGCCCCAGCCTGAAGCTGCCTCGCCCCGCTGATGCCGGCGCTGCTGGCCTCGCTGGCGCTGGCCGCCGCACCCTGCATCGGGGCCTTGTGCCAGCCCGATGCCGTGGCGACGCTGCCGCTCACCCGCGCGGCGCTGCCGCAGGGGCGGCCCTATCACATCCTCCAGGTCGGCGATTCCCACACCGCGGGCGATGGGATCACCGGGGCGCTCAGGGATCTGCTGCAGGCGCGGCTGGGCAACGGCGGTCGTGGCCTGATGCCGGCCGGGCGGCCGCATGCCGGCGTGCGCACGCGCGGCGTCAGCACGGCGATGAGCGGGGCGTGGCGCTCCACCGGCTTGTTCGGGCGCGGCGCGGCCGATGCCTTCCCGCCGCGTGGGCTGACCGGTTACAGCCTGGTGACCAGCACGCCCGGCGCCAGCCTGTCGCTGACCGCCGATCCGGGGCAGGCGTTCACCGCCTTCGGCGTGTGCGTCCAGACGAGCAGCGACGGCCCGAAGCTGGCGGTCACCCTGGGCGACGAGCGGCAGGAACTGGATTTCACCGCCGAAACCGCAGGCACCGATTGCCGCCGCCTGCCGCTGGCCGCACCGGCCGCCACCGCCCGCATCGAACTCTTGTCAGGGCAGGCCATCGTCAGCGGCTGGTGGCTGGAGCGCGCGGAAGGCGTGATCCTGTCCAGCCTTGGCGTACCCGGCTCGCAGTTGCAATTCCTGTCCCGCGCCGATGACGGCGTGGTGAAGGCGCAACTGGCCGCGTTGCCGCCCGATCTCGTCATCCTCGCCTTTGGCACCAACGAGGGTTTTGCCCCCAATGTCGATGCGGCGGCACTGGAAAGCGCGATCCGCGAGCAGGTGGCGCGGCTGCGCGGGCTCCTGGGCGCGGTGCCCATCCTGATGATCGGGCCGCCCGATGCCGCCAGCCGCAATACGGCGCTCAGCGGCAACGCCCCCGGCCCGGCCACCGATTGCAACCCGGCCATCCGCTTCAGCCCGCGCCGCGCGGCGGTCGATGGCTTCGACATCCCGCTGTGGAACGATGCCGGCGGCGATCTGGCGCCGGATCCGGTGGCGATCGTGGGCGACAGCCCTCGCGCCGTGCGCCGCGGTGAGCCGCTGTTCGTGCCGCCCGGCCTGGCGCTGGTAAGCCAGGTGCAGCGCCGGGTGGCGGCCGACCTGGGCATCGGTTTCTGGGACTGGCGGGCGCGGCAGGGCGGCCCTTGCAGCGCCATCCGCTGGATGCAGGACGGGCTGATGGGGCCCGATTTCATCCATTATTCCCCGGCCGGCGGCGCCGAGGTCGCCAGACGCCTGCTGGACGATATCGAACTGGCGCGGGCCGTGACCGGCGCCGGCTACAGTGCCGGGCGGGCGGCGGCGCGGCCCTGATGCTGTTTCCCACGCTCGATTTCGCGATCTTCTTCCTGCCCGTGCTCGTCCTGGTCTGGACGGTCGGGCAGGCCAGCAACGAATGGCGCAAGATCATCCTGCTGCTGGCCAGCTGGATCTTCTATGGCGCGTGGGACTGGCGCTTCGTGCTGCTGTTGATCGCGTCGGCCGCAATCAACTGGAGCGTGGCGCAGCGCGTGCACGCGCGGGTTGAAGCCGGCGAAACCGCGCAACCCTGGCTTGGCATCGGTGTCGGCGCCAACCTCGCCATCCTGGGCTTCTTCAAATATTTCGGCTTCTTCCTCGAGGAACTGGCGCCGATCCTGGCACGCGCCGGTGTCGCGCGCGACCTGCCGGTGATCGAGGTGATCCTGCCCGTCGGCATCAGCTTCTTCACCTTCCAGGGCATGAGCTACCTGATCGACATCGCGCGGCGGCAGACGAAGCCCGCGAGCTTCCTCGACATCACCTTGCTGATGAGCTTCTTCCCGCACCTTGTCGCCGGCCCGATCGTGCGCGCCAGCCACCTTGTGCCGCAGTTCGCGCGCGTGCCCAGCCTGACGCGCGGCATGGTCGCGGCCTCGCTGCTGCTGATCGTCTGGGGCCTGTTCAAGAAGGCGGTGGTGGCGAGTGAACTGGCAACCGGGCTGGTGGATGCCGCCTTCTTCGACCCCGCCGCGCTATCGGGGCTTGATCTGCTGGCCGGCGCCTATGGCTATGCCGTGCAGATCTATTGCGATTTTTCCGCCTATTCCGACATGGCGGTGGGGCTGGCCGGGCTTTTGGGCTATCGCTTCCCGCGCAATTTCGACCAGCCCTATCGCGCGGCGTCGCTGCAGGATTTCTGGCGGCGCTGGCACATCTCGCTGTCCAGCTGGCTCAGGGACTATCTCTACATCAGCCTGGGCGGCAGCCGTGGTGAGGGGCGCGGCGGTGTGTGGTTCGTCTGCCGCAACCTGATGATCACCATGCTGCTCGGCGGCTTCTGGCACGGCGCCAAGTGGACCTTCCTGATCTGGGGCGGCCTGCACGGCGGCGTGCTGGCCATCGAGCGGCTGTGGCGGGAATGGCGCCCATCGGCGGCGCCGTTCCTGCCGAAACCGCTCGCCATCCTGATCATCTTCCACATCGTGGTGGCGGGCTGGATCTTCTTCCGGGCCGACACGCTGGACGGCGCGCTCGCCTATTTCACCCAGTTGGCGGCGTGGCGGCCGGGCATCGCGCTCACGACGCCGCTGCTGGCCGGGCTGATCGCCTTCGGTCTTGCCATCCACGTCACGCCGCCGGCGCTGATGCCGGCCCTGGCCCGGCGCATCGCGGCCTGGCCCGCGCCCGTGCTGGGGCTGGCGGTGGCGGTCGCCGTGCTGATCATCGATGCCATGCGCTTTGAAGGCGTCGCCGCCTTCATCTATTACCAGTTCTGAGGGACAGGATGGCCGACGCGTTCGAATCGCCCGTGGACATTGCGGCAGAGGTGGCACCCACCGCGCTGTCCGGCCTCGCGCAGATGGCGAGCGCGGTGGCCATCGCCGCTTTCCTGCTGCTGCTGTTCAACGCCCACGCGCTGGCCAGCTGGGCCGACGGGCTTGCCCCCGGCCCGCGCACCGCGCCGGTGAACGCCGCCGCACAGGCATTGGCCGCGCAAACGCAGGCGCGCGGCTTCGATGGCCCGCGCGCCGCGCTCAAATCAGGATGGGATGCGGTGAAGGCGCAGCGCTGGCCGCGGCAAGAGGCGGCCAGCCAGCGCTGACGGCGCTTCAGCGCCAAAGCCCTCAGCGCCAGAAGTCTCAGGGCCAGAAGTCTCAGGGCCAGAAGTCTCAGGGCCAGAAGTCTCAGGGCCAGAAGTCTCAGCGGTAGAAGTCGTGGTCTTCCAGCCGGGCGACGCGCGTGCGGCCCTGGAAGAAGCGGTCGAGCCTGGCCCAGTTGGCGTGGAAATACAGCGCGCCCTGGCTGTGGTCCTCGGCTTCGCCGGTCAGCACCGCGCGGGCCACGTCCACCGCCGCCGCCCAGGTATCGCTGTCGCGGTCGGGGTGATAACGGTCGATGTTGAAGAACTGGCGCGGCTGGCGCGCGACGGCGCACACATCGGGCGCGAAGCCTTCGCGCACCCGGTTCACCAGCACGTGGGCAACGGCGATCTGGCCTTCGCGCGGCTGGTTGGCGGCTTCGTGGTGCACCACCTTGGCGACGCACTTGACCAGCCGTTCATCGATGGACGGGGCGGGGGCAGGGTCTTCGGCAGGCGCCGTGGCTTCGGCCGGCACGCTGGATTCGGGAAGGCTGGCAGCCGCAAGGGCGGCGCTGCCGGCTTCCGTGGCATTGGCCACGGCAAAGGTCGAAACGATCAACATGGCCGCACCGGCGGCCAGCATCTGATGACGCGGCGAAAAGGTCACGAAGATTGCCATTATTGCGCCCCTGCGGCGAACGGCGGCCCAACAACACCACCAGCGCGACAGAAACGACCTGCGAAGCGTGCCCGAAAACGCCGGCACCGGCCCCGCCCGATTGCGTGGCGCGGCCCTAGCCCAGCCTTCGCGGACGGGTCAACCGTTCGTTTACGCCCCGCGACGAAGCGATGCCCAGCGGCGACAGGGCGTTCTCACGTCACGCGTCCAGCAGCGCCTTCAGCCGTTCGTTGACCACGCCGGGGGCGGCCTTGCCGGCCATGGCGCGCATCACCTGGCCGACGAAGAAGCCGAACAACTTGTCCTTGCCGCCGCGATATTCGGCCACCTTGTCCGGGTTGGCATCCAGCACGGCCTGGATGGCAGCGTCGATGGCGCCGGTATCGGAAACCTGCTTCAGCCCACGCGCCTCCACGATGGCGCCGGCGCTTGACCCGGTCTCCAGCATCGCCTCGAACACCTGCTTCATCAGCGGGCCGGACAGCGTGCCATCGGCGCCCAGCGCGACGAGTTCGGCCAGCGCGTCGGGACCAACCGGGCTCTCGCCGATATCCTTGCCCAGCTTCTTCAAGGCGCCGAACAGATCGGTGGACACGAAATTGGCCACGCGGCTCGCCACCTCCGTTTCGGGCTTGCCAAGCCGGCGGGCGGTGGCGGCCAGCGCCGTCTCGAACCAGTCGGCGGTCTCCTTCTCCGCCGTCAGCACGCCGGCCAGATAGGCGGACAGGCCAAGCTGCGTTTCATACCGCGCCCGCTTGGCGGCCGGCAGTTCCGGCAGGCTGGCCCGGCAGGCAGCGATGAACGCATCATCGAACACCAGCGGCAACAGGTCGGGATCGGGGAAATAGCGATAGTCGTGCGCGTCTTCCTTGCCGCGCATCGACCGGGTGGTGCCGCTGTTCGGATCGAACAGGCGGGTTTCCTGCACGATGCTGCCCCCGCTTTCGAGCACGTCCACCTGGCGGCGGGCTTCATGCTCCACGGCAGCCATGATGAAGCGCACGCTGTTCACGTTCTTGGTCTCGGTGCGGGTGCCGAACGGCTGGCCGGGCTTGCGCACGGACACGTTGACGTCGGCGCGCATGGAGCCTTCATCCATGTTGCCGTCGCAGCTGCCCACATAGCGCAGCAACTGGCGCAAGGCAGCGACATAGGCACCGGCTTCGGCCGGGGAACGGATGTCGGGCCGCGAGACTATCTCCATCAGCGCACAGCCGGAGCGGTTGAGATCGACGTAGGACATGGTCGGGTGCAGATCGTGCACCGACTTGCCGGCATCCTGTTCCAGATGGATGCGCTCGATCCCCACGGTCTTGCGCGTGCCATCCTCCAGCGCGATCTCCAGCGAACCCTCGCCCACGATCGGGTGATAGAGCTGGCTGATCTGGTAGCCCTGCGGCAGATCGGGGTAGAAATAATTCTTCCGGTCAAAGCGCGACCATGTGTTGATCTGCGCGTTGATGGCGAGGCCGGTGCGCACGGCTTGCGCCACGCATTCGCCGTTGATCACCGGCAGCATGCCCGGCATCGCGGCGTCCACCAGGCTCACCTGCGCGTTGGGTTCGGCGCCAAAGGCGGTGCTGGCGCCCGAAAACAGCTTGGCGTTCGCCGTCACCTGGGCATGGACTTCCAGGCCCACGACGATCTCCCAATCGCCGGTGGCGCCCTTGATGGTGAAGGGGGCAGTCTGCGCGTTCGTCATGCTGTCGGCTATGGCCAGTGGCGCCATGCTTGGCAAGCGGCAGAACGCGCCCGGCACGCTGCCGGCGCGCATCCCCGGCGCATCCAATACCCCCTGCCGGGCACAGGCTCGCGGCGGACTTTACCAGCGCAGTTCAGGCTGTCATATCGTGCAGCGCAACATCGGCTTGCGTCTCTGGCGGTGACTGTTCGGGTGGCGTGCGGCGTTGAAAGGGGGAAGCGTGCAGACGCCGGAGGGCATCGACACTGCGGGGCGCGTTGCATTGGCAAGGCCGGGCATGGCCGGGTGGGTTTTGTTCCCGGCGTTGCTGGCTGCCGGCCTGTTGCCAGTGCTGCTGGCGCCCGTCCTGCCGCTGATCGATCTTTACAACCACGTGTTCCGGTTCGACGTGCTGTCCCGGCTGGGCGGCGATCCGCTGCTGGCCGCCAACTATACGGCCGCATGGGCGCTGCTGCCCAACATCGGGCTGGACGTGATCGCCGCCGGGCTGTTGACGGTCGTGCCGGCCACGGCCTTGCCGCACATCATCGTGGCCTTGATCTGCGTGACGATGTTCAGCGGCGTCGTGGCGTTCAACCGCGCGCTCACCGGGCAGGCGGCACCGCTGGCCGGGCTGTTGGTCTTGCCGCTGCTGTACAGCTGGATCCTGAACTGGGGCTTCGTCAATTTCCTGCTGGGATTGGGCCTGGCATTCGGGGCGGCGGCCTTCTGGCTGCGGCTGCGGGATCGGCCGCTTCTGCGCCTGGCGGTTGCCATGCCGGCGGCGGTGCTCATCTTCCTGTGCCATGGCGTGGCCTTTGCGCTTTATGGCGTGCTGATCGGATCGCTCGAGCTCGGCCACTGGCTGCAGCAGGCGCAGCGGCAGCCGGTGGCCCTGGCCCGCAACCTCGCCATGTGCGCCGTGCAGGCAATCCTTCCCTGGATCCTGTTCCGATCCTCGCGCACGGTCTCGGCCGAAGGCGGGCTCACCAACGCGGACGAGACGGTTGTCCGCCTGTGGAACAGCGGCGGGCTGGCCGAAAAACTGCAGGACCTTCTGCTCTACCGGATCAGAACCATCATCCGGGTGGCGGAGGGGCCCAGCCTGGCGCTCGACGCCGTGTGGATGGGCGCGGCAGTGGTACTGCTGGCCTGGCTGTGGCGCTCCCGGCGCATCGGCTTGTCGGCGGTTGCCCGGCCGGCGATCGCGGTGGCGGCCCTGCTGGTGATTGCCTGTCCGCCGGCCCTGTTTGGCGTCGGGGCCGTGGCGGATCGCATGCCGCTGTTCATGGCGCTGCTGCTGGTTGGCAGCGTGCGCGTGGCACCAGGATTGCGCCTTGATCACCCGGCGGTGATCGGGCTGGCCGCACTGGTGGCGGCGCGGCTGGTGTCGATTGCCGTGCAATGGCAGGGCACCGCGGCCGATCTTGCCGATCTCGACCGGGTGGCATCCCACCTGCCGCCGGCGCAGCTGGTCACCGGATTTGCCGCCGGCGCCCGGCCGCATCCCGATGTGCCGCAGCGGTGCGACATGTATCTGCATGTCATGGCTCTGCGCCACCGGCACATCGTGCCGCTGTTCGCCAATCGCACGCAGCAGCCCATCGCGGTGGCGGGGCGGCTGGAGCAGGCACGGTCGCAGGCCCGCGCAGGCCTTGCCGCCGCCAGGGCAACGGTGCCGGCTGAACACGTGTCAGCCAAGTCGCTGGAGGCACTGGCTGGATCGGGATTTGATTATATCCTCCTCTGTCAAGCCGCGACCGATCGGCCACGGCCTGACACGCCTTATCCGGTCGTGGCGCAAGCCGGCCGCTTCAGCCTGCTCGATACCCGCAGGACCGCGCCGCCATGAGCCGGCCCGAGCCCCTGGGTGCGGCGGGCGGCCTGCTGGGCGAGTTGGTCCGTTTCGGCCTTGTTGGCGTGGCGGTGACGGCGGCCACTGCTGGCGCCTATGTGCTGCTGACGCGACTGGGCCTGAACCCGTATCTGGCGCTCACGCTGGCCTATGCTGGCGCCATGCTGGTGGCCTATCGCGCGCATGATCGCTTCACCTTTCAGCGGCAGGGCGAACGCGTTCAGCCGGCGCACCGGTTCGGCCGCTTCATCGCCGTCAATGCCGTGGGTTATGGCCTGAACCAGCTGTTCGTGTGGCTGCTCGTGGTGCATCTGCGCTGGCCAGACTGGACTCCGGCTGTGCCGATCATGCTGGTGACGCCGGTGGCAACCTTCCTGCTGCAGCGGTGGTGGGTCTTCAGGTGAGGGTTTGAGGAGCGCATGTGGATCTGAAGGAAGAACATCTGCTGGGCGACCAGGTGGAAACCCACTGGTATTACCGGGCCAAGCGCTCCGCCCTGCTGGCGGCCACCCGCAATGTCCCGGCGACCCACGTGCTCGACATCGGGGCTGGCTCCGGATATTTTTCGCGGGCGCTGATCCGCGCAGGTCGTACGCAACGCGCCACCTGTGTCGATCTTGGCTATCCCGGTGACAGCGACGCCCTGGAGAGCGGCGCGCCGATCAGCTTTCGCACCGACATCACGCGATCGGACGCCGATCTCGTGCTGATGATGGACGTGATCGAACATGTGCCGGACGATGTTGCCCTGGTCCGGGACTATGCCGCCAAGGTGGCGCCGGGAACGCACGTCCTGGTCACCGTGCCGGCCTTCATGTGGCTGTGGAGCGGCCACGATGTCTTCCTGGAGCATTATCGACGCTACACATTAATCGGGATCGAGGCGGTGTTGCGCAAGGCCGGCCTTGAGATCGTGGCCGGTCATTATTTCTATGGCGGCGTGCTGCCGATGGTGGCGGCGGTGCGTGCGGTGCGCCGGCTCACCCGGGCGGGGCAGGCCCCGGCCAGCGACATGGGTCGCCTGCCGGCGCCGGCCAATGCCCTGCTGGCTGGCCTGTGTGCCGCCGAAGTGCCGGTGATGCGGTTCAACCGGCTTGGCGGCACCACGGCGATGGTTCTCGCGCGGCGCGGCTGACGTGGCCTCAAGCGCCGATTTCCTCGCGCACCAGGTAGAGTGGGCGGCCCTTCACCTCGATGAAGATGCGAGCGACATATTCACCCAGCACGCCCAGGCCCATCAGGATCAGGCCATTGAAGAACAGGATGACCGACAGCAGCGAGGCATAGCCCGGCACCCTGACGCCGTTGATCAGCGTGTCGGCCACCAGGAAGATCAGATAGGCCACCGCCACCAGCGCGGCGGCCAGCCCCAGATAGGTCCAGATCTTCAGCGGCAGCGTCGAGAAGGACACAATCCCTTCCAGCGCCAGGTTGAACAGCTTGCGGCCGTTGAACTTGGTCTCCCCCGCAGCCCGCGGTGCGCGCACATATTCAACCGCGGTTGTCCGGAAGCCGACGTGGGCGAACAGTCCCTTCATGAACCGCATACGCTCCGGATAGCGCCGCAGCGCATCCGCAACGCTGGCATCCATCAGGCGATAATCGCCCACGTCTGCCGGGATCTGCGTATCGGAAAGCCGGCCGATCAGGCGATAGAACAGCTGCGCGGTGGTGCGCTTCAGGAAGCCATCGCTCGACCGGTCGCGCCGGCAGGCCAGCACGACATCATAGCCTTCGCGCCAGCGCGCCACCATCTCCACCAGCAGCTCCGGCGGATCCTGCAGGTCAACGTCGATGGGCACGACGGCCCGGCCCCGGCTGTGATCGATCCCGGCCGAAAGCGCGACCTCCTTGCCATAGTTGCGCGACAGGTCGATGGCGCGCACCCGCGTGTCGCGGGCGGATGCGGCCCGCAGCGCCGCCAGCGTCGCATCGCGGCTGCCATCATTGACGAACAGGATTTCCCAGTGCGGATCGATTCCGTCCAGAACAGGCGTCATGGCGGCAAGGAAGATGTCGATGCCATCCTGTTCATTGAACACCGGGACAACGACGCTGATCAGCGGCAGGCCGCTTGAAGAAGGTGGCGCGGTTCCGGCGGTGTTCGCGTTCACGGCCGCGCTCTGAACCCGGCGGCGCGCTCAAGGGCAAGGCCGGCATCCAGCACACCGGCCTCGTCCAGCGGGCGACCGATGATCTGCAGGCCCAGCGGCAGGCCCGACGCCGACAGCCCGGCCGGCACGCTCATCGCCGGCAGGCCGGCCAGGCTGGCCGGCACGGTGAAAACATCGTTCAGATACATGGCGATGGGGTCCGCCTTCGCCCCGAACGCGAACGCCGGGCTGGGCGCCGTGGGGGTGAGCAGCACATCGCAGCGTTCGAAGGCCTGTTCGAAATCCCGGGCGATCAGCGCCCGCACCTTCTGGGCCTGGGTGTAATAGGCATCATAGAAACCGGCAGACAGCACATAGGTGCCGATCATGATGCGCCGCTTCACCTCCTTGCCGAAGCCGGCGGCACGGGTGGCGGCATACATGTCCTGCACGTTGCCGCCCGGCGGCGTCACGCGCAGGCCATAGCGCACGCCGTCATAGCGGGCGAGGTTGGACGAAGCCTCGGCCGGGGCGACGATATAATAGGTGGGCAGCGCATATTGCGTGTGCGGCAGCGAAACCGGGACGATCTCGGCGCCCGCCGCCTTCAGCCATTCGATCCCGGCATCCCACAGCGCGGCAATCTCAGGATCCATGCCATCGAGGCGATATTCGGCCGGGATGCCGACGCGCCTGCCCTTGAGACTGCCGGTCAGGCCCGCGGCGAAATCCGGCACCGGCACATCGAGGCTGGTCGAATCGCGCGGGTCGAACCCGCACATCGAGCTGAGCAGATGCGCGCAATCGGTCACGGTCCGGGCCATGGGCCCGGCCTGGTCCAGCGACGAGGCAAAGGCGATGGTGCCCCAGCGCGAGGCGCGGCCATAGGTGGGCTTGATGCCGGCGATGCCGACGAACGCCGCCGGCTGGCGGATGGAGCCGCCGGTATCGGTGCCGGTCGCACCGGCGCACAGCCGCGCCGCCACCGCCGCGGCCGAGCCACCGGACGAGCCGCCCGGCACCAGTTCGGCATCGGACCCGTTCGCCTTCCAAGGGCTGATCACCCGGCCGAAGGCGCTGGTCTCGTTCGACGAGCCCATGGCGAACTCGTCCATGTTGAGCTTGCCCAGGAACACCGCGCCATCGCGCAGCAGATTGGCGGTGACGCCGCTTTCATAGCGCGGCACGAAGCCTTCGAGGATCTTCGATCCCGCTGTCGTCTGCACGCCTTCGGTGGCGAACAGGTCCTTGATGCCGAGCGGGATGCCGGCCAGCGGGCCGGTGCGCTCGCCCTTGTCCACCGCCTTCGCCTGGGCCAGTGCCAGTTCCGGCGTTTCGACGATGAAGGCGTTGAGGTGGCGGGCCGCGGCCATGGCATCGAGATGCGCCTGGGTCAGCTCCACGGCGCTGAACTGGCGCGCGGCCAGGCCAGCCTTCATCTCGGCCAGCGTGAGATCGGTCAGCGCGGCCATCATTCGATCACCTTCGGCACGGCGAAGAAGCCGGAGGCGGCCTCGGGCGCATTGGCCAGCACCTTGTCGGGAATGCCGCCGTCGGTCACCACGTCCTCGCGCCAGCGCAAATTGCCCCCGAGTCCCTTGGGCATGACACTGGCCATCGGTTCCACGCCGCTGGTGTCCACCTCGCCCAGCTGCTCGATCCAGCCCAATATGCCGTTCAGCTGTTCGGTGAGGCCGGGCACCTCGTCGTCGGTGACGGCGATGCGCGCCAGCCGGGCGATCTTGCGGACGGTTTCAGCGGTGACAGACATGGCTCTGCCGCTAGCAGGCGCGCGCGCCGGCAACAAGTGGGCGATCGGGGGCGATGGGGGGCCGGTCAGCTCGGCGCGGCGCGCAGATCAGCTCAGCGCGGCGCGGGCCTGGCCGGCAATATGCGCCAGCATGGCCGGGCTGGCGGCGCCGCCGTCGCGGGCGCGGGCGATGGCGCCCCTGATACGGGCCACGCGCTCGCCTTCCTGTGCCAGCCAGTGGCGGATGCTGGCCTGCGGGTCACCGCCTTCCGGCACGATACGGCGCAAGAGGTCGAGCCTGATCTGCTCGAAATCGCGCACCAGCGCCGCCGTCAGCAGCCGTTCCCACGGATCGGGCGGAGACAAGCCGTGGGCCGCGCCGCGCGCCCAGTCCAGCCCCACGTCCTCGCCGAGCCGCGTGTAGGCCTGCGCCGTCGCCGCCACGTCGAGCCGGCGCTCGGCCGCCAGCAGCGCCACGCCCACCGCGCCGTCCAGGGCCTCGATGTGGATGATGGCGTCGGCCAGCGCCGCTGGCGCGCCTTCGGCCGCCAGGCGGCCCGCCATGCGCTCCAGCTGGCCGCGCACCTCGCTTTTCACCAGCCGGTTGATCACCTTGCCCAGGGCCGCGATGCCGGGCGCGATTGTCGCCACCAGTTCGGACGCGCTGCGCCCGCCGCCCAGCCGGATGAGATCGGACATCTGGGCGCGCAGCACGACCTGTGCCTCGCGGTGCAGCGCGGTTGCCACGCTGGCCGGCACGTCGGCACTGTCGATGGCGGCCCACAGATCGGCAAAGCCGAACAGCGCGCGTGCCGCCACGAAGGCCCGGGCAACATCGGCCAGGCCGGCGCCCAGCTCTTCGGCCAGTTCGAACGGCGTGCCCAGGCCAGCCCGGTTGATCAACTCGTTGGCCAGCTTGGTGGCCACCAGTTCGCGGCGCAGACGGTGGCCCAGGATGGCATCACGGTGCGCGCCCTGCATGGCGGCCGGGAAGGCGGCGATCAGGTCGGGTTCCAGCAGCGGGTCTTCGACCACCTTGCTGGTCACCAGCACGTCATAGGCCGCCATCTTGCCATAGGCCATCACCACGGCCAGTTCCGGACGGGTCAGCCCTTCGCCGGCCTGCGCGCGCTGTGACAGCGCCTCGTCGGACGGCAGGCCTTCCACCCGGCGGTCAAGCCCGGCGCGGCCTTCGAGCACCTGGATCAAGCGCTGGAAGGCCGGCACGGCCGCTGCGCCACCGGCCTGCGCCAGGCTCAGGGCCTGTGTCTGCAGCCGGTTGTCACGCAGCACCAGCGCCGCGACATCGTCGGTCATCGACTTCAGAAGGGCGTCACGGTCGGCGCGCGCCAGGCGGTCGGCCATCACCTCGCCGTTCAGCGCGATCTTGATGTTCACCTCGTGGTCCGAACAATCGACGCCGGCCGAATTGTCGATGAAGTCGGTGTTGATGCGGCCACCGGCACCGCCGGCGCCAACCCGCGCGAATTCGATGCGCGCAGCCTGGGTGAGACCCAGGTTGGCACCTTCGCCCACCACCCGGGCCTGCAGATCGCGCGCGTCGATGCGCACCGCGTCGTTGGCGCGGTCACCAGCGTCGGCATGGCTTTCATGCGAAGCCTTCACATAGGTGCCGATGCCGCCAAACCACATCAGGTCCACCTTCATCTTCAGGATGGCCGCCATCAGGTCGGTGGGCGACAGGCTGTCGGCGGTAACGCCCAGCATGGTCTGTACCTGCGGGCTGAGCGGGATCGCCTTCAGGCTGCGCGGGAACACGCCGCCGCCCATCGAGATCAGCGCCTTGTCATAATCGTCCCAGCTCGAGCGCGGCAGCGCGAACAGGCGCTGCCGTTCGGCAAAGGCCCGCGGCACGTCCGGGCTGGGGTCAAGGAAGATGTGGCGATGATCGAAGGCGGCGACCAACGCGATCGCCGGCGACAGCAGCATGCCGTTGCCGAACACGTCGCCCGACATGTCACCCACGCCAGCCACCCGCACGGTCTCGGTCTGCACGTCGATGCCCATCTCGCGGAAATGCCGCTGCACGGAAATCCAGCCGCCCTTGGCGGTGATGCCCATGGCCTTGTGGTCATAGCCGTTGCCACCACCGGAGGCGAACGCATCGCCCAGCCAGAATCCGTGGGCTTCGGCGATGGCGTTGGCGGTGTCGGAGAAGGTGGCCGTGCCCTTGTCGGCCGCGACGACCAGATAGGGATCGGGCGCATCATGGCAGAACACGCCCGCCGGCGGGATCACGCTGCCATCAGGGGCCAGATTGTCGGTGACGGACAGCAGCGCGCGGATGAAGACGCGATAGGCCTCGGTGCCTTCGGCGAACCAGGCGTCGCGGTCGCCGGCCGGCGGCAGCAGCTTGGGATAGAAGCCGCCCTTGGCGCCGGTGGGCACGATCACCGTGTTCTTGACCTTCTGCGCCTTCACCAGCCCCAGCACCTCGGTGCGGAAATCGTCGCGCCGGTCGGACCAGCGCAGGCCGCCGCGCGCGATCGGCCCGCCGCGCAGGTGGATGCCTTCCACGCGCGGCGAGAACACCCAGATCTCGCGGTGCGGGATCGGGCTCGGCAGGCCCGGCATGGCGGCGGAATCGATCTTGAAGGCCAGCGCCTCCGGCCCGCCGGGCACGAAGAAATTCGTGCGCAGCGTGGCCAGCATGCCGCCCTGGTAGAGGCGGAAGATGCGATCATCATCGATGCTGACGACATCGGCCAGCCCGGCATCGATTCGCCCCAGCACGTCGGCCTGGGCAGCGGCGCGGTCACTCACATCCAGGCCAAAACGGGCTTCGAACAGCGCCACCAGGTCGCGCGTGATCGCCGGATAGCGCTTCAGCGCGTCCACCACCGTCATCACGCCATAAGTGACACCGGTCTGGCGCAGATAGCGGAACCAGGCGCGCAGCAGCGAGGCATCGCGGGCCACCAGCCCGCAGGCCGGCACCAGCGCGTTGAACCCGTCATTCTCGCGCCGGCCCAGCAGCACCTCGACCAGCGCCGGCTCCAGCCGCGCGGCCAGCGCCGGAATATCGTCCAGCACCGCCGGATCAGGCACTTCGCAGATGAAATCGTTGATGCGTCCCAGCCGGCCGTCATCCAGGTCGAAGGGATATTCCTCGATCACCTTCAGGCCGAAATTCTCCAGCACCGGCACCGCTTCCGACAGCGGGATGATCGGCCCCAGGCGATAGAGCTTCAGCCGCAGCTGGCCGGCTTGCGGCGCCGCCATGATGCGCACCGCCCGTTCCGCCTCGTCGTTCAGATCGGCCAGCGCCAGGATGTCGGCGGCCGCTTCGGCGGCGGTGTGCTGGGCGCGATAGCTGGTGGAAAAGGCGCGGCCGTGAGACAGCGCCAGCCGGGCGGCGCGGGCCGGGTCGATGGTCTGCGCCAGCGCGGTTTCCAGATCGTCTTCCCAGCCGCGCACCAGCTGGCTCAGCCGCCGGTCAAGCGTTGCGGCCTCGGTCGGGCCAAAGCGGCTGATGTCGTCGACGTCGATCACATAGTGGACGCGGGCCAGGCTGTCGGCCCGCAATTCCACCTCGAACCGGGCGATGTGGCCCGCAAGTTCCTGCGCCAGCATCTGGCCCACGGCCTCGCGCAGGCGGGTCGAATAGGCATCGCGCGGCACGAACACCAGCACCGACACGAAGCGCCCGAACGGATCGGGCCGCGCGAACAGCTTGGGCCGCGGCCGGTCGAGCAGCGACAGGAGCCCCAGCGCCATCGCCTTCAGTTCATCCGGGCTGGCCTCGAACAATTCCATGCGCGGGAAGGTTTCCAGCACGTGCACCAGCGCCTTGCCGGTGTGGCCGCTTTCGCCAAAGCCCAATTGGTCGATGATCTCGCCCACCTTGCGCCGCAGCAGGGGCACCTGGCGCGGCGAGGTGGCCAGCGCCGCGGACGTGTAAAGGCCGATGAAGCGGGTTTCGGAGACCACGCGCCCCTCGCGGTCAAAGCCTTTCACCGCGATCAGGTCGCCGTTCACCCGGCGGTGCACGTTGACCACCGCGCCCGCCCGCGTGATCAACAGCGGTTCCGGGCTGGCGAGCAGCGCCTTGAGCGCGCGCGGTGTGCCGGCCGTGCCGCGCACGCCGGTCCACATCGGGAACTGGGGATCCTTCAATATGCCCAGCGACACCTCGGGCTGCGGCTGCATGTCAGGGTCATCAAGGTCGCCATCCAGCCGGTAGCGGCGGGCGCCCAGCAGCGTGAAATTGTCGGCCGCCAGCCACTCCAGGAAGGCCATCGCCTCGGCCGTGCGGTGCGGGGCGAGCGGCGGCGGATTGTCGGACAGGGCGCGGATCGACTGGCGCAGCAGGGCCAGCATCGCCTGCCAGTCGCCAACAGCGGCGCGCACGTCGGCCAGCACCTCGTCCAGGCTTTTCAGCAGGGCAGCGCGGGCCTTGGCGCCCACCTGCTCGATCTCCATGTAGATCATCGATTCGCGCGTGGCGCCGCCCTCGGCCGCCGTCATCGTGCCGGCGGCGTCGCGGCTGACGTTCAGGATCGGGTGCAGCAGGCGGTGGATGTCGATGCCGGCCGCGGTCACCGCCGCCGCGGTCGAATCGACCAGGAACGGCATGTCATCACCGATGATCGCCAGGCGCAGCCGGCGCCCGCCTTCGGCCATGGGTTCAAGCTGGATCACCGGCGCGCCCGGCGCCCGCTGCGCGGCGGCGCGGGTCATGAAGGCCGCAATGGCGTCCCGGGCCTGGGCATCAAGCTCCTCGATCTCGCCGGGCAGGGCCTGCCCGAACAGGCTGGTGGCCAGGGGCTCGGCCAACGCTGGCGCGATCGCCGGCTGGCCGGTGGCCGGGTCAGACGCCTTGGCAGTGGAACCGGAGGAGGGCGCGGCCTTCTTGCCAGGCGCCCGGGACGAAGCAGACACGTCATGCGCTCCCGCGACAATTTGTACTGCGCATATGCGCCTCGCCGCAGCGAAAGAAAAGATGTGATTGTGCGCTCAATCAAAATATTCTGTGCGTTCTCTCACAAACTCGCTGGAGGATCGACGGGGAAACGGCTCCCGGTCCGCAGACCCGGCAGCCGGCAGGGGCGTGATGCTGGCAAAGGCGGCGGCCAGTTCGGCCTGCAGGCGGCGTGCCGCGCTGCGCGACAGCACCTCGCGCCAGCTCAGCACCAGTTGCACGAGCGCCGCCGGATCACCGGCTTCCGGGATCGGCAGGGCCAGACCGCGCACCATCAGCTGCGCACCCAGCGGATCATTGACGCTGCATTCGAACGGGATGGGCATTGGTTGCAGCGCCACCAGTTCGCAGGCCGCCACCAGTTCCTCGCCCAGCCCCGGGTCACGCTGCAGCGGCAGGCCGGCAATCAGGCCGAAACGGGCAGCGACCGGCCCGCCCAGCGCCTCGATGATCGGCCGGCCGGCCGGGTCGCGCACCACCAGGCTGTGATCGAAGAAAGGCGCCAGCGCGGCACCTGTCCGCCCGTCTGCGGCCTGCTGCCAGGCGGCCAGCGCCCGGTTGGTCAGTCGCCGTTCGACAACGACGGCACGCGGCAGCCGATCAAAGCGGGCGCCGCCGGCAGGCGTGGCTTTCGGGGCGGCGGGGGAGGCGCCTGTGTCGGGTGCGTCCGCATGGGCAGGGGAGGGCGGGGCGAGAGGGGGGCTCATGCCCCGGTAACGGCGGCGGCGATGCCGGATTCAACCGGCGCCCGGCACGGCACCCCTCGCCCCCTTGCCAGCCGGTCCGCCCCCTGTTAAGCGCCACACCCTTGCCAGGCGCCGCTGTAGCTCAGCTGGTAGAGCACGTCATTCGTAATGATGGGGTCGGGGGTTCGAGTCCCTTCAGCGGCACCACTGCCCCTCGCTTCAGCGACGGACGGGCAGGGTTTTCAACCAGTCGTGGATTTTCTGCGCCAGCGCCAGCCGCGCGTCTGACCAGCTGTGATCGGTGGCCTGGTGATGCTCCGTCACCTGCCCGCCGGCGGCGCGGGCGGCGCTGACAAGCGGATCGGTGGCCGCCTTCAGGCCATCGTCGGAGGTGAGAACCAGCAGTGGCTGGCGGGCCAGGCCGGCGGCGCGCGCGCGCGCATCCAGCATGGCCGACTTGGCCTTCAGTTCCGCCGCCTGGATGGCGGGCGACGTGCCAGCCAGTGCTTCGCTGTTACTGGCGGCGCGGGCTTCGAGCTTGTCGCCGGGCACAGCACCCAGCAGCGCCATGTTGGCTGCGGAAATCAGCACGGCGCCGGCCAGCGCCGGATCATCTTCGGCCACCATCGCCGTTACCCAGCCCCCCATGCTGTGGCCGGCCAGCACAATGCGCCCGGTGTCGATGCCCAAGGCCTTCGCCACGTCTGCTTGTCGCAAATGGGCAAGCACGGCGCGGGCGTCCTCCGGATTCTGGGCGAAACGGAAGTCGCCGGGGCTGCCCCAGCTGCCGCGATAGTTGAAGGTGACGGCGTTCCACCCGGCCCGGCGCAGCGCCTGGGCGAGATCGAGATTCTTCTCGTTGCCCGGCCAGCCGTGGCAGATCACGATAGTCGGATGCGGTCCCGGCCCGGCGGCGAGATAGGCAATGCCGTTGATCACCAGCCCGCCACTCGGAATGTGCAGCACCTCCATGCGGGCGCGCGGGGCGACGTTTGTGGGCGGATCGGTGAACAGCGGATTGGCGCCAACTGGTGCAGTCGCCAGCAAGAGCGCAAGGGCAAGGTGGCGCATCATCATTTCCCCCGAAAATCGCGCGCAGGCTAAACCGGCGGCAGCGCCCAGTCGATAGGCGGCACGCCCTGGCGTTCAAGCCACTGGTTGGTGCGCGAAAAATGCCGGCAGCCGAAAAAGCCATTATGCGCCGAAAGTGGTGAAGGGTGGGGGGCCTTCAGCACGAGATGGCGCGCGCCATCCACAAACGCCCCCTTCTTCTGGGCATGGCTGCCCCACAGCAGGAAGGCGCAGGGCTGCGCCCGCTCTGCCACCAGCCGGATCACGGCATCGGTGAAACGCTCCCAGCCGCGGCCCTGGTGGCTGGCGGCAAGGCCCTGCTCCACGGTCAGGCTGGTGTTGAGCAACAGCACGCCCTGCCGCGCCCAATGCTCCAGAAAGCCGTGCCGCGCCGGCGGGATGCCGAGATCGGCCTGCAATTCCTTGTAGATGTTGACCAGGCTTGGCGGCACCTTGACGCCGGGGCGCACACTGAATGCCAGCCCATGCGCCTGGCCGGGCCCGTGATAGGGATCCTGCCCCAGGATCACGACGCGCACAGCATCGAGCGGCGTCAGGTCAAGCGCGCGGAACCATTCGCCGCCCCTGGGGAAGATCGCCTTGCCGGCGGCCTTCTCGGCCAGCAGGAAGGCCTTGAGTGCCGCCATCTGCGGCGAGGCGAACTGGTCGGCCAGCGGCCGCGCCCAGCTTTCGTGCAGTTTCACGCGTTCGGCCATGCGCCCGTTTGGCTGGCGCCCGGCCGCCGCGTCAAGGGGCGCTGCCGATGCCTATGCGCGGCAGCAGATTGTCCCGGTCCATCACCTTGTGCTTGATGATGCCGATGATGTGCAGGGCCAGCAGGGCCAGCATGGCCCAGCCCAGCAGCTCGTGCATCTCGTGCGCGGCATCGGCGATCGGTTTGGCCACCCCGAACTTGGGCACATCGAACAGCGCGAAGAACGACAGCGGCCGTGTGTTGCGATCGGCCATCACCCAGCCCGACAGCGGCAGCGCCAGCATCGCGGCATAGAAACCCCAGTGCGCCGCCTTCGCGAGCAGCCGTTCCCCGGCCGTAAAATAGGCTGGCAATGCTGGCGGCGGGTTGGCGAGGCGCCAGCCCAGCCGCACCAGCGTGAGCGCGATGATGGTGAGGCCGAAGCTCTTGTGCAGTCCCATCACCAGGCTGCGCTGGCCGCCTTCGGTTGGCACGAAATCATGCAGGAAGCCGCCGGCCAGGTTGCCGATGATCATCACCGCCATCACCCAGTGCAGGATGATGGCTCCTTTGCTGTAACGGCTCACGCATGTCTCCAGTTGGCTTGCAGCGACGCTAGGCCGGCACGGGCCGCGTGTCGATAAGGGCATCCACCACGTGCGGATCGGCCAGGGTGCTGGTGTCACCCAGGGCGCTGCAGTCATTCTCGGCGATCTTGCGCAGGATGCGCCGCATGATCTTGCCGCTGCGGGTCTTGGGCAGGCCGGGCGCAAAATGGATGGCATCGGGCGTGGCGATGGGGCCGATCTCGCGCCGCACCCAGGCGGTCAGTTCGCGCCGCAGCGCCTCACTGGCCTCCTCTCCGTCATTCAGGATGACATAGGCATAGATACCCTGTCCCTTGATGTCGTGCGGCACGCCCACCACGGCGGCCTCGGCCACCAGCGGGTGCGCGACCAGCGCCGATTCCACTTCGGCCGAACCCATGCGATGGCCCGACACATTGATCACGTCGTCCACGCGGCCGGTGATCCAGTGGTAGCCATCCGCGTCGCGCCGGCAGCCGTCGCCGGTGAAGTACAGGCCGGGGAAGGTGGCGAAATAGCTGTCGAAAAAGCGCTGCGGCTCGCCCCACACGCCGCGCATCTGCCCCGGCCATGACCGGGCGAGGCACAGATTGCCCTCGGTCGCGCCCTCCAGCCGCCTGCCCTCGCCATCGACCAGCACCGGTTCCACGCCGAAGAAGGGCAGGCTGGCCGAACCGGGCTTCAGGGCGGTGGCGCCGGGCAAGGGCGTGATCAGCGCGCCGCCGGTCTCGGTCTGCCACCAGGTGTCCACGATGGGGCAGCGCCGCTTGCCCACCACGCGGTGATACCAGTCCCAGGCTTCCGGGTTGATCGGCTCGCCCACGCTGCCCAGCAGGCGCAGCGACGACACATCATGCCTTTCCACCCAGTCATCGCCCTCGCGCATCAGGGCGCGGATGGCCGTGGGCGCGGTATAGAGCGTGTTCACGCGCCATTTTTCGACAATCTGCCAGAAACGGCCATGATCGGGAAAGCTGGGCACGCCTTCGAACATCAGGCTGGTGGCACCGTTGGCCAGCGGGCCATAGATGCCATAGCTGTGTCCTGTCACCCAGCCGATGTCGGCGGTGCACCAGAAGACCTCGCCGGGCCGATAGTCGAACACATATTTGTGGGTGAGGGCCGCCCACACCAGATAGCCGCCGGCGCTGTGGAGAACACCCTTGGGCTTGCCGGTCGAACCGCTGGTATAGAGGATGAACAGCGGGCTTTCGGCCTCCATCACCTCGGCAGGGCAGTGCGGCGATGCGGCCGCCAGGGCGGGCTCAAGCCACTGGTCGCGGCCATCGCGCATCGCAACCGCGCCGCCGGTGCGCCGCACCACCAGCACGCGCGACACATCGGGGCAATGGGCCAGCGCCGCATCGACATTGGCCTTCAGCGGCACGTGGCGGCCGGCGCGCAGGCCTTCATCGGCGGTGATCACGAGGCGCGCGCCGCAATCGGTGATGCGCCCGGCCAGCGCCTCCGGGGAAAAGCCGCCGAACACCACGGCATGGATGGCGCCGATGCGGGCACAGGCCAGCATGGCGGCGGCGGCTTCGGGGATCATCGGCAGATAGAGGATCACCCGGTCGCCCGGGCGCACGCCTTGCGCCTTCAGCACGTTGGCCATGCGGCCCGTCAGGGCGTGCAGATCGGCATAGGTCAGCACCCGGCTTTCGGACGGGTCATCACCCTCCCAGATGATGGCGGGCTGGTCGCCGCGGCTGGCGAGGTGACGATCGAGGCAGTTGGAGGCAACGTTCAGGAGGCCATCGCCGAACCAGCGCACGCCAAAACCCTCGCGGTTGAAGTTGCTTTCGTCCGCGCGGGTGAAGGGCCGGATCCAGTCGATGATCCGGGCCTGTTCGTGCCAGAAGCCGTCCGGATCCTCGAGGCTCTGGGCATGAAAGGCGCGATAGGCGTCCTTGCCGACATGGGCCCGCTCGGCCCAGGCGGCGGGAACGGGGTGAACGATGTCGGCCATGGCGGCAGCTCCAATCAGGGGCGGGCGTGATGGAGCCGGGCCGGCGGCGCCCCTGCCGCCGGCCCGGCGCTGCGATCAGAAGAACAGGATGGATCCCACCGCCACCGTGTCGGACGTGGCACGATTGCCGCCATGGGCGCGGGACAGCGTGTGGGTATATTCACCCACCAGCGTCACCCAGCTGGTCAGGCCATAGCGCAGCTGGCCCACCCAGCTGCTGTTGCTTTTCAGCAGTGTCGGGTTCACCTCGCCCGGCGTCAGATCCAGTCGCGAGGCGCCATAGCTGGCCCCGAAGGTGACCTTGCCGGCCGTATAGGTGCCCTGAAGATAATAGCCGTCGCTGCCGCGCGCCCGGCCGGCGGCGTCGGTCGCCAGGATGAACAGGCCGGTCGTGCCCAGCCCCTTGCCCGTGTAGTAGTAACCCAGCAGCGAGGCGCCGCCGGCGGTCAGCTTGGCGCCGAAATCGAGCCCGCGGCCATTATATTTCAGGCCGCCCACCGGGCTGTGATCCTGGGTGATCCCCGAGATCCAGGCATGGATGCCCACGTCGCCCAGTGTGCCATCATAACCCAGCCTGGCCTGGAAGCCGGGCGTGCCGTTCACTTCCGCTGCGCCAAAGCTGGTCAGTGGCATGAACACGCCGGCCGCCAGCTTGAAGCCGCCCAGGCTGGGCGTGGTGTAGGTGATCTGCGGCTGGAAATCGGTGTAGACATATCCCACCCCGATGCGGCCCAGCGACGTGTTCGACGGGGCGGCATTGCCCGCCGCGGTGCCCACCGAAAGCAGGGTGATGTCGTTCAGGATGGCATCGGATGCGAACAGGCCGATGGCGCGCCCGATCTTCACTTCGCCGAAACTGGCCTTGCTGAAGGTGAGATAGGTTTCGCGGGCATCGATGCCGCTGGTGGCCAGTGCCTGCGGATTGCCGCCGCTGTTGGCGCCGCCGACCCCGGTAACGCTGTTGATGCCGGGATAGAGGCCGAAGTGCGCGCCCACATCCCAGCCGCCCTGGGCGGTGGTGACATCCACTTTCAGGAAACCGGGCAACAGGCCATTGCGCACGGCCGAGCTGTTGCCGCCCACCGTGGCAAGGCCGCCCGCCACCGTGGTGTTGGGGCCAGGTGCGCTGCCGCTGTCGTGGGCATAGAAGCCGTTCACCGATCCGGAAAAGGTGAGGGTGACATCGCCGAGCTGCAGACCGACGCCGGACTTGCTCATCATCACCACGCGGCTCTTGTCCAGCGCTTCGGCGGCCGCCTGCTGCGGGGCGGGTGCTGCAGCCGGAACCGCTGCCGGCACGGCGGCCACCGGTGTGGGCTGCGCCTGCTTCAGCTTGTTGAGCGCATCATATTCCTCGTCCGACAGGATGCCCTTTTCCTTCAGCCGCAGCAGCAGCTGGTCGGTCGCGTCAAGCGTCACGGTTGGCGGTGTGGGCGCCTGCGCCATCGCGGGCACGGCAATGGCAAGGGCCAGCCCGGCCAGCGGCGCGGCAACAACGGTCTTCATGTCTCTCTCCCCCCTGTTGGGATCGCCGGGGTTGGTTCGCCGGCTGGATCATCAGGGTGGGGGAAGGGGCGCCGCGCCTGTATTGGACTATGGGCGGGCAAAAGCCGGGGAGGGTATAATGCCCCGGCCTGTTTCCCGACGGCAACACCCCCCCAGGCCGCATTTCAGCGGCCGACCGCAACACCCCAGGGCGCGCGGGCCAGCGGGATGGTGGCAATGGTTCTTGCCGCTGCGATGTCGATCACGCTCAGCGTGTCGGAAAGCCCGTTGGCGGCATAGGCGCGGCGGCCGTCGGCTGAAATGGCGAGGTGCCACACGCGCTGGCCCACCGGCACCAGCGCCGTCACCTTGAGGGTGGCCACATCGATGATGGCGACATGGTTGGCGCGGCCCAGCGCCACCAGCGCGCGGGTGCCATCGGGCGTGAAGCGCACGCCCACCGGCAGGATCTTGTCGGCTGGCACGCCGGGCACCTCGAAGCGCAGCTGCGCCGCTTCCTTGCGGCTGGCAACATCGATGATGTGCAGCGTGCCGCCCAGTTCGGCCGTGGCCCACAGCTGGCGGCCGTCGGCGGTGAACTCGGCATGGCGGGGGCGGATGCCCATCTCGGTCTCGTCAAGCATCTTGCCCGAGGCGATGTCGATCCAGTGCAGCTTGTTGTCCGTCTCCGACGTGGCGACTACCCACTTGCCATCGGGCGATGTGGCCATGCCCTCCGGCTCCACGCCCACCACCACCTGGAAGGCGACACGGCGGCCGGCGATGTCGATGGCGGTCACCTGCGCGTCGCGCTCGTTGCTGGCAAACAGGGTGCGCCCGTCGGCGGACAGCGCGAACATCTCGGGATCCTCGCCCGACGGCAGATCGGCGACCACCGCGCCGGTGGCGACATCCAGCACCTGCACGGCATTTTCATCGCTGGCGCAGATGTAGAGATGGCGGCCATCCTTCGACAGGATGATGCCGCGCGGGCGCTTGCCCACGGGCCAGCTTGCCTTCACCTGCAGCGTGGCACCGTCGATCACGCTGATCAGGTTGGCGCGCTCGTTGGAGACATAGATGGTCTCGGCCGGAAGAGCGGCAGGAGCAGCGGCAGGCAGCAGCGCCGCAGCCAGCAGGAGGCGCAGGTTCATCACGGTCTTCCCCAATGGTGCCACCAGCATAGCCGGCAAGCCCCCGCCAGGCTTGTCGGACCAAAGTCCAATGGGCGTCAGGGGCGCGCTGGCGGCATGATGATGCCCTGAACTGGACACGCACCCCCGGTGGCTGCGGCCCAGCGGTTTCGGCCAAGAGGTTTCGGCCAAGAGGTGTCGGGAGGTTTCACATGATCCGCTTCGTTCAAAAGCCCCACATGGCCGCCCTTGCGGCCTTCGCCGTGGGTCTTGCCATTCCGGCTGCCCTGTCGGCGCACGGCGACGTGACGCCCCAGCCGGTCGACACCAGCAAGCTGCCCGAGATCGGCGATGCCTGGCTGAAGGCCAATCCCTATCGCGGCAATGCCGCCGCCATCGCCATCGGCCAGTCTGCCTATGGTCAGAATTGCGCGCGCTGCCATGGACTTGACGCCATATCGGGCGGGATCGCCCCTGATCTGCGCTATCTCGACAAGGATGATGCCGGCGACGAATGGTATATCCAGCGCTTCCAGCACGGCGCGTCGCGCGATGGCAAGGTCTACATGCCGCCGATGGGCGAGGCGCTGGGCCAGAAGGCCGGCTGGGCGATCCGGGCATGGCTTGACACGCGCTATGACGGCTGAACCCATCGGCCGGCGCGGCGTTCTGGCTGGGCTGGCCGGTCTGGCCGGTCTCGCGGCGCTGCCGGTCATGGCCCGGCCGCTCGACAAGGTGGCGGCCGAAGGCGTGCTGTCGGTGGCCGTCTACCGCGATTTCGCGCCGTGGAGCTGGCGCGATGACAAGGGCGTGCTGCGGGGCATCGATGTCGATCTGGCCACCGCCCTTGCCGCTGCCATCGGCCTGAAGGCGCGCTTCAGCGATTTCCTTGCCGACGAAAGTGTCGAGGATGACCTTCGCAACATGGTGTGGCGCGGGCCGCTGATCGGCGGCAGCGCGGCCGACGTGATGATGCACGTGCCCACCGATCGGCGGTTCACCCTGCAGGTCGAACGCTGCGTGATCGGCGCGCCCTATGCCCGCGAAAGCTTTGCCATTGCGTGCGGCCCCGATGCCGATTGCGAGGCGCCGCCACCGCAATGGGCCGGCAAGCGGCTGGCGGCTGAACTGGATTCCATTCCGGATATCTGGTTGTCCGGCAGCTTTGGCGGCGTGCTGCGCGGGCAGGTGACGCATCATCTTTCGGGTGCTGCCGCGCTGGCGGCGCTGAAGGCCGGCAAGGCCGATGTCGCCATGGCCAGCCGCGCCCAGGTCGAACACGCGCTGGCCAACAACGCGGCCCCGCAGGTCAGGCAACGCCGCGGCCCGATCCCGGCCCTGCCCAGCCCGGGCTGGGATGTCGGCATCGCCGTCAAGGACGACAGCCGCGACCTGGCCGACGCGCTTGAAGCCGCGATGGAGCGGTTTGCCGGCGATGGCACGCTGACGCGCCTGTTTGCTGGCCATGGTGTCACCCACGTGCCGCCCAGGCGGGACGTCTGAACCGGAAGGTCTGATGGGTGGGCGCCGCTGTCTTGGCCCAAGGTGCAATGGCGGGGCGTCTCCAAGGGTCTAGCATCACCGCCAGCGGCCAGGCAGCAAGCGGCCGGAACAACAGGGGAGCAGGGACGATGAAGGCAGGTTTGCTGGCGGCTGGGGCCGCCATTTGGCTGATCGGGGCAACGACGGCGCTTGCGCAGGCGGGCACGGCGAAAGGCGGCCCCACCGATGCCGATATCATGAACGACGAGGCCACGCCGGGCGACGTGCTGACCTATGGCATGGGGCATCGCGGACAGCGTTTTTCCGGCCTGGAACGCATCAACGCCGGCAATGTGAAGGGGCTTGTGCCGGCCTTCACCGCCAGCCTGGGCGGGGAGAAGCAGCGCGGCCAGGAAAGCCAGCCGATCGTGCATGATGGCACCATCTATGTCACCGGCAGCTACAGCCGCGTGTTTGCCTTCGATGCTCGCACCGGGGCAGAGAAGTGGCAATATGATGCGCGTTTGCCCGATGGCATCATGCCCTGCTGCGACGTGGTGAACCGCGGCGCTGCCATCCATGGCGACAAGATCATCTTCGGCACGCTGGATGCCCACATGGTCGCCCTCAATCGCCACACCGGCAAGGTGATCTGGAACAAGACGCTGGCGCCCTATGATGCGGGCTACAGCTTCACGGCCGCGCCGATGATCATCAACGGCAAGGTGATCTATGGCAATTCGGGCGGCGAGTTCGGCATTGTCGGCAAGGTCGAGGCCCGCGACGTGGAAACGGGCGAGTTGATCTGGTCGCGCCCCACCATCGAAGGCCACATGGGCAGCCTGAAGGGCGCCGACAACGGCATCACCGGCAAGACCAATGCCAGCTGGCAGGGCGATCAGTGGAAGAATGGCGGCGGCGCCACCTGGCTGGGCGGCACCTACGACCCTGACACCAATTTGATCTACATGGGCACCGGCAACCCGTCCCCGTGGAACAGCCACCTGCGGCCCGGCGACAATCTCTACACGTCGTCCACGCTGGCCATCGATCCCGATACCGGCGTCATCAAGTGGCATTACCAGACGACCCCGCACGATGGCTGGGACTTCGACGGGGTGAACGAGTTCATCCCCTTCGATGCCAGCATCGGCGGCAAGCCGATGAAACTGGGCGCCAAGGCCGATCGCAACGGCTTCTTCTTCGTGCTGGACCGCACCAACGGCAAGTTCGTCTCTGCCCGGCCGTTCGTGTCCAAGGTCACCTGGGCCAGCGGGTATGACAGGAAGGGCCGGCCCATCTATGTGCCGGAAAACCGGCCCGGCGCGCCCAACGCCGATGGCAGCAAGGGCACGGTGGTGTTCGCCGCGCCCAGCTTCCTGGGCGGCAAGAACTGGATGCCGATGGCCTACAGCCGGCAGACGCAGATGTTCTATGTGCCTGCCAACGAATGGGGCATGGACATCTGGAACGAACCCATCGCCTACAAGAAGGGGGCCGCCTATCTGGGCGCGGGCTTCACCATCAAGCCGCTCTATGACGATCATATCGGCGTGCTGCGCGCGATCGATCCCACCACGGGCAAGATCGCCTGGGAATACAAGAACAAGGCGCCGCTGTGGGGCGGGGTGCTGGCAACGGCGGGCAACCTGGTGTTCACCGGCACGCCGGAAGGCTATCTGAAGGCCTTCGATGCGAAGACCGGCGCTGAACTGTGGAAGTTCAACACTGGTTCGGGCGTGGTTGGCACGCCGGTGACCTGGGAACAGGACGGCGAACAATATGTGGCCGTGATGTCGGGTTGGGGCGGCGCCGTGCCGCTGTGGGGCGGCGAAGTGGCCAAATCGGTGCAGAACATCAACCAGGGCGGCATGCTCTGGGTGTTCAGGCTGCCCAGATGACGCCAGATGCGAACGGGCCCGGCAGGGCGCAGGGCGAAGCGCCTGCGCCCTACGGGCATGCCCCTATGGCCGGCGCTGCGCCCCCCGTCCTATTCTCCCGGCCTGGGGAGAGTGTCACCGTGGAACGCGTGCTGATTGTGGATGATCACCCGTTGGTGCGGGACGGCCTGCGCACGGTGATCGCGGTCGCCTTCGACCAGACCGAGCTGTTCGAGGCGGCCAGCATCGCCGAGGCTGGCGCCATCATCGGCCGGGAAGGTGATTTCGACCTGGTCATGCTGGATCTGAACATGCCGGATGCCAACGGCTTTTCCGGCCTTGTGCAGCTCAGGGAGCAGTTCCCGGCGCTGCCCATCGTCATTGTCTCGGGCGCGGTGGAGGCCGGGCTGGTGCAGGGAGCGCTGGCCAACGGCGCCGCCGGCTTCATCCCCAAGAGCCTGAAGCGCAGCGCCATCGTCAATGCCGTTCAGCAGATCCTGGATGGCAACCTGTTCGTGCCCGACGAGTTCGCGGCCCCTGACGATGCCGAAAGCGAGGACATCCGCCGCCGCATCGACAGCCTGACGCCGCAGCAGAAGGTGGTGCTGGGCCTGGTGGTGGCCGGCAAGCTCAACAAGCAGATCGCCTGGGAGCTGGATGTGTCGATGACGACGGTGAAGGCCCATGTCTCGGCCATCCTGTCCAAGATGCGCTGCTACAGCCGCACCCAGGCGGTGATCATGGCGGGCAAGGTGCATTTCACGCGCCCGGAACACGCGCCCGCCTGAACCTGCCGCTGCCGCTGGTCGCCGCGCGTCTCAGGCCAGCATGCGGCTCATCAGGGCGCGCAACTGGGCAGGCTTCACAGGCTTGTTCAACACCACCAGGCCGCTGGCCGACAGACTGTCCTTCAGTTCCGGGGTGCGGTCTGCCGTGAGGATGGCGGCGGGAATGCGCCGACCGCAGGCTGCGCGCACGTCACCGACCACGGCATCGCCGGTGGCGCCGTCGGCGAGATGATAGTCGGCCAGCAGCAGGTCCACCGGATGCCGGTTGGCGGCGGCCAGCGCCCCCGCACCGTCGGGCGCGGTCAATACCCGGCAGCCCCAGCCTTCAAGCACGGCGGTCATGCCGGCAAGGATGGCCGGTTCATTGTCGATCACCAGAACGATCGCGCGGTTGATGCCGGCGCCGGCCCGTTGGGCGATGCCGGGGTCTGCCGCAGGCTGGGCCGGGGCAAGCGGCACGGTGACGGCAAAGCAGGCGCCTTCATTCGGGGCCGATACGAGATCGATGGCGGCGCCAAGCGTGCGGGCGGCGCGCTGCACGATGGCAAGGCCAAGACCCATGCCGCGCTCAAGCCCGTCACCGTCGCCAGCAAAGCGCCGGAACTCCTCGAAGATCAGCGCCTGCTGCTCGGCCGGGATGCCCGGACCGGTGTCGCACACGGCGATGCGCACCGCGCCCTCGCGCACGTCGGCCGTCATCCGCACATGGCCGCGCCGCGTGTAGCGCAGCGCGTTCGACAGGAAATTCTGCAGGATGCGGCGCAACAGACGGGCATCGCTGTGCACCCACAGGCGCGTGGGCGGCACATCAAGCGCCAGGTTGCGGCGCTGCGCCGCCGGCGCGAACTCCCCGGTGAGGGCGCCGAACAGATCGGCCAGCGGCACCGGGCGAATGTCCGGCTGGATGGCGCCGGCATCGAGGCGCGATATCTCCAGCAGTGCTTCCAGCAGGCCTTCGATGGAGTCCAGCGCAGAGGCGGCCTGGCCAACAAGCTGCCGGTTGCCATCCGCCATGCGCCGGCTGGCCAGTGCCGAAACGAACAGCCGTGCAGCGTTCAAGGGCTGCAGCAGATCGTGGCTGGCAGCGGCAAGAAAGCGGGTCTTCGAACTGTTGGCGGTGATCGCCTGGTTGCGCGCCTGTTCCAGTGCGGCCGTGCGTTCGGCCACCAGCGCTTCGAGGTCGGACTTGCGCCGCACCATCGCGGCGGCTGCCGCGCGCCGTTCGGTCACGTCTTCCACGCGCATCACCATGCCGCCGCCGGGCATCGGCTGGCGGTGGATCTCGAGGCTGCGGCCGTCGTCCAGCTCGGCCACCCGGCAATCCTCGCCGCTTCCGGCCTGCAGCCAGTCGAGGGCGCCGGCGCGCGCGGCCGCCGGCAGGGCCTGCCGGCTCCAGTTCAGGAACGCGCCATGGCTGGCGATGCGGGCGGCGGGCTGTGCGAGGGTGTCGTTCAGGTTCAGCAGGGACAACAGCGGGCCATTCCATGCCATCAGCCGCCGCTGCGCATCGAACAGGCAGATACCGTGGGGCATTGCGTCCAGCGTCGCCTGCAGCACGGCGGCGCGTTCGGCCAGCGCGCGGTCCCGGTCACGCGCCTCGGCAGCCTTCACGTCGGTGATGTCGGTGTAGATGCCGACGATGCCGCCGTCGCTGGTGCGCCGCTCGTTCACCTGCACCCAGCGCCCGTCGGACAGGGCGATGGCCTGGCCGCCTTCCGCGATGCGGTGGCGGGCCAGCCGGTCCGTCATCCAGGCGTCTGGCGCGGTCAGAGCGCCGAGCGGCACCTTGTGACGGGCCAGCATCTCCACGATGTCCGCGAAGTGCACGCCCGGACGGATGATGTCGGCGGCCTCCGGCCACAGCGACACATAGGTCTGGTTGGCCAGCACCAGCCGGTCATCGGCATCGAAGATGGCAAAGCCCTCGTCGATGCTGTCAATCGCGTCGGCCAGCCGTTGACGGGCCTTGTCGGCATCGTCGCGCGCAATCGCGAGGGCCGCATTGCTGTGCGCCAGCGCATCCATGGCGCCTTCCAGCTCGGCGGTCCGGTCGCGCACGCGGCCTTCCAGCGCGATGGCGGTTTCGAACAGGGAGAAGGCGCTGCCGTGCAGATCGGTGGCGCGTTCCACCCGGTTGATCAGGGCGCTGTTGATGCGGGTCAGCTTGTCAATCTGGGCTTCCAGCTCCGCGATGCGCTGCTGGGGTGGTTCGGTGCCAGACCATGTGGGCGGGTTCATGGCCGCGGCGTCCCGGTTCAGCCGCGGCCGATGGCCAGACCGGAAAATGTCTGGTTCATGTGCAGGGTGCGCACCTGCTCGCCATAGGTGTTGAAGCCGACCACGCGCGATTGCGCATAAAGGCGCGAGACCCGATCGGCGAGCTGCCGCTGCCGGATTTCGAGGCCGTTCAGCACGCAATCGAACCCCAGCACGCGGTCGATCCCGCCCACCTCGCGTTCCAGATCGGCGAACAGGCGTTCGAGGCTGGCCATGATGTCCCCGGTCTCACCCAGCGTCATCACCACCCCTTCGTCGATCGCACCATAGAAGGACAGGCTGCCATCGGGATTGGCGCTGCGGATCGAGCGGGCATAATATTCGCCGCCAATCTTCACGATGGGCGGATGGCTGGCGAAAAGGGCCGGGCTAAGGTCGCTGATCCGCGCACCGATCAACCTTGCATATTCGGCCGCTGCCGGTTCGGCATTGATCTCGTGCACGCAGCGGCTTGCCGTATCGGCCCGGGTGATGACCATGCGCGAGGGCCCCGGTTCGAAATGCTGGGCCCGGAACACGTGCAGCGGCCGGCGCGACGAGAGCAGCGCCACCACGGCGGCATCCCGGCGAAAATGGCTCTGGTGGAACACGAAGGTTTCGCGAAAATCGAGATCATCGCCCGACGAGCCACCCACCAGCGGCACCTGCCCCAGCGCATTCTGGATGGTGAGGGTGAGCAGTTCTTCCTGGGCGGAAAGGCCGTCGATCAGGAAGATGCCGGCATGGTGCCCGCCGCCCCAGCGCTGACGCGCTTCGGCTTCGGCGATCGCGGCCATCCGGCGGACGGCGCCATGCGTTGCACCGGCGTTGATCCCGCCGATATCGTCAAGGCACATGGCGTCCAGCCGGAATTCGCTGGCCGGAAAGCCGATGGCGGTGAGGCTGCCTTCCGCAAGGCCGACCGGCGTGATCTCGCCAGAGGATGTGCAGGCGATGATGATGTGGCCATCGGCGCGCCGCGCCAGCGCCGCGCCCAGCGCCTCGACCGGATAGCGGCTGGAACAGAACAGGATGACGCCGGCCAGATCGGGCAGATCGAGATGCCGCATCACCTCGCGCACGGCCAGTTCGGGATCGTCGGCCCGGGAATGGGCGACGCGCACTGGATCAGGACTGCAGGCATCAGGCATGAGCGGCATGATGTCACACCTGGGTGTCATGGCTACCTGTGGACTCTCCCTATGCCGTTGCCGCCTTCCACGGTGAACGGGCGGCAAAATGCAAAACGTTGCAAGAAAATCGGGGGTGGGCACCGGCTTGGCTGCGGTGCCCACCATGTCGCCGCCGGCCCGTCTTGGGGATGGCATGGTACCGGCGGCGGGAGAGGCCGCGGTTCAGAAGAAGCCGAGCGCCTTGGCGGAGTAGCTGACCAGCAGGTTCTTGGTCTGCTGATAATGGTCCAGCATCATCCTGTGGGTCTCGCGGCCAATGCCGGACTGCTTGTAGCCACCAAAGGCCGCGTGGGCAGGATAGAGATGATAGCAGTTGGTCCACACGCGCCCGGCCTGGATGCCGCGGCCCATGCGATAGGCGAGCGTGCCATTGCGCGTCCACACGCCGGCGCCAAGGCCGAAGTTGGTGTCGTTGGCGATGCGCAGCGCATCTTCGGCGTCCTTGAAGGTGGTGACCGACACGACTGGCCCGAAGATCTCTTCCTGGAACACGCGCATGCTGTTGTTGCCGGCGAGGATGGTGGGTTCGAGATAATAGCCTTCCGAAAGATCGCCGCCGGCATTGGCCCGGCCGCCGCCGGCCAGCACGCGGGCGCCTTCCTGCTTGCCGATCTCGATGTAGGAGAGGATCTTCTTCAGCTGCTCCTCCGAGGCCTGGGCGCCGACCATCGTCTCCATGTCGAGCGGGCTGCCCAGCTTCATGCGGCCAACGCGGGCGACGGCCTTTTCCATGAAGCGGTCGTACATGCTTTCCTGCACCAGAACCCGGGATGGGCAGGTGCACACCTCGCCCTGGTTGAGCGCGAACATCGAGAAGCCTTCCAGCGCCTTGTCGAGGAAGTCGTCATCCTCGGCCAGCACGTCGGCAAAGAAGATGTTGGGGCTCTTGCCGCCCAGCTCCAGCGTCACCGGGATCAGATTCTCGGTGGCATAGGACATGATCAGCCGGCCGGTGCCGGTCTCGCCGGTGAAGGCGATCTTGGCGATGCGCTTCGACGTGGCCAACGGCTTGCCGGCTTCGAGGCCGAAGCCGTTGACCACGTTGAGCACGCCCGGCGGCAGCAGGTCGCCGATGATGTCCATCAGCACCATGATCGACATCGGGGTCTGCTCGGCGGGTTTGAGCACGATGCAGTTGCCCGCCGCCAGCGCCGGCGCCACCTTCCAGGCCGCCATCAGCAGGGGAAAGTTCCACGGGATGATCTGGCCCACCACGCCCAGCGGTTCGTGGAAATGATAGGCGATCGTGTCGTGATCGATTTCGGCAATGGAGCCTTCCTGGGCGCGCAGGCAGCCGGCGAAATAGCGGAAGTGATCGATGGCGAGCGGCAGGTCGGCCGCCGTCGTCTCGCGGATCGGCTTGCCGTTGTCGATGGTTTCCACCAGCGCCAGCAGCGGCAGCTTTTCCTCCATGCGGTCGGCGATCTTGAGCAGCATGTTCGACCGCTCGGTGGGGCTGGTGCGGCCCCAGGCGTCCTTCGCCCTGTGGGCAGCGTCGAGCGCCAGCTCGATGTCGGCGGCCTGGCTGCGGGCGATCTCGCACACCTTCTGGCCGGTCACCGGCGAGAGATTGTCGAAATAGCGCCCCTCGACCGGCGCGACCCACTGGCCGCCAATGAAATTGTCATAGCGGCCGCGGATGGCGACCTGCCCCTTCAGTTGTTCAAGTGCCTGTTGCAGCATGATGGCCTCCCTTGGCCCGGCTGTGATCGGCCAATTCCGACTCCGGGCGTCAGGGAGAATTGTCGCTGCTGCCATCACCGGGCGCCATTCGACCAAGGAACTATGGATTTCCCCGCAGGCCTGGGGCTCCATCGTGGCCATGGACCATGAAAGGGATTCCCTTATGCACCGCCCGATTCTGATGGCCGCCGCCGCCGTTCTGGCAGCGCAGTCGCTGGCGCCAGCGACGGCAATTGCGAAGGACCACAAGGTCCTGATGCTGAACCAGGGCAAGGAGGGGCCGATGGTGTTCGAACCGGCCTTCATCCGCGCCAGCCCCGGGGACACGGTGTCTTTCGAGCCCACCAACCCTGGTCACAATGCCCAGACCATTGCCGGGATGCTGCCCGACGGTGAAGCGGAACAGAAGGGTGCGATGGGCAAGGCCTTCACGCTGACCGTGAAGACGCCGGGTGTCTATGGCATCAAGTGCCTGCCACATCAGGCGATGGGCATGGTGGCCCTGGTGCAGGTGGGGAAGGGGCCTTCCGCCAATCTGGCGGCTGCCAAAGCTGTGAAGTTGCCGCCCCTGGCGAAGAAGCGGATGGATGCGTATCTGGCACAGGCCAGATGAGGGGAGACGGACAATGGCGAAACTGGTGGTGACCTATCCGGCGCAGGCCGGCGCGACGTTCGACCGCGACTATTATGTGAAGGTGCATCTGCCGCTGTGCCAGAAGCATTTCGGCCCGGCCGGGATGACCGGCGGCGAGGCGCTGTTCCCGCTCGCCGATGATTCGCCGCACCTGTGTGTTGGCCTGCTTGAATTCAGCAGCCCGGAAGCCATCGGCGCGGCCATGGGCGTGGCGGGCGTGGGCGAGGTGTTTGCCGACATTGCCAATTTCACCAACGTGCAGCCCACGGCGACGGCGATGGCGTAACAGCCCGGACCCGCTCATGCCGGGTCCTGGATCAAGAACCCTGGAAGCTGACCCGCGCCCCCACCCAGATGGTGCGCGGCAGGGCCCGTTCGACCACCCCGGTGCCCGACAGTGCCGCCTGCACCTCTTCATCGAACAGATTTTCCACCCGTCCCTCGATCGCGAGGCCCTTCACGATCGGGACCACCAGCAGCGCGTCGACCATGGTGGCAGCGGCAAGGCTGCGGCTGTTGAGGTCATCCTCGAACTGGCTGGCGATGTGCCGCACGGTGGCGCCGGCGCTGAACAGGCGGCCAGCATAGTCCACCCCGGCGGACCAGGAGGTGCGCGGCGTCTGTGCCGGGCGCAGGCCGTCAAGTGGTGCGGCCGCACCGCTGGCGCGGACCACCGGGTCAACATGGCTCAGGCTGCCATGCAGCGTGAACGGCCCCTGCCGCAGGCTGGCGTCCACTTCCCAGCCCCACACCTCCAGCGCGTCGAGATTCCGGCGCTGGCGATAGAAACCGGCGGCGCCAACGAACCCCACGCCGGGGAAGCTGCCCGGGCCGCGTGCAATGGTGACGTTGGCGATGCTGTCGTCCATGCGGTTCCAGAAGCCGGTAACGGCGATGCTCACGCCGGCGGCCGGGGCGAGCGTGACGCCGGCGTCCACCCCGGTGACGCGTTCGGGGTTCAGCAGCGCGTTGGCGGCGGTGGCATCGGGGCCGACACGGAATGGCCGATAAAGTTCATTGAGCGTCGGCAGGCGCCAGCCGCGATAGGCGGCGCTGCGCAGGGTCAGCCAGTCGGTGGCCTTGAGGGCGACGCCGGCGCGCCCGGTGAATTCGCGGCCCGACCGGTCGGCGAAGCGCAGGGTGGTGAACGGCGCGCCGGTGGCCAGCGTGGTTTCCAGCAGGCGGCCATCCTTGATCGTCCACCAGTCCATCCGGGCGGCCAGGGTGGCGGTGACGATGCCGGCCTCGATGCTGGCGTCGGCGAAGATGCCGGTGGTGCCGGTGCGCCCGCCCGCCTCGCGCTGGCGGGTGGGGTTGCCGGCAACATAGGTGAACAGCTCGTTCGTCTGCCCGGTCAGCTGCCGCGTGTCGGCGCCCAGACGCAGGGTGATGCCGCTGCCGATGGGCGGCGCGATCTCCAGCCGGCCGCCCCAGCCCGTGGCCGGCGTCGCATACTGCGCCAGCGTCTGCGTGGCCGTGGTGCGGCTGTCGTTGATGGCAGCAAAGTCGGACGTGAAATTGCGCGTCTGCACATAGGCCAGGGCCTGCCAGCCCCAATCTCCGCGCCCGATCAGGCGCAGGGCGCCGTCGACGCCTTCGGACGTGTTGCGCGAAAAATCGAACCCGCGTTCGCGGCTGTCGGTAAAGGCGGTGGCCGTCACCTGTGCCTCGGTATCGGGGGCGATCCTCACCACGGCCCTGAGGTTCACGCTGGCCTGTTCATAGGGCGCGGCGCGGTCCACGGGCCCGCGACTGCGCTCCACGATGGGAATGAAGCCATCACCCCGGCCATAGGCGGCCGACAGCATGGCAAAGCCGCCCTCGCGCTTCAGGCCCAGCGAGCCCTGCGCGTCGAGGCTGTTCCGGCTGCCATAGGCGATGTTGCCCATGAACGGGGTCAGCGCATCGCCGCCCACGCTTTCCAGCTCGATGGTGCCGGCCAGCGCCCCCGGACCCCAGTAACCGGTGCCGCCGCCGCGGGTGATGCGGATGCGGTCCAGCCGGCCGGTGGCGAACGCCGGAAAGGCGACCCAGCCGCCGAACGGATCGGCCTGCGGCACCCCGTCCAGCATCAGGAGCGCCCGCGAAGAGGCGTTGCCGCCCAGCCCGCGCAGGGTGATGCCCTGGGAGGTGGCATTGGCCGAGCGGCTGTCGGAACGGCGGAACTGCTGCTGGCCCGCGATGTCGGACAGCACCGATTCCAGCCGGTTGGAGCCTGAATTCAGGATGCGATCCCGCTCGATCACCACCAGCGAGAAGGCGGCGTCTCCCGGCAGGTCGGCCAGGCCCTTGCCGGTGACGGTGATCAGCGGGTCTTCTGCGGCAAGAACCGGGGCGGCGGTGGCCAGAAGGGTGGTGAGAAGCAACGGGAGGCGCATCATTTTTCCTTGTTAACAAAGGGCATCGCGGGCGCAAGCGGTTTGCCGGCCGCGGCCCAGCCGTCGCGCCCGGCGCCATACCAGGCAACGCGATGGCCCATCCGGTGCAGGCGAAGCGCGGCGTTCCAGCTCATCCAGCAATCGGCCAGGCAAAAGACGATGATGCGCCGCCCGGCTGCAAGCTGGGGCACCACCGCAGTGAACTGCGCGATGATGGCGTCGTCGCCCGGCACCCGCCCGGCCTCGGGAAACCACAGCGCCCCGGGGATCGAGCGCGCCGGCGCCAGCAGCGTCCAGCGCCCGCTTGCCGGATCGCGCCGGCCATCCTGCACCGGACTGACATCGATGAGCAGCGACGTGCCGGCGGCGCGGGCCACCGCCGCCGTGTCGAGCGCTGCCACCCCTTCCGGCGGGCCGGGCACCGGGCTGCGCGGCCGATCGATGCGATAGAGCGTCACGGGATCATGGAACGGGGAGGCGCGCCAGTCTGCCGGCCCCGCCGCCATCAGCAGCGGCGCCACGAGCGTGACCATCAGTTTGGCGTGGCCGTTCGGCTGCATCGCCTCTCCTCCCATGGTCTCATGGTAGCAGCGGCAGGAACGGCGTAACTTCGCCTTTGGTATGAGGCGGCAAACAGCCTTGCTGGGGATGATCCTGATCGCGGCGGCACCGGTGGCGGCCGCTCCGGACGGCGTGCACCCCGATGATCCCCTTGAGTCGCCATTCCTGCCCACCGTGCTGCAACTGGTGCTGCCTGAAGGCGCGCGCGTGCGCTTCGATGATCGGGTGAAGGTGACATTCCCCGCCATTGCCGAGAACCAGCGCCAGTTCCCGGTGCAGGTGGACGCGCGCGATGTGCCCGGTGCCCGCCGCATCATCGTCTTTGCCGATCTCAATCCCATCCAGAAAGCCGTGGACTTCACGCCGGCGGCCGCCGCGCCATTCATCGCGCTGCGCATCAAGCTGGACCAGCGCACCCCGGTGCGCGCCGCCGTCGAGGTGGCGGACGGCAGCTGGCTGCTGTCTGGCGGCTGGATCGACGCCGCGGGCGGGGGCTGCTCCGCGCCGCCCGTGAGCCGGGTGAAGGGCGACTGGGCGCAGCATCTGCTGGCGCTCAAGGGGCGGCTGTGGGACCGCCCGGATGGCCTGCGGCTGGCCATCAGTGTTCGCCATCCGATGGACACCGGCCTTGTCGACAATATCCCGAGCTACTGGCTGGAAACCCTCACCGTCTCGGCTGGCGGGCAAGTGGTCGGCCGCCTCGAGCTGCAGGCTTCCGTGGCGGAAGATCCGGCCATCATGCTGCTGCCGCGGCCGGCCGGCGCCGGTCCGATCACCGTGAAGGCGCGCGACAGTGGCGGGATGGAGGTGACCAGCCAGGTTGCCCGCCAGAGCGCCATTCCGGCGGTGGCAGGCCAGTGAACATGGCGCACCCCTGCCGGCGGCAGCCGCTGTTGCCCTGCCGACGGCAGCTGCTGCTGGGCCTGGCTGGCCTGCCGCTGCTGGCCGCCGCCCCGGCCTACCGGCTGGAAGCCGATGCCGTGGCGCCGGGCGTGTGGGTGGTGCGCGGCGCTGATGAACCCATCGCCATGATGAACGGCGGCGCCATTGCCAATATCGGCATCATCGCCACCGATGCCGGTGCCGTGCTGATCGATGCCGGCCCGTCCCACCGCTATGGCGCGGCGCTGGCCGATCTGGCACGACGGTTGACGGGCACGCCGGTGGCGCGCGTCTATCTCACCCATCTGCATCCCGATCACAGCTTTGGCGCCTCGGCCTTTCCGGCGACGCAGGTGGCGGCCACGCGGGCCGTCGCGCGCGAGGTGAAGGGCGACGCGGCCGGCTTTTCAGCGGGCCTTTATCGTCTGCTCGGCGACTGGATGCGCGGCACCGAGGTGCCCGAACCGCTGCTGCCGGTGGCCGATGGCACGGTCGAGATCGGCGGCCGCAGCCTGCGCCTGCTGCCGCTGGCGGGCCACAGCGCATCGGATCTGGCCGTGCTGGATGTCGCGACCGGCACGCTGTTCACCGGCGATCTGGTGTTCCACAATCGCGCTCCGGCCACCCCGCACGCTGATCTGGCGCGCTGGCGCGGCGCGCTGGGCACGCTGGCCGGGCTGGGCCATGCGCGTGTCGTGCCGGGCCACGGCCCGGTGGACCAGACGCCCGGCACCGCCATCGCCCAGACGCGGGACTGGCTGGACTGGCTGGAGGCGGCGCTGGTGGCGGCGATGGAGCAGGGGCTGAGCATGGTGGAAGCCGGCGAGATGCCGATCCCGCCGCGCTTTGCCGGCCTGGCGGTGGCCCGCCTGGAACTGCAGCGCAGCGTGTCGCATTTCTGGCCCGCGCTGGAAGCCGCGCGGCTGCCGAAACTGTCGCCCTAGATCCTCGCCCTAGAAGCGCAGCCGCGCCGAAAACCGCCATTGGCGCGGTGCGCCCGGCCCCACGAAGGTCGCCCCCTGCGCCCGATCGGCGCCGGCCTGCAGCGGGTTGAAACGGCCCTGCCCGTCGAACACCGTGGCGCCCAGCTGGGCGGCGGTGACCGGCCGGGCATCCAGAAGATTGTCCACCTGCACCACAAGGCTCAGCCAGGGCAGGGGGCTCACGGTGGCGCCCAGGTTCAGCACCGCCCAGCCCCGCGTGCGGCCCGCGCCGGGATAAAGGGTGCCATCGGCCCGGTGGGCATTGTTCTCGTTGCCGCGCGCGAAGAGGCCACTGGCCGCCTGCACATCCGCGTTGACCGCCAGCCACGGCAGCGCCTGCCAGTCGGCACTGGCCTTGAACAGGTGGCGCGGGAGCAGCGGGATGCGGTTGCCCGGCCTGATGCTGATGTTGCCCTCCCCGCCCGGGCCTTCGTCGTTGGTGCTGTTGCCGGCCCCGCCAACGGTTTCGGGGGACCGATAGGTGGCATCCAGCAGCGTGTAGCTGGCCGTGAGGTTCAGCCGCCCGAGCGCGGCACCCGCCACCAGTTCCAGCCCCTGCCGGCGCGTGCGGCCGAAGTTGCGGAAATAGCCGAAGCCGGTGCGCGGCGAGGCCACGAACAATATGTCGTCGCGGGCGGTGGTGCGGAACAGGCCGGCGCGGGCGAACAGGCCGGGCGCCGCGTCGATGCGCACGCCCGCCTCGGTCGTGTGGGCGACCACCTGGGCCAGCGGCGGATCGCCGGCCAGCGCGTTGGGCAGCCGGCAGGGGGCCTCCGGATCGGCGCAGCCCAGTTCGATGGCGGATGGCGCCCGGCTGGTCTGGGCCAGGGCGGCATCAAGGCTGAGGCCAGCCGCCGCCCGCCAGCGCAGCGAGACGGCCGGGTTCAGCCGATGATAGTCATGATCGCCGGTCAGGCTGCCGGTGCCCGGCCCTGGGTTCAGCCGGTCACGGTTGCGGATCCGGGTGGCATCCAGCCGGGCCGAGAGGTTGACGGCCAGCGCCTTCGTCACCGCCAGTTCGGCCAGCAGGTAGAGCGACTGGCTGCGGGTGCGGGCGGCGAGATCCACCCTTGCATCGGTGTCCTCCCCCTCGTCGCTGTCCTGGGTGCCATCGGCGAACCGGCCGGTGCCGATGACCCCGCGATCCGGCGTGAGATAGCCATATTCCGACCCCTGCCCGAACTGGGCGCGACTGGCGGTGAAGGCGGCACCCAGCGTCAGCCGGGTGGTGCCGGCCGGTCCAGCGCGTTCGTGCACCAGTTCAAGGCTCCCGCCCCACTCGCGCTGGCGCGTGGCGCTGCGGTTGAGCAGCCCGTTGCAGGCTTCCTGCGGCTCTTCGTTGGTGGCGGCTGCATCGAGGCAGGCCGCAGACGGAAAGGGCGTGTTCGCCGCATCCTCGCCGTCGCCATAGACATCATCGCTGCCCAGCACCTCGTCGTTGGCATCGCCGTTCAGCGTGCGGGTCGACAGCCGGCGCCAGAAGCCATTGCCCTTCAGCCGCCAGCCGCTGCCGAGCTGCCGGTCACCGTTCAGGATCAGCAGCAGCGTGCTGTTCCACGTCGTGTCAGGGTGGGTATAGACGCTGGCCCGGCGCTGGCCGAGCAGCCTATCATCCTGGAGGCCATTGCCATTGAGGCGCGTATCGGCTGCCAGCACCGACAGCGCCAGGCCACCGCGCGCGCCTTGCCAGCCGGTGCGGGCAAAGCCCGACCACGCGCGTGACGGCGAAAAATCGCGCCAGCCATCTTCGGCGAAATGGTTGCCGGCGGCATACCAGTGGAGGCCGCTGCCCGCGCGCCCGCCAGCCTCGACCTCGGCCGTGCGCCGGCCAAAGCGGCCAACGCCCGCTTCGGCGCGCAAGCCCGGATCGGTGCGCCCATCCTTCATGTTGAGGGCGAGGGCGCCGCCGATGGCATTGCGGCCGAACAGCGGGTTGGAGCCCGGCACCAGGTTCAGCGCCCGGATCGCCGCCCTGGGGATCAGGTCCCAGCTCACCACATCGCCGAAGGGCTGGTTCAGGCGCACCCCGTCCAGCCAGACCACCAGTCCCTGCGGCGTGCCCAGCAGGGGCGAGGCGGAAAAGCCGCGAAAGCTCACATCGGCCTGCAGCGGGTTGCCGGTGATATCGTTCAGAATGATGCCGGCGCCGCGCCGCCGCAGCCAGTCGGTGGCGTCAAGGGCGTGGGCGGCCGCCAGATCCTCGTCGGTGGCGCCCACCGCGGGCGCGGCCAGCACGCCCTCGCCCACATCCCCAAGCGGGGTGGCGACCACGATGATTTCGGCATCGGCCGGCCCCCCAGCATCACTGGCGGCATCACCGCCTGCCCCACCGCCTGCCCCACCGCCCGCCCCGGCCGCCAGCGCCGGCTGCGCCAGCACGCAGGCCACAAGCCATCGGACCGCGTGAGCCCCCATCCTCCCCATGCCCTTTCCTGTTGTTGCGGCAAGGATAGGGAGGGGAACTTGTGCCGCCCATGATACTTTGGGCCAGCCCCGTCTTGGCAAGGCAATACAGTCTCCCTACATGCCCTGCACCAAGAGCGGAGGACACTCAAGATGGCCAATCCCTGGCACCATGCACGTTCGGGCAGCATCGCCGACGACATCGATTTCGAGATCAAGGGCCACGAACTCCAGTTCGTGGAGATCGAGCTCGACCCCGGCGAAAGCGCCGTGGCCGAAGCCGGCGCCATGGTGTGGAAGGATGCCAGCATCGGCATGACCACCGTGTTCGGCGATGGTGGCGGCCAGCAGGGCGGCATCATGGGCGCGCTGATGGGGGCCGGCAAGCGCCTGCTGACCGGCGAAAGCCTGTTCACCACCGTCTATACCCACACTGGCGGCGGCAAGGCGCGTGTGGCCTTTGCCGCGCCCACGCCCGGCCATATCCTGCCGATCAAGCTGGACAGCGTGGGCGGCACGCTGATCTGCCAGAAGGATGCCTTCCTGGCGGCGGCCAGGGGCGTTTCGATCGGCGTCGCCTTCCAGCGCCGGGTGATGACTGGCCTGTTTGGCGGCGAAGGCTTCATCATGCAGAAGCTGGACGGCGATGGCTGGGTGTTCGTGCAGATGGGCGGCACCGTGATCGAGCGCACGCTGGCCCCCGGCGAGGTGCTGCATGTCGATACCGGCTGCGTGGCGGCCTTCACGCCCTCGGTCAGCTTTGATCTGGAAAGCGTGGGCGGTGTCAAATCCATGCTGTTCGGCGGGGAAGGCGTGTTCTTCGCGCGCCTCGTTGGCCCCGGCAAGGTGTGGATCCAGTCGCTGCCGTTCAGCCGGCTTGCGGGCCGCATGATGCAGGCCGCCATGGGCCGCGGCCAGAACCGCGGCGAGGGCAGCGTTCTGGGCGAGCTGGGTGACCTGATCGGCGGAAACCGCTGATCGTGGCCATGGGCGGGGCGGATCAGCCCCGCCAGCCCACCGAAATCGCGAAATTGCGCGGCAGGCCGGGATCGAAACCGCCGCCGCCGCCGGGGCGCACGCGGGCGGCATAGCGTTCGTCGAACAGGTTGTTGATGGCCGCGCCCAGCGTGAAACCGCCACCGATCGGCCATTCGACCGACGCATCGGCGACATTGTAGCCGGGCAGGAAGAAGTCCGGCGCGTCATTGTCCGCGCCCTGCTGGTCGCCCACCGACGTGAAGGTCAGCGCGGCGCGGCTGCCATTGCGGCCGATATGGGCCAGCGTGGCGCGCAGCAGGTGGCCGGGCGCATATTGCGGCGTAAAGCCGGCGGCGGCCCCGCGCGTGAAGGTCGCATCCAGCAATTGCAGATTGGCCGACAGCCGCAGCGTGTCGCGGGCATTGCCCAGGCCATCGGGACCCAGAAGGTCGATGCGGGCGGCCAGATCGATGCCCTGGTTGCGCATGCTGCCCACGTTCTGCCGGCGCGCACCGCCGGTGCCCACGGCGCTGAACGGCGGGCTGGCCGGCAGCGGCCCGGCCAGGAAGCCGACCTGATCATCGAAGGTCACGCGGAACAGGCCGGCGTCCAGCCGCACGGCCCGGTGCGGCTGCGCCTGCACCGCCGCCTCGATGGTGGTGGCATGGCTGGCCTCGAAGGTGCCGGCGGCATCGACACCGGCCTGGAAGGTGACGCCATCATTGTAGAGCAAGGGCTTGAAGCCACGGCTGGCATTGGCGACCAGCCGCAGCTGATCGCTGGCATCCCAGGTGACGCCGATGCCCCACAGCGCGATGTTGCTGATGTTGCGGCGGTTGCCGGGGGTGCCGTTGGGGCCGCCCGGCGGCCCACCGGTGGCGCTGCCCAGGCCGAGATCGAGCGTTTCGTTGACGCGCTGGCGCAGCCGTTCGAGGCGGAAACCCGGCACGATCTGCACGGCACCAAGGCCCAGCTTCACCTCGCCGAACACGGCGGCGGTATCACCGCTGCGCGCCACCCGGGCAACCGGCCCGGCCAGGCCGACGAAATCGGCGTTGCTCAGCCCCTTGTCCACGGTCACGGGCGCGTTGGACGTGTGGCCAAGTGCGCCGATGGTCAGGCTGTGCTGGCCGCTGCCGCCGAAATCGCGGCGGACGCGCACATCCAGCCCGGCGGTGTCGAAGGCCTGCAACTGGCGCACGATCACGTTTTCGGCCGGCGTCACCTGCCCGAAACTGCCGCCGGCCTGCCGCCAGCTTTCGCGCTCGAAACGGCTGTAGAAGGCACGCGCCGTCAGCAGTGTCTGATCGTCCAGCGTCCATTCGATGCCCAGCGACGGGGCGAGGCGCTGGATTCGCACCCGGTCGAGCGGTGTCGAACCATCGCGGCGATCGGCATCCAGGCGCGCGCGCGACAGGCCGCCAGGCTCGCCATGCCGGCCCTCGTAATAGTCGAGAGCCAGCGTCACCGTCACGTCCTCGCCCAGCACATGGCCGCGCAGGCGGGTGGTGAGCTGGCTGTTGTCGCTGTTCACCCGGCGTGGGCCGTCGCCGGTTGCATATTGCACCAGGCCATCGGCGGCGAGGCGGCCGTTCGACACGCCCAGGCTGGCATAGCCATTGACACTGTTCCAACTGCCCAGCGCCAGCCGTGCCTCGGCCTGTGTGCCGGCATCGCGGCGCGGGCCCTTCATCACATAGTTGATGGCGCCGCCCGGCTGCGGGCCATAGAGGAGGCCCGAAGCGCCCCGGATGAACTCGATGCGCTCGACCGCCTCCAGCGGCGGGATGAAATAGGCCGCCGGATAGCTGTACATGTCGGGCACCGCGGGCACGGCATCCTGCAGGGTGAGGAGATTCCAGCTTTCGTGCGGTTCGCCGAGGCCGCGATAGGAGAGCGAGGCCCAGCTGCCGTTCGACACTTCAGAGACCAGCAGGCCCGGAATGTCGGCCAGCGCCACCCGAAGGTTGCGGTTCACGATCGGCGGCAGATCGGTGAGCAGGGCTACATCGCCCAGCTTGCCGGCAAAGATGAGGGTGCCGGCAAGATCGGGCAGCCGATCGGCATCGCGCCGCGCGGTCACGATGATGGTGGCCGCTGCGCCCGAATCGGCCCCGGAATCAGCGCCCGAATCAGCCCCCGGATCGGCTGTCCAACCAGCACCGGACGCGGCAGCTGCGTCGGCAGTGGCCATCGCCGGCTGGGCAGCTGTCATCAGAAGGACCGTCAGAAGGGCAGTGGAATGACGCATGGGGGCTCCCGTAGACATGAGCGCGCTGTAATGTTGATAGTGAGAATGATTGTCAACAGCGATGTTGGCAGGGCATTGCTGTCCGGGCATTGACGGGCCGCCCGCGCCGCGCGCATGAGCGCCGGACCAGGGCCGGACATGGGGCCGGCATGAGGGCGCGCATGGCCAAGCTCTATTTCTATTATGCCTCTATGAACGCCGGCAAATCGACGGTGCTGCTGCAGGCCGGCTTCAACTATCGCGAACGCGGGATGCATGCGTTGCTGTTCACGGCGGCGGTGGATGATCGTGCTGGCGCGGGCACCATCGCCTCGCGCATCGGCCTGTCGGCGCCGGCAGATGTTTTTGCCGCTGGCACCGATCTGTTCGCCGCCATCGCCGCTGCCCACGCCGCCACCACCGTCCATTGTGTGCTCGTCGATGAAGCCCAGTTCCTGACCCACGCGCAGGTGTGGCAACTGGCGCGGGTGGCCGATGAACTGGGCATCCCCGTGCTCTGCTATGGCCTGCGCACCGATTTCCTGGGCCAGCTGTTCGAAGGCAGCAGCACCCTGCTTGCCATCGCCGACGTGCTGACCGAGCTGAAGGCGGTGTGCGCCTGCGGACGCAAGGCAACGATGAATCTGCGCATTGACGCCGCCGGCCATGCTGTCACCACTGGTCAGCAGACCGAGATTGGTGGCAATGATCGCTATGTTGCGCTGTGCCGCCGGCATTTCGCGGCAGCATTGGCCGGCACCCACCGGCCGTGAGGGGACCAGAGATGACCAGTATCGCCGATTTCACCGCGCGTGCCATTGACGGCCGCGACGTGCCGCTGAAGGATTACGCGGGCAAGGTGCTGCTGGTCGTCAACACGGCCAGCAAGTGCGGGTTCACGCCGCAATATGAAGGGCTGGAGGAACTGCACCGCAAATATGGCGCGCAGGGCTTCGAGGTGCTGGGCTTTCCGTGCAACCAGTTCGGCGCCCAGGAACCGGGCGACGAGGCCGAGATCGCCAATTTCTGCAAGCTCACCTACGATGTCGACTTTCCGATGTTCGCCAAGGTCGATGTGAACGGCGACACCGCCCATCCGCTGTTCAAGTGGCTGAAGAAGGCAGCGCCCGGCCTGCTCGGCAGCGAGGCGATCAAGTGGAACTTCACCAAGTTCCTGATCGATCGCCGCGGCCAGCCGCAGGAACGCTTTGCGCCAACCACCAAGCCCGAGGCGCTGGGCAGCGAGATCGAGAAATTGCTCAACCAACACTGATCGAGGCAGGGGTGAAGACCATGGCAACCGCCGTTCCCAACGATCTCGCCAACTGGTGGATGCCCTTCACCGACAACCGCTATTTCAAGTCGCACCCCCGCCAGTTGGTGGCCGCGAAGGACATGCACTACACCAGCGCCGACGGGCGCACGCTGCTGGACGGCACGGCCGGCCTGTGGTGCGTCAATGCCGGCCATGGCCGCGCGCCAATCGTGCGCGCCATCCAGGACCAGGCCGCCCGGCTGGACTTCGCGCCGGCCTTCCAGCTTGGCCACCCGCTCGGCTTCCAGCTCGCTGCCCGCATCGGCAGCCTGATGCCGGAAGGGCTGGACCGCATCTTCTTCACCAATTCCGGATCGGAAAGCGTCGACACCGCATTGAAGCTGGCGCTGGCCTATTGGCGGGCGAAGGGGGAAGGGCAGCGCACCAGGCTGATCGGGCGGGAACGCGGCTATCACGGGGTCGGCTTTGGCGGCATTTCGGTGGGCGGCATCGTCACCAACCGCCGCGCCTTTGGCGCCGGGCTCACGGGCGTCGATCACTTGCCGCACACCCATGATCCGGCGCGCAATGCCTTTTCGAAGGGCCAGCCGGCGCATGGCGCCGATCTGGCTGACCGGCTGGAGGCGATCATCGGCCTGCACGGCCCCGACACCATCGCCGCCGTCATCGTCGAGCCGCTGGCCGGGTCCACCGGCGTGCTGGTGCCGCCCGTGGGCTATCTGGAACGGCTGCGCGCCATCACCGCCGCCCACGGCATCCTGCTGATCTTCGATGAGGTGATCTCCGGCTTCGGCCGGCTGGGTGCGGCCACCGCCGCCGAACGCTTTGGCGTGACGCCCGATCTGATCTGCCTGGCCAAGGGCCTGACCAACGCCGCCGTGCCGATGGGAGCGGTCGCCGCGGCCCGCCATGTGCACGATGCCATCGTCAACGCCCCCGGCGATGCACCGGGCATCGAGCTGTTCCACGGCTATACCTACAGCGCTCACCCGCTGGCCTGCGCTGCCGGTCTGGCCACGCTGCAGCTTTATGCCGATGAAGCGCTGTTCGAACGGGCGCGCGGGCTCGAAGCCCATTGGGAAACCGCCCTGCATGGCCTCAAGGGCCTGCCCAACGTGGTCGACATCCGCAATTTCGGGCTGGTGGCCGGCATCGAGCTGGCGGCGCGTCCCGATCAGCCGGGCGCCCGCGGCCAGGCGCTGTTCCGCGCCATGTTCGACACTGGCCTGCTGATCCGCGTCACCGGCGACATCATCGCGCTGTCGCCGCCGCTGATCATCAGCGCCGACCAGATCGACGAGATCGCCAGCCGGCTGGCCGCGGGGCTGAAGGCGCTGGCCTGAAGCTCCCCGGCCCGAGGCTCCTTCACCGGGGCAGCCGTGCCGCGCTGACGCACCCCGGCCTGCCGCTGGCCGTGCTATACAGGCATGGTTCATCAGGGATCAGCATTACGACAGTGTAATTTTTTACACTTGCCGACCTTGGCAGTTGTGTCAGCGTCCCCTACATGGGCGACCGCTGGGGCCAGCGCTGCCCGCAGGTGACAGGAGACGCATGGCCGCCAAGGATCTCGCTTCGATGGACCTGAACCAGCTGGTGTACAGCTGGTTGAAGGATATCCTCTGGCCGGAGAAGAATTATTTCTGGCTGGCGATCGTCTATGGCATCGGCATCGCGCTGCTGGGGCTGGCGGTGCCGATTTCGGTGCAGCTGCTGATCAACAGCATCGCCAACACGGCGTTGCCGGTGCCGCTGTTCATCCTGTCGCTGATCCTGTTTGCACTGCTCATCCTGTCCGGCCTGCTGTCGGTGCTGCGCATCCATCTGATGGAATTGTATCGCCGCCGCTTCATGGCGCGGCTGGTGGCCGACGTGACGGTGCGCGCAATCAACGCCGCCGATCCCTTCTTTCAGGATGACCGGCGCATCGACCTGTTCAACCGCTATTTCGAGCTGGTCAACATGCAGAAGGCGGTGCCGTCGCTGCTGATCGGCGGCTTCACCATACTGCTCAGCATGATCGTCGGCTTCGTGGTGACGAGTTTCTATCATCCCTTCTTCCTGGCCTTCAACCTGGTCATCATCGCACTCCTGTGGGTGATCTGGCTGATCTGGTCGAAGAAGGCGATGAAGACCTCGATCATCCTGTCCCACGAAAAATACAATGCCGCCCATTTCCTCGAGACGGTTGGCGCCTCCAATGGCTTCTACAAGTCCGCGCGGCACATCGATTATGCGCTCGACAAGGCGGAGCAGGTGACGGCCAATTATGTGAAGGCCCATGCCGCGCATTTCCGTTACCAGTTCCCGCAGACCATCGCCTTCTATTTCCTCTATGCTGCGGCCAGCGCCGGCCTGCTGGCACTGGGCGGCTGGCTGGTCATCCAGGAACAATTGTCGATCGGCCAGCTGGTGGCGGCCGAACTGATCCTGTCGGGCGTGTTTGCCGGGGTGAACAGTCTCTATTCCTATCTCGACGACGTCTATGACCTGGTTGCCTCGATCGAGGAACTGTCGCTGCTCTATGGGCTGAAACAGGAACCGGCGACGCCGGCGACGCTGGCCCCGCCGCGCGGCGGGGCGCTCACGCTGGCCCGCGTGCGCGAGACGTTGCCCATCGGCCCTGTCGAGCTCAATATCGCGATCCCGGCCGGGGAACGGCTGGTCTGCCAGGGTGTGCCCGGCATGGAGCGGGCCTTTGCCGATCTGATGAAGCGGCTCGACCGGCCCGACACCGGCATGATCACGCTGGGCGGGGTGGACATCGCGCTGATGAACCCGCTGGCCCTGCGGTCCGACATCATGGTGCTCGACAGGGCAGCCATCGTGGAATCGACGATCGCCGATTATCTGCGGCTGGCCAATCCGGCCAGGAATGCAGAGGACCAGCTGGCGGCGCTGCGCCTCGTCGGCCTGGAAGACCGCATCGCCCTGCTGCCCGACGGCATCCACACCCGCCTGTCGTCTACGGGCGCGCCCTTCACCGTGGCCAAGATGATGCAGCTGAAGCTGGCGGCCGCCATCCTGTCCGAACCGCGGCTGCTGGTGCTGTCGCCGCTGTTCGACACGGTGCCGCGCCCGCGTCTCAATGCGGTGTTCGAGCATTTCAAGGGGGCTGAAACCTCCATTCTCTATTTCAGCAACCGGCCCGAGGATGTGACGCTGGACGGCTGGCTATGGCTGGGACAGGAGGAACAGCGACTGGTGCGCAATCGGGCGGAATTCGACATGCTGCGCAGCGCGGCCGGACGGGAGACGGTCGATGGCGACTGACGCATCTGAACCGCTCGGCCTTGCCGCGCTCACCAACGGCCGGTCCGCTGCGCAGTTCCCGACGCTGCGCAGCCTCAATCCGCCGCCGGTGATGAAGAGCTTTGCCCGCATCCTGCTGATCGCGCTGGCCAGTTTCCTTGTCTTCATCATCTTCGTGCCGTGGGTGCAGACCGCGCAAGGTTCGGGCAGTGTCATCGCCTATGATCCGCGCGACCGGCAGCAGAACATCACCGCGCTGGTTCCCGGCCGTCTGGAGCGCCTCTATGTCACCGACGGCGCGCGGGTGAAGACCGGTGATCCCATTGCCCGCGTGGCCGACATCGATCCCAACCTGATCAGCCGCCTGCAGGCCGAACGCGCCCAGAAGGTGGCCGAAATGGACGCCACCGAAGCCGCGATGGCCACGGCCCAGCGCGATGTGAAGCGCATGCAGACCCTGTATGGCGAAGGGCTGGCTGCCCGGCGCGACATGGAACTGGCGCAGATCAAGGTGGCCGACTATGCCGCCAAGCTGGCGGCCTCGCGGGCCGACATCAACCGCATCGACGTCAGCATCAGCCGCCAGTCCGAACAGCTGATCCGGGCACCGCGGCCCGGGCGCATCCTGCGCGTCTCCAGCATCGACAGCGCCACCATCGTCAAGCAGGGCGACGTGCTGGCCACCTTCGTGCCCGAACAGTCGAAGCGCGTCGTCGAACTGTTCGTCGACGGCCGCGACATTCCGCTCATCAACGTCGGCCGGCGGGTGCGGCTGGAATTCGAAGGCTGGCCGGCCATCCAGTTCTCCGGCTGGCCGTCGGTGGCCAAGGGCTTCTTCGATGGCCAGGTGGCGGCGGTCGATCTCAATGCCTCGCCAAACGGCCTGTTCCGCATCCTGGTGACCGAAAGCGCGGACCGCGATCCCTGGCCCGATGAACGCTCGGTGCGACTGGGTGCCAAGGTGCGCGGCTGGGTGCAGATGAACACCGTGCCGATCTGGTTCGAGCTGTGGCGGCTGCTCAACGATTTCCCGCTGCAGTTCACGCCGCCCAACGCCACGCCGGCGGAAGACGGCACCAAGATGCCGGGCAAGAGCGGCAGTTCGGGCGGCAATGCGTCTGGCAAGTAAGGCCCTGCTGCTGCTGTTGCCTGCCGCCGCCCTGGCGCAGCAGCCGGCCGCCACCAGCCGCCGCGCGCTGGAGGCGGAGGCACGCGCTGCTGCCCAGCCATTGCCGGCTGCCACCAGCCCGCTGGGGCTGGACGAGGTGCTGGCCGCCAGCCGCTTCCACGCGCCCCAGGTGCTGGAAGCGCTGGCCCGGGTGCGCGGCGCGGAAAGCCGCCTGCTCACGACCGAAGGCGCCTTCGACACGCTGTTCAGCGCCAATGTCGAAGCCCGGCCCACCGGTTTCTATGATGGTGCAGAGGCCGGCTTCCGCTTTACCCAGCCGTTCGCCACCAATGGCGGGAATGTCTATGGCGGGTATGACATTTCGCGCGGCGCCTTCTCCTCCTCGCAGTCGGGCAACAATACGGCACAGCTGGGCCGCATCACGGTGGGCACGATGTTTGCCCTGCTGCGCGACCGCGAGATCGACGAACGGCGCTTCAACCGCGCCATTGCCAGCGGCGACATCGCGCTTGCCGACAATGATCGCCTGCTGGTGGCGATCGGCGTGCAGGCGCGGGCCATCGCCGCCTATAACAACTGGGTGATCGCCGGGCAGCGGCTGCGGGTGTTCAAGGATCTGCTGCAACTGGCGCTGGACCGGCAGGCGGGCTTCAAGCGGCAGGTGGCCGAAGGCCTGCGCCCGGCCATCCTGTTGACCGAGAATGAGCAGAATATCCTGCGCCGGCAAAACCTTGTGGTGCAGGCCGAACAGGCCCTGCAGGTCACGGCGATCGCCCTGTCGCTGTTCTGGCGCGATGCCGATGGCAACCCCATCGTGCCCACGCCGGAACGGCTGCCACCGCGCCTGGCTGATCCGCTGCCGCTGGCCGACGATGTGGTTGCCGCGCTGGAAGGCCGGCCCGATCTGCGGGTGATCGATGTGCGCATCGCCCAGGCGCGCACCCGCCTGCAGCTTGATCGCAACAATTTCCTGCCGCGGCTCGATCTGAAGGCCGAGCTCAACCAGTTCGTCGGCGAGGCCGGCACCGGCGGCCGTCCCTTCACCGGCGCGCAGTCACTGGTGGGTGTCACCCTGTCGGTGCCGCTGCAACAGCGCACCGCGCGCGGCCGGCTGGGCCAGACGCAGGCCGAGCTTGATGCCTTCCAGCAGCGGCGCCGCTTCCTCGAAGATCAGATCCGCATCGAAGTCACCGGCCTGTCCGTCGCTGCCCGCCAGTCGCGCCGCCTGCTCGGCATCGCCATCGACGAACAGGATCGCGCCCTCACCATGGCATCGGCCGAACGCCGCCGCTTCCAGGAAGGCGCGTCCGACTTCTTCCTTGTCAACCTGCGCGAGGAAGCCGCCGCCGACGCCCAGGTGCGCCGCCTCGATGCCGCCTTCCGCCAGATCGTCGCCCACGCCGATCTTGCCGCGGCCACCGCCGATCTGAAGGCGCTGGGGCTGGACGGTCGATAGAGTCCGGACCCGAGGGGCGACAACGGGGTTGCGGTCGCCTGGCCGCGATGGCAGTTCACCCCCATGTTGCGCCCCCTCATCCTCCTTGCCGGCAGTCTGCTCACCCACCCCGCCGCCGCGCAGCAGGTCCGCGCGGGCGCTCTGGTGATCGAGGCGCCAGTGATCCGGGTCGCCCGCCCTGAAGCCAGGACAGGCGCCGGCTTCCTGCTGATCCGCAATACCGGCCGGCGGGATGATCGGCTGCTGTCGGTCACCACCGATGCCGCTACGCGGTCCGATCTGCACGGCACCATCCGCGACGGCAATGTGATGCGCATGCGCGCGCAAGGCGATGGCGTGCCGGTGCCGGCCGGCGGCCATGCGCTGTTTGCGCCGGGCGGCCTGCACGTGATGTTCATCGGCATCCGCCGGCCACTGCCGCCAGGCAGCCGCGTCAAAGCGCGACTGTTGTTCGAGAAGGTCGGCCCCGTCGATGTGAGCTTCACGGCCAGCCTGGCCGGCACGCCGCTGCCACCCAGCCACCGGCCCTGACCTGCGCGCCAACCGCCGGCTCACCCGAGCCGGCGGTTGAGCGTCAGGCTGATCACGTGGTTGCCGGCATCGCGGCCGGGCCGGTTGATCAGCTGGTGCATGTAGCCGGCTTCCAGGTTCAGCCGCTTGCCCAGCGGCTGCAGCCAGCCGGCAAAGCTGCGCTGCTGGTCAAGGCCGCCGCGCGCGCCCCAGTCGGTGCTGTTCAGGGCGAAGAAGGTCTCGCTCCACAGCAAGGGCCCGGCAGTGCCGGGGCCGTTGAGCGGCTGCTGCACCCGCCATTGCATCCGCAAGCGCCAGCCCAGATCATCGGCGCCTTCGAACGTGCGCTGCTCCAGCCGCCAGCGCGTGATGAGGGCAAGGCCGTTCTGGCGGCGGATCACTGGCGCCATCAGCTGCTGCCAGAAACGATGTTCATCGCTGGAAACGCCGGGTGCCGGGTTGTTGTGCTGGTAATGATAGCCGGCGTGAAGATCGATGTCGTTCGCCAGCCGCACCCCCGCGGCGCCGCGCGCGATGAACTGGCCCAGCCGGCCCACGTCGCCGGTGAAGCGCGGCTGCACTTCCGCCCACAGCAGCAGCCTGCCGTCCACTGGCCCCTGCAGCAGCAGCGTGTTCCAGCTCTGCACGTCCTGCGCAGCTGCGGGGGCGGCGAGCAGCACTGCCGCGAAGAGGCTTCTGTGAAACATCGCGCCGGCTTGCCGCCGCTTTGTGGCGCCCGTGTGACGGCGCCGGGGCGGCTCAGGCCTTCAGCTGCGACAGGTCCAGTGGCAGCGTCCGCAGCCGCACGCCGGTGGCGGCGAAGATGGCATTGGCCAGCGCGGGCGCGACTGCCGGGTAGGCCGGCTCGCCCAGCCCCGTCACCGGATAATCGGGCGTCAGGAAGGCGACCTCGATCGGCGGTACCGCATCCATGCGCAGCATCGGGATATCGCCGAAGTTGCGCTGTTCGATGGCGCCATCGGCGAAGCTGATCTCGTGGCCCAGGCAGGCGCCCAGCGCGTCCAGAACGCTGCCCTGTACCTGGTTGATGGCGCCGGCCGGGTTGACGATCTGGCGCCCGATGTCGCCAGCCACCCAGACGTTCACCACCTTCACGTCGCCATCCGTCGAGACACTGGCCTCGATCACGTTGGCGAAGTAGCCGAGGTGGCTGAAATGGAAGGCGATGCCGAGCCCTGAGCGCTCGCCGGCACGCGGCGCCAGCTTGCGGCCCCAGCCGGCCATGGCGGCGGCCTTGTCCAGCACGGCGCGCATGCGCCCGGTGTTGTAGGGGCCGCGGGAGGCGGGATCGCCGATGATGCGCGCCTCCCCCAGGAAGGCGCGGCGGAAGGCGAGCGGATCCTGCCCCGCCGCGTGGGCCAGTTCATCGATGAAGCCCTGCGTCACGAAGCCGAAGGCGTTGTTGGCCGGTGCGCGCAGGAAGCCGGTGGTGTGGATGAGCGGCAGCACGGTCGCCCCAAGCCGGAAATTCGGGACGATGCCGGCCGGAAAATCGGTCGGGCCGATGCCGGCGGCGCGGGCAAACTTGCCATCCCGGCCATAGGAGATGAAATGATTGTCCCAGGCGATGCAGTTGCCGGCCGCATCCAGGCCGGCTTCCAGATAATGCCAGCCGCCGGGGCGCAGATAGTCCTGCGTCACGTCATCCTCGCGCGTCCAGGTCAGCTTCACCGGCCGGCCGGCGGCCCGCGCGATCCAGGCGGCTTCCACCATGTAATCATTCTGCAGGCGCCGGCCAAAGCCGCCGCCGACCCGCAGCATGTGGATGGTGATGTTCTCGGGCGGCACCCCCAGCGTCTTCGCCACCGCTGCCCGGCCCGGCTCCGGATTCTGGGTTGGTGCCCAGATTTCCACCCGGTCGCCCGTCACGCGTGCGGTGCAGTTGATCGGCTCCATCGGCACGTGCGGGATGAAGGGATAGGCATAATCGGCCGCCACGCGCCTGGCCGCGCCGGCCATCGCGGCGGCCACGTCGCCGGCGGCGTGGATGGGCATCGCCGGCGCCTTGCCCTTCGCGTCGGCGGCCATCGCGGCCCAGGCGGCGGTGGACTGGAAGGCGGCCGGGCTGTCGCTCCACGCCACCTCCAGCGCACTGCGGGCGCGGCTCGCATGCCAGGTGGTATCGGCCAGGATGGCAACGCCGCTGGCCAGCCCTTCATAATCGTCGCTGCCGGCCACGATGAAGGCATCGCGCACGCCGGGCTGGCGCTTCACGGCATCAAGGTTGGCGGATTTGACCTTCGCGCCCTGCACGCCCGATTTGTGGAAGGCGGCGTGGACCATGCCCGGCACCACCGCATCGATGCCATAGCCCTGCTGGCCCATCACGATGGCGCGGTTGTTGACGCCGGTCTGAAAGGTGCCGATCAGGCGGAAATCCTTCGGATCCTTCACCGGCACGCTGGCCGGATCGGGCGCGGCCAGCGCACTGGCCGCCGCGGCGAACTGGCCATAGGGCGCGCGGCGCTGGCCGTGGCGCACGAAGCCCTTGTCCGTCTTCACCTCGGCCACCGGCACGCCCCAGGCGGTGGCGGCCGCCTGGCAGATCATCGCCCGCGCCGCCGCGCCGATCCGGCGCATGGTCTCGTAATGGGTGGGCATCGCCTGCGACCCGCCGGCCACCTGCCGGCCATAGGTCTTTGCGTCCGCGATGGTCGGCACGATCTCCACCGCCGCCCAGTCGGCATCCAGCTCCTCGGCGATCACCATCGGCAGGCTGGTGCGGATGCCCTGGCCGATTTCCGGGTTGGGCGCCATGATGCGGATGCGCCCGGTTGGCGGGATCACCACGAAGGCATTGAGCTGGCCGGCCTCGGCCGCCGTTGCCGCGTCCGGGGCCAGGCCCAGATAGAGCCCGCCGCCCAGCGCCGCGCTGGCAAACAGGAACGTGCGGCGGCTGAGCTCCATGGTCATGGCTGCGCCTCCTCTCCTGGCCTCACGCGGTCAACAGGTCGCTGGTGAATGGCAGTTGCCGCAGCCGCTTGCCCGTGGCCTGGAAGATGGCGGCCGCCAGTGCCGGGGCGACGCTGGGATAGGCCGGCTCGCCCAGGCCCGTCGTGGGGAAATCGGTGGACAGGAAGGCCACATCCACCGGCGGCGCCATCTCCATGCGGGCAAGGCTGTAGTCGCCGAAATTCTTCTGTTCGACCGCGCCGCCATCAAAGGTGATGCGCTGGCCCAGCGCGGCGCCCAGCGCATCGATGACGCTGCCCTGCACCTGGTTCTCGGCGCCCGACAGGTTGACGATGTGGCGCCCGATGTCGGCCGCGACCCAGACATGGTGCACCGTGATGCTGCCGTCCGTGCCCACGCTCGCCTCCACCACGTTGGCGAAATAGCCCAGGTGGCTGAAATGGAAGGCGATGCCCATGCCGCGTCCCTTGGGCAGGCTGGTGCGCCGGTCCCAGCCGGCCATGGCGGCGGCCTTGTCGAGCACGCCGCGCATGCGCCCGGTGTGATAGGGCGTGCCTTGCGCATCGGCCTTGGTCTCGCCGCTGAATTCCTCGGCAATCGGGATGGCGCGGCCTTCGCCCAGCAGGGCGCGGCGATATTCAAGGCTGTCGCGACCCGTGCTGTGGGCGCATTCCTCGATGAAGCCCTGTGTCACGAAGGCAAAGGCATTGTTGATCGGCGCGCGCAACCAGCCCAGCGTGGAGGCGATGGGCAGCACCGTCACATCGGCGCGATAGTCGCGGATCACGCCCGACGGGAACAGCGAGGCATCGATGACGGCGGTGGGGTTGAGCACGCCATCCTTGCCGAAGCTGACGAAATGGTCGGTCCAGGCGATGATGTCGCCCTTGGCGTCCAGGCCGGCCTCCAGCCGGTGCCAGCCGCCGGGGCGCAGCCAGTCGTGGGCGAAATCCTGCCCGCGATCCCAGGTCAGCTTCACCGGCACGCCGGCGGCCTTGGCGATCACCGCGGCTTCCACGGCAAAATCGTTCATCAGTCGGCGCCCGAACCCGCCGCCCGAGCGCATCAGGTGGAGCGTCACGTCCTCCACCCTGATGCCCAGCGCCAGCGCCACCATCTTGCGGGCGTCCTCCGGCGTCTGCGTCGAAAGCCACAGCTCGCATTTGCCATCCTTCACATGGGCAGTGGCATTCATCGGCTCCAGCGGCGCGTGGGAGATGAAGGGATAGGTGTAGTCCGCCGTCACCCGCTTCGCAGCGCCCGCCAGCTTGCCTGCAGCGTCGCCATGGTTGATGTAGCCGGGCTTCTGCGGGCCGTCCCTGTGGGCCCTGGCGGCGGCAGCTTCCCACGCGGCGGTGGACTGGAAGGCGGCATCACCACCCTCCCATTCGCAGGCCAGCGCATCACGGCCCCTCAGCGCTGCCCAGGTGCTGGTCGCCAGCACGGCAATCCCCTGCGGCAACACCTCGATGCCGGGCAGGCCGACATCGATCTCGGTCTTCAGGTCACGCCGCTCGGCCACGTCGATGAGGCCCTTCACCCCCGGGACGGCCAGCGCGGCGGCGCGGTTGGCGCGCTTCAGCCGGCCCGCAAACACCGGCGACTTGGCGAACGCGGCATGGACCATGCCCGGCGGGCGTGCATCGATGCCGAACAGCGGCTCCCCGGTGACGATGCGGCGGTTGTCCACGCCCGGAATGCGGCGGCCGAGGATGCGGAACTGCGACGGTTCCTTCAGGGTCAGCGTCTTGGGATCAGGCGCCTTCAGCCAGCCGGCGGCCTCGGCAAACTGGCCGTAACCGGCCTCGCGCCCGCTCCCCTTGTGGTAAAGGCGGCCGCTGGCCGTGGTGATCTCGCCCGCCGGCACGCCCCAGGCCTTGGCGGCGGCCTCCACCAGCATGGCGCGCGCGCCTGCGCCCAGCCGGCGCATGCGCTCGAACTGGGTGGGCGTGGCCGATGAACCGCCGGCGAGCTGCACGCCATAGACGGCGCGATTGCCGGGCGCCTGCACCACGGTCACCTGGTTCCAGTCGACATCCAGTTCCTCGGCAATCATCATCGGGAAGCTGGTCTTCACCCCCTGGCCGATCTCCGGCTGGTGGGCGGTGATCTCGATGCGGCCATCGGCGCGCACGATCACGAAGGCCGAAAGGGCGCCGGGCACGCTGGCGCGCGCGGCACCGATCTGCCAGCCCAGGCTGAGCCCACCGCCGGCGACAATGCCGGCCTTCAACACGCTGCGGCGCGACAGGCTCATGACGCGGCCGCCTGCTTGATGGCCGCGCGGATGCGGGTGTAGGTCGCGCAACGGCAGATATTGCCGCTCATCGCGGCATCGATGTCGGCATCGGTCGGCTTGGGCGTCGAGCGCAGCAGCGCCTCGGCGGCCAGCAGCTGCCCGGCCTGGCAATAGCCGCACTGCGGCACATCCAGCGCCACCCAGGCGTCCTGCAGCTTGCGGCCCCACTGGCTGGCCGACAGGCCTTCGATGGTGGTGATCTTCGCCGTGCCCACCGCGGAAACCGGGGTCTGGCAGCTGCGCACCGGTTCGCCATCCAGCTGCACCGTGCAGGCGCCGCAGAAGGACGCGCCGCAGCCGAACTTGGTGCCGGTCATCCCCAGCACGTCGCGCAGCGCCCACAGCAGCGGCATGTCGGGCTCGGCCGCCACCTCGACCGCCTTGCCATTGATGTTCAGCTTCATCGCCATTGTCCCCTCTCAGGCGCCGAGTGTAGCGGCGCTCTCGCCCAGCGGCAACGTGGCGACGGCGAAAAGGCCCGGCTGTTGCCAGCCGGGCCTTCCCGTTCGTTTCCAGTTGCGGAAAAACGCGTGTCGCTTTGGGCCGCCTCAGCGGTTGACCTGCTTCTTCAGGAAGCCGGGCAGCTCGTCATCGGCCGGGGCGCTGGCGTCCGGCTCCGGCGCCAGCGTGGCCGGCGGTTCAGGGGCGCGGGCGCGGCGGGAGGACAGGCCCATCATCCGTTCGAACAGGGTGAGCGGGCGATCCTCGGCCACGGGCGTTGGTGCGACCTGCGGTTCAGCTGTGGCGGCCGGGCCGGCAACCGGCGCCGTCGGCGCCTTCACCGCTGGGTTCACTGGCGGGTTCACTGGCGGGTTCACTGGCGGGTTCACTGGCGGGTTCACTGGCGCTTGCGGCGTGAAGCCGAACCTGATCGGTGCCTCGTCCTCCACCCGCTCGCCGATGGCGGACAGGTCCAGCGCCTCGTCCTGCGGTTCCTCCATGGCCGGGGCCGGCTCGGCCGGGGCGGCGGCCAGCGGGGCCGGTTCCAGCTCCGTCATCACCGGCAGCGGGGCTGGCTCGGCGGCAGGAACCGCCGGGGCGGCTTCGGCGACCGGTTCGTCGGCTTCGGTTTCGGGCACCGGCTCGGGCGGCAGGGTGAAGATGCTGGTCTGTGCCAGGAAGGTCGGCTGCGGCGCCTTCTTGGCCGGCGCCGGCACCGGCATCGGCTTGGCGGCGGCATCGATGCCGGTCGCCACCACGCTCACCCGCATCGTGCCTTCGAGATCGCGGTTGAAGGCGCTGCCCACGATGATGTTGGCATCATCGTCCACCATGTCGCGGATGTAGGAGGCGGCTTCGTCCACCTCCATCAGCTTCAGGTCGTCGCCGCCGGTGATGTTGATGATGACGCCGCGGGCGCCGCGCATCGACACTTCATCAAGCAGCGGGTTGGCGATGGCCTTCTGCGCCGCTTCGAGGGCCCGGCCTTCGCCGCTGGCCTCGCCGGTGCCCATCATCGCCTTGCCCATCTCGCTCATCACCGTGCGGATGTCGGCAAAGTCGAGGTTGATGAGGCCGGGCATGATCATCAGGTCGGTGATGCCGCGCACGCCCTGGTGCAGCACCTGGTCCGCCATCGCGAAGGCGTCCTTGAAGGTGGTGTTGGCATTGGCGATCAGGAACAGATTCTGGTTGGGGATGATGATCAGCGTGTCGACATGCTTCTGCAGCTCGGCAATGCCTTCCTCGGCCGCCTTCATCCGCTTGGAGCCTTCAAAGGCGAACGGCTTGGTGACGACGCCAACCGTCAGGATGCCCTTTTCCCGCGCCGCGCGGGCCACCACCGGGGCCGCGCCGGTGCCGGTGCCGCCGCCCATGCCGGCCGCGATGAAGCACATGTGGGCGCCATCCAGCGCCGTCTCCAGCTGGTCCAGCGTCTCTTCGGCGGCAGCGCGGCCGATATCCGGCCGGGCGCCGGCGCCGAGCCCTTGCGTGATCTTCATGCCCAGCTGGATGCGGGTGCCGGCCGGGCTCATCGCCAGCTGCTGCGCATCGGTGTTGGCGACGATGAATTCAACGCCCATCAGATCGGCGGCGATCATGTTGGCCACCGCGTTGCAGCCGGCGCCGCCCACGCCGACAACCGTGATGCGGGGCTTCAATTCCGTCAGTTCCGGCTTGGCGAATTCCAACATGTCGTGTCTCCCGTTGCCAGATTCATACTAGTTGATGAGCGAATCGGTGGGAAGCGCCTTCAGAGACTTCCCCACAGTTTTTCGAAAACCCCTGTCAACCCGCGACGCGATGTCGCACTCTCGTTGCTGCCCGGCTGGTGCCAGATGTCGCCGGCTTCGCGGGCCGCGAACAGCACCAGCCCGGCCAGTGTCGCAAAGGCCGGGCCTTCCTGCGCGGTGGGCAGGCCGGCAAGGCCGCGTGGCCTGCCGATGCGCACGTTGCAGCCCAGTGCGGTGCCGGCATAATCGGCGATGGCGCGAAGGTCGCCGCCGCCGCCTGTCAGCACAACGCGGCGCGCCTGCGGCCCCACGAAGCCCAGGCCCGACAGCGCCCGGGCAATCTCGCCGAACAGCATGTCGAGCCGGGTGCGGATGACGTTGATCAGTTGCACGCGCGGCACCTTCAAAGGTTCGACACTGCCATCATCGACCGCCGGCGGGATGATTACCGGGTCGGTCTGGTCGCGCGTGGTGGCCACGGCCGCACCGTCGAAGGTCTTCAGCCGTTCGGCAATGCTGCGGCGGGTGGCGAAGGCAGCGGCAATGTCGTCGGTGATGTCGGCGCTGCCCATCGGCACACTGGCGACGCCCACCACGATGCCGAACTTGTGCACCGCGATGCTGGTGACGCCGGCGCCGATCTCGATCAGCGCCACGCCGATGTCGCGCTCCTCGTCATCCAGCACGGCCAGGCTGGCCGCGATCGGGCTGGCCACCAGGCCGGCGAGACCCAGGTGGGCCTGGCCGACGGCACGGGTGAAATTCAGGATGGCCGGTGTGTCGGCGGTGACGACATGGATGTCCACCCCCAGCCGGTCGGCGTGCAGGCCCAGAGGGCTCTCGACGCCGGGCAGGCCATCCAGCGTATACAGTGCCGGCAGGGCGTGGATCACGCTGCGGCCCCCGGGATCGATGGCGGCGCGGCCAGCCTGGCGCAGCGTCACCATGTCGGTCGGGGTGATGCTGGCGCCGGCGATGTCGATCTCGGCGCTGGCCATCGAACTTGCCATGTTGCCGGCGGCAAAGCTGGCGATCACGCTGTCCATCTGCAGCCCGGCGGCGCGTTCGGCCTGGTCCATGGCACCGCGGATGGCCATCTCCGCCTTGTCGAAATCGGTGACGGTGCCGCGCTTCAGGCCCAGGCAGGGCTTCTGGCCGCTGCCGATGACGCGCGGCGGACCCTCGCCACCGACAAGGGCGATCAGCGCCGATACCTTGGATGTGCCGACATCCAGCACGGCGACAGGCCGTTCCGGCTGGCCGCGACCAAGCGGGGGAAGCGGGATACGGGGCGCCATGGTCAGCGGGGTCCTTTCGGGTTGCTTGTCATCAGATGGCTCTCGCCTGCGCGGCCGCCAGCCTGGCCTTCTCGGCCTGCGCCAGGCTGGCTTCCACCGCCGGGCCGGCAACAATCATGCGGCCGGGCAGGCGCAGGTCGAAGCGGGTGAAATGGCCGCCCAGCAGCCGTTCCGGCCCCTTGCTATCGAGCCGGGCAAAGCGCGTCAGCGCGGCGCGCGCCTGGGCCGGCTGGTCGGGCAGGGCCAGCGTTTCCCCGGTCTTGAACTTCAGGTCCCAGCGGCGGCCGCCAACGAACACGGCGGCATCGACATCGCGGCCCAGCGCGGTGGCCGCCAGCAGCGCCAGCGCGTCCTTGACATGCCGGTTGGCGCCGGCGCCGACCAACAGGGGAAGCTCGTTCCAGCGCTCCAGCCGCTGGTCGGTCAGCACCTTGCCATTGATGTCGATGGCGGCAAGGTGGCGATGATATTGCCACAGCGCCACCGGCTTCCGTTCGATCACCTCGATCACCAGCGTGTCGGGCAGGCGGCGCTGGACGCTGGCATCGGCGACCCAGGGCAGCGCGGCGAGACGGGCGCGCACGTCGTCCAGATCGGTGGCCAGCATGGCGTTGGTCGGGCCACTCAGGACGGCGCCATAGATGGCCAGCCGCTCCTGCTCGCGCGCGCCGGTCAGTTCGACATGGCGCACCTCCCAGCCATTGGCCGCGGTCCACGTCACAAAGCCGGCCCAGGCGCGGGCCGGCAGGCCCAGCGCGATGACCAGCAGCACAGCGGCGGCCAGCAGCACGCCGCCGCCGGTCATCAGCTGCTGCCGGCCCAGAGACCGCAGATCGGGCTGGAAGCGCGAGGGCGCGCGCGCCGGGGTGCGGCGGCTGGCCTTGGGGGCGCGGGCGCCCCGCTTCAGCACGGCGGCCGTCATGCCCGTTCTCCTTTCCGGTCCGCGATCGCTGCATCGATCAGGCGCTGCACCAGCTGTTCGTAACTGATGCCGCGATGGCGGGCCTGTTCGGGCACCAGGCTCAAGGGCGTCATGCCGGGCTGGGTGTTGACCTCCAGCAGATAGAGGCCGGCCAGCCCCTGCGACGGGTCCCAGCGGAAATCGGACCGGCTGGTGCCGCGGCAGCCCAGTGCCCGGTGCGCGGCCAGCGCATGGGCCAGGCAGGCCGCCTCGATCTCGGGCGGCAACTGGGCGGGGCATTCGTGCACGGTCAGCCCATCGGTGTATTTCGCCTCATAGTCATAGAAGCCCTGCACCGGTTTCAATTCCGTCACCGCCAGCGCCTCGTCGCCCAGCACCGCGACGGTCAGTTCCTTGCCCGCGATGAAGGGTTCGGCCAGCAGCGTGTCGAACGCCGTCCACGGTCCCGGCACATCACGGCGGATGGGATTGCCACAGTTGCTGGCATCGGTGACGATGGCGACGCCCACGGATGATCCTTCGTTCACCGGCTTCAGCACATAGGGGCGCGGCAGCGGATCGGCTTCGAACAGGCTTTGCGATGCCACCAGCTTGCCCTTCGGCATCGGGATGCCGGCCGGCACCAGCACTTTCTTGGTCAGTTCCTTGTCGATGGCGATGGCGGATGTGGTGAGGCCGCTGTGGGTATAGGTCAGGCCCAGCAGGTCCATCAGCCCCTGCACCGTGCCATCCTCGCCCGGCGTGCCGTGCAGGGCGTTGAACACCACGTCGGGCGCCGCCTTCACAAGTGCCTGTGCGACGTTGCGATCAAGATCGATCTCGATCACCTCATGGCCCAGCGTGCGGCAGGCCTGGGCAATGCCCCGGCCGGAGGTGAGCGAGACCTCGCGCTCGGCGGACCAGCCGCCCATGAGAACGGCGATTCTCATTGCACCCTCCCCACGCGCTGGATTTCCCAGTCCAGCGCCACGCCTGCCACGCGCAGGACATGGGCGCGCACCAGTTCGCCCAGCGCCTCGATGTCGGCGGCGCGGGCGTGGTGGCTGTTGATCAGGAAATTGGAATGCTTCGCGCTGACCTCGGCGCCGCCAACCCTGAGGCCGCGGCAGCCGGCCGCGTGCACCAGTTCCCACGCCTTCGCGCCCGGCGGGTTCTTGAAGGTGGAGCCGCCGGTGCGGGTTCTGAGCGGCTGACTGGCCTCGCGCGCCTGAGCGATGCGGTCCATCTCGGCCTGGATGGCGTCGCGCGCGCCGGGCTGGCCCCGCAGGTGGGCAGCCACGACGATCTCGCCATCGGCAAGATTGGAATGGCGATAATTGTAGGACAAGGCGGCGGCCGGGCGGGTCTCCACGGCGCCGCCACGGGTGACGATGGTCACGTCGATCAGCACGTCGGCCACCTCGCGGCCATAGGCGCCGCCGTTCATGCGCACGAAGCCGCCTACGGTGCCGGGAATGCCGCGCAGGAACTCCAGCCCGGCAAGGCCGGCATCGCGCGCGGCGGAACTGACGGCGATGCCCGAGGCGCCGCCCCCCGCCGTCACCACGCCGCCACCGGCCGTCACCTTGGCGAACGCCTTGCCCAGCCGGACCACAACGCCCGGCACCCCGCCGTCACGCACGATGAGGTTGCTGCCCAGCCCCAGCGCCATCACCGGCACAGTCGCGGGCAGGGCCTTCAGGAAGCCTGTCAGGTCATCGATGTCGGCCGGCTCGAACAGCCAGTCCGCCGGCCCGCCGGCCTTGAACCAGACCAGCGGCGCCAGCGGCGCCGCCGGCGTCAGCTTGCCCCTGACGGGCAGCAAGGCCGTGAGATCACTCACCCGGCCTTCACCTTGGCGATGCCATCGGCCAGCCCGGCTGCCCATTTGGTGATGTCACCGGCGCCCAGGCAGATCACCTGGTCGCCCGGCTGCACCACGCCGGCCAGCTTCACCGCCAGATTGTCCGCGCCCGTCACCGTCTCGGCACTGGGATGCCCGGCCGCCACCAATCCTGCCGCCAGCGCCGCGGCATCCACCCCCTCGATCGGCGCCTCGCCGGCGGCATAGACGGGCGCGACATAGACCATGTCGGCATCGTTGAAGGCGGCGCAGAATTCGCCCATCAGGTCACGCAGGCGGGTGAAGCGGTGCGGCTGCACGACGGCAATGACCCGGCCCCCGCCTTCAACGTTGGCCGCGCCTTCCCGCGCGGCAGCCAGAACGGCCTTTATCTCAACGGGATGGTGGCCATAATCGTCGATGATGACGGCCCCGGCCACCTCGCCCACACGGGTAAAGCGGCGCTTCACCCCGCCGAAGCGGGCAAGGCCGGCGCGCAGGGCATCGTCGTCCACGCCCAGCTCCAGCGCGACGGCGATGGCGGCCAGCGCATTCTGCACATTGTGGCGGCCGGGCATCGGCAGCACCAGATCGTCGATGCGGCGCTGGCTGCCTTCCCGCCCGCGCACCAGCACGGCAAAGCGGTTGCCGCCCGGTACCGGTGTCACATCGGTCCCACGCACATCGGCGGTGGCCGCAAAGCCATAGGTGATGATGCGCCGGTCGGCCACGCGGGCGATCAGCGCCTGCACTTCAGGGTGGTCGATGCACAGGATGGCCGCGCCGTAGAATGGCACGGAGTGGACGAAATTCTCGAACCCTTCCCGCACCTTGTCGAAGCTGCCCCAATGGTCGAGATGCTCAGGGTCGATGTTGGTGACGATGCCGAAGGTGCCCGTCAGGCGCAGGAAGCTGCCGTCGCTCTCATCGGCCTCCACCACCATCCAGTCCGACGCGCCCAGCCTGGCGTTGGAGCCGATGGAATTGATGATGCCGCCGTTGATCACCGTTGGATCCAGTCCGCCGGCATCCAGCAGGGTGGCCACCATCGATGTCGTTGTCGTCTTGCCGTGGGTGCCGGCCACCGCAACGCAGCTTTTCAGCCGCATCAGCTCGGCCAGCATCTCGGCCCGGCGCACCACGGGAATGCGGCGGGCGCGCGCTGCCACAACCTCGGGATTGTCGGCCTTGATCGCTGTCGACGTCACCAGCACAGCGGCATTGGCGACATTGTCCGCCTTCTGCCCGATGAACACGGTGATGCCCTTCTTGCGCAGGCCTTCAACCACATAGCTTTCGGCCGCATCACTGCCCTGAACGGCAAAGCCGAGGTTGGCCATCACCTCGGCAATGCCCGACATGCCGATACCGCCGATGCCGACAAAGTGGATGACACCGATATCAGTGCGAAAGCCGGGGCGCAGGCGGGCTGTGTTGGAGGCAAGCGGCGGGTTCATGCGATCAATCCGGTGGCGATGACAAGGTTGGCCAGCCGCGCGGCGGCATCGGGGTGGCCGGCGGCCCGCGCCGCGCTGGCGGCGGCGGCCAGCCCCTGCCGGTCCGTCAGCCACGGCGTCAAGGCCTGGGCGAGGCGATCTGGCGTGAAATCCTGTTGACGGATCATCACGGCAGCACCGGCGTCGACCAGCGCGCGGGCGTTGTCTGCCTGATGGTCATCGGTGGCGATCGGCAGCGGCACCAGGATGGACGGGCGGCCCATCACCGCCAGTTCCGCGACGGTCGATGCGCCAGACCGGGCGATGACGATGTGGCTGCTGGCCATTTCAGCCGGCAGATCCGGAAAATAGGCGGCAATGCGCGGTTCGATCCCGGCGGCGCGGTAGGCGGCCAGCATGGCGTCGCGGTCTTCGTCGCGGCCCTGGTGCGTGACCTCCAGGCTGGCACGGACGGCATCGGGCAGCAGGGCCAGCGCCGCCGGCACCACCGTATTGAGCACGGCAGCGCCCTGGCTGCCGCCCGTGACCAGCAGCTTGAGGCGCGGCGTGTCCGCCGGGAAGGTGGCCTCCCCTGCGGCGATCACCTCGGGCCGCACCGGATTGCCGACGAAATGGACGCGCCGCTGCCAGGCGCCTTCCATGCGGCGAACGCGCGGCCAGCTGGTGGCAATGGCGCGCACGCGCGGCGCCAGATAGCGGTTGGTGCGGCCGAGCACGGCATTCTGCTCGTGAATCAGGCAGGGCAGGTACAGCGACAGGCCCGCCAGCAGGCCGGGCAGGGCAGGATAGCCGCCGAACCCAACCACGGCGCGCGGCCCGATGTCCTTGTAGAGTCGCCGTGCCGAGGCCCGCCCGCGCCAGATCGACAGCGCCACCTGCGGCAGTGACCGCCAGCCGCTGCGGCCCGTCGAGGCAGCATCGACCTTGGTCACCGGCACCCCCGGGAACAGGCCAGGGAAGCGCAGGCCACGTTCATCGGTGACGAGGTGGACCTTGTGGCCGCGCGCCATCAGCTCCAGCGCCAGGCAATGCGCCGGCACCATGTGCCCGCCGGTGCCGCCGGCGCAAAGCACATAGGTGCCGCCGGGACCGGGCGTCGTCTGGCGCGGCCGGTCGGTCATGCGCTGCGCGCCATCGGCAGGCGGGTCGCCCACATCTGCCCCTTCAGGAAGGGATTGCCGCGCGTCAGGGCCAGCAGCAGCCCGGCACCCAGCGAAATGGCGAGGAACGACGAGCCGCCATGGCTGATGAACGGCAGCGTCATGCCCTTTGACGGCAGCAGCGACAGGTTGACCATCATGTTGATGGACGCCTGCAGCCCGAACTGGGTGGCCAGCCCGGCGGTGGCAAGGAACACGAAGGGATCATCCTCGTCCATCGCCACCAGCAGCGCCCGCACGACGAGGCCCATGAACAGGCCAGCCAGCAGGAAGCAGGCGACCAGGCCGAATTCCTCGCCGATCACCGAGAAGATATAGTCGGTCTGGGCTTCGGGCAGGCGGAACTTCATGCGGCCCTCGCCGGGACCAGTGCCCAGCCAGCCGCCGGCGCGGAAGCAATCGAGCGCCTTGTCGATCTGGAAGGTGTCGCCGGCGCCGGTAATGAACTTGTCGATGCGGGCAGCGAAATGGTCTAGGGTGAAATAGGCTGCCACCAGTCCGATGATGCCGGCCGCCGCCAGGATGCCGATGATGGTGAGCGACAGGCCGGCCAGCGTCGCCTGCACCAGCCACACCGCTGCAATCAGAGCCGATTGGCCAACGTCCGGCTGGGCAATCAGGCAGATGATCGCCATGGCCAGCACGGCGGCGGACATCTGCATGGTGGGCAGGCTGCTGTCCTCCACCTTCAGGCTGAGCAGCCAGGCGGTGGCGATGATGAAACAGGGCTTGAAGAATTCCGATGGCTGGAACTGGAAGCCCGGCAGCTGGATCCAGCGCGTGGCACCATTCGCGCCACCGCCGATGAACGGCACCAGCACCAGCGCACCAAGGCAGAACAGCGTGCCCAGCACCGCGAAGCGCTTGAGATTGCGGATGTCGAGCATCGAGGTGGCTAGCATCAGCGGTACGCCAAGCGCCACCCAGCCCAGCTGGCGATAGAGAAAATAGAGATCGTCATAGCGAAAGCCGCTGCCCGAAAGGCGGCGGGCAGCGGCCGGCGAGGCGGCCGCCACGGCGACGATACCGGCGGCGATCAGCGCGAAGATGATGATCAGCAGCGTCTTGTCGATCGTCCAGAACCAACGGCCCCAGATCGAGCGATCACCGCGCGACAGGGCCTGGGCCTGATAGCTGCGCCGGTTGCTTCTGCCCATTGTCATGGCGGTGCGGCCTCCCCCCGAAGCTGCGCGACGGCGGCCCTGAAGGCCTCGCCGCGCTGCTCGAAATCGCGATATTGGTCGAAACTGGCGGCGGCCGGACTGAACAGCACCACGTCGCCGGGCCGCGCCTGACGCGCCGCGCCAGCCAGTGCGACGTCCAGGGTGCCGGCTTCCGTCACCGCGACCTGCGGCGCGAGCTGCGCGGCAAAAGCCGTGGCTGCCTCGCCGATCAGCCAGGCATGGACGACATGGGACAGGTGCGGCAGCACGGCCGACAGATCGGCCCGGCCCTGGCTGTCCAGCTTGGGGCGACCGCCGGCAATCCAGTGACACCGTGCGAAGGCGGCCAGCGCCGGGGCCGTGCTGTCCGGATTGGTGGCCTTGCTGTCGTTGATGAACAACACGCCGCCCACGTCGCCCACCGGCTCCATGCGGTGGGCCAGCGCCCGATAGCTGGCAAGGCCGCGCGCGATCGTCTCCTCATCGATGCCCAGCGCGCGGGCGGCGGCCACGGCGGCGCGGGCATTTTCGAGGTTGTGCGGGCCCTGGAGGCCGGGCCAGTCGCGCGGCTGGCCGGGCAGGTCGACGTCCTCGATGCGGATCGTCTTGCCGGGGCCGCGCTGCACGTCCCACGCGCCCTGTGCCGCGCTGCCAACGATCGCGGTGCTGCCCGGCTGCTGCATTGCGAACAGCCGCGCCTTGGCGCCGGCATAGGCGGCCATGGTGCCATGGCGTTCCAGGTGATCGGGCGTGATGTTGGTGAGGATGGCGATATCGCAGGCGAGGCTGTGGGTGATCTCCAGCTGATAGCTCGACAGTTCCAGCACCCACACGCCGCCGGCCGGCAGCGGATGCTGCGCCAGGATCGGAAGGCCGATGTTGCCGCCCATGGCAGCGGGGATGCCCGCCACGGTGCACAGGTGGTGGACCAGCGCGGTGGTCGTCGACTTGCCGTTGGTGCCGGTGATGCCGACGATCCGGCTCGGCGGCATTGTCGCGCGGGCCCTTGCAAACAGCTCGATATCGCCGATCACCGGCACGCCGGCGCGGGCGGCGGCGGCAAAGATCGGCGCCGAATGCGGCACGCCCGGGGAAACGATGATGCCGGCAAGACCAATGAGGTCCGCTTCGTTCAGATTGACCAGCGTGCCGTCAAAGGCGGCCCGCGCCGCCTCGCCATCGTCCCACGCCCACACCGTGCCGCCCGACGCGGTGAGCGCGGCGGCAGCCGCCCGCCCGGTGCGGGCAAGGCCCAGCACGCCCCAGGTCCGGTTGGCAAAGGCGGGGGAGGTGATCACGCCCGGCTCACCGCAGCTTCAGCGTGGACAGGCCGATCAGCGCCAGCAGGATGGCAATGATCCAGAAGCGGATGACGACGGTCGATTCCTTCCAGCCCTTCTTTTCATAATGGTGGTGGAGCGGCGCCATGCGAAACACGCGCTTGCCCGTCATCTTGAAGCTGCCGACCTGGATGATGACCGACAGGGTTTCCAGCACGAACAGCCCGCCGATCACCAGAAGCACCAGTTCATGGTTGGTGACCACCGCGATCGTGCCAAGCGCGCCGCCGAGCGCCAGGCTGCCCGTGTCGCCCATGAACACCATGGCGGGCGGCGCGTTGAACCACAGGAAGCCCAGGCAGGCGCCGATCAGCGCCGCGCAGAACACGGCAAGCTCGCCCGAGCCCGGCACATGGTGGACGCCCAGATAATCGGCAAAGCGGATATTGCCGACCAGATAGGCGATGATGGCATAGGCACCGGCGGCAATGATCACCGGCATGGTGGCGAGGCCATCGAGGCCGTCGGTCAGGTTCACGGCATTGCCGAAGCCTGTCACGATGAAGGCGGCAAAGGCGATGTAGAACAGGCCGATATTGATGCCGAAGTCCTTCAGGAACGGCAGGTAGAGGGTGAAGCCGGTGCGGCTGGCGATGAAGGCGCAGGCGAGCCCGGCAATCAGGAACTCCAGCGCCAGGCGCGTCTTGCCGGAAACCCCCTTGTGGCTCTGTTTCGTGACCTTGTCATAATCGTCCATGAAGCCGATCGCGCCAAAGCCCAGCGTGACGCCCAGCGCCGCCCAGACGAAGCCGTTGTTCACGTCCATCCACAGCAGGGTGGAGACCGTGAAGCCGATGAGGATGAGCAAGCCGCCCATGGTCGGCGTGCCGCGCTTGGTCAGCAGGTGCCATTCAGGCCCATCCTCGCGGATCGGCTGGCCCTTGCCCTGCTTGACGCGCAGGAGGTTGATGAAGCGCGGCCCCAGCAGCAGCGCAATGGCCAGCGCGGTGATCAGCGCGCCGATCGCCCGGAAGCTGATATAGCGGAAGAGGTTGAGGACGCCTTCATAGCCGGCGAGATCGGCGAGCAGCTTGATCATGCGAGCGCCTCGCCGTCATTGGCGCCAAGCGCCTCGATCACGCGGGCCAGCCGCATCGAATTGGAACCTTTCACCAGCAACACATCATCCGCCGCCAGCAGCGGGGCCAGCTCGACCAGCGCGGCCTGTGCATCGGCGACATGGCGCACGTCCAGCCGGCGCTTCAGCGCGTCGGCCAGTGGTGCCATCTCCGCGCCGACCAGCACGGCCACCGCCACGCCGGCTCCCGTCACGGCGTCGGCCAGCCCGGCGTGGAGATCGGCGCTGTGCGCGCCCAGTTCCTTCATGCTGCCCAGGAGCGCGAGTCGGCGGCCTTGGCGGGCCGGGGCCACGTCGCGCAGCACGGCCAGGCTTGCCACCATGCTGGCCGGGTTGGCGTTGTAGGCTTCATCGATGATGATGGCCTGCCCCCGGCTGCCGTCGGTTCCAGCGGGCACGCGCAGGCGGCGGCCGCGGCCGGGCAGTCCGTTCAGGTCGGCCAGCGCCAGACCGGCCAGCGCCAGATCGCCACCGGCAGCCTGCACGCCGGCCAGAACCGCCAGCGCGTTGTTGACCCAGTGGCGCCCCGCCATGCCGATCTTGAAGGTAAGGACATCCCCCATGATGCGCGCGGTCACGCAGGAACAGTCGGGGTGCAGAGCCACCTGCTCGGCGCGTACATCGGCATCGGCGGCTTCGCCAAAGCGCACGATCCGGGCGCCAGAGTCGCGGGCGGCGGCCGCCAGCAGCGGCGCGTGCGGATTGTCGGCGGGGATGATGGCGGTGCCGCCGGCCGGCAAGCCGCTGAAGATCTCTGCCTTGGCGCGGGCGATGTCGGCCTCGCTGGCGAAGAATTCGCGGTGGGCCGATGCGACCCAGGTGACAATGGCGATGTGCGGACGCACCAGCTGCGTCAGGGCCGAAAGCTCGCCGGCGTGGTTCATCCCCATCTCGAACACGCCGAAGCGGCTGGCCGCCGGCATGCGGGCAAGCGACAGCGGCACACCGGTGTGGTTGTTGTAGCTTTTCACGCTGGCATGGACGGCGCCCGGCGCAAAGCGTGACAGGGCGGCCTTCAACGCCTCCTTGACACCGGTCTTGCCCACGCTGCCGGTGACGCCGATGCGGATCGCGGCGCTGCGGTCGCGCGCCGCGGCGCCCAGCGCACCCAAGGCCTCCATCGTGTCGGCGACGCGCACCGCCGGCCCGCTCACTGCCTCGCTGACCAGGAGGCCGCTGGCGCCGCGGGCAAGGGCGGCATCGATGAAACGGTGCCCATCGGTGGCCTCGCCCTTCAGTGCAATGAACAGGTCGCCGGCTTCAACCTCGCGGCTGTCGAAGCTGACGCCGTCGCAGGCGAAGTCGGTCGCGGCCGTGCCGTGGCAGGCCTGGGCAATCGCCGCGCTGGTCCACAGGCTCATGCCGCGCACTCCCGTGCGACGGCGACATCATCGAAAGGCAGCACCTGATTGCCCACGATCTGGCCCTGTTCATGGCCCTTGCCGGCGACCAGGACGACGTCACCGGCAAGGGCCATGGTTATCGCGTGGGTGATTGCCCGGCGGCGATCCGCAATGTCCTGCGCACCGGGGGCGGCTCGGAGGATGTCGGCGCGGATGGCCGCCGGGTCTTCACTACGCGGGTTGTCGTCCGTTACGATGACGACATCGGCATGGGCTGCCGCAGCCTCCCCCATCAGGGGACGCTTGCCGGCGTCACGATCGCCGCCGGCACCCAGAACCAGAATCAGGCGGCCCGTCACATGGGGCCGCAGCGCCGCACAGGCCGCGATGATGGCATCGGGCGTGTGGGCATAATCGACATAGACGGCGGCGCCTGTACGGGTGATGACTGCCCGTTCAAGGCGGCCGCGCACACCCTGCACGCGGGCCAGATCAGCGAGCGTGCGCGCGGCATCGCCTCCGCACGCGATCACCAGACCGGCGGCGGTGAGCGCGTTGGCGGCCTGATAGGCGCCGATCAGCGGGAGGCTCACCGTGCAGCTGACGCCGCCGGTCTCGATCACAAGGTCCTGCCCCAGCGCGGTCGGCGTTCGCCGCACCAGCGTGAGCCCTGTCCCCCCCGCGCCGACTGTGAACAGTCGCAGCCCGCGCGCCTGCGCCGCAGCGATCATGCGGGCAGACCAGTCGCCATCATCGGCCCAGATGACCGCCGTGCCGCCGGCATCGACGACCTCACCGAACAGCCGCGTCTTGGCCGCGAAATAGGCCTCCATCGTGCCGTGATAATCAAGATGATCGCGCGACAGGTTGGTGAAGGCGGCGGCCGCGACTGGCAGGCCTTCGGTGCGATACTGGTCGAGCCCGTGGCTGGAGGCTTCGAACGCGGCGTGGCTGATGCCCTCGCGCGCGAGGCCCGCCATGGTGGCGAGAAAGGTGACGATGTCGGGCGTCGTCAGCCCGCCCGTGCCTTCGCGCGGGGAGACGCGGTCATAGCCGGTGGTGACGCCCAGCGTGCCGATGCTTGCGGCGCGATGCCCGGCCAGCTGCCACAGCTGGCGCGTGAGTTCGGCGGTGCTGGTCTTGCCATTGGTACCGGTGATCGCAACGGTCACAGACGGGAAGGGGGCGAACACACGGGCTGCCAGCCGCGCAAACGCCCGGCGCGGGTTGGCGTCGGCAATGTGCAGGGCGCCGTCCACATGGGCTTCTGGCCGCGCCACCACGGCAATGGCACCGGCAGCCACGGCGGCGGGGATGAAATCCTCGCCGTTCACGCGGGCGCCCTGGAAAGCGCCGAAAATGGTGCCCGGCGCAACCTTGCGATGATCGATGGCGCAACCGGTGACAGCGGCGCTGCCGCCACCTGCGACCAGATCTCCAAGCCTGAGCGCGCCAGCCGCCACCGCCTATTCCTCCGCGGCGGCCTTGGCCGGCAGCATGCCAGCGAGGTTGATGTCGCGCGCCGGGTCGGGCAGCACGCCCAGCGCCGGGGCAATCCGGCGGATGATGCGGTTGATGGCTGGCGCCACCACCATGCCGGCAGTGCGGAAGCCATAGGTGGCCTTCGATCCGCGCGGATCGTCGATCATGGCCACCACCACATAACGCGGTGCATCGACGGGGAAGACGGCAGCAAAGTTGACGACATTCTGGCCGCGGACATAGCGGCCGTTCTCGATCTTCTCAGCCGTGCCGGTCTTGCCGCCCACCCGATAGCCCGGCACATCGGCCTTGCGGCCGGTCCCGTTGGTGACCACCAGCCGCAGCAGGCGCAGGATTTCCTGGCTGGTGCGTTCGGAAAACACGCGGGTCCCCGGCGGCACATTGGCGGGATCGCGCTTCAATATGCTCGGCGGGCGATAGAGGCCGCCGTTGACCAGCGTGGCATAGCCATTGGCAAGGTGCAGCGGCGTCACGGTGAGGCCGTGGCCATAGCTGATCGTCATGGTCGCCAGCTGGCCCCAGTTCGACAGCGATGGATATTGCGGGCGCGCCTTTTCCTGCAGTTCGAACTCCAGCGGCTTCAGGAAGCCCAGCCTTTCCAGATAGTCGCGCTGGCGCTCGCGGCCCACTTCGATGGCCATGCGGGCCGTGCCGATGTTGCTGGAATAGATGAAGATCTCCGGCACGGTGAGCCAGCGGTTCTTGGCGTGGTCGTCACGGATGCGAAAGCCGGCCACTTCCAGCGGGCGGGTGGCGTCATATTGTTTCTGGAGGTTGGTCAGCGTGCCGGTTTCCAGCGCCGTCGCAATGGTGAAGGCCTTGAAGGTGGAACCCAGCTCATAGCCGCCCAGCGTCACCCGGTTGAAGCGGCTGCCGTCGTCATTGTCGGTTGTGTACCTTGTGCCATCGGCGCGCTGGCCTGGCGCATTGGGGTTGAAGTCCGGCAGCGAGACCATGGCCAGCACTTCCCCGGTGTTCACGTCCATCACCACCCCGGCGGCACCCTTGGCGTTCTGGTCTGTCACCAGCGCCGCCAGCTCGTTCTGCATGGCCTGCTGGACGCGCACATCCAGCGACAGCGCCAGCGGGGCGGCGCGCTGGACCGGATCGGCCAGCCGCTCCTGAAAGGCCTTTTCCACGCCGATCAGACCCTTGCCCTGATCGTTGGTGTAGCCCAGCGCCTGCGCCGCGAGGTTCATGTTGGGATAAAGCCGTTCCGCCTCGCGCGCCAGCTCGATGGCCGGCTCACCCAGTTCGTTGATGCGCTGGGCCTGGCCTGGCAGCACCTTGCGCGCAAGGTAGCGGAAGCTCCTCCGGCTGGTGAGATCGGCCAGTATGTCCTCGCGGCTGCGCTCCGGCAGGATTTCGGCCAGCTTGGTGGCCAGCACTTCGGGATCGGACGTGAGGCGGCGCGGCATCACGGTGATGGCATAGGCCTCGAAGGTGCGCGCCAGCTCGACTCCGTTGCGATCGACAATGTCGCCGCGCGGCGGGGCGGCGCTGATGGGGGCAGCCTCGCCGGCCGGCTGTCCCTCGATCACGGCAAGATCGATCAGGCGAGCCAGGATCAACAGCGCCAGCAGTGGGAACAGCATGATCAGGAATGCCAGCCGTTGGCGGGCCTGCGCGCGGGCGGTCACCCGCTCGCCAGCCAGCGCGGGGGCCGGCGCGGCTACTGGCGCCGCTGCTGCAGGCGCAAAGGGTCCGGTGCCGGGGATGCTGGCCATCAGCCCTCGCCGTCCTGGGGCCCGGTCGCTTTCGGCTCGGGCAGGTCGGGGGACAGGTCGGGCAGGGGCACCACGGCGATGGTGCTCGTGGTGGGGGCGGCGGGGGCGGCGGCCGGGCCGGCATTCATGGCGGTGGGGTAGCTGGCGGTGACAACGCGGGCGCCGCCAGTGGCGGCCGGTGGCGGCGCGAGCTCGTCCTGCGTCCCCTTTTCCACCAGGGCATAGCGCACGGCGGGGCCTGCCGGCGCCGCCGCTTCCGGCCGCGCGGCATAGGCCGCCAGCTGCACCGGGGATTGCAGGATCTGCCCGGTCTGCGGCGCCGAAAGCTGGAACACGGCATCGTTCCAGCGCTGCAGTTCGGGCAGGCCGGCGCGGGTGCGCAGCTCGGCCTCCAGTTCGCGGATGCGCACCTTGTTTTCCACCAGCGCGATGTTGAGGCGGGTGACGGCGCGGCGCTCGGCAGCGGCGCGTGTGGTCACCACCTGCGCGCCCGCCACCACGGCGGTAGTGCCGACAATCCAGAAGATGCCCGAAAGATACTGGCGCGTGCCCAACCTCATGCCCCGCCTCCTCCAGCAGTGACCACCGCCGGCCAGGCCGGGGCGGATGTTCGCACCGCACTGCGCAGGGTGGCGCTGCGGGCGCGCGGATTGCGGGCGATCTCGGCCGCCGACGGGCGCACCGCCTTGGCCGGCTTGGCAAAGCTCGGCGCGCGGGTGGCGGATTGCGGTGGCAGGTGGCGCGATCCGGCCGGCTCGCTGCCCGACCGTTCGCGCAGGAACGCCTTCACCCGCCGATCCTCGGCAGAATGGAAGCTTACCACCGCCAGCCGGCCGCCGGGGCGCAGCAGCTGCTCTGCCGCGGCCAGCCCGGCATCGAGCTGGCCCAGTTCGTCGTTCACGTGAATGCGTAGCGCCTGGAAGCTGCGGGTGGCGGGGTCCTTGCCAGGTTCGCGAGTCCCGATGACGCGCCGGATCAGCGCTGCCAGCTCGCCGGTGCGCGCAAACGGCCGGTCGGCAACGATGGCGCGGGCGATGCGGCGGGCACCGCGCTCATCGCCCAGATGATAGAGCACGTCGGCGATCGCTTCCTCGCTTGCCGTGTTGACGAAATCGGCCGCGCTCGGCCCTTCCTGGCTCATCCGCATGTCCAGCGGACCGTCTGCTTGGAAGGAAAAGCCGCGCGCCGCCTCATCCAGCTGCATGGAAGAGACGCCGATGTCGAAGGCAATGGCATCCACCGCCGTCACGCCGCGCTCGCCCAGCGCCGCCACCATCTCGGCAAACGGGCGATGGATCAGGGTAACATTGGCAGCGCTGTCCAGATCCGCGTTGAGGGCGTGCGCGGCCGGGTCGCGATCGAAGCCATAGGCATGGGCCAGGCCCGCGCCCCCGACGCCAGCGCGGGCCGCGCGCAGATAGCCGCCGGCGCCCAGCGTCGCATCGACATAGGTCTCGCCCGGCCGCAGCGCCAGCGCCGTGAGCACTTCGGCCAGCATCACCGGCGTGTGGGGCGCGATTGCGGCCATCATGCCGGGCGCTCCAGCGGCAGGCCGCGGGCTTCCAGTTCGCCCTCGACGACGGCACGCTGCACGGGGTTCAGCGTCGCCTGCTCAAGGAACGTCCATGGGTCCCACAGCTCGAAATAGTCGAAGCCGGCGATGAACCAGACATGGGTGCCGATGCCACCCATGCGCTTCAGCCGATCAGAGACCACGATACGGCCGGCATCATCGATGCCGAACTTCTGCATGAAGCCGGACAGCGACATGTTCTCGTCATAGGCTTCGCGGGTGGTGGCGCCGCCGGGGTGGCGGGCCAGGAAATCGTCGCGCAGGCGGCTGTTGTGGCTTTCGTCATAGGCCATCAGGCAGGGGCGGCCGGCATGGCCCGGCCCGATCAGCACGGTGCGCGCGCTGCCACGGGCGGCCAGCGTGGTGCGAAAGTCAGCCGGGATCGACAGCCGCGACTTGCCGTCGACCGCATTCAATCCAAAGCCAAAGAAATTCGCCGTTGACACCCCGTTCCCCCGACCGCGAACGCCGGGGCCGCGCCGCCGCCTGCCGGGGTCGGGTGGCCAGCAGGACCATCAGACCGGGACAGGACAGCGGGCACAGACCCGCATTCCGCTGTGGAAAACGGGTGTAACATGGGATTTCGTGGGTCTCAATGGAATCTCATGGGCCAGATCCCTAGTTTATGGGGATATCCATGGGCAAATGGCGCCAAAGCGGGCGATGTTCTTCTCCTGTTCTTCGCTGAACTGGCCTGTGGATAAGTCTGTGGGGTGGATTTGGTGAATTCGAGGGGGCATTCGGTGGGCATTCGGTGGGGATTCGGTGGGGATTGGACCTGCTTCGGCACCTGATGGGCCAGCGTCCACAAGTCCGCGTCCCGAGTCGCGGGCGTTACTGGCGGGTATTCGGGTTGTTGCCAGCCATCGGGGCCGACGGTGGCGGGTTCACTCGCCGGCGGGGCGGCTGGCGGGCCCGGGGGCGACGCCCAGCACGGCCAGGGACTCCCCTGCGCCGGGCGGTTCGCTGCGATCAGCCGGCTTCAGGGTGGCCGCCGCGATCAGCACAACCAGGAAGATGGCGGCAAGGCCCGTGAGGCCCCAGCGCAGCCGCTCGCCACTGCGACCGATGCCGGCCGCACCGTGCGGCCCACCCTGTGATGCGGCCTGTGATGCGGCCAAGGCCGCGGCTGGGGTGGCGGCCAAGGCTGCGGCCGGGGTGGCGGAAACCATGTGCGCGGCGCTCTGGTTCATGGGCGCGGACATTAGCCCGAGGAGTCAGGCTGCGGCAAGCCCCTTCGCGGCCAGCCATTGCGCGTTGTAAATCGTTGAAAGATAACGCAACCCACTGTCACACAAGATGGTTGCGACCACGTGGCCGGGGCCCAGTTGCCGCGCCAGCCGCACCGCGCCGGCGACATTGATGCCCGATGACAGGCCAAGGCAGATGCCTTCTTCCGCGTTCAGGCGGCGCAGCCAGTGGAGGCCCTCGCTATCCGGCACGCGGAACTGGCCATCGACGGTGAGCCCGTCGAGATTGCCGGTAATGCGCGACTGGCCGATGCCTTCCGACACGCTCGACCCTTCGGCGCGCAGCTCGCCATGAGCGTAATAATTGTAGAGCGCCGCGCCCTCGGGATCGGTCAGCGCGATGGCAATGTCGGGCTTTTCGGCGCGCAGGCCCAGCGCCACGCCGGCCAGCGTGCCGCCTGTCCCCACCGCGCAGGTGAAGCCATCGATGCGGCCTTTCGTCTGCCGCCAGATTTCCGGCGCGGTGGTGCGGATATGGGCGAGCCGATTGGCGACATTGTCGAACTGGTTGGCCCAGATGGCGCCCGGTGTCTCTTCGGCGAGGCGGCGCGAGGTGTGCACATAGTGGCCGGGGTTGGCATAGGGTGCCGCCGGCACCAGCACCAGTTCGGCCCCCAGGGCGCGCAGCGTGTCCTGCTTCTCGCGGCTCTGGGTCTCGGGCATGACGATGATGGTCCGGTAGCCGCGCGCCGCCCCGACCAGCGCCAGCCCGATGCCGGTGTTGCCCGCTGTGCCTTCCACGATGATGCCGCCGGGCTGCAGCAGGCCGCGCTGTTCGGCGTCCTCGATGATGCCCAGCGCCGCCCGGTCCTTCACGCTGCCGCCGGGGTTGAGGAACTCCGCCTTGCCCAGAATGGTGCAGCCGGTCTCGGCGCTGGGGCCTTTTAGGGTGAGCAGGGGCGTGTTGCCGATCAGGCTGACAATGTCGGGCGCGATGTCCATGGCGCCTTCTACTGCCTTGGCGCCGGCGCCGACAAGGAAGCTCTGTTGTCGCCGCCCCAAGCCCGGCTAGAGTGTCGCTGATGCATCGCCTGCGGTCCTCCTGTCGTCTGCGCCTGTCCGCTGCACTGCCGCTTTCCGCGGCCCTGCTGCTGGCGGCCTGCGCCGGCCCGCCGCCGGGCGGCGATCTGGAGGTGGTGGTCGCCGGCGAGCCTGAACAGGCGACGGCCATGGCCGAAACACTGGCCGCCGAGGCCAGTCGGGCAACCCTTATCACCCGTGCCGGCAATGGCGCGCTGGCGCCGGGTCTTGCCACAAGCTGGCGCTTTCTGGATGAAGGCAATGATCTGATCCTGCGGCTGGCCCCGGTGCGCTGGCCTGGCAAGGATGGCAAGCCCGGGCCCGAACTGGAAGCACGCGACGTGGTTGCCGGCTTGCGGCGCCTGCCGAAGAGCGCCCGTCCTGCGCTGGACGCGGCGGGGCTCGCCGGGCGCGGCACCGCGCGCGCGCCCATCGCTCGCGTCGTGGAGCTCACGCCCCGCCCCGCCACGCCTTTCCTGCTCGACTGGCTGGCCGATCCGGCACTTGCCGTCGTCGATCGCCGCGGCCGGCTGTTTCCCGGCCCCTATGAACGGGCCAGGGCCGATGGCGAAATCCGGCTGACGCGCCGCGGTGACCTGGTCCGCCCCGATGCCCAGGCCGCGACCATCGTCGTGAAGACCGCCGAACCATCAGCGGCCATTGCGCGCTATGTGGCACGCGACCGCCCGCTGGTGCTAGGAGCCGGCCTCGCCGGCCTGGCGGACGCGCGCGCCGCGGGGCAGGGGCGCGCACTGCGCATCGAGCCTGTGCACGGCGTCATCGGGCTGGCCATCAACAGCAAGGGCACGCTGGCGGATGCAAGGCTGCGGCGGGCGTTGCTGTTGGCCAGCGATGGCGCGGCCGTGGCCAGCCGGTTCGGCCTGGGGGCACTGACCGCGCAGACGCGCTTGTGGGATGGCTTGCCGGCGCCGGCCGATGATCGCGCGCGGCCGCTGGCCGAGCGCCAGGCGATGGCGGCAGCATTGCTGGCCGATGTGGGCGGATTGGGGCCCGGCAAGCCGCTCACCCTCACCATTGTGCTGCCCGCCGGGCCGGAAGCCAGCCTGCTGGCCGATGCGCTGTCGGCGGCGCTGGCGCCGGTCGGGATCATGCTAAGGCCGGTGCGGGCGCCCCGCGGGGCTGGCAGCAGCGTGCCGCCCCATGATCTGGCGCTGGCCGAACGCGTGGCCCATGTGCCCGATCCTGCGGCGCACCTCGCCCGCTGGCAATGCGGGCAGGCGCAGCCGTGCAGCACGCAGGCCGATGCGCTGCTGGCGGGGGCGCGCCGCGCCGGCAGCGATCTTGCCGCGCGGGCCGAGGCCGTCGACCGGGCGGAACAGGCAATGATGGCGGATCCCGCCTTCATCCCGCTGCTGCGACCGGTGCGCTGGTCGCTGGTGCCTGACGGCCTCAGCGGGTTCGAAGCCAACCCGCTGGGCTGGCACCCGCTGGGCCGGATCAGTCGCGCGCGCTGATCAACACTGCTTCGCGGTTCGCCGGCCGATTTCCCGGCCGGCCAGCGCGCCGGCACCGGCGACCAGCGCAGTTTCGGCGACATTGCCCCCCAGCAGCGCCGCGCCAGCGCCCGCAATGGCAGCGCCGGCCACGGTGGCGCGGTTCTTGGCACGCTTCTTGGCACGCTGGCATTCGGCGAGGCTGTTGTAGCGCTTGCCGCCGGTTTCATAGACCACCGGGCCGTCGTTGGACTGGGCCTGCACCGGCACCGCCACCGGCGCCGACAGGCCCAGCACGGCGGCGATCATCATCGTCTTGCGCATCGCATTCTCTCCCTCTTGTCGCCGGCGCGGGCTGACCCCATGATGGTGGCATGAAAGACCCGCCCAGGTCATCCGGCGTGTTGTCCGGCGCTGTTGAACTTGCGGGTGCAAAGGTGAATTGATGATGAAGGTGCTGCTTCCGATCACCGCCGTCGCCCTGCTGGCCGGTACCGCCCCCGTCCATGCCCAGGGCGGCGTGCCGGCGCTCAGGGCAGACGGCCGACAGGTCGTGCTGCGGGCCGAATATGTGCCGGCCAGCGACTTCGTGCGCGAGATGGCGCAGGCCAATGCGGCAGCCGCCCTGCCGCCGCCGTTGCAGGATCCGCGCCTGTCGCCCTCGGGCGATGACGGCCTTGCCGCCGTTGGCGCGGGCCAGCAACCGATCGCCTACGCGCCGCCGGTCGCCTCTGCACCCCCGCCGATGCCGGTCGCCTATGCCCAGCCGGTTCCCATCCCGGTGATTGGCGCGGCCTGGGGCAATGGCTGGGGAAGTGGCTGGGGTAGTGGCTGGGGAAGTGGCTGGGGTGCTCCCGGTTGGGGTGGCGGCTGGAACAGGGGCTGGAATCGGGGCTGGAATCGGGGTTGGCGCTGCCGCTCCACCGGTTCGGGCGCCCTTGTTGGCACGGTGGCGGGCGCCGTGATCGGCTATGGCCTGTCCGACCCGTGGAATCGCGGCACCGGCACCGTGATCGGCGGTCTGGTTGGCGGGCTTGCCGGCAGTGCTATCGAACGGTCTGGGCGCTGCTGATCGCTGCCAGAAAGGCCTCTCCCCAGCGGTCCAGCTTGGCCGCGCCCACGCCTGGCACCCGGCCCAGGGCCGGCAATGTGTCGGGCCGACTGCTGGCCATCGCCCGCAGCGTTGAATCGTGAAACACCACATAGGGCGGCACGCCGGCTTCGGCCGCCAGTTCGCGGCGCAGGGCGCGCAGCACCTCGAACAGCGGCTGGTCGGCAGCGGCCAGACCGGCACTGGCCTCGCTGCGCCCGCGCCCGCCTGCCCGTTGCGGCACCTGTTTGAGCGAAATCGCCACCTCGCCCTTCAAGACGGCGCGCGCGGCCGGGCCCAGGATCAGCCCGCCATGGTCAGGGTCGCGTTCCAGCGCGTCCATGGCCTCCAGCTGGCGGGCGAGGCCCTTCCACTGGTCGGCCGGCCAATCCCTGCCGATGCCGAACAGCGCCAGCCCGTCATGATGGAATTTCTGCACCTTTTCGGTGGCTTTCCCGGCAAGCACGTCGATCAGGTGGCCCACGCCAAAGCGCTGACCGGTGCGATAGGCGGCTGACAGCAGCTTGCGCGCGGCCTCGGTCGCATCGACGAGTGTCGGCGGGTTCAGGCAGTTGTCGCAATTGCCGCAGGCGGTGGGCGGCGCTTCGCCGAAATAGCGCAGCAGTTCGGCCCGCCGGCAGCCCGGCGTTTCGAGGAAGGCCAGCAGGGCATTGAGGCGCCGCGCCTCGCCGGCCTTGAAGGCCTCGTTGCCGTCGCTCGCGGCAATGAAGGCGCGCTGGCGGGCGACATCCTCGCCGCCCCAGAACATCTGCGCGACGGCCGGATCGCCATCGCGGCCGGCGCGGCCGGTTTCCTGGTAATAGGCCTCGATCGAGCGGGGCAGGCCGGCATGAGCGACGAAGCGCACGTCCGGCTTGTCGATGCCCATGCCGAACGCGATGGTCGCCACCATGACCATGTCTTCGGCGGCGACGAACTCGGCCTGGTGGCGGCTGCGCGACACCGGGTCGAGCCCGGCGTGATAGGGCCGGGCGCGGACGCCCTTTTCGGTGAGCGCCGCGCACAGGCTCTCGGTGGCCGATCGTGTGGCAGCATAGATGATGCCGGCCTGTCCGGACTGGCTGGCGACGAAATCAATGAGCTGGCGCTTCAGATTGTCCCGCCCGGCCACCTGGTAACGGATGTTGGGCCGATCAAAGCCCGACAGCGTCACCCGGTCGGCGGCGATGCCCAATTGCACCGCGATATCGGCGCGGGTCTCCCGGTCGGCAGTGGCGGTGAGGGCAATACGCGGCACCCCGGGCAACGCGTCGCAAAATGGCCGCAACCGCCGGTATTCAGGGCGAAAATCATGGCCCCACTGGCTCACGCAGTGCGCTTCGTCGATGGCCACCAGGGCGATGGGCACGCGGGCGATCAGGCCGGCAAAGCTGTCGGTGAGCGCGCGTTCGGGCGAGACGTAGAGAAGATCGAGCTGGCCATCGGCCATGTCGCGCCAAACGCTCGCGCTGTCGGCCGACTGGCTGTTCAACGTGGCGGCGCGCACCCCGGCGGCCCTCAGGCTGCGCACCTGATCCTCCATCAGGGCGATCAGCGGGGAAATGACCAGGCCCGTGCCCGGCCGGACCAGGGCCGGGATTTGGTAGCAGATGGACTTCCCGGCACCGGTGGGCATGATCGCCACCACGTCGCGTCCGGCCAGCAGATCGTTGATGATGGCCAACTGGGGCCCGCGGAAATCGGCATGGCCGAACACTTGTCTGAGCACGTCATGGGGGGTCATCCTGCTTCCGATAGCCGCTGCAATCCGGCGCTGCTATGGCCTTGGTGATGAGGCGCGCATCCTTTTCGACGGCTGGCTGGCAGGCGGTGATCGTGCCCCTTGGCGTGGCGCTGATCCTGGGCGCTGCCGCGGTCATCCTGTGGCGCGAACTGCGCCCCCCGGCGCGGCTGCAACCGGCGCGCACCCGGCTGGTGGCGGTGGTGGCCGAACCGGTGGCGGCCGGTGGCGGCCGGCTTGGCCCGTTCCGGCTGGCCGGCGCTCTCGCGCTCAAGAGCAGCGACGCCGGCTTCGGCGGCCTGTCTGGCCTGGCGGCCCAGCCTGATGGTCGGCTGCTGGCGGTGACCGATGCCGGCCAGTGGCTGCGGCTGCGCCCGGTTGTCACGGCCGGCCGGCTGGCAGGGGTCACTGCGGCCGAGATGGGGGCCATCGCCGCGCCGATGACCGCCGGCGGCCACGAGAAGGTCGATGTTGACACCGAGGCCATCGCCTTCAAGCCAGACGGGCGCACGCTGGTCAGCTTTGAGCAGAGCCATCGCATCATGATGTTTGCCGGCATCGGCCCGCCCGAACGCCCGCTGCAGACCGTTTACCGGACGGCTGCGATCGACTGGCCGCCCAATGGCGGCGGCGAGGCGCTCGCCGTGCTGCCCGACGGGCGCTGGCTGTGGATTTCCGAGGCGGCGCGGGCGCCGGGCGGCGGCCATCGCGCCCTTTATCTTGACCGGGACGGGCGCACCCACGCGGTGGTCATCCCCGGCATCAAGGGCTTTGCGCCCACCGATGCCGCGGCGCTTCCTGATGGGCGCGTGCTGCTGCTGCATCGGCTGTACAACGGGGTCGGCAACGAGGCGGCGATCACGCTGGTGACCCTGGCGGGCGGCCGGCCGCCGGTGGCGCGTCTCCTGGCCCGCTGGGGTGCGGACAGGCCCTGGCCGGTGGACAACATGGAAGGCATGGCGCTGGCCATGGAGGCCGGCAAGCCCATCCTCTACCTCGTGTCCGACGACAATTTCTCACCCCTGCAGCGCACCCTGCTGCTGCGGCTGGAGATCATTGCCGCGCTGGACGCTCCATCTTCGGGCGATGGGCGATGATCTTGATCTCGGTGATGCCGCGGTCGGGCAGCAGGCGGGACACGCCGATGGCGGTCCAGGCCGGGAAGGGCGCCTTGACATAGCGGGCCTTCGCCGTCGCCATCGCATCGAGCTGCGCCTTCACATCGGTGTGGAAGCTGGTGATGTCGACCACGTCGGCCCAGCCCACCCCGGCGCGGGCCAGGGTGGCGCCGATGGCCCGGAACGCGCGGTCATAGGCGGCGACCATGTCGGTCTCCCCCTCCGCCAGCCCGACGACGACGCCCGACAGATAGACCGTGTCGCCGGCGATCACAGCATCGGCATAGCCATAGCGTTCCTGGAACGCGCGGCCGGCGGGATTTTCCGACATCAGCACTGCGTCGAGGGGCAGTGCTGCGGCTGGGGCGGCCGCCAGCGGAGCGATCAGGGCGGTGAGGAGGGTGAAGACAGGTGGGCGCATGGCAGACCCTTCAATCCGGCGAATCGGCGCCGGTGCAGCCATGGTGCGCCTTTCGGTATCACGGGCGCCAGAGCTGAACGCCACACATGAAAACGGCCGGGGGTGACCCGGCCGCTTCAGGAAGAACCAGGCAGCAGCGCCTTACGCGGCGGCGGCCAGCTTCTTGCTGATTTCCTTCTTCAGCTTGACGCAGCGATCCGACAATTTGTCGTCGCTGGTCTTCAGCAGCCAGTTGTCCAGCCCGCCGACATGTTCCACCGAACGCAGGCCGTTCATCGACACGCGCAGGCGCACACCGCGGCCCAGCGCGTCCGACATCAGGGTCACCTGCTGCAGGTTGGGCAGGAAGGTGCGCTTGGTCTTGTTGTTGGCGTGGGACACGTTGTGGCCGATCTGGCGGCCCTTGGCGGTGAGTTCGCAAACGCGCGACATGGCGAGAAGTCCTTCGAATCCGAATCTGTGGAGGCGACGGCGGTGGGGCCATCGCAACAGGCGGCGGCGCATAGCCCAGCGCGTTGAGCGCGTCAACCGTTGCTCGCCCCAGCCAGGTCGCCCAAACGCCTCTGGACGGGGCCGCCACGCCTGTGCAAGGTCCTGTTCATGCCCTTCTTCGCCATCCACTGCATCGACAGGCCGGATTCGGCCGATCTGCGCGCCGAAACCCGGCCCGCGCACCTTGCCCATGTGAACGCCCACAAGGACCAGGTGCTGGTCGCCGGTCCGCTGCTGCGCCCCGACGGTCGCGCCATGGGCTCGCTGCTGATCATCGAGTTCGAGGACCGGGATGCGGCCATCGCCTTTGCCAATGCCGATCCCTATCATCTTGCTGGCCTGTTCGAGAGCCGGTCGGTGACGAACTGGCACAAGGTCATTCCGTAGCGCGGCCGTGCGCGTGCCGCGCGCGGACTCGCGCAAGGACGGCCGGCGACCAAAAAGGGCGGCGCTCATGCCGCCCTTTTCGTGAGTCGTCCGACGGCGTGGCTTTGCCACGCCGGGCCTTGAACGCCAGGCCCTCAGCTTTCCACGGCCAGCGACAATCGGGACAGAGACGGAAATAGGGCGTGGCAAAGCCACGCCGTCGAAGCTGTGCGGCCGGGCTGATGGCCCGGCCGCCAGCCCGGCCGGCTTTGCGCGAGTCCGCGCGCGGCACGCGCGCTGGCCGCGCTACAGCAGGATCCCCTGCCGCTTTGCCAGGCTCGACAATTCCGCCCGCACGTTCACCCCCGGCGTGGCCAGCCAGTCCAGAATTGCGTCCGACACCGGTTCCAGCGTGGCGGAGCGGACCATCGCCTTGATCGGCCCGATGCCGGCAGGCGTGATGGAAAGCCGCTCCACGCCCAGCGCGATGAGGGCGAGGGCCTCCAGCGGCCGGCCGCCCATCTCCCCGCAGACGGTGACGGGCACATCATGGCCGGCGGCAGCGCAGACGATGCGGCGCAGGACGCGCAGGATGGCCGGCGACAGCCAGTCATAGCGATCGGCAAGGCGCGGGTTGGCACGATCAGCCGCGAACAGGAACTGCGTGAGGTCGTTGGTGCCGACCGAGACGAAATCGGTCATGGGGAGCAGCACGTCGAGCTGTTCGATCAGCGCCGGCACCTCGATCATGGCGCCATAGAGGATCTCGGCCGGCACCGCCTTGCCGTTGGCGATCAGCCGCTCCTTCTGGGCCTCAACGAGGGCGCGCGCCTCGGCAAACTCCCAGGGCTCGGAAATCATCGGGAACATCACCGACAGGGTGCGCCCGGCGGCGGCTTCGAGCAGGGCGCGGGCCTGCACCTTCATCAGCCCGGAGCGGCCCAGCGCCAGGCGCAGCGCGCGCCAGCCCATCGCCGGGTTCTCGTCCTCCTCGCCTTCGGCCGACAGATAGGGCACCGCCTTGTCGCCGCCGATGTCGACGGTGCGGAACACCACCGGCTTGTCGCCGGCTGCATCGAGGACGGCCGTGTAGAGGCCCTGCTGGCGCTCGCGGCGGGGCAGGGTGGCGGAAACCAGGAACTGGAATTCCGTGCGGAACAGGCCGATGCCATCGGCGCCCGACAGGGCGATGGCGGCGGCATCGTCGACCAGGCCGGCGTTGACGAACAGGCTGATCTGCCGGCCATCCTTCGACAGGGCGGGCAGGTCGCGCACCTTGGCCCATTCTTCCGCCTGGCGGGCCTTCAGCGCCCGCATCGCCTGGTAGGACTTGATGGTGGCCGCGGTTGGCCGCACGAGGAGCGCGCCGTTGCCGGCATCGACGATCAGCTCATCGCCGTCGCCGACCTGTGCGAACAATTGTTCGACCCGGCCCAGCACCGGCACGCCCATGGCGCGCGCCACGATGATCACGTGCGCGGTGAGGCTGCCTTCCTCCAGCACCACGCCCTTCAGGAAGCGCTTGTCATATTCCAGCAGCTCGGCCGGCCCCAGGTTGCGGGCGATCAGGATGGCATCGGCCTTCAGGCCCATCTGCGCGGCCGTGCCGAGCTGGCCCGACAGGATGCGCAGCAGCCGGTTCGACAGGTCGTCCAGGTCGGACAGGCGTTCCTTCAGATAGGGATCGTCGATGGACCTGAGGCGCAGGCGGTTGCGCGATTGCACGCGTTCGACGGCGGCTTCGGCGGTCAGGCCGGTCTCGATCGCCTCGTTGATGCGGCGCGCCCAGCCTTCGTCATAAGCAAACATCTTGTAGGTTTCGAGGATCTCGTGATGGTCGGTGCCGGCCACGAACTCGGCCTGGCCCATCATCGCATCGATCTGCTCGCGCATGCGGCGGAAGGCATCGACCAGCCGGGCGCGCTCGGTCTCGGTATCATCAGCCACCGTGTGTTCAACCACCACGCGCGGCTGGTGGAACACGGCCTGCCCGCGGGCGAGGCCATCGACCAGCTTGAGGCCGTTCAACCGCACCGGCCCGCTGTTGGCGGCGCGCAGCTTCGCGGCCTGCGCATCATCCACCAGCCCGGCGCTGTGGATCAGTTCGGACAGCACCATGGCAACCGTTTGAAGCGCCTCGATCTCGACCTCGTCATAGGCGCGGGTGTCGCGGTGCTGCACGGCGAGCACGCCGATGGCGGCCTCGCGGCGCACGATGGGCACGCCGCAGAAGCTGTGGAAGGCCTCCTCGCCGGTTTCCGGGCGATAGAGGAAATCGGGGTGGGCGCGCGCTTCGGCCAGGGCCAGCGGCTCGCGGCTGGCGGCGATGGTGCCCACGAGGCCCTGGCCCATGGAAAGGCGGGTGACGTGCACTGCCGACTGCGCGAGGCCGAAGGTTGCGAACAGTTCCAGCAGGCCGTCGCGCAGCAGGTAGATGGAGGCGACCTCGCTGCCCAGTTCGGCAGCGACGATCTTCACCACCTGGTTCAATTTGGCCTGGGCGCCCGTGCGCGCCGCCATCACGTCGTGCAGGCGACGCAGGATCTTGCGGGCGGCGCTGGCGGGCGGCATCAGGCGGCGGCTTCGCGGCCATGGGCGCGCGGATGGGCACGGGACAGCGCGGCTTCGGCCTCGGCCACCAGCTCGGCGATGATCTCGGCCACCGGCTGCACCTTCGTCACCATGCCCACCGACTGGCCGGCCATCAGGCTGCCGCTCTCGACATCGCCTTCGACGACGGCGCGCCTGAGCGCACCGGCCCAGTAATGCTCGATGGCGAGCTGGCCGGCGGCGAGGTCCATCTCGCCGCGGTCCACCGCTGCCGCCACCTCGCGCTGCCGCTCGTTGAAGGCGTCGCTGCCGGCGTTCTTCAGGGCACGCACGGGAATGACCGGCAGCCTGGGATCGATCTGCACGCTGGCGATGGCATCGCGGGCGCTGGCCCGCACGAACGCGGCCTTGAACTTCTCGTGCGCCACCGATTCGGCGGCCGCGGCAAAGCGGGTGCCCAATTGCACGCCCGATGCGCCCATTTCGAGATAGGCGGCGATGGCATTGCCGCGCCCGATGCCGCCGGCCACGAACACCGGCACATCGGTGATGGCGGGCAGGATCTCCTGCGCCAGCACGGTCAATGAGACGGGGCCGATATGGCCGCCGGCCTCCGAGCCTTCGATGACGATGGCATCGACGCCGGAGCGCACGAGCTTCTTCGCCAGCGCCGCCGTGGGCGCAAAGCACATCAGCTTCGCACCGAAGGCCTTGATGGCGGCAATGGCCGGCCCGGGCGGCAGGCCACCGGCCAGCACGACATGGCTGACGTTCTGGCGCGCGCACACCTGGATCAGCTCGTCCAGCTGGGGGTGGAGGGTGATGAGGTTGATGCCGAACGGCTTGTCGGTCAGCGCGCGCGTGGCGGCAATTTCCCGTTCCAGCAGTTCGGGCGGCATCGCCCCGCACGCCAGCACGCCAAAGCCGCCGGCATTGGAAATGGCCGAAACAAGATGGCGTTCCGACACCCAGGTCATGGCGCCGGCCATGATGGCGTGGCGCGTACCGAGAAACGCGCGGCCCCGGGCAGAGGCGGCGTCGAGATGCGGTGTGGCGATCATGCCTCCACCTCGCCGGCCGGGGCATCAAGGCCATAGGCGGTGTGGAGCACGCGCACGGCCAGTTCCACATATTCCTCCGGGATCAGCACCGAGACCTTGATTTCGGACGTGGTGATGGCCTGGATGTTGATGCCGCGGCTGGCCAGCGCGCGGAACATGGTGGCGGCCACCCCGGCATGGCTCTTCATGCCGACGCCGACCACCGAGATCTTGGCGACACCATCGTCGGCCAGCAGGGCGGACTGGCCGATGCTGTCGCGGGCCTTTTCCAGCACGTCCATGCTGGCGGCGAGCTGGGCCTTGGGCACGGTGAAGGTGACATCGGTCTTGCCTTCATCCTTGGCGATGTTCTGGACGATCATGTCGACGTTGATGTTGGCATCGGCGAGGGGGCCGAAGATCCCGGCCACCACGCCCGGCTTGTCGGGCACGCCGACCAGCGTCACCTTGGCTTCATTGCGGTCGGCCACCACGCCGGCGATCAGTTCGCGTTCCATGTCCTCGTCCTCGTCAACCACCAGCGTGCCGGGTGCGTCGGAGAAGCTCGACAGCACCTGCACCACCACCTTTTCCTTCATGGCCAGTTCCACCGACCGTGTCTGCAGCACCTTGGCCCCCACGCTCGCCAGTTCCAGCATCTCCTCGTAGGTGATCTTCATCAGCTTGCGGGCGCGCGGCACGATGCGCGGATCGGTGGTGTAGACGCCGTCCACATCGGTGTAGATATCACATCTGTCGGCCTTCAGCGCGGCCGCCAGTGCCACGGCCGACGTGTCCGACCCGCCGCGGCCCAGCGTGGTGACGCGATTGTCCTCGGTCAGGCCCTGGAAGCCGGGCACCACGGCCACCGCGCCGCCGGCCATGCTGGCCAGGATGGCGCCGGTGTCGATATCCTCGATGCGGGCGACCCCGTGCGCGCTCGACGTGCGGATCGGCAACTGCCAGCCCAGCCAGCTGCGGGCCGGCACGCCCAGCGCCTGCAGGGTGATGGCGAGCAGGCCCGAGGTCACCTGTTCGCCGGCGGCGACCACCACGTCATATTCGGCCGGATCGGCGAGCGGCGAGGCTTCCCGGCAATAGCCGACCAGCCGGTCGGTCTCGCCGGCCATGGCGGAAACGACCACCGCCACCTCGTGGCCGGCCTCCACCGCGCGTTTCACCCGGGCGGCGACGGCGCGGATCCGCTCCGTCCCGGCCATCGAGGTGCCGCCGAATTTCATCACGATGCGGGCCATGGGTGGCCAATTCCTTCATGCGTGCGCCAATATTCACCTTGCCTGATAGGAATGGCCGGGGGCATTGGCAAGCGAGGGCTCCTCCACAAAGGCAAGGAACATGTCGCCAGAACCCGCCGATGCCGCCAGCATCAATCCCGATGAAGCGGCCTTCTTTGGCCGGCTCGCCGCGGACTGGTGGAACCCGAAGGGCACGTCGGCGATGCTGCACCGGATCACGCCCGTCAGGGTGGCGCATATCCGCGCGCAGGCGCTGGCCCATTTCGGGCTGGACGCAAGGAGCCGCCGCCCGCTTCAGGGCCTGGCGGCGCTGGATGTCGGCTGCGGCGCCGGGCTGATGGCGGAGCCGCTGGCCCGCATGGGCGCGGCCGTGACCGCCATCGATGCCGCGCCCGAGAATGTCGAGGCCGCCATCGCCCACGCCCGGGCCGGCGGGCTGGCCATCGATTATCGCTGCATCGCGGTCGAGCAGCTGGCAGCCACCGGCGCACAGTTTGACCTCGTCACCTGCCTTGAGGTCGTCGAGCATGTGGCTGGGCGCGACGCCTTCTTTGCCGCGCTGGCCAGCCTGCTGAAGCCCGGCGGCCTTGCCATCTTCTCCACCCCCAACCGCACGCCGGCCAGCTGGACCGTGGTGATCGCCGGGGCCGAGCATGTCACCCGCAGCATCCCCAGGGGCGCGCACGACTGGAACCGCTTCTTCACGCCTGCCGAACTTGCCGAGGCGCTGACCGCCGCCGGCCTTGTCCCGGGGTCGCCGGCCGGCCTGTCGTGGCGGCCGGGCAAGGGCTTCCACATCGGCAGCGACGTGTCGGTGAATTATTTCCTGAACGCGGTGAAACCGGCCTGAGACTGTGGCATCCTCCCGGCAACCGGGGAGGGACCGAGATGCGGGTGATGGTGCTGGTCAAGGCGACGGCGGACAGCGAGGCCGGGCACCGGCCGGAGCCGTTCTTCTCGCAGATGATGGCGGCGATGGACCGCTTCAACGATGAACTGCGGGCCGCCGGCGCGCTGGTGATGGCGGCGGGGCTGGTCGAATCGTCGGCCGGCAAGCGCGTGTTGTTCGATGGCGAGGCGCGCAGCGTGATTGACGGGCCGTTTCCCCATCCGGAGGAACTGGTCGCCGGTTTCTGGTTGTGGGACGTCGCCAGCATGGACGAGGCGCTGGCCTGGGTGCAGCGCTGTCCCAACCCGATGCCGGGGCCCAGCATCATCGAGGTCCGGCCGCTGCATTGACGCCTGCTTGCGTGCCACGTTCCCAATCGTTCCAACAGGCTTGGCGCGGCCTTGCGCCTGTGCCAGCCTTGGCATCGGGAGGAGCCTGTCATGTCGACACCGCTGAAGGGCATTCATCACAGCGCCTACCGCTGCCGCGACGCCGAGGAAACGCGCGCTTTTTACGAGGATGTGCTGGGCCTGCCGCTGGCTGCCGTGGTGCAGGAGGAGAAGGAGCCGGGATCGGGCCGGTCCAACCCGTTCGTCCACCTGTTCTTCAAGATGCCCGATGGCAATTTCATCGCCTTCTTCGATGCGCCGGGCTCGGCCAGGGAGGGGGATTTCGATCTTGTCCACGGCTTTGACCGCCATGTCGCCTTCGAGGCCGACGACGAGACGAAATTGCTGGAATGGCAGGGCAAGCTGAACGCTGCCGGCGTTCCCTGCTTTGGGCCGATCGATCATGGCTTCGTGAAATCGGTGTATTTTTCCGACCCCAATGGCCTGCCGCTGGAGATCACCACCCGGGTGGCAGCCCACGATGCCATCCTGGCCGAGGACGCGAAGACCGCGCACGCCATCATCCGGGCCTGGAGTGCCCGCAAGGCGGCCGAGAAGGCGGCGTGAGCTATGTCCGCACGCCCCTGCTGATCGCCTTTCGCGAGGCCGTGGGCCTGCGCGACACCTATGGCGGCATCGATGGCGTGGTGGCGCTGCAGGCGCACCACCTGAAGCCCGAGGCGCCGTCCGATACCATCGTCATCTTCATGCACCCGATGGGCATCATGCATTATCTGCCGCTGCCCGGTGCGCTGGCGGAAGCGGGCTGCCATGTGCTCACCGCCGTCTCGCGCTATCCCAACAATGATTCGGCGCTGATCATGGAAAAGGTGGCGGTCGATCTGGGCCGCTGGGTGGCGCACGCGCGCGAGGTGCTGGGTTATGCCAGGGTCGTGCTGGCCGGCTGGTCGGGCGGGGGGAGCCTCGCGCTGTTCTACCAGGCCGAAGCGGCCGACCCGCAGGTCACCCACACACCGGCCGGCGAACCCTTCCTGCTGGCCGAGGCCAGGCTGCCGCCGGTGGATGGCATCATGCTGCTGGCCGCGCACGTCTCCCGCGCGCAGACGCTGACCGAATGGCTGGACGCGTCGGTGGTGGACGAAGCCGGTCCGGTGCGTGATCCGGCGTGGAATCTCTACGATCCCGCCTGCGCGCAGCCGCCCTACAGCGCCGATTTCCTGGCCGCCTATGCCGCGCGGCAGGTCGCGCGATCGAACCGCATCACCGCCTGGGCCGAGGAAACCCTGGCGGACCTGAAGGCCCGCGAAGGCCCGCATGCCGAACGCGCCTTCATCGTGCATGGCACCATGGCGGCACCCTGCTGGCTTGATCCGGCGGTTGATGCCAATGATCGCCAGCCCGGCCGCTGCTATCTGGGCGATCCACGCCTGATCAACGATTCGCCGGGTGGGCTGGGTCGCTTCACCACGCTCAGGTCATGGCTGTCGCAGTGGAGCCTGAAATCCCATGCCTGCTCGTTGAAGGTGGGGCACCGGATCCGCGTGCCGGTGCTGGTGGTGGGCAACACGGCTGACGATGCCTGCACGCCCAGCCATACGCAGCGGCTGTTCGATTGCGTGGTGAACGCGCCATCGCGCGAACTGCAACTGGTGCACGGCGCCACCCATTATTACGCTTTCCAGCCAGAGCATCTGAAGACGGCGGCCGGCATCGTGACCGACTGGCTGGCGCGGTACGGGTTTCAGCCCGCCTTGCCGCCATCATAGACCAGGCCGACCATCACGCCGCCCTCGGCCTCGTCCGGGTTCACCGTCAGTTGCAGGGCGCGCCCGCTGGCCTTGTCGGTCATCGCCAGCATGCGGCCGGCGCCCATCGCCACTTCGGCCTCCACCTTGAGGCCGGCCGCCTTGGCCCTGTCGCGGTAGAAATTGATGACTTCGCCCATGCCGGCGGTGGTGCGGAAATTGACCATGCCCTTGGCTTCACCTTCGGCGCCGGTCACCGCGCTCATGATGCGGGCGCCGGCATAGACGGGCGCGAAATCGGGCAGGTTGGCCGGCGCCTCGATGCCGGCATCACCGCCGCCATAGCGCATGGTGGCCTCCTTGCCGTCCTTGTCGGTCACGGTGGCGGTGACGCCATCATCGCCGCTGTCGATGCTGACGCCTTCCTGTTTCTTCTCGCCGCCGCAGGCGGCGAGCAGCAGGGCGACCGTCAGGCCCAGAATTTGTCCTGGCGAAAATGTCATGGCGCTTCCCCCGAAAGCCGTTGAGAACAGCATCGTGGCCCGACCGGTGCGGCAGCGCAACCCTGCGGCCAGGCCCTAGAGGAAGCGCGCCACCACGTCGCGATAGGAGCGCGAGACCTTCACCTGCGTGCCCGAACCCAGCACCAGGAAGCATTCGCCGTTGGTGTGCGGCTTCACGCTCCGGATATTGTCCAGATTGACGATGGTGGAGCGGTGGATGCGCTGGAACTTGCGCGGGTCGAGCCGCTTTTCCAGATCCTTCATCGTCTCGCGCAGCACCAGGGTCTGGTCGCCGGTGTAGATGCACATGTAATCGCCGGCCGCGTCGATGCGTTCGATGTCACTGACTTCGACCCGGAAGATCTGGCCACGATCCTTGATGTTGAGCACCTTTTCGAAGCGGCTGGCCTGCGGGGCCTCGCCCAGATCGTCGGGAAGCGCCTCGGGCGCCACTTCAGACAGGATTTCCTTCAGCCGCTCGGCGCCTTGCGCACCCTGCTTTTCGGCGAGGCGCTGGCGCACCCGTTCGACGGTGGCGGCCAGCCGGTCTTCCTCGACGGGCTTCAGCAGATAATCCACCGCCTGCGCCTCGAAGGCCTTGAGGGCGTGCTGCATGAAGGCGGTGACGAAGACGAACAGGGGCGGTTCGATATCGGCAAGGCCGGAGACCACCGAGAAACCGTCAAAGCCCGGCATCTGGATGTCGAGGAAGACAAGGTCGGGCTTCAGGGTGCGGATGGCGCGGATGGCTTCGCGGCCGTTGGCGCAGCGTTCGACGATCTCGATATCGTCAAAGGCCTGCAGCCTGAGTTCCAGGCCCTGGATGGCCAGCGGTTCATCGTCGACAAGGATGGTGCGGATCGGCATGGGCCTATATCTGGGGAGCCAGCGCCGATGATGCAACCGCCGGGGCGGCAGCCACCGGGGCTTGCGACTGCGGCGCGGCGTCGGTTTGGAACGGCACGTCGATCAGGACAATCAGACCATGGGGTTCATTGTCGGCCAGTTCGAAGCGGTGATCGGCGCCATAGCTTTGCGCCAGACGCTCGCGGATGTTGGCCAGCCCGACGCCGGTGCCGCCGGCTTCGGGTGGCACGGCGCCCAGGCCGGGGCCGGTGTCGGCGATGGTGATCACCAGCCGGCCCGCCATGCGGCGCGCATCGACCAGGATGTCGGCGCCGTCTTCGGATGGGGTGACGGCATATTTGATCGCGTTCTCGATGATGGGTTGCAGCAGCAGCGAGGGCAGGCGCGCCTCCATGACGTCGGGCGCGATGTCGAAGCGGGTGCGCAGGCGCGCTTCGAACCGGGTGCGTTCGATGTCGAGATAGAGCTTCAGCGCCTCTGCCTCCTGGGCGACCGTGGCCAGCCCCTCGCGCTCCCCCACCAGGCTGTAGCGCAGGAAGCTGGCCAGGCGGGACAGCATGGCATTGGCGCGGTCGGTCTGTTTCAGCAGCACAAGCGTCGAAATGCTGTTCAGCGTGTTGAACAGGAAGTGCGGATTGAGCTGATAGCGCAGCATGGCCAATTGGGCGGTGTTGGCCTGGGCGGCCATCTTCAGCATGCGTTCCGACTGTTCAGCCAGCAGCAGATAATAGTTGATGCCGTAATAGAGCCCGGTCCAGGCCCCCAGAACGGCGAAATCGAGGAGGATGGCGCCCAGGAACTCGATGCCCTGCGGCCGCCAGCCGGGTTCATAAAAGGTGGCGTGGGCCCACACCTCCAGCACCGAGAACAGGGCCGAGGCGCCGGCCAGCAGCAGCGCGGTGAGCGTCCAGGTCCACAGCGGCTTCATGGCGATCAGCCGGCGATAGGCGGCAGCCAGCAGCAGCGTGATCGAAAAGCCGGTGGCGGTGACGATCATGGCCGGCAGCACGAAGGCCAGCCCCATCGAGTTGGCGAGGCCGGACAGGGCGCGCAGCAGCAGATAGGCAAGCCAGCCGCCGCCCTGCAGGATCCAGAAGGCGCGGTTCTTGTCGTGGAAAAAGCCGGTGCGCAGGCGCAAGTCTACCATCTCGGCCAGCATAGCGGTTCGGGCGCGAAAGGCCAACGTGCGGCATCCGGACATGACCTTCGCTGTTGCGGCGCTGCCACTGGCCAGTGGCGCCATGGCCCGCTAGGCTGCCGACCATGGGCCTGTCTGCCGACCAGTTGAAAACCTGCCTCGACGCGCTCGCCGCCAGCCATTCGCCGGTCGCCGACGCGCTGGCAGCGCATGGCTATCCGCAGCCCCGGCTGCGCCCGCGCGGTGCCGGCACCATGATGCGCGCCATCGTCGCCCAGCAGGTGAGCACCAGGGCGGCCGCCAGCATCTGGAACCGGCTGGAAGCGGCCTGCGGCGGCGACATGGACGATCTGGCGCGGGTGGCGGCCACCCCCTTCGAGGTGCTGCGCGGCGCTGGCCTGTCGGGCCAGAAGGCCAGCTATGTCCATGCGCTGGCCGATGCGGTGGCGAGTGGCCGGGTGGATTTCGGCGCGCTGCCGCACGAGGATGAGGATGCGATTGCGCTGCTCTCGTCGATCCGGGGCATTGGCCGCTGGTCGGCGGAAATCTATCTGCTGTTTGCCGAAGGGCGGCGCGATGTGTTCCCGGCGGGCGACCTTGCCTTGCAGGTGCAGCTGGGCCGGCTGCTGCGCGAGGCTGCGCGGCCGACGGAAAAGCGTGCGCGCGCACTGGCCGAACCGATGCGCCCGCACCGCGGCGCATTGTCGATCTTCCTCTGGCACAATTACAATATCGTCGCGCTCTGATAGGGGCCGCGCCATGGAACCGCGCATCACTGATGTATCATCGCCGGCCAACCCGGTGCTGAAGAGCCTGAAGAGCCTTGCAGACAAGAAGGGTCGGCGCGCTGCGGGCCAGTTCCTGGCCGAAGGTCTGCGTGTGTGCACCGAAGCGCTGGCCGCCGGCCATGTGCCCACCACCCTGGTGTTCACGGCGGAGGCGCAAGCCCATCCGCTCACCGGGAAGCTGATCGCCGCGACGGCGCGCGCGCGCGGCACCTGCCTGCGCACCACGCCCGACCTGATGCAGCGCCTGACCGGCAAGGACAATGCCGCCGGGGTGGCGGCCGCCTATCCCATCCCCGACACGTCGCTGGCCCGCATTGATCGCAGCGCTGCGAAACTGTGGCTGGTGGCCGAAAATCTGAAGGACCCCGGCAATTTCGGCACCATGCTGCGCACCTGCGATGCCACTGGCGCCGGTGGGGTGATCCTGCTCGACCAGTCGTGCGACCCGTTCAGCGTCGAGGCGGTGCGCGCCTCCATGGGGGCGCTGTTCAGCCGCCAGGTGGCGCGCGCCACGGGGCCTGAGTTCTTCCAGTGGCTGCGGCAGGGGGAGGGCCAGCTGGTCGGCGCCGCGCTGGCCGGCAACACCATCGACTATCGCGCGCACATCTATCGGGCGCCCTGCTTCCTCTTCATGGGCAATGAACAATCGGGCCTGCCCGCCGACTATGCCGCGCAGTGCGATGCGCTGGTGAAACTGCCGATGCTGGGCACCGCCGACAGCCTGAACGTTGCCGTGTGCGCCGGCGTGCTGCTCTATCACGCACTCGATCGGGTCAGTGCAGTCTGAGCAGCTCGTCCACGACACGCCATTCGCGCGGGCCGATCAGGCCGTTGTGCGCCACCCGGATGCTGTGGATGGTCGCCTCGATCTCGCGGCGCCAGTGGTCGAGGAAGCGGCGCAGCTCGGGAAAGGCGGGGGCGAGATCATAGAGCTGCCAGCTGAACTGCTGCAGCAGGCGGGGATGATCGGGCCGCCAATAGTTTATGTCCACCGTGGCCAGGCTATAGCCCTTCAGCTGCCGTTCCAGATCGGTCATGCGCTCTCCCCTGCGGTGTGACATCGCCTGCAAGGTGCCACAAGGGCGCGCGCCGTCAACAGGGTAAATGACGGAAATACAACAGGAATTTGTTAGCAGCCGGTGGGTGTGAGTGCTACATGTGCCAGCGCTGCAGGCCGTCATCGGCGACCGACACGCGGCCCGGCAGGCCAATGGGCGTGGCATCAAGCGCAAGGAAGGCCGCCATCGCATCGGCATCGGCCACGTCCAGCTTGCCGAACACGCGGGCGCCGTCCGCCGTGCGGCCGACCACGCTGCCGTGGCTGGGCTGCCCTTCGCGGCCGAAGACGATGCTGAAGCTTTCCACCGTGGCGGGGCCTTCATGGCCGCCGTCGAAGCGCGGCACGTCCCCGCGCGCGTCCTCGGCCATGTCCTGCACATCCTTGTTCAGCATCAGCCAGGCGGCTTCGGCCGGGCGGTTGCCGACCACCAGCGCGTGGTGCTTGGTGACATGGCCGCCCTGTCCATACAGCAGCGCCTGATCGGCCGGGCGGGCCCGCAGGCTGTGCACCATCGCGCAGGTGGAATGCAGCATGTAGCAGTTGAGCCCGGCGCCGGCGAACGAGAGGCCGCCGGTGACCGACAGCGGCACATCCGCCCCCAGCCCCAGCGTGCGGCGCGCCATCTTGGGCACGGTGGGGAAGCAGCTATACAGCTCCACCCGGTCAAGGCCGCCGGCTGCGATCCGCATCGCCTGGCCGAGCACGGCATCCTGCGCGCAGCTGTGCACATATTGGTCGCGCTTCAGATAATCCATGTGCTCGCCGGCCGCGGCGCCGCCGTGAATGTGGACGATGCGGTGCTCAGGGATGCCGGCGGCGCGTGCGGTGGCCAGCGTGGTCATCAGAACGGCGGCGGCGGCATTCACATTGTTGTTGGCCACCATGCGCTTGGTATAGGGCCAGCAGATCATGCGGTTGTCGTCCGAAACCTGCGTGATCTCGGCTGCCGAGAAGGCCTTGCGCCCCCAGGCATGGGGGTTGGCGGCGGCAGCCTGTGAAATCCGTTCATAGGCAGCGCCGCTTTCGGCCAGCGCCTGGGCCGGGGTCAGGCCCCAGGCCGCCACGGTGGCATTCTCATAGAGCGGATAGATGTGGATCGGCTGGAAGATGCCGTGCTTCATGCCCATCTCGGTCACGTGATCGGCGGGAATGATCGGGTTTTCCGGCACCTTGGCCGGCGGCGTCCACGGCAGGGCGATGCCGGCGGCCTTGGCCTTTGCAACGGCGTTCTGCGCCTCGCCGCCCGTCACCACGGCGACCACGCTCTTGCCGTTCATGATCCGCAAGGCCGCTTCATGGATCTTCGTCGTCGGCGTTTCGCCGCCGACGATCGCATAGACAGCGCGCGCCGGCAGGATGCCCAATCGGTCCGCCAGCCGCTGCGCCACCCGGTCATAGCGCCAGGATACGAGGTTGATCACGTCGAGACTGTCGATGCGGCCAAGGAAGCCGCCACCGGCATCGGCATCGGCGGCGCGCACGGCGGCGGCCATCAGGTCCAGCGGTTCCAGCGCGGCGGCCGGGTCGGCGGGCCGGTCGAGCACTTCGCCCACCCCGATGATCACCGGCGTGCGATCGGCTGGCAGCGACATGGCAGTTCCCCCTTCTTGAACCCGGCTGACTGTTACAGCCGACGCGGGCGGTCGCAAAGCCGGGAGGCCCCTGCTACAATCGCGGGGTGAGCACCACAGCCCCATCGCCCGACTGGACCATCCCGCAGGACTGGGACCATTACACCCCCACCGATCACCGCGTGTGGGACCATCTGTTCGACCGCCAGACCCGCCTGCTGCCGGGGCGGGTGGCGCCGGAGTTCCTGGACGGCCTGAAGCGGCTTGATCTCACCCGCCCTGGCGTACCCGATTTCGCCCGGCTGAACGAACGGCTGATGCGGTTGACCGGCTGGCAGGTGGTGGCGGTGCCCGGTCTGGTGCCGGACGACGTGTTCTTCACCCATCTGGCGAACCGGCGGTTTCCGGCCGGCAATTTCATCCGCCGGCCCGACCAGCTCGACTATCTGCAGGAACCCGATGTGTTCCACGACGTGTTCGGCCATGTGCCGCTGCTTGCCGATCCGGTGTTCGCCGATTATCTGGAAGCTTATGGCAAGGGCGGGCTGCGCTCGCTGGACTTTGGCGCCATGCACAAGCTGGCACGGCTCTACTGGTACACGGTGGAATTCGGCCTGGTGCGATCAGGTGCCAAGGGCGGCGACGGCCTCGCCATCTATGGCGCCGGCATCGTGTCCAGCCATGGCGAGACATTGTTCGCGCTGGGCAGTGACAGCCCGAACCGGCTGGGCTGGGGCCTCGAACGGCTGCTGCGCACGCCCTACCGGATCGATGATTATCAGCAGGTCTATTTCGTCATCGACAGCTTCGAGGAGCTGCTGACCACCACGCTGGAGACGGATTTCGGCCCGCTCTATGAGCGGCTGGCAGGCGTGCCTGACATTCCCATCGATGCCATCCTGCCCGAAGACCGCGTCTTCACGCGCGGCACGCAGCGGCATGCCGGAGAAGCCCAGCCGGTTTAGCGCAGCTCACCCTTCTGCATGATGTTGAAGATGGCCAGCAGCACGCTGGCCCCCACGACGGCGACCACAAGACCGGTGATGGAGAATTCCTTGACCGAACCGGCGATGCCGACCTGGTTCAGGATGGCGTTGCCGATCACCGAGCCGACGCAGCCCACCAGGATGTTGCGGAACACCCCGCCGCCGCGTCGCATCAGCTTGCCCGCCAGAAAGCCGGCAAAGCCGCCGACGATCAGCGCCACGATCCAACCCATCGTTCGTCTCCCTGTCCAACCCGAACCAGGCGCCATCATGCCCGCGATACTGGTCAGACACCAGTCCTCATGGCATGGGGCAGCCATGACCGACGCGACCGACCACTGGGGCCCCACCTCGCACAGCTTCATCTCGCAGCGGCTGCGGCTGCACTATTGCGACTGGGGCAATGCCGGGGCGCCGCCGCTGCTGCTGCTGCACGGCGGGCGCGATCATGCCCGCAGCTGGGACTGGGTGGCGCGCGAACTCAAGGGTGACTGGCACATCATCGCGCCCGACTGGCGCGGCCATGGCGACAGCGCCTGGGCGCCCGATGGCGACTACAACACCCACGCCCATGTCTATGATCTGGCCCAGCTGGTGCACCAGCTGAAGCTGGCGCCGGTGACCATCGTCGCGCATTCGATGGGCGGCAACATCGCGCTGCGCTATGCCGGCCTCTACCCCGAGAATGTCAGGAAACTGGTGGCGATCGAGGGGCTGGGGCCGTCACCCCGCATGCTGGCAGAGCGGCTGAAGACCGACTTCGCGGATCGCGAGCGCCAGTGGATCGAGGCCAAGCGCGCCGCGGCCGCCCGCCTGCCGAAACGCTATGCCACGCTGGAAGATGCATTCGCGCGCATGATCTCGGAAAACAGCTTCCTGTCGGAAGAGCAGGCGCGGCACCTGACCATCCACGGCACCCACCGCAACGAGGATGGCAGCTACAGCTGGAAGTTCGACAATTATCTGCACCTGCCCTGGGCGCACGACACGGCGCCCGAACAGGTGGCGGAGCTGTGGCGGCGCATTACCTGCCCGACCCTCCTGATGTATGGCGCGAAAAGCTGGGCGTCGAACCCGGTCGAGGATGGCCGCATCCAGCATTTCACCAACGCGCGCGTGGTGACGTTCGAGGACGCCGGCCACTGGCTCCACCACGACCAGTTCGACCGGTTCATGGCGGAACTGCGGGTCTTTCTCTAGGCCCGCCAGGCGGCCAGGAAGGTGGCGACGGCGGCGCGCACTTCGGCGGCGCCGGTGGCAGCCGCATCGGGTTCGGCCAGGCCAAACAGGTGGCGGTCCACCACGCCGGCACGGCACAGGCCGCTGAACTGCTGTGCGGCCAGCGCCGGATCGCCGCGCTTCAGCTTGCCGGCCTGCATCTGCCGATCCAGCCACAGGGCAAAGCGGGCCATGCCGGGGCCGGGGCCGCGTTCGAACATGTTGCGGGCGAGTTCGGGGACGCGCGCGGCTTCCCCCATCACCAGCCGATGCAGCTCGGTGATTGGCGCCGACATGATGGTTTCCATGATCGAATCGCCCATGCGGACAAGCCCGGTTTCCACGTCGGGCGCGCTGTCGAGATCGACCGTGAGCGCGGTGCCATAAACCGCCACCACGGCTTCCACCACCGCTTCGAACAGCGCCAGTTTCGAGGGGAACAGGTTCCACAATGTCGTCTTGCTGCCCCCCACTGCAGCCGCGACCGCGTTCATCGAGGTGGCGCCATAGCCGTGGGCGAAGAACAGGCGCTGCGCCGCGTCGACATAGGCCTGCCGGCGCGCATCGCTGGCGGAGCAGGCTGCGGCATCCTGTTCTGTACTGGTCGGTATCAAATCGCTTGACGGCGCACTGGCCACGGTTCATCTGCCTTTGTTGTACCACCCAGTATCGCGCGAGTCGCCCGTGCATCGCAAGCCTTTCCTGTTCCTCGCTGCCCTGGCGCCCGCCCTGATATTGGGCGCCTGCGCCGTGCCGCCCCGCCTGGGCCCGGCGCCGCAGCTGCGCGGCCAGCCGCCGGGGGCGCAGAGCCTGGCCAGCGAGCCGGCGCGCGACTGGCCGGCGGAGCGCTGGTGGCAGGCCTGGGGTGATCCGCAACTGGATGCGCTGATCGCCGAGGCGCTGGCCGGCAGCCCCGATCTGACGATGGCCGCCGCACGGCTGGCCGCCGCCGATGCCGCCGCCCGCCAGAGCCGCGCCGGGCTGCTGCCGTCGGTCACGGCAGGCGGGACGCTGGGCGGCCAGCAATTGTCGCGCAACCTTGGCATCCCGCCGCAATTCGTGCCGCGCGGCGTGCTGGAATTTGGCCAGGTCAATCTGCAGGCCGGCTGGACCATCGATCTGTGGGGCGAGGGCCGTGCCGCCCTGCGCGCCGCCCGCGGCGAGGCGGCGGCCGTGGCGGTGGAGGCCGCACAGGCGCGGCTGATGCTGAGCGCCAGCGTGGCCGCCGCCTATGCCGAGTTTGGCGCGACGCTGGAGGCCGAGCGGGTGGCCGTCCGCGCCGAGGGCATCCGCCGCCAGACGCTGGAGCTGACCGCGCAGCGTGTCGCCGCCGGGCTGGACAATGATGGCGCCCGCGCCCAGGCCGCCAGCCGGCTGGCGCTGGCCGAGGCAGACCGTGCGGCGGCGGCGCAGCAGGTGCGGGTGGCGCGCAACCGGCTGGCACTGCTGCTGGGCGCCGGGCCTGATCGCGGCCAGACGATTGCGCCGCCGGCCCTGAAGCCGCTCGCGCCGGGCCTGCCAGGTGACGCCGCCATCGGCCTGATGGCCCGCCGCCCCGATCTGGTGGCGGCACGGCTGCGCGCCGAGGCCGCCGGCTGGCGCGAGACGGCGGCGCGGCGCGCCTTCCTGCCCAACCTGACCCTGAGCGCCGTCCTTGGCCAGCAGAGCCTGGGCTTTGCGACGTTGTTCGAAGGCGGCAGCCGTTACGCCCAGTTCGGCCCGGCGCTCAGCCTGCCGATCCTGGATGGCGGACGGCGCGCGGCCGATCTGACCGGCAGCCGGGCCAGCCTTGCCATGGCGGTGGCCAGCCACGACGCGGCGCTGCTGAAGGCGCTGAACGAGGTGGCCGACGCGGCCGGCGCGGTGACAGCGCTGGCAGTGCAGGACCGGGCAGCCCGGCAGGCTCTGGCGCAGGCGCGCGCGGCGCAGGCGGTTGCGGCGCGGCGCTATGATGCCGGCCTGTCGAACCAGCTGCTGGTGCTGACCGCCGATGATGCGGTGGTGGCGGCCGAACAGGCGGCAGCGGGCATCGCGGCGCTGCGCCTGCAGGCCGATGTGGCGCTGGTGCGGGCGCTGGGTGGTGGATTTCGGAACGAGGAGGCCCGCTGATGGCCGAGGCAGATACTGTGAGCGCGGGCGCCGTGGACGCGCCGGAACGGCCCAATCCGAAGCGGGCGAAAGCGCTGCGCACACTGGCGGTGGTCATCGCGGTCGCCGCCGTGCTCGCCGCCGGCTGGTGGGCGATCTTCGAGCGCGGCCGCGTCGAGACCGACAACGCCTATGTCGGCGGCGACACCGCGCAGGTGACGCCGCAGCTGCCGGGCACGGTCGCCGCGGTGAAGGTGGGCGGCACCCAGGCCGTGCAGGCCGGCGATGTGCTGGTGGTGCTCGACGATGCCGATGCCCGCATTGCCGTTGCCCAGGCCGAAGCCGTGCTGGCGCAGGCGCGGCAGCGCTATGGCCAGGCCCGCGCCCAGGCCGATGCCGCGAACAGCCGGGTGGCCGCGCGCAGTGCCGAGATCGCTTCGGCGCGCAGCCGGCTGACCGAGGCCGACGCGATGCTGAAGCGGGCCGAGGGCGAATATGGCCGCCGGGCCGCGCTGGCCGCCAGTGGCGCGGTTTCGGCCGAGGAATTGGCGACGGCGCGCGCCGCGCTTGCTGCCGCCACCGCCACCCGCGATGCGGCGCGCACCGCTGTTGCCGCCGCGCAGGACACGGCACAATCGGCGGCCGGTGATGCGGCGGCCGCGGCCGCGCTGGTGGCCGGTACCACCCCCGCCACCGCGCCGGATATCCGCGCGGCCGAAGCGGCCCTGGCGCGCGCGAAGCTGGACCTTGACCGTACCGTCATTCGCGCGCCGATCGCCGGCATTGTCACCAACCGCACCGTTCAGGTGGGCCAGCGCGTGGCCGCCGGCGCCGTCCTGATGACGCTGGTGCCCACCACCGGCCTGTTCGTCGATGCCAACTTCAAGGAAGGCCAGCTGGCCGCCATCCGGCCCGGCCAGGCGGTGGAACTGACGTCCGATCTGCACGGCGGCGGCGTCACCTACCACGGCACGGTGGTGGGGCTTGCCGGCGGCACGGGCGCGGCATTCGCGCTGATCCCGGCGCAGAATGCCACCGGCAACTGGGTGAAGGTGGTGCAGC
>ERZ1066121.51-NODE-51-length-105360-cov-216.942007_pt1 | contig 105360 bp, 94 predicted proteins | sample MGYA00382768_ERZ1066121 | MGnify/ENA primary metagenome ERZ1066121 (study PRJEB33369, sample SAMEA5778351) | biofilm metagenome | biome: Industrial cooling water; feature: Water cooling tower basin; material: Biofilm | place: United Arab Emirates | collected...
GCGTCGATGTCGAGCGCAGCCGCACCGGGCAGATCGTGCGCCGACGGCGTGCAATCCCACGATTCGCAAGCCGCAAGGCGTTGAGGCGGCTTCGCGGGGCGTGCTAAACTTCCGCTCCTTACCAGCGGCGTCCTTTTCCCGCGCCGGAACGTGCCATGCAAGCCCTCGTCGAGAAGCGACTGCTGACGAATAGGCTGTGGTGGCGAGGGCTGGCGGCCCAGGGGGTCGGCGCGCTGCTGGTGGTTCTGTTCTTCGACATCGCGACGGCCGCGGCTTTTTTCAGCGGTGGCTTGGCGCTGTTGTCGGGTGTCGTGGCATCAGCGCTTCTCGCGCTGCGTGGCGTCGCGCCAAGCGGCACGAGTGCCATGTACGCGGTGGTGTTGGGCTCGGTGCTCAAGTGGGTGGTGGTCGCGGCGTTGCTGGTGCTTGCGATGGCGATGGCGGGGCCCCGCGTGATGTGGGTGCTTGCCGGTCTGCTGTTCGCGCAGGTGGCGTTGATCGTGGCGATGATGACGTTCAAGAGGCAATGAAGCGGCGATGGCAAGCGAAGAAACCCTGACTCCGGCGAGCTACATCCAGCATCACCTGAAGAACCTCGCGATCACGGTCGATGAGGGCAGCGCGTTCTGGACGATCCACGTCGACACCATGGTGACATCACTGGTCGTCGGACTCGGCATGGTCTTCGCCTTCTGGTTGGCGACGCGCAAGGCGACCGCCGGCGTGCCGGGGCGCTGGCAGGCCTTTGTCGAGATCGTGCTCGAGTTCGTCGACAAGCAGGCGAAGGACGCCTACCACGGTCCGAGCCGTCTGGTGACGCCGATCGCGATCACGCTGTTCTGCTGGATCCTGATGCTCAACATGCTGAAGCTCGTTCCGGCGGACTTCATCGCGATGCCGCTGCACGCGATCGGGATTGACTACTGGAAGCCCGTGCCGACCGCTGATCTGAACGCGACGTTCGGCCTCAGCCTAAGCGTGTTCTTCCTGATGATCTTCTTCGCGCTGCGCGCCAAGGGCTTGGGCGGCTTCATCCATGAGCTCTTCACCGCGCCGTTCGGCAAGTGGATGTTCCCCGCGAACCTGCTGCTCAACGCCGTTGAGCTGTTGAGCAAGCCGGTGTCGCTGGCGATGCGTCTGTTCGGCAACATGTTCGCCGGCGAAGTGCTGTTCCTGCTGATCTGGGCGCTGGGCGGCGTGGGCCTCGTTGGCGTGGCCGCTTCCGGCGCGCTGGGCCTGGGCTGGATGCTCTTCCACCTGCTGGTGATCCCGCTGCAGGCCTTCATTTTCATGATGCTCTCGGTCGTGTACCTGAGCCTGATGGAAGAAGGCCACTGATTCCCCGGCGCGGCCTTCGCTGCCCCGACGCTGCCGAGTTCGATTTGCTGCACCCGATTCTCTCGAATCGTTTCCGCTTCACCTTTTCCTTCCAACCTTTGTCATCGGAGTAACACCATGGAAACCCTCGCCCTTCTCGCGAACGTCCAGGCCTCGACCGCGCTGGCCATCGGCATCATGATCGGCCTGGCCGCGCTCGGCGCCGGTCTCGGCATGGCCATGATGGCCGGCAAGTTCCTCGAGTCGGCTGCCCGCCAGCCGGAGCTGATCCCGGTGCTGCAGGTCCGCATGTTCCTGACCGCCGGCCTGATCGACGCCGCGTTCATCATCACGGTCGGTGTTGCCCTGATGTTCGCCTTCATCAATCCGCTCGCCACCGCCTTCCAGGCGGCGTAAGCGGCGTTGTTCGCGCGGGGGTTCGCCCCCGCGCAAGCCGGCGCTTCGCCGGTCGTTTTTGCGGGCGCTCCGGACGGGGCGCGCGAGTAGTTCTTCCAGAGCGAACCCATGAATATCAATCTCACGCTGTTCGCGCAGGCGCTGGCCTTCGCGATGCTGATCTGGCTGATCGCGACCAAGGTGTGGCCGCCGCTGCTGCAGGCCATCGAAGAGCGCCAGAAGAAGATCGCCGAAGGTCTGGCCGCTGCCGAGCGCAGCCAGAAGGACCTCGCGCAGGCGCAGGACAAGGTCAACGAGGCGCTGAAGGAAGCCCGCGTCAAGGCCAACGAGATCATCGCGCAGGCGGAAGCCCGCGCGGCGCAGATCGTCGATGCCGCGAAGCAGGAAGCCATCGCCGAGGGACAGCGCCAGAAGGCGCTCGCCGAGTCGGAGATCGAAGCCTCGACTTTCCGCGCGAAGGAAACCCTGCGTCGCGAGGTCGGTTCGCTGGCCGTCGCCGGCGCCGAGAAGCTGATCCGTCGCGAAATCGACGCCAAGGCCCACGCGGCACTGATCGACGAACTCGCCGCGCAGATCTGACGACGCCATGAGCCAGGCCCTGACCCTCGCCCGTCCCTACGCCCGCGCCGCGTTCGCGCTGGCCCGCCAAGCCGGCGCTCTCCCGGGCTGGTCGGCCGCGCTGACGGTGTCGGCGCAGCTCGCCGCCGACCCGCGCATCGCCGCCCTCGTCGCGCATCCGGCGCTGGACCGCGCCGAAGCCGCGGGCCTCGTGGCGCCGCCCTCGTGCGATGCCGCATTCCTGCAGTTCCTCGACGTGCTCGCTTCGAACGACCGCCTCACGCTGCTGCCGGAAATCGCCGGCCAGTACGAGCAGCTGCGCGCCGAAGCCGAGCGCGTCGTGCGCGCGAAGGTCACGTCGGCCACGCCGCTGTCGAATGACGAGCAGGCCAAGATCGAGCAGGCGCTGCGTCGCCGCTTCAACGCCGAGGTCGCGCTGGAAACGGCCGTCGACCCGACGCTGATCGGCGGTGCCGTCATCGACGCCGGCGACGTGGTCATCGACGGGTCGCTGCGCAGCAAGCTGGCGCGCCTCGAAACCGCACTCACGCATTAAGACTTTCCCTTTCCGCTAACCGGCTCTAAGCCGGCAACGAGGCACCCCAATGCAGACGCTCAACCCGTCGGAAATCAGCGAACTCATCAAGCAGCGCGTCGAGAAGGCCAAGCTGTCGGCCGAAGCGCGCAACGAAGGCACCGTCACTTCGGTGTCGGACGGCATCGTCCGCATCCACGGCCTGGCCGACGTGATGCAGGGCGAAATGATCGAGCTGCCGGGCAACACCTTCGCGCTCGCTCTGAACCTCGAGCGCGACTCGGTCGGCGCCGTGGTCCTCGGTGACTACGAGCACCTGCGCGAAGGCGCGGTCGCCAAGACCACCGCCCGCATCCTCGAAGTGCCGGTTGGCCCGGAACTGCTCGGCCGCGTCGTCAACGCGCTGGGCGAGCCGATCGACGGCAAGGGCCCGATCAACGCCGCCCTGACCTCGCCGGTCGAGCGCGTGGCCCCGGGCGTCATCTGGCGCCAGTCGGTGGCCCAGCCGGTGCAGACGGGCTACAAGTCGGTCGACAGCATGATCCCGATCGGCCGCGGCCAGCGCGAGCTGATCATCGGCGACCGCCAGACCGGCAAGACCGCGATGGCGATCGACGCCATCATCAACCAGAAGTCCTCGGGCGTGAAGTGCGTTTACGTCGCGATCGGCCAGAAGAACTCCACCATCGCCGGCATCGTGCGCAAGCTCGAAGAGAACGGCGCGATGGCCTACACGACCGTCGTCGCGGCTTCGGCCTCGGAGTCGGCGGCGATGCAGTACATCGCCCCGTACGCCGGTTGCGCGATGGGTGAGTACTTCATGGACCGCGGCCAGGACGCGCTGATCGTGTACGACGATCTGTCGAAGCAGGCCGTGGCGTACCGCCAGATCTCGCTGCTGCTGCGCCGTCCGCCGGGCCGCGAAGCCTACCCGGGCGACGTGTTCTATTTGCACTCGCGCCTGCTCGAGCGCGCGGCCCGCGTGTCGGCCGAGTACGTCGAGAAGTTCACCAATGGCGCCGTCAAGGGCCAGACCGGCTCGCTGACCGCGCTGCCGATCATCGAAACGCAGGCCGGTGACGTCTCGGCCTTCGTGCCGACCAACGTGATCTCGATCACCGACGGCCAGATCTTCCTTGAGACCGACCTGTTCAACGCCGGCATCCGCCCGGCCGTGAACGCCGGTATCTCGGTCTCGCGCGTCGGTGGCGCCGCGCAGACCACGATCATGAAGAAGCTGTCGGGCGGCATCCGTATCTCGCTCGCGCAGTACCGCGAGCTGGCGGCCTTCGCGCAGTTCGCTTCGGACCTCGACGAAACCACCCGCAAGCAGCTCGAGCGCGGCCAGCGCGTGACCGAGCTGATGAAGCAGAAGCAGTACGCCCCGATGTCGATCGCGCAGATGGCCCTGTCCATCTACGCCGTCAACGAGGGCTACATGGACGACGTGCCGCTCGCCAAGATCGGTGCCTTCGAGGCCGGCCTGCACGCGCACGCCGCCAACACGCAGGGCGCGCTGATGGACAAGATCGTCGGCTCGGGCGCGTGGGACAAGGAGATCGAAGGCCAGTTCAAGGCCCTGATCGCCGAGTTCAAGGCCACCGGCAGCTTCTGAGTAACGACAACGGGGTAGGGCGCGCGGCCAGCGCGCCCTGACCGGAGGACACCATGGCAGGCGGTCGCGAAATCAAAACCAAGATCAAGAGCGTGCAGAACACCCGCAAGGTGACGCGCGCGCTCGAGATGGTCTCGGCATCCAAGATCCGCAAGGCGCAGGACAAGATGAAGTCCTCGCGTCCGTACGCGCGTCTGATCAAGCAGGTGGTCGGCCACGTCGCCAAGGCGAACGCCGACTACGTGCATCCGTTCATGGCCGAGCGCGCTGAAGTGAAGCGCGTGGGCTACATCATCGTTTCGACCGACCGCGGCCTGTGCGGCGGCCTGAACTCGCAGCTGTTCCGCCGCATCCTGGCCGACATGCGCGAGTGGCAGGGCAAGGGCGTGGCGATCGACGTCGTCTGCGTCGGCCAGAAAGCGGCCACGTTCTTCCGCCGCCTGAAGGTCGAGATGCTCGGCTCGGTCACCCACCTCGGCGAGAACCCTCAGCTCGAAAAGCTGATCGGCGTCGTCAAGGTGATGCTGGACGGCTACACCGAAGGCAAGCTCGACCGCGTCACGCTGTGCTTCAACGACTTCATCAACACGATGACGCAGAAGCCGACGCTGGCGCCGCTGCTGCCGCTGCCGGCGTCGGACACGCTGGAAGCCACGCACGATTGGGATTACCTCTACGAGCCGGACGCGCAGACCGTGCTCGACGACGTGATGACCCGCTACGTGGAATCGCTCGTCTACCAGGCGGTGCTCGAGAATCTCGCCTCCGAACACGCGGCCCGCATGGTCGCGATGAAGGCGGCCTCGGACAACGCCACCAAGCTGATCGGCACGCTGAACCTGGTCTACAACAAGGCCCGGCAGGCGGCGATCACGCAGGAAATTTCGGAAATCGTCGGCGGCGCTGCAGCGGTTTAAGCGGCGCGCCCTTCCACCCGTTTTCTTTTGAGGAACCCACCATGAGCCAGGGCAAAGTTGTTCAGATCATCGGCGCCGTCGTCGACGTCGAGTTCCCGCGTGACCAGGTGCCGAAGGTCTACGACGCGCTGAAGGTGCAGGGCACGGAAATCACGCTCGAGGTGCAGCAGCAGCTCGGCGACGGCATCGTGCGCACCATCGCCCTCGGCTCGACCGACGGCCTGAAGCGCAACCTCGTCGCCGTCAACACCGGCAAGGCGATCAGCGTGCCGGTGGGCAAGGCCACGCTGGGCCGCATCATGGACGTGCTCGGCAACCCGATCGACGAGGCCGGCCCGGTGGCCGCCGAAGCGTCGTGGGAAATCCACCGCGCCGCCCCGGCCTACGCCGATCAGGCGGGTGGCAACGAACTGCTCGAGACGGGCATCAAGGTCATCGACCTGATGTGCCCCTTCGCCAAGGGCGGCAAGGTCGGCCTGTTCGGCGGCGCCGGCGTCGGCAAGACCGTCAACATGATGGAGCTGATCAACAACATCGCGAAGGAACACTCGGGCCTGTCGGTGTTCGCCGGCGTGGGTGAGCGTACCCGCGAGGGCAACGACTTCTACCACGAGATGAAGGACTCGAACGTCCTCGACAAGGTCGCGATGGTGTACGGCCAGATGAACGAGCCGCCGGGCAACCGCCTGCGCGTTGCGCTCACCGGCCTGACGATGGCCGAGTACTTCCGCGACGACAAGGACCCGGCGACCGGCAAGGGCCGCGACATCCTGTTCTTCGTCGACAACATCTACCGCTACACGCTGGCCGGTACCGAAGTGTCGGCGCTGCTGGGCCGCATGCCGTCGGCCGTGGGCTACCAGCCGACGCTGGCCGAGGAAATGGGCGTGCTGCAGGAGCGCATCACCTCGACCAAGACCGGTTCGATCACCTCGATCCAGGCCGTGTACGTGCCCGCGGACGACCTGACCGACCCGTCGCCGGCGACCACCTTCGCCCACCTCGATGCCACCGTCGTGCTGTCGCGCCAGATCGCGTCGCTGGGCATCTACCCGGCTGTGGACCCGCTCGATTCGACCTCGCGCCAGCTCGATCCGAACGTGATCGGCCACGAGCACTACGACACCGCGCGCAAGGTGCAGGCCACGCTCCAGAAGTACAAGGAGCTGAAGGACATCATCGCGATCCTCGGCATGGACGAGCTGTCGGAAGAGGACAAGCAGGTCGTGTCGCGCGCCCGAAAGGCCGAGCGCTTCTTCTCGCAGCCCTTCCACGTGGCCGAGGTGTTCACCGGCTCGCCGGGCAAGTACGTCACGCTCAAGGAGACGATCCGCGGCTTCCGCATGATCGTCGAGGGTGAGTGCGACCATCTGCCGGAGCAGGCCTTCTACATGGTCGGTGGCATCGACGAAGCCTTCGAGAAGGCCAAGAAGATGGCGGCCTAAGGCCGTCGTCCTCAAGGGAGCACAGGCATGAGCACCACCATCCGCTGCGACATCGTCAGCGCCGAGAAGGAAATCTTCCACGGCGACGCGACGCTGGTCGTGGCCACTGGCGAACTGGGCGAGCTCGGCATCGCCCCGCGCCATGCGCCGCTGATCACGCGCATCAAGCCGGGCAAGGTCGTCGTGACGCAGCCCAACGGCGAGAAGCTCGACTTCTACGTGTCGGGCGGCATCCTCGAGGTGCAGCCGCAGGTCGTCACCGTGCTCGCCGACACCGTCGTGCGCGCCGACGACCTCGACGAGGCCGTGGTGAAGAAGGCCAAGGAAGAGGCCGAGCGCCTGCTCGCCAATCGCAGCGAGGCGATGGACGTCGCCGAAGCGCAGGCCAAGCTCGCCGAAGCCATGGCCCAGCTGCAGGCGCTGGAGCGCCTGCGCAAGAACCTCAAGCACTGACGCTGGCACGTCGCGGCAACGCGGCAAATCAGCGGACTCGAAACGCCGGCCTTGTGCCGGCGTTTTCGTTGGTGGATCAGTCGGAGATCCGCCAAAGCTCGCGCGCGTTCAGGGCATCGACGCGCTCGGCGCCTCGCTGCGCCAGTGCAGCGTCGAGCGCCGGCGACGCGGTGGGTCGCGACACCAGCACCCAGCGGATGCGTTCGCGCCGAAGCAGCGCGGCCCAGCGCGTGCCGCTGGGGTCGGCGTTCGCGGCCGCGGCCTCGGCGGCCAACGACGGATCGTGCGGTGACACCGTGCGACCGAGCGGGCCGAGTTCGGCGATGACGTTGCGCTCCGGGTCGCTCGCGAGAACGAGGTCGCCGGGGCTGCGGGGCACGCGCTGCAGCAGCACGCGCTCCGGGACGTAGTGCGGGAGGATGGCCGCCGGGTCGCCAACGCTGCGGATCGTGCGCTTCACCGCGGCCGAGTGGTGGATCCAGCTCGCGTTCGCCTGGTAGCCGAGATTCAGCACGCACAGGCCGACGAACATCGCGACGAACGGGCGCCTGCCGAGGAGCCGCTCGGCGCCGAACACCAGCAGCGTCAGCAGCAGCACGATGCCCGGCCACGCGTAGCGGGCGTACTGCATCGGGATCAGCGGGACGATGACGATGGCGGTCGCGGCGAGAACCGCGATGCGCTGCGGCCCGCGCAGCGCGCGGTACGCCCACAGCGCGGCGAGCGCGACGAGACCGAAGCCGAGGCCGCCATCCCAGCCTTCCACGTAGGCGGCCGTGTCGAAGGTCAACCGCCAGAGCAGGTCGATGCCGACGCCGAAACCCGCATGCCAGCGCGGATCGGCGTAAGGCGCGGACGGCGCGTACGGCGACGCGAAGAGGTCGTTCAACACCGGCAGCACCGGATTGCCGGCGTGGAGCCACGATTGCACGTAGCTCGACGCGCCCAGCATCGCGAGTGCGACGGCGGGCAGTGCGATGCGCGACCAGCGCGCGTTCCGGTAGCGCCACAGCGCGACCGCCAACAGCGGCAGCGCGGCGACGCCGTGCACCAGCTTCAGCGCGAACAGCCCCGCGAACAGCAGGCAGGCGGGGAGCCACGCGCGCGCAACCAGGCCCGGCGTCGTCGGTGCGAGCGCCAAGGACGCGAAAGCGAGCAGTACGGCTGTTGACGGCAGTTCGGTCTGCAGGCCCGACGCCATCCAGACCAGCGGCGGGAACGCCGCGAACAGGGCGACCGCGGCCCATCGCTCCACCGGCGTGCCGCGGAGCACCGCCGCCAGCGGGCCGCCGATCAGCGCGGCACAGAGCGCGATCCACAGCGCGTTCAAGGCGCCGAAGGTTTCGCGGCCCGAGAGCACGGAGACGATGGCGTGCAGCACGTCACCGGCCCACGGCGCGAACGCCCATTTCTGATACTCGGGATCGAGACGGTAGGCGCCTTCCGACAGCAGCATGGCGGGCAGCGCCAGGTGGAAGGCGAGATCGTCGGCCTGCATCGCCGGCACCCAGCAGGCGATGGATGCGAGGCCGAGCAGCATGACGGCGGCGGCCGCGGTTCGCGGGGCTTCGCGCACGGCGTCACGCCAGTCCACGACGGCACCGACGGCGGCGGCGTGCAGCGCGCGATGACGCAGCAGGATCGGTAGCGCCAAGGCGGGAAGCCAGACCCACCGCACGTGGACCGGCAGCGCGATCAGCCACCCCGCGACCATCGCGATCAGCATCAGGCCCGTGACCACCGCGATCGGTGCGCGCGATGGCGTCTCGTCCGGTACCAGCCGGTCGCCGATGGACCACGCCGCCGCACCCAGCAGCAGCGCGGCAAGCATGGGCAGCGGACCGACGAAGACCGCGAGCAGGACCAGCCACAGGGCCGCGAACGCGCTCGCCGCGCTCCAGCGCAAGCCGCGACGCAGCGGCCACGCCGCCGCGGCCACGAGCCCGGCAAGAACGAGGGAAAGCAGCAGGCGTTCGGCCGGAAACGCGCGGCAGACCTCGTGGGCGACGATGCCGACGACCGTCGCGACCGCGCCGATCGCCGCGATCCACGCGCCTCGTCCCGCGGCGTGCAGCGGTTCTTCGTCGGCGGTGGCTCGATCCATGAGAACTCCTGAAAGCTTTCGCGGATTCTATCCGGGCTTGGCGACCGGCCTAGAATGCGATGCCTCCATAGCAATCGAATCGCCATGACCGCCGCATCGCCGACGCCGACCTCGTCCGCCGCGTTCACCGACCTCCACGTCGCCGATCTTCATGTGATCGTTCTCGCCGCTGGCGAGGGCAAGCGCATGAAGTCGCCGCTGCCGAAAGTGCTGCAGCCGATCGCCGCGCGCTCGATGCTCGGGCATGTGATCGACACCGCGCGTGCGCTGGGCGCGGCACGCATCCACGTGGTCTATGGCCACGGCGGCGAAGCGGTGCGCGAGGCGTTCAAGGGCGACGCCGACCTGACGTGGGTGGAGCAGGCGGAGCGCCTCGGCACCGGCCACGCGGTGCAGCAGGCGGTGCCGGGTTTGCCGGACGACGCGCGCGTGCTGATGCTGTACGGCGACGTGCCCTTGGTGCGCGCTGAGTCGCTGCGCCCGCTCGTCGCCGCCGACGGCGCGCTCGCCGTGCTGGTGGCGGAGCTCAATGACCCGACCGGCTATGGCCGCGTGCTGATCGACGATGCCGGCCGCGTGCAGGCGATCGTGGAGCAGAAGGACGCGAGCGCCGAGCAGCGCGCGCTGCGCATGATCAACACCGGGTTGATCGCCGCCGAGGGCGCGGCGCTGAAGCGCTGGCTGGCGAGCCTGCGCAACGAGAACGCGCAGGGCGAGTACTACCTGACCGACGTGTTCGCGATGGCCGCGGCGGAAGGCCTTGCAGCGACCGCGGTGCGCGTCGCCGATGCCGGCGAAGTGGAAGGCGCGAACGATCCCTGGCAGCTCGCGCAGCTTGAGCGCGCGTATCAGCGTCGCTGCGCGAAGACGCTTGCGGAGGCCGGCGTGCAGTTCGCCGATCCGTCGCGCTTCGACCAGCGCGGCATGGTGACGGTCGGGCAGGGCGTGCGCATCGACGTCGACGTGATCCTCGAAGGACAGGTCGAGCTCGGCGACGGCGTCGTCATCGGGCCGTTCTGCCGATTGAAGAACGTGACGCTCGGTGCCGGTACGGTGGTTGCCGCGCACAGCGATGTTGAGGGTGCGGTGACGGCGGCGAACTGCACCATCGGCCCGTTCGCGCGGTTGCGTCCCGGCACGCAGCTTGCCGAGGGCGTGCACATCGGCAACTTCGTCGAGACCAAGAAAACCACGATGGGGGTGGGCACCAAGGCGAATCACCTGACGTATCTCGGTGACGCGGTGATCGGCGCGAAGGTCAACGTCGGCGCCGGGACCATTACCTGCAACTACGACGGCGTGAACAAGTGGGTGACGACGATTGGCGATGGCGCCTTCATCGGCAGCAACAGTTCGCTGGTGGCGCCGGTGACGATTGGTGCGATGGCGACGATCGGCGCGGGCTCGGTGGTGACGAAGGATGCACCGGAAGGGCAACTCACCGTGGCGCGCGGGAAGCAGGTGAGCGTGGCGGGGTGGCAGCGGCCGGTGAAGAAGACCTGATCAGCCCGGAAGCACCAAGCTGACGCACAGCCCGCCACCCTCGCGATTGCTAAGCCCAATTCGGCCGCCGTGCGCTTCGATGATCTCGCGCACCAGCGCCAATCCGAGCCCCGTGCCGCTGCGCTTGGTCGAGTAGAACGGCACCAGCGCGTTGGCCATTACGGCTTCGCTCATGCCGGTGCCGCGGTCGAGCACCTCGATGCGCCAGTCGCCGTTGAGGTGCCGCAATCGCATCTGCACCTCGGCCTCGGGCGGGCTCGCTTCGTGAGCGTTCTTCAGCAGGTTGAGCAGCGCCTGTTCGACCTGCGCGCCGTCGACGCGCAGCGGTTCCTGCGGGATGGGTCCGTCAATGTCAAACGGGATCTGGCTCTTGAGGCGCTCGATGAGGGCGGCGGGATCGTGCGCTTCGATGCGCGGCTGCGGCAGCTTGGCGAAGCGCGCGTAGTCGCGCAGGAAGCCGTCGAGATGCCGCGCGCGCTCTTCGATCGTGGCGAAGACGGTGGGCAGCTTGTCGAGCTGTCCGCGGCGCGCGATTTCAGCGCCGCTATGCGCGAGCGAGGCCATCGGTGCCAGCGAGTTGTTGAGCTCGTGGCTGATGACGCGGATGACCTTCTTCCACGTCTGCACTTCCTGCCGGCGCAGCTCGGTGGTGATCTGCCGAACTAACAGCAGGGTGTGCGCGCGGCCGTCGAGCCGGAACGCCGACGTCGCGAGGTGATGGACGTCGTCGTCCTCGCCGTCACCGGTGCTGAAGACGCCGGCCGCGCCGTGTCGCAGCGCCTCGGCCAAGGCGTCGTCGCGTGAGCCGAGCAGTGCGGCGAGGGCGTGGCCATCGAGCCGTCGCCCTTCGCCGAGCAGCTTGCGTGCCGCGACATTGGCGAACACCACGTGCTGCTGTGCGTCGAGCAGCAGCATCGCGACCGGCGTGTTCTGCACCATCGTGTCCAGCAGCAGCTCGCGCTGCACGAGCTGGAGCTGCTTGTCGCGCAGCGCTTCGCCGATGGCGTTGTGGCCGGCGACGAGGTCGCCGAGTTCGTCGTTGCGCGGCCAGCGCAGGCCGAAGCTGTAGTCGCCGTCGCGGTAGCTCAGCGCGGTGCCGGTGAGGGCGCGGATCAGCGAGCGCACGGGGCTGAGCCATTGGCCGAGCAGCCAGAGCAGGGCGAGGCCGCTCGCGACGAGCGCGATCATCCCGGCGAGCAGCGCGTCGTCGAGCCAGTGCTGCAGGGCGAGCGCTAGGGCGATGCCGCCGGCGAGCAGCGGCAGCACGCGGAAGCCGAACTGGCCGGCGAGCGAGCGCTTCATCCGACGCTGTCGCGATCAATGCCGAGGCGCTCAAGCCGACGATACAGCGCCTGCCGCGAGAGGCCGAGCTCCGCCGCAGCCTGTGCCAGCACGCCGCGGTGCTTCTTCAGCGTCGCTTCGATGCTGGCGCGGTCGGGCTCGTCAATGTCGATCATTGCGTCGTTGCCGCGTGCCGCGGTGCTGCTGGGCGCGGCCGGCACGCCGAGATCCCCTGCGGTGATGATGGCTGACGGCGACAGCAGCACGGCGCGCGCGATGGTGTTCTTGAGCTCGCGCACGTTGCCGGGCCACGTGTGCGCCTGCAGCGCGCGCCGCGCGCTGTCGTCCAGCGACTTGCCGCTGCTGCCGAGAAAATGCTCGACGAGCGGAAGCACGTCGAGCGGGCGTTCGGCCAGCGGCGGCACGCGCAACTCGATCAAGTTGAGGCGGTAGTAGAGGTCTTCGCGGAACTTGCCCTCGCGGATCATCGCGGCAAGGTCGGCGTTGGTCGCGCTGATCACGCGCACCTTGACCTGCCGTTCGCGATTGCTGCCCAGACGCTCGAAGCGGCCGGTCTCGAGAACGCGCAGCAGCTTCATCTGCCCGGCGGCGGGCAGGTTGCCGATTTCGTCGAGGAACAGCGTGCCGCCGTCGGCGGCTTCGAACTTGCCTTCGCGCGCCTTCGTCGCACCGGTGTACGCACCGGCGTCGGCGCCAAAGAGCTCCGCTTCGATCAGCTCACCCGGCAGCGCGCCGCAGTTCAGGGTGACAAACGGCCCGCCGCGCACGGCCGAGTTCGCCTGCAGCAGCTCGGCGATCTTCTCCTTGCCGCTGCCGTTGGGGCCTGTGATCAGCACCGGCACGTCGGCGCCGGCAACTTGCGTGGCGACCTGCAGCACGCGCTCCATCGCCGGGTCGGCGTAGACGATGCCGCGCAGGTCGAAGCGGCCGCCCAGCCCATCGCGACGCCGCCGCTCGGCGTTGCGGTAATGCTCGAGCGCGCGACGCGTGTCGCTGAGTTCCAGCAGGTTGCGCACGCTGGCCAGCAGCTTGTGGTCGTCCCACGGCTTGCCGAGGTAGTCGGCCGCGCCGGATTTCATCAGGCTCACCGCGGTGTCGACCTGCGTCCACGCCGTGAGCAGGATCACCGGCATGTCGGGATAGCGGCGACGGATCTCGTGGAACAGCGCGATGCCTTCTTCGCCGGACGTGGTGTCGGCGCTGAAGTTCATGTCCTGCAGCACGAGGTCGATGCGCTGCGCGTCGAGCAGGGCCAGGCCCTCCTCGGGGCTATCGGCGCCGAAGACGGTCAGGTCGTGCAGTGAAAACAGCACCTCCAGCGCGGTGCGGACGCTGGCGTTGTCGTCGATGACGAGAAGGGTGGGCATGGGCGAAGTCTAGACGGCCTGCGGCGACGCGCGCGGTGCGTTCATGCGCTGCGCGTCGCCACCGCGGGCGGCACCGACGCAGCGCGCAGGGCGGGCCCGAGCACCGCGGCAAAACCCAGAACCACCAGCACGGCCGAGCCGACGCCGAGGTAGCCCAGCGGCAGCTTCGACAGTTCGAGCTGATCCATCATCGCGGCGTTCAGCGCGAGGGCGAGGCCGCAGCCGATCACCACGCCGGCGCCGGTGATCAGCAGGTTCTCGGTGACGAACAGCCGCACGATGTCGCGCCGCGTGGCACCCAGCGCGCGCCGCACGCCGATCTGCTTGCGCCGCTGGTTCACCCATAGGGAAGCGAGGCCGACGATGCCGCTGGCGGTCATTGCCAGCAGCAGGCCCATCACGATCAGCAGGCCATTGATCATCGTGTGCTCGCCCTCGTAGCGGCGCTCGCGCGTCTCGGCCATGGTGCTGACGCCGCCGGACATCCGGCCCGGCACGCGCGCCTGCAGGGTTTCTTCCGCCTGTGCGGCAATCCGGTCGATCGCCGCCGCATCGTCGACGCGCACGGCGTAGCTGCGCGCGCTCTGGACGATCCGCGCGGGAAAGATCACCGAGCGCGAGCCGTCGTTGTCGCTCCAGAACGCGCGGCCCCAAGGCGTCATCAGCATCTCGACCACGCCGACGACTTCGATCGGGCCTGTCCCGCCCCAGTAGAAGGTGCGGCCGACGAAGGTCGATTCGTTCGGATACAGCGTGCGGGCCATGCCGGCGGTGATGATCGCGATCTTCGGTTCTGGCGCTTCGGGGCTGCTCTCATCCACCAGCGGCGCTTCGTCAGCGGCGAAATCCCGGCCTTCGACGAGCCGCAGCCCCCAGGTGGCGACGATGCCGGGGTCGGCGACGTACGTCGCCGCCGTGGTCAGCGACTGCTCGGCGTTCGGCTTCAGGTCGAAGCCCGAGTTGTTGCCGCTGTTCGACAGCGGCACCTGGTTGGCCCAGGCCGCGCTGACGACGCCGGGTATCGCGCGCAGGGCCTCGAGGTCGGCCTGCATGACGGCGCCGGTGACGTCGCGCTCCTTGTCGACCACCTCGACGTGGAACACGGCGGCTTCGGCCACGCCGGTGTCGCGGTTGGCCTCCACCAGACGATCGCGGACGACGTACAGCGCGTTCGCGAGAATGGCGAGGGTCAGCGCGACCTGCAGCGCGATCAGCAGCACGCCGGTCTTGCGGTGGCGCATCGCGGAAAGGATGGGCTTGAGTTCCATGACGGGCCTCACTGGCTCTTGAGCTGGATGGCGGGGCGGACCTGGCAGGCCTGCCAGGTGGGCAGCAGGCCGGCGAGAAGCGCGGCGAGCACGCCGAGGCCGAGGGTGCCGGCCATCAGCATCGGGTCCATCGTGTAGATGCCTTCGGACGCGGACAGGCGGCCGTCGACGAGTGCGACCCCGTAGACGGCGAGCGCGAGGCCGAGGACCGCGCCGGCTCCGCCGAGCACGCCGGCCTCGACAAGGCTCTGGCGGAAGATCTCGCTGCGGGTGGCGCCGAGCGCGCGGCGCACGCCGATCTCGCCGGCGCGGGCGGTGAACTTCGCCAGCATCAGCGTGATTACGTTGACGAGGCAGACCAGCAGAAAGCCGAAGGCGGTCCATGTCGCCATCCGCGTGTCGTTGTTGACCACGCCGATGAACTCCAGCCACTCGCGGACGTTGCGCAGCCGGTTGTTCACCGGACGCGGCAGGCGGCCGAGCTTCTGCTGCTCCGCCACGTAGGCCGACAGGTAGTCCTTGAACGCGGCGCTGTCCGACGCGCTTTCGAGCTCGACCCAGTACTGCAGCCAGGTGCAGTCGGACTTCAGGAAGCCGGCGAATCCGGCCTCGACGTCCCCGTTGCAGTTGGTCCAGCCGTTGTTGCTCCACTCGCGCGAGATCGCGTTGCGGATCGGCAGCCAGATCTGGTGCACCTCGCCGTCCACGCCCGAGCCGTTGATGCGGTAGAAGCGCGGGATCGGGTTCCAGTCGCCCATCACGCCGGTGACGCGGTACTCGCGGTCGGACAAACGCAGGGTTCGACCGACGGCGCGCTCGGTGCCGAACACGCGCTCGGCCAGCGCGCGCCCGATGACCACCACGTCCGCGCCGCGCGCGTCTTCGTCGACCGTCCACGTGCCGCCATCGTCGAACGGGATGTCGAACATCGGGAAGACGTCGCGCGTCGTCGCCATGCCCTGTTCGATGAAGGGCGTCAGGCCTTCGCGCTGCGGCTCAATGGTCGGGCCGACGCCGTACAGCGCGGTCTGGCGCAGGCCTTTCGCATCGCGCAGCAGGTTGTCGACGTCGGTCCAGCTCATCTGGCGCTCCGGCTCCTCGCCGGGTTTGTAGGCGCTGTTCATCGCACCGATGTCGAGCTGCGGCACGAACAGGCGGTCGCTCTTCTGCGGGATCGGATCGCCGGACATCACCAGCAGCATGGTCAGGCTGGTCATGCTCGCACCGATGCCGACGGCGAGGATCATCACGATCAGCGCAGTGAGCACCGGCGCGCGGCGCAGGCTCTTCAATCCGAGAGTCAGGTAGTAGCGGAACATGCGCAGTGCTCCTTCAGGCAGCCGTCGCGAGGCGCTGCAGGTCGACGACCTGGCCGTCGACGATGTGCACATTGCGCTGCGCGCGCGCGGCGAGCTCGGGGTCATGGGTGACCATCACGATCGTCGTGCCCTCGGCGTTGATCTGCTCAAGCAGCTCCATCACGCCGCGGGCCATCTGCGTGTCGAGGTTGCCGGTGGGTTCGTCGGCGAGCAGCAGGCGCGGGCTGCCGGCCAGCGCGCGGGCGATGGCGACGCGCTGCTGCTGGCCGCCGGAGAGCTCGGCCGGGTGGTGCTTCATCCGCGAGGCGAGGCCGACTTTTGTCAGCGCGTCTTCGATGCGCTGCTTGCGCTCGGCCGCCTTGAAGCCGCGGTAGCGCAGCGGCACGTCGACGTTGTCGAACAGGTTCAGATCAGGAATCAGGTTGAAGCCCTGGAAGATGAAGCCCAGCTTCTCGTTGCGCAGGCGCGAGCGCTGGTCGTCGTTGAGGCCGCGCACGTCGACGCCGTCGAGCGTGAACTCGCCGCCGGTGAATTCCTCGAGCAGACCGGCGATGTTCAAGAACGTGGTCTTGCCCGAGCCCGACGGCCCGGTGACGGCGACGAACTCGCCTTCGCGCACCTGCATGTCGATGCCCCGGAGGGCATGCGTTTCGATCATGTGGGTCTGGTAGACCTTGGAGAGCTGGGTCATCGAGAGCATGGCGGGGTCCTGGGGCGAGAAACGGTGTGGAGGAGCGAGAGGAAAGGAGAGAGGGAGCGCGCTACTCGTTGACCTGGACGCGCTCGGCGTCGTCGAACAGGTCGGTGCCGGAGATCACCACACGCTCGCCTTCGGCGAGGCCATCGACGATCTCGACGGCGCCCACCGCCGTCGCGCCGAGCGTGATCGGGCGGCGCACGGCGTCGCCGTCGTCGAGCACGTAAGCGAAGCGGCCGCCCTGGGCTTCGACGAAGGGGCCGCGCGCCAGCATCAGCACGTCGGGCCTCTCGTCGATCAGCACGCGCGCGGAGACGCGCTGGCTCTGGCGCAGGCCTTCGGGCTGCGCATCGAGGCGCACGCGGGCGAGCACCACGCGCTCGAGCACCTCCGGCGCGATCGCGGTGAGCTCGCCGCCGAGCGTCTGCGCGCCGATGCGCACTTCCACGCGCATGCCCAAGCCGAGGTCGTCGGCATAGGTTTCCGGCACTTCAAGCTCGACTTCGAGCTGGGAGAGGTCGACCACCGTCATCAGCGGCGCGTTGGCCGGCACCACGGCGCGGTCGGCGACGGCGATGCTGCCGAGAATGCCGTCCACCGGCGAGCGCAGGTCGAGGTCGCGCACGCGGCGCTCGAGGTCGGTCACCACGGCGCGCTGGCGAGCCAGCGCCTCCTCACGGCTGCGCAGCTCCAGCGCGGCATTCTGGCCTTCGAGCCCGGCGTCGGCGTCGCTGTGGCGCGCGCGCACTTCCGCTGCTTCGACCGCATCGGCGTAGCGCAGGCAGTCGGCGCGCGGAATCGCCTGCACGTCGCAGGCGCGGGCGGTGCGCTCGGCGTCGCGCTGGGCGGTCTGCAGGGCGAGGCGGCCCTCGTCGGCCGTGCGTGCGGCGAGCAGGCGGGCCTTCTGCGCGAGGATGCGCTGGCGCGCCACGTCGGCCTCGAGACCGCGCAGCGTGGCGAGCTCGCGGTCGCGCTCGGCGCGCAGCTCGGGCGAATCGAGCGTGGCCAGCACCTCGTCCTTCTTCACCGTCGCACCGGCGCGGGTGCGCAGGTTCACCGTCGACGCGGCCGGCGCGTACAGCGTCGGGCTCACGGCGGCGACGATGCGGCCGTTGACCTGCGCGTCGCGCACCAGCAGGCCGCGCTCGACGGTGGCGAAGCGCAGGCGCTCCGCGCTCACCGAGCGGCCCACGCCGGCCCAGGCCCACACGGCGACCAGCAAGGCAAGCAGGCCCGCGCTAGCGGCCAGCGCCATCCACGGCAGGCGGCGCTTCGGCGCGGCAACGGTGCGGTCGGTGGCGGAGGTGTCTTTGATCACCGGGGCCGGACGCAAGGGCGGGACGGCTCAAGCAATGCATGCGCCGTGCCAACAACGATCCACTGTCGATTCAATGACTTGGAGTGACCGTTTGCTGTCCGCGGCCGTCCGCGAAGCGTCCGCCGGGAGCTTCGGCGGGTAAACTACAGCGCTCTAAATTCGCCCGGAGTGGTGTGCAATGTGCGGAATCGTTGGAGCGATCGCCGGCCGTGATGTCGTGCCGGTGCTGGTCGATGGACTGAAGCGCCTCGAGTACCGCGGCTACGACTCCGCCGGCGTGGCCGTGCTGGACGGCGAGCTGAAGCGCGTGCGCCGCACCGGCCGCGTGGCCGAGATGGAGGCCGCCGCCGCCGCCGAAGGCCTGGCCGCCCACATCGGCATCGGCCACACGCGCTGGGCCACGCACGGCGGCGTCACCGAAGCCAACGCGCACCCGCACATCAGCGACGGCGAACTCGCGCTGGTGCACAACGGCATCATCGAGAACCACGACGAGCAGCGCGAGCGCCTGAAGGCGCTGGGCTACGTGTTCACCTCGCAGACCGACACCGAGGTCGTCGCGCACCTGATCCGCCATCACCTGCGTGCCGGCGGCGACCTGCTGGCCGCGACGCAGCGCGCCGTCGGCGAGCTCAAGGGCGCCTATGCGCTGGCGATCATCGCCAAGTCCGACCCCTCGCGCCTGGTCGCGGCCCGCATGGGCTGCCCGCTGCTCATCGGCGTCGGTGACGGCGAGGCCTTTGTGGCGTCCGACGTCTCCGCCGTGGTCGCGCAGACGCGCCGCGTGATCTATCTCGACGAGGGCGACGTGGCCGAAGTCAAGCGCGATTCGGTGCGTGTGTTCGACGCCGATGGAGCGATCGTGCAGCGCAAGGAGCAGGTGTCGGGCGTCTCGCTCGCCTCGCTGGAGCTGGGCCCGTACCGCCACTTCATGCAGAAGGAGATCCACGAGCAGCCGCGCGCCATCGCCGACACGCTCGAACCGATCCTCGACGAGGGCTTTACCCCGGCGCTGTTCGGTCCGCGCGGCGCCGAGCTCATGGACGGCGTCACCGGCGTGCAGATCCTCGCCTGCGGCACCAGCCACTACGCCGGCCTCGTGGCGCGCTACTGGATCGAAGCGATCGCCGGCGTGCCCTGCGCGGTCGATATCGCCAGCGAGTACCGCTATCGCCCGATCGTGCCGAACCCCGGCAATCTCGTCGTCACCATCTCGCAGTCCGGCGAAACCCTCGATACGTTCGAGGCACTGAAGTACGCGATCGCCGAAGGCCATCACCGCACGCTGTCGATCTGCAACGTCGCCGAGAGCGCGCTGCCGCGGATGTCGGCGATGCAGTTCCTGACCCGCGCCGGCGCCGAGATCGGCGTGGCGTCGACGAAGGCCTTCACCACGCAGCTCGTGGCGCTGTTCGCGCTGGCGCTGGTGATCGCCAAGGCCCGCGGCCGCTTGGATGCGAGCGCCGAGGCCGCGCACGTCGATGCGCTGCGCCACCTTCCGGGCAGCGTGCAGCACGCGCTCAACCTCGAGCCGCAGGTGGCCGCGTGGGCGGAAGCGTTCGCGACCAAGGACCACGCGCTGTTCCTCGGCCGCGGCCTGCATTTCCCGATCGCGCTCGAGGGTGCGCTGAAGCTCAAGGAAATCACCTACATCCACGCCGAGGCCTACGCCGCCGGCGAGCTCAAGCACGGCCCGCTCGCGCTGGTCGACGCTGACATGCCGGTGGTGGTCATCGCCCCGAACGATGCGCTGCTCGAGAAGGTGAAGTCGAACATCCACGAGGTGCGCGCGCGCGGCGGCGAGATGTTCGTGTTCGCGGATGCCGACAGCCACTTCGGCGAGGAGGACGGCGTGCACGTGATCCGCACCCCGCGCCATGTCGGCGCGCTGTCGCCGGTCGTGCATGCCATCCCGGTGCAGATGCTCGCGTACCACACGGCGCTCGCGCGCGGTACCGATGTCGACAAGCCGAGGAATCTGGCGAAGTCGGTGACGGTGGAGTAGGTCGACGGGACGAGGAGCCTGCTCGTTGCGGCCCTGCGAAACGACGAAACGGCCGGCCCCGCGAGGGACCGGCCGTTTCGCCTTGAAGCTGCCGCGCGGCGACCGCAGCCGTCGCGCGGCGCGAGCGGGATTACTCCGCCGCGGCCTTCAGCTTGCGCAGCGGACGCACCTTGACCTTGGTGGACGCCGGCTTGGCGGCGAACCACTGCTCTTCCTTCGTGAACGGGTTGATGCCCTTGCGCTTCGGCTTGGCGGCGACGCTGACCGAGGTGATCTTCAGCAGGCCCGGCAGCACGAACTGGCCGGCGCCCTTCTTGTTGAGCGAACCGACGATGGCGCCTTCCAGCGCGGCGAGCACGCCACGCACGTCCTTCGCGGCCACGCCCGAGGCTTCGGCGATGTGCGCGACGAGGCCGGTCTTGTTCAGCGTGTCCTTGATGGCCTTCGGCGCTGCCGGGGCGGCCTTCTTCGGGGCGGCCTTCTTGGCCGGGGCTTTCTTGACTGCTTTCTTCGTTGCCATGTGATGGGTTCTCGTTGGGTTCCGTGGATCGGCGGAGTGACCGGCCCGGCGACATCGTGGTCGGCGCGGACGTGCAATCCTCGCCTGAAACGCGGGAAAAGTGAGCCCTTTTCGGGAAAATTACGCAAATTTTTTCGCCCGTCGTCGGGCGCTGCCGTCTGCCCCGGCCGTTGACGCGCGCGAACCGGCCTGCTGCCATACCCGCATGCGCCTCTGTGTCTACGCCGCGTCGAGCGGCAAAGTCGATCCCGCCTACCTCCGCGCCGCCCGCGAACTCGGCGCCACGCTGGCGCGCGCCGGCTGCACCACGGTCTACGGTGGCGGCGGGCAGGGCCTGATGGGTGCGCTCGCCGACGGCGCGATCGCCGAAGGCGGCGAAGTCATCGGCATCATCCCGAAGTTCATGGTTGACCTCGAATGGGGCCACCCCGGCGTGACCACGCTCGAGCTCGTCGAGGACATGCGCGAGCGCAAGCATCGCCTGCTCACCGGCAGCGACGCGGTTGTCGCGCTGCCCGGCGGCTGCGGCACGCTCGAGGAGCTGTTCGAGGCGATCACCTTGAAGCGCCTCGGCCTGTACTTCAGCCCGATCGTGCTGCTCAGCGTCAACGGCTTCTACGACGGGCTGCAAACCTTCATGCAGAAGGTGATCGACGAACGCTTCATGAACCCCGAGCACGCCGCGATGTGGTCGATGGTGCAGCGCGTCGACGAGGTGTTGCCGCGCATCCGTGAGACCCCGCGCTGGAGCGAGAACGCGCGCGATTACGCGGTGGTGCGCTGAGCGAGGTCGCTCAATCCCCGTCGCCGTCGTGGCGGTCGGCGTCGGTCGGCCCGTCAGCATCCGGCTCGTCGCCGTCGTTGTCGGTCGACCCGCTGTCCTCCGCGACCGCGCCCGCCGGCGCGTTGCCGCCACTGAACCAGCGCGGCTGGGATTTCGGCAGCGCCGCACTGGCGGCGTCCGCGGCGAGCACGAGTTCGCTGCGGCGCTCGTCCGGCACCTGCTGCCAGTGGCAGTCGAGCAGCGCACCTTCCAGCGAATACAGCAAATTCAGTGACGGTTTGAAGCCGGCGCGCTTGAGCTTGACGAAGGCCTCCAAGCTGCCGAGCGCGCGCAGATCATCCAGCGAGCGCACGCCGACCTGGCGCAGCTGCGCGGCCGACTTCGGCCCGATGTTGCGCAGTTTCGGTGTCGCAGCCGCCACGGGGCTCAGGCCAGCGTGTCGAGGAAGGCCTGGGCCAGCGCTTCGAGGCCGCGCTGATCGTCGGCGTCGAAGCGGTCGAGCCGCGGGCTGTCGATGTCGAACACGCCGATCAGCGTGTCGCCCTTGAACAGCGGCACGACGACCTCCGAGCGAGAGGCGGAATCGCAGGCGATGTGGCCCGGAAAGGCCTCGACGTCCGGCACCACCTGCGTCTGCCGCGTCGCGGCGGCGGTGCCGCAGACGCCCTTGCCGATGGCGATGCGCACGCAGGCGGGCAGGCCTTGGAACGGCCCGACCACCAGCTCCTTGCCGTCGAAGAAGTAGAAGCCCACCCAGTTGAGGTCGGGCAGGGCGTGGTAGACGAGCGCGGCGAGGTTGGCGGCGTTCGCCGTGCGGTCGCGTTCGCCGTGCATCAGGCCGCGCGCCTGGTCGACGAGCTGCGCGTACTGCTCGGCCTTGCTGCCCTCGAGGGCGATGGCGGTGAAGGACATGCTTAGAATCCGGACGATCGGGCCGCGCGGCGCGGCCGGGAGTGGAACGATGGGGACAGCGGCGGCGGAAGGCAAGCGTGATGCGATGGGATTCCGCCAGCGCGGCGAGCGCACCACCCGGCTCGAGGCCTTCGTCGACGCGGCGTTCGCGTTCGCGCTCACCCTGGTGGTGATCGCCGTTGGCGATGTTCCGAAGACCGCCGAGGAGCTGGCGTTGGCCACGAAAGGTGTGCCCGCGTTCGCGGCCTGCTTCTGGGCGCTGGGCGCGTTCTGGCGCGGCCACGTCGACTGGAGCGAGCGCTTCGGGCTGGATGATCCGCGCAGCCGGCAGTGGAGCCTGCTGCTGATCTTCCTCGTGCTGATCTTCGTGTTCCCGCTGAAAATCGTCTTCAGCATGTTCTTCGCGTGGATCACCGCGGGATGGCTGCCGGCGGGCTACGCCTTCGACAGCGTCGCCGATGTGCAGGCCATGTTCCAGATCTTCGCGGTGGCCTTCGGCTCGCTCGGTACGGTGCTTCTGATGTTGAACGCGCACGCGCTGCGGCAGCGCGAACGGCTCGGGCTCGACGCCGTGGAAGTCGAAGCACTTCGTGTCGTCATCCGGCTTTGGGCCTGTCTGCCGGTGTTCGCCGTGGTTTCCCTGGCGCTGAGTCTGTGGCCGGCGTCGTTGCAGTACGGCGCTCCCGGCACGGTGTTCTTCGTCATGCATTTCGTCCAGGTGGCGATCCGCGCGCGGCATCGACGCCGCCTTGCGGCCGCTTTGGCATCCTCCGCCACATGAGCGTCGCCTTCTTCGTCACCGGCACCGACACGGGTGCAGGAAAAACCTTCACCAGCACCGTGCTGCTGCACGCGCTGCGCCAGCGCGGCCTGCGCGCCGTCGGCATGAAACCGGTGGCCAGCGGCAGCGAGGAAACCCCGGACGGCCTGCGCAACGACGACGCGCTGGCCCTGCAGGCCGCGAGCGATCCGCGCCCCGATTACGCGCTGGTCAATCCGTTCGCATTGCGCGAGCCCACCGCGCCGGAGATCGCTGCGCGGCTCGATGGCGTCACCGTGACGCTGCCGCCCATTCTCAACGCATTCGAGCGGTTGAAAGCGCAGGCCGACGTCGTGCTGGTCGAAGGCGTGGGCGGCTTCCTCGCGCCGATCCGCGACGGCCTTGATCAATGCGAACTGCCGCGAGCGCTCGGGCTGCCGGTGCTCATCGTCGTGGGCCTCAAGCTGGGCTGCATCAACCACGCGCGGATGACGGTGGACGCGGTGCATTCGCGCGGCTTCCGGGTGCTGGGTTGGATCGCTTCCGACGTCGAGCCGACGATGCTGTTCCCCGACGATTACTTCGAGGCGTTGAAGGTCGCGCTGCCGGTGCCGTGCTTAGGGCGTCTCCCGCATGAACCGGTCGCGGATCCCGCGGCGCTGACGCACCACCTGGCGCTGCCAGAGGCCCTGACACTCAAGGCCGCTCGGGTCCATCAGGCGTCCAAAGCAGCGGGACAGTGAAGCGCGTGCGGCCGGGAACGAAATCGTCCATCGCGGGATCGCTCTCGGGCCGCGGGCGCCAGATCACCTCCAGCATTCGTGGCCCCGGCGAGCCGCCGCGAAGATCGACGTAGCCGCTGAGGCCACGGAAGCCCAGATCGGAACGCTGCGCGGTAGTGAACGTGGACAGATCGACCGGCTTGCCATCGATGCGTACCTCCCACACGGTCGCGAGGCAACGCGCGGCGCGCCGCGTCCGCGCCGTCGCTGCGGCTTCGTGCGCCAGCGCTTGCTCGTCGGTGTCGGATGGCAGGCTTGCCAGGTCCACGCCGGGTGCCTCGAGCGCCGCGCAGCGATGCTTCAGCACCGCGTCGTCGCGGATCGGAAAATAGGGCAGGAAGAGGGGAACCCAGTCGCCATCCACCACCGGCCCCGGGACGATCGGCACGACGCGCGTGCGGTCCGATGACTGGCGCCGGTCGGCGTAGTGTGCGCTCTTCTCACCGGCTGCGAGGTCCTGACTGGTCACGAAAGCCTGCGTGCCGAAGCGGTCGAACTCAAGACGCCCTTGGACGACGAGCATCCCCAGTACCGGGAGCGCAAAGAACACGATCGCAAGCAGCGGGAAGAACACGCGTCGCCGCAGGTGGGTCTGCAGCGGCAGCCGGATCGGGCCGAACATCCGCTCCGGAAACACGAGGCCCAGGATGCCGGCAAGTCCGCGGACCACTGGGCGGAAACCGGGCAGAGACAGCAGGCGCGGAAAGCGCCGCGCCAGCGCCCCGTCGAGTACCCATAGCGTGACCAGCGTCGCGACCAGCGCGAGGGTCAGCAGGGCCACGCCATTCCCGATCGCCCGGTTGGTCGACCCGAGCGCGACCCCGAGGATCGACAGCAGGGCGACGGCCAGCGTCAGCCATGCGCCGAGAACGGCGAGCGACAGTGCGCAGAACACGAACACCGCGAAGATCGTCGACGCCCAGCGGTCGGCGCGTTCCACGGCGGTGTCGGGGCTGACGCTGCACGCTTCGAGGCGTTCGCGTTGAACCGGCCCCAGATTCGGCGACGACCAGCGCACGCCGTCCGGAAACACCGAGCGAAGGCCGATCAACCCCACCCAGTACGCGCGCACGGCCAGGTGCAGCACGAGGCAGGCCGCCAACGCATAGGCCATCGCGATAACGATCGGCAGGGCGATCGACAGCGCGGCAATCGCGGGCAGCGGCAGGCGCGCGTAGTTGTCGAGATACGCGTCATTGAGCAGCCCCGGCAGCGCCAGCAGCCCGAACAGCGACAGGCCGGAAATCAGCAGCTCGAGTTCATCGGTGCGCTCGCGCAGTCGCTCGAAGCTGACGCGCGTCGCGTTCACGGCGCGATGCGTGACTCGATCGACAGCGTCGCGCGATCACCGGACGCCGGCCGGTACACCGCCACGCGTACCAGCAGCGGCAGGGCGGGCCGCAGCTCGCGGGCGATGAAGGCGCAGAGGTTCTCGAGGGTCGGCGGGCCGATGCCGGGCACTTCGTCGAGGAAGCGGTGGTCGAGGCGTTCGCGCAGGGCGCCGAGTTCGCGACGCACGAGGCCTAAGTCGACCACCATGCCGGTGCCCGGATCGGGCTCGCCGCGAAGGGTCACGTCGGCGTGGTAGGTGTGGCCGTGCACGCGCCGGCTGGCGTCGCTTTCGCCCTCGACGTAGCGGCGCAGCGTGTGCGCAGCTTCGAAGTAGAACGATTGGGTCAGTTCGGTGTCCATGCGCCGCGCATTGTGCCACGCCGCCCGCGGGCGGCCGATCTCACAGCTGCGAGTCGAACGGCAGCACGCGGGCCAGCCACGCCTGCAGCTTGCGCCAGGTCGAGGCCTTCGGCGTGCGCGTGGTCGTGCCTTCATCGTCGGTCCAGCGGACGGAGCGCCCGTCGAGCTGCACCGACCACGCGCGCCTGCCGGACGTGTCGTTGGCGAACAGGCCCTGGAACTGCGCTACCAGCGCTTCGCTTTCCACGAACACGCCCTGCTCGGTGTTCAACCAGGCCGAGCGCGGATCGAGGTTGAAGCTGCCGACAAACAGCGTGCGGCCGTCGACGGCGAGGGACTTGGTGTGCAGGCTGGCGCCGGACGAGCCGAACAGGCTGCCGTGCACGATCGCGTCGGCGTCCGGCTTGATTTCCCAAAGCTGCACGCCGCCGGCCAGCAGCGGCTTGCGCCAGCGCGAGTAGCCGCCGTACACCGCGGCGACGTCGTTCGCGGCGAGCGAGTTCGTCAGGATGCGCACGTCGACGCCGCGCGCCGCCACGTCGACCAGCGCCGCCGTGCCGCCCCGGCCCGGCACGAAGTACGGCGACACCACGGTGAGGTCGCGCTGCGCGTCGCGCATCGTCGCCACCAGATCGTCAAGCACGGCCGATTGCCCCGGCCCGCGCTTCCGCTGGGTCACCTTGCTGGGGGCGTCGGCCACGAACCGCGCGCTGTGCACCCAGTGCATCGGCCAGTCGCCGGCCACCAGCCGCTGCACGGCGTCGCTGCCGCGCAGCTCGCGGGCGAAGCGGCTCGCTTCCATGCCGGCGCGTTTCGCTTCGATTCCCGCGACGAAGGCGACGAGCGACGCCGGCGTGCCGAGGCCCGGCGCGAGATCGGCCAGCGGGTAGGTAGCTTCCGAGTTCCAGTACTGGTCGAAGGACGCGGAAGCGTCGCGGACGATCGGCCCGAGCATCGCGAAGTCGAGATCGACGAAGTTCACCTCGTTGCTGGCGCCGAAGTACTCGTCGCCGATGTTGCGGCCGCCGACGATGGCGATGCGGTTGTCGGCGATCCACGCCTTGTTGTGCATGCGCCGGTTGACGCGCTGGAAATCCCCCACCAGCTCGCCGCCGAAGCCGAGCACGCCGGTGCGCGACGCGAACGGATTGAACATGCGCACCGCGATGTTCGGGTGCGCGTCGAGCGTGGCGAACAGCCGCTGGTTCTTGCGCGCGTCCCAGTCGTCGAGCAGCAGGCGCACGCGCACGCCGCGCCCCGCGGCTTCGACCAGCTTGAAGGCCAGCACGTTGCCGGTCGGGTCGTCGTGCCAGATGTAGGTCTGCACGTCGAGGCTGCGGCCGGCGGCTTCGGCGGTGCGGTAGCGGATCGCGAACGACTCCGGGCCTTCCACGACGAGGCGCAGGCCCGACCGTCCGGGAAGCGCCGCATCGGCGTCGGCTCCGGCGGCGGGCGTGGCGCCAGCGTACCGAAACGCGCGCCAGGCTTCGCCTACCATGCGCCGATGCCCCATCCCGCGCCCGCGCCCGACGCCGCCGGATTCCACCAGCGCCTGCTCGAGGCGACGCTGGCCGAAGTGTTCGGCGCGCTCGACCCCGGCCTGCTCGCCGCGCTGCAGCCGCGGCTGACCACGCTGGAACTCGCCGGCGGCGCGGTGCTGATGCGCGAGGGCGACGACTCCGACGCGCTGTACCTCGTGCTCTCCGGGCGGCTGGTTGCGAGCCGCGCCGTCGCGGCGTCGCGCGATGCACCAGCGGGCGAAACGATCCTCGGCGACATCGGCCGCGGCGAACCGATCGGCGAGATGGGCGTCATCACCGGCGCGCCGCGCACGGCCACGGTGCGCGCGCTGCGCGACAGCGTGCTGCTGCGCCTCGACGGCGCCGACTTCATCGACCTGCTGCAGCACTGGCCGCGCGCCGGACTGTCGCTGGCCCGCAAGCTCGTGGAGCGCCTGTCGAAGAAGCGCGGCGGCGCGCGCCGGCAGCGCTACGTCAACGTCTGCGTGCTGCCCCTGCAGGCCAGCGTCGACGGCGCGGCGCTGTCGGCGGCCCTGCACGAGCGGCTCGCCGCGCTGCTCGCCGCCGACACCGTCGGCGCGGGCGACCCGTCGTCGACGCGCGTTGCCGGCCATACGCGCGGCAGCGTCGAAACGGCGCTCGGCGTCGACATCGACCTGGCCGAAGCCGACGCGCTCGGTGAGCATCGCCGCCTTCTGCACTGGCTGGACCAGCAGGAAGCTGCGCACGCGCTGCAGGTGTTCGCCGCCGAGCCCGGCGATACGGCGTGGACGCGGCTGTGCCTGCGCCAGGCCGATCTCGTGCTGCTCGCCGCCGATGCCGATGCCGACCCCGTGCCGCAGGGCGTCGAGCTCGCGCACCTGGCCGGCGAAGCGCGGCGCATCGCCGCGCACCAGGCGCTGTGGCTGCTGCATCCCGGTGATCGCCGGCGGCCGAGCGGCACGGCGGCGTGGCTGGCCGCGCGCCCGCATCTCGCGGTCGAAGGCCTGTCGCACCTGCACCTGCGGCGTGGGCACGAGGGCGATGCGCAGCGCGTCGCGCGCATCGTCGCCGGTCGCGCCACGGGCCTCGTGCTGGCCGGCGGCGGCGCACGCGGCTTCGCGCACGTCGGCGTCATGCAGGCGCTGGAAGAGCAGGGCATCGAGTGGGATCTGGTCGGCGGCACCAGCATCGGCGCGGTGATGGGCTTCTACGCCGCCACCGGGCTGCCGGCCGCGCGCGTTCGCGACCTCTCGCGCGATGCGTTCCGGCGCAACCCGACCGGCGACGTGAACTGGGTGCCGGTGATGTCGCTGCTGCGCGGTCGTCGGTTGAAGCGCGTCATCGACGACGCCGTGGCCGACGCGTTCGACGGCGCGCCGGACGTCGAGGACCTATGGAAACCGTTTTTCTGCGTGGCTTCGAACTGCTCGCGACAGCGTGCCGAGGTGCTGGTGCGCGGGCGGCTTTCGGAAGCGCTGCGCGCCAGCGTGTCGATCCCGGCGGCGCTGCCGCCGGTGCTGCGCAACGGTGAACTCCTCGTCGACGGCGGCACCTTCAACAACTACCCGGTCGACCTGATGCGCGCGGCCGGCGCGGCGCGCGTGATCGGTGTCGACTTGAGCCAGGACGACCACCGGGCGATCGAGCATGCCGACGTACCGGCGCCGTGGGCCTTCCTGCTCGATCGCCTGTTCCGCCGTCGCGACGCTCGGCGCTACAAGAACTTCCCGAGCCTCGGCACCACGGTGGTCAACGTCGCGCTGATGGCCAGCACCTCGCACCAGAAGCGCATGCGCGATCTGGTCGATCTCGAATTCCAGCCCGAGGTGTCGGACGTCGGCCTGCTGCAGTGGCGCGCCTTCGACCGCGTCGTCGCGATCGGGCTGGAGCACGCGCGCCGGCGGCTCGCCGAGCCGCGCGCGCAGGCCTTCACCAGACCAGGTCGTCCGGCACCGTGAACTGCGCGTAGTAGGCGTCGTCCTCGGCGTTGCCGCTGGGCGTTGCCGCGTCGCTCGCGGCGTCGCCATCCGCGCTGCGGTTGTCGAGCACGATCAGTTCCGGCGCCCGCTCGCGCACTTTCTCCGCGGCAGGACGCGGCAGCAGCGCCACGCCGTCGTCGAAGCGGACGATGACGAGTTGGCCGTTGGCGAGCTGCCGACGCGTGGCGTCGTCGACGAGCAGGCTGCGGATCGCGCCGTCGACGGCGTAGCGGTACTCGATGTCGCCCTTCGCAACGACGCGCTTGTCGTGCGTGATCTGCCGCGCTTGGGCGCGAAGCGCTTTCGCCTGGGCCTCCGCTTTCTGCGCCGCGGCCAGCGCGCGGTCGCGCTCGGCCTTTTCCTCACGCACGCGCTCGGCCTCGCGCTGGATCTCCGCCGCAGCGGACGGCGCCTCGCCGCGGCGCGCCTTTTCCTGCTCGCGCGCGGCTTCAGCGGCTTTCGACTTCTTCGCGAGGCCGGCCTTGAGCAGCTGTTCCTGCAGGGCGTTGAGCTTGGCCATGCGGCTCAGTCCGTTTCGATGGCGTGGTAGCGGAGCGCGGCGAGCGGCACGTGCTCGAGTGCGCGTTCGTGCGTGGCTTCGAGCCGCACCGGCGGCGCGAAGCCCGCTTCGAAGGCCTGCATCCAGCGCGAGGCGCACAGGCACCACGAATCACCGGGCTTCAGGCCGGGAAAGTCTAACTCCGGGCGCGGCGTGGAGAGGTCGTTGCCGGCGCGCATCGAGAACTCGAGGAACTCCGCCGTCACGGTCGCGCAGACCGTGTGGCTGCCGCGATCGCGTTCGTCGGCGCGACAGCACCCGTCGCGGTACCAGCCGGTTTTCGGGTCATGGCTGCAGTCGGCGAGCGCGGTGCCGAGGACGTTGCGGCGGGATTCGGGAGCCGTCATGGCGGGACGTCGGTCGCGGGAAAGTCGGCAGACGCGCAGTGTCCGCAATCGGCCGTGAGCGTTCAATTGCGTGTTTGAGGGTCGCCATTCCGGCATCGGACAGTCGCGCTGCCGACGCCGGAACCACGGCGGCCCGATGGCTGCAATCCGACGCGGCGGGCACAAAAAACCCCGCAGAATCGCGGGGTTAGTTGGTGGCTATGGGTGGACTCGAACCACCGACCCCAGCATTATGAGTGCTGTGCTCTAACCGGCTGAGCTACATAGCCAACGGGGCGCGCATTGTCCATGCGGGCCGCCAGTGCGTCAACCGCGCGAATGAATGGCCGATAATCGCAGGCTTCGCCCGAGCCGACGCCCGCCATGAACACCGCCCACCGCAAGCCGCTGCCCGGCACGCCCCACGACTATTTCGATGCGCGCGAGGCGGTGGACGCGATCCAGCCCGGTGCCTGGGCGCGGCTTCCCTACACGGCGCGCGTGCACGCCGAGAACATCGTCCGCAAAGCCGACCCGGCGCGCGTGGCCGACTACCTGCGGCAGTTCATCGAGCGCCGTCGCGATCTCGATTTCCCGTGGTTCCCGGCGCGCGTGGTCTGCCACGACATCCTCGGCCAGACGGCGCTGGTCGACCTCGCCGGGCTGCGTGACGCCATCGCCGATTTCGGCGGTGACCCGGCGCAGGTGAACCCGGTGGTGCCGGTGCAGCTCATCGTCGACCACTCGCTCGCCGTCGAGTGCGGCGGCTTCGATCCGAACGCCTTCGAGAAGAACCGCGCCATCGAGGATCGCCGCAACGAGGACCGCTTCCACTTCATCGACTGGACGAAGCGCGCGTTCAAGAACGTCGACGTGATCCCGCCGGGCAACGGGATCATGCATCAGATCAATCTCGAGAAGATGTCGCCGGTGATCGGCGTGGAGCGCGATGCGAACGGTCGCGGCGTCGCGTACCCCGACACCTGCGTTGGCACCGATTCGCACACGCCGCATGTGGATGCGCTGGGCGTCATCGCCATCGGCGTCGGCGGCCTCGAGGCCGAGAACGTGATGCTGGGCCGCGCCTCGTGGATGCGTCTGCCGGAGATCGTCGCGGTGGAACTGAGCGGCAAGCCGCAGCCGGGCATCACTGCCACCGACATCGTGCTGTCGCTCACCGCCTTCCTGCGCCAGTCGAAGGTGGTCGGCGCTTACCTCGAATTCCGCGGCGAAGGTGCCGCGGCGCTCACGCTGGGCGACCGCGCGACGATCTCGAACATGGCGCCGGAGTACGGCGCGACGGCGGCGATGTTCTTCATCGACGGCAACACGCTCGACTACCTGCGCCTGACCGGCCGCACGGACGAGCAGGTGGCGCTGGTCGAGACCTACGCGAAGACGCTCGGCCTGTGGGCTGATGATCTGCGCACGGCCGAATACGAACGCACGCTGCACTTCGATCTCTCGACCGTGGTGCGCACCATGGCCGGCCCGTCGAACCCGCACGCGCGCGTTGCGACCAGCGAACTTGCGACGAAGGGGATCGCGGACGGGGCCAAGCTGCAGGCGGGCAAGGCGCAGGAAGCCGATGGCCTGATGCCGGACGGCGCGGTGATCATCGCCGCGATCACCTCCTGCACGAACACCTCGAACCCGCGCAACGTCATCGCTGCCGGATTGCTGGCGAAGAAGGCGAACGCGCTGGGGTTGGCGCGCAAACCCTGGGTGAAGACCTCGCTGGCGCCGGGCTCGAAGGCCGTGCAGCTCTACCTCGAAGAGGCCGGCCTGAAGATGGAGCTCGAAGCGCTCGGCTTCGGCATCGTCGCCTTCGCCTGCACCACCTGCAACGGCATGAGCGGCGCGCTCGATCCGGCCATCCAGCAGGAGATCATCGAGCGCGACCTGTACGCGACGGCCGTGCTCAGCGGCAACCGCAATTTCGACGGCCGCATCCATCCGTATGCGAAGCAGGCCTTCCTCGCCTCGCCGCCGCTGGTGGTGGCCTATGCCATCGCCGGCACCGTGCGCTTCGACATCGAGCGCGACGCGCTGGGCCATCGCGGCGACGGCACGCCGATCCTGCTCAAAGACCTGTGGCCGTCTGACGCCGAGATCGATGCGGTCGTGAAGCAGTCGGTGAAGCCGGAGCAGTACCGCAAGGTCTACGAGCCGATGTTCCGCGCGGTGGTCGAGCACGGTGAGGCGGTGAAGCCGCTCTACGACTGGCGCGCGATGAGCACCTACATCCGCCGCCCGCCGTACTGGGAGGGCGCGCTGGCCAAGCCGCGCACGCTGTCGGGCCTGCGCCCGCTGGCGATCCTCGGCGACAACATCACCACCGACCACCTGTCGCCATCGAACGCGATCCTCGCCAACAGCGCCGCCGGCGAGTACCTCGCGACGATGGGCCTGCCGGAAGAGGACTTCAATTCCTACGCCACGCATCGCGGCGATCACCTCACGGCGCAGCGCGCGACGTTCGCGAACCCGACGCTGCAGAACGAGATGGTCCGCGACGCGGAAGGGCATGTGCGCAAGGGCTCGCTGGCCCGCGTCGAGCCCGAGGGCAAGACGCTGCGCATGTGGGAGGCCATCGAGACCTACATGCAGCGCGGCCAGCCGCTGATCATCATCGCAGGTGCGGACTATGGCCAGGGCAGCTCGCGCGACTGGGCCGCGAAGGGCGTGCGCCTCGCCGGCGTCGAGGCGATCGTGGCCGAAGGCTTCGAGCGGATTCATCGCACCAACCTGATCGGCATGGGCGTGCTGCCCTGCGAGTTCCTGCCCGGCACCACGCGGCTCACACTGGGCCTCGACGGCACGGAGACGTATGACGTCACCGGTGCGCGCACGCCGGGCGCGACGCTGACGCTGGTCGTGCATCGCACCGACGGCACGCGCGTCGACGTGCCGGTGCGCTGCCGCCTCGACACCGCCGAGGAAGTGGCGATCTACGAGGCCGGCGGCGTGCTGCAGCGCTTCGCGCAGGATTTCCTTGAAGCGACGAAGGCGGCTTGAACTCACCATCGAGAGCGACTTGAAAATACCCAGTCCGGGCATTAATGTGCCCGATATGGGCATAAAAGCACCCCTGCAAGTCAGCGAAGCGGCGGCGATCTACGCCACCGCCAACCTGTCCGACGCGCTCTTCACCGGCACGCAGCAGCGCGTGCTCGGCGCGCTGTTCGGGCAGCCCGATCGCAGCTTCAGCGTCAGCGAACTAATCCACGGCACGCGGGCGGGCAGCGGCGCCGTGCAGCGCGAGGTCGCGCGTCTCGCCGGCAGCGGCCTCCTGAGCGTGGAGCACATCGGGCGGCAGAAGCGCTACCGCGCCAACCCGGCAAGCCCGATCCACGACGAGCTGGTCGGCATCGTCCGCAAGACCTTCGGTCTGGTTGCGCCGCTGCGCGAGGCCTTGGTGCCCGTGGCCGGCGCGATCACGGCCGCGTTCGTGTTCGGATCGGTGGCGAAAGGGAACGACACCAGCCGGAGCGACGTCGACCTGATGGTGGTGTCGGACACGCTGGGCTACGGCGAGGTTCTGGCGGCGCTGCAGCCGCTGGACGCGACGCTGGGGCGCCCGGTCAATCCGACGCTCTACACGCGCCGCGAGCTCAAGGAAAAGATCGCCGCGGGCAACAGCTTCCTGACCCGCGTGCTGGCGCAGCCGCGACTCTGGGTGATCGGAGGCGAGCATGACCTCGCCGCTTGAGCGCTTGGCCGCGCCCGGCGGCGCGTTGGTCGCCGAGCCCGTCGACGTGAACGAATGGGACGGCCTGCTGCGTTCCGGTCTTGCGCGCTTGGGCGACGCCGCCAACGAAGTGCTTTCGCCCGAGAGCCGCTTCGATCTCGCCTACAACGCCGCGCACGCGCTGTGCCTCGCCGCGCTGCGTCGCACCGGCTACCGCGCGCGTCACCGCTACATCGTCTTCCAGACGCTCCCGCACACGCTCGGCCTCGGCCCCGAGGTCTGGCGCGTGCTCGACAAGGCCCACCAGCAGCGCAATCTGGCGGAGTACGAGGGGCACGTCGAGGTCGATGCGCGCCTGCTGGTCGACCTGATTGGCGCGTGCGCGATCGTTGCCCGCACACTTCGCGAACGCGGCGATCCATCGCCCTGACCCTCCACCCTCCGGGAGCGCCCACCATGACCGACACCACCGGCACCGTCCGATTCCATCGCGTCATCCGCGCGCCGCGTGAGCGCGTGTACCTCGCGTTCCTCGATCCGGCGGCGATGGTGAAGTGGCTGCCGCCGCACGGCTTCACCGGCACGATGCATTCGATGGATGCGCGCGTCGGCAGCGGTTACAGGATGAGCTTCACCAACTTCGGCACCGGCAGCAGCCACAGCTTCAGCGTCGTCTATGTCGAGATGGTCGAGAACACGCGCCTTCGCCACACCGACACCTTCGATCCGCCGGGCCCGCCCGGGCGGATGGAGGTGCTGATCGAGTTCCGCGACGTCATCAACGGCACGGAGCTCAGCATCGTGCAGAGCGGCATCCCGTCGATGATCCCGACCGAGTTCTGCGTACTGGGCTGGCAGGAGTCGCTGGCGATGCTGGCGCAGCTGGTTGAGCCCAGCATTCCCGATGGCGAGTGATCCCATGGCGTTCCGCCCCCAACAGCGCATCCCCGCCACCTACATGCGCGGCGGCACGTCGAAAGGCGTGTTCTTCCGCCTCGACCACCTGCCCGAAGCCGCGCGCGTGCCCGGCCCCGTGCGCGACGCGCTGCTGCTGCGCGTGATCGGTTCGCCCGACCCGTACGGCAAGCACACCGACGGCATGGGTGGGGCGACGTCGAGCACCAGCAAGTGCGTGATCATCGGGCCGCCGTCGAAGCCCGATCACGATGTCGATTACCTGTACGGGCAGATCAGCATCGACAGCGCCTTCGTCGACTGGAGCGGCAACTGCGGGAACCTCAGCAGCGCCGTCGGGCCGTTCGCGATTGCTGGCGGCTTCATCGCGCCGGAGCGCATCCCGCAGGACGGTGTGTGCACGGTGCGCATCTGGCAGAAGAACATCGGCAAGACGATTGTTGCTCACGTCCCGATCGCCAACGGCGAGGTGCAGGAAGACGGCGATTTCGAGCTCGACGGCGTGACCTTCCCGAGCGCCGAGATCGCGCTGGAGTTCATCGACCCCAGCGACGAGGCAGGCGAGGGCGAGGCGTCTGCGTCGAAGGGCATGTTCCCGACCGGAAACGTGGTCGACACGCTCGACGTGCCCGGCGTCGGCGCGCTGCAGGCGACGATGATCAGTGCGGGCATTCCCACCGTCTTCGTGCGCGCCACCGACGTCGGGCTCACTGGCACCGAGCTGCAGCCGGCCATCAACGAAAGTCCGCAGCGGCTTGCGATGTTCGAGGCCATCCGTACCGCCGGGGCGCTGCGCATGGGCCTGATCAACACGCCCGAAGAGGCCGCGAAGCGCCAGCACACGCCGAAGGTCGCCTTCGTCGCGCCGCCGGCCGATTACGTGGCCAGCAGCGGCAAGCCGGTGAACGCGGCGAACATCGATCTCGTCGTCCGCGCGCTGTCGATGGGCAAGCTGCACCACGCGATGATGGGCACGGCCTCGGTCGCCATCGCGACCGCCGCGGCGATCCCCTGCACGCTGGTCAACGAAGCGGCCGGCGGCGGCGCACGCGAGGCGGTCAACTTCGGGCATCCCAGCGGAACGATGCGCGTCGGTGCGGCGGCTGAGTTCGTCGATGGCCAGTGGATCGTTCGTCGCGCGCGGATGTCGCGCTCGGCCCGCGTGCTGATGGACGGCCACGTGTGCGTGCCTTCGTCGTGGTCGGAGGGTGCGCGGTGAACCTGCGCCACGCCGCGCTGCCGCCGCTGCTGCGCGGGCTCGGCACCTCGGTGCTGGTGTTCGCCAGCCTGCTGGTGGGCGCGTCGGAGTACCGGCAGGCCAAGCTCGCCCGCGACGTGCTCGAGCGCGCGCGTGAGCGACTGCATGAGCAGGCGGTTTCCGCCACGTCGGGGGAGGGCCTCGAGGCGCTGACTCGCGAGCTCACGATGCTGCGCCTGCAGCTTTCGGAGTCCAGCCTCGCTGGCGAAGTGCTCGCGAACCCGTGGTTCCAGGTGCTCGGTGCGATCGGCACGTTGATGGTGGCGGCCTCGTTCTTCGTCGAGGCGTACCAGCGCCTGAGGCCCCCTCACGGCCCGCCGCCGGTCGATCCCTGACCGGCCTTGCCGGCCGATGCGACGGTCGACATGCGTCATCCACGGTTTTGCGGGACACTCCGGCAGCGACCGCGTTTCGCTATGCGGCGCTCGACCACCCAAGGAGTAGCGGCGTGAACATTCGGCGTTCGATCCAGGCCATCGGGCTCTCCGCGCTGGCGCTGCTGCCCGCGCTGCAGGCCGTCCATGCCCGCCCGGCGGCAGGTGCCGCTGCGGCACCCTCCGCTCTCCTGCTTCGCGACGTGCGCGTGTTCGACGGCGTCGGCCCTGCACTGTCGCCGCGCACGGACGTGCTCGTGCGCGGCAACACCATCGAGCGCATCGCGCCCGGCATCGACGCGCCGGCCGGCGCACGGGTGATCGACGGCGCCGGCCGCACGCTGATGCCCGGCCTCATCGACGTGCACGTGCACATGACCTTCGGCGCCATGCCGATGACGCAGCTGATGTCGCCGGACCTCACGCCATCGCTCGCCGAACAGGCCGCCGCCGAGCAGGCCGAGCAGATGCTGCTGCGCGGCTTCACCAGCGTGCGCGACGTCGGTGGCCCGGTGTTCGGGCTGAAGGCCGGCATCGACGCCGGGCGCTATCGCGGCCCGCGCATCTGGCCCTCCGGCCCGGCAATCAGCCAGACCTCCGGCCACGGCGACATGCGATTGCCGAACGAGCCGTCGCGGCGCTTCACCGGCCAGCTGTCGCGCTTCGAGAAGCTCGGCGGCGGCTTCATCGCCGATGGTCGCGACGAGGTGCTGACGGCCGTGCGCGAGAACCTGCGCTTCGGCGCCAGCCACATCAAGCTGATGGCCGGCGGCGGCACCAGCTCCGACTACGACCCGCTGGACGTCACCCAGTACACGCTCGACGAGATGCGCGCGGCGGTCGAGGCCGCCGACGACTGGAACACCTACGTCACGGTGCACGCCTACCACCCGCGCTCGGTGCGCCGCGCCATCGAAGCCGGCGTGAAGTGCATCGAGCACGGCCAGCTGCTCGACGAGGACACGCTGAAGCTGATCGCCGAGAAGGGCGTGTTCCTGTCGCTGCAGATGCTGATGGAAGATTCGCCGAACATGGCCGAGTCGCGCCGCATCAAGCGCTTCCCGGTCATCCAGGGTCAAAACAAGATCTGGCCGCTCGCCAAGCAGCTCGGCGTCAAGCTCGCCTGGGGCACGGATTTCCTGTTCGAGCCCGGCCTCAACCCCGAGCAGAACAGCTACCTGCTGCGCCTGCAGCCGTGGTTCACGCCCGCGGAAATCCTCAAGTTGGCGACGCACGACAACGCGCAGCTGCTGGCGCTGTCGGGGCCGCGCTCGCCGTATGCCGGCACGCTCGGCGTGGTGCGCGAGGGCGCGCTCGCCGACCTGATCCTCGTCGACGGCGATCCGCTCGCTGAGCTCTCGCTCATCGCCGACCCGGCCGCGAACTTCGATGTGATCGTCAAGGACGGCGTCGTCGTCAAGGACGCCCCGTGAGCGCGCGCATCGCGATGGCGATCGGGCTGGTGGTTGCCGCGGCGCTTGCCGCAACGACCGCCCATGCGCAGGCCGCCGAGGCCCGGTCGTCGACGGCCTCGTCCGATGCGCGCTGGGTCGGGCAGGTCACGCCCTACCTGTGGGGCTCGGGCTTCGGCGGGCGGCTCACGCCCTTTGCCGGCGGGCCGACCGTGCAGGTCGACAAATCCTTCGGCGAGCTGCTCGAGGATTCCGACGGCGCGTTCTTCATTTCCGCCTTTGCGCGCCGCGACCGCTTCGTGCTGCTCGGCGATTTCAGCGCCTCCTCCTCGTCGAAGGACGGCCGCCTGCCGCCCGGTCTTCCGGCCGAGGGCCGGCTGCGCCAGAGCTCGCTGACGCTCGCGGCCGGCTGGCGCGCGTTCGAGGACGAGCGCGCCGCGGTCGACGTGCTCGGCGGCATTCGCCGCTGGTCGGTGCGTGCGTCGGTCGACGTGCCGCTGGCCGGCGTTTCGCGCTCGCCCGAAGCGAACTTCGTCGACCCGATCCTCGGCCTGCGCGCCAACGTGCCGCTGTCGCCGCGCTGGTCGCTGATCGCCTATGCCGATGTGGGCGGCTTCGACGCCGGCTCGGAGCACACGCACCAGGCGCTGCTCAGCGCGAACTACCTGCACGGCGAGCGCTGGGCGTTCTCGTTCGGCCTTCGCCACCTCGCCGTCGACTACCGCGACGGCGGCATGCGCATCGACGCCACGCTGGCGGGCCCGCTGGTCGGCGCGAGCTGGCGCTTCTGAGCCCGCACCGTGGGCGTCGCACGAGGACGGAAGCGCGGCGTCGGGTTGAGACCGCACGCGACGCTGTGGCAAGGTCGTCGGCAGTGAAGTTTTCGGAGTCCGACCGGTGATCGATCCGGACGGTTACCGCCCCAATGTCGGCATCATCCTGATGCGCGACGACGGCCGCCTGTTCTGGGCCCGTCGCGTGCATCGCGACGGCTGGCAGTTCCCCCAGGGCGGCATGAACAGCGACGAGACGCCGCTCGAAGCGATGTACCGCGAGCTGCAGGAAGAAACCGGCCTGCTCCCAGAGCACGTCGAGCTGCTGCACGCCACGCCGGGCTGGCTGCGCTACCGCCTGCCGTCGCGCTGCGTGCGCAACGGCGAGAAGCCGCGCTGCATCGGCCAGAAGCAGGTGTGGTTCCTGCTGCGCCTTGTGGCCTGCGAGTCCAACGTGCGGCTCGACGCGAACGACAAGCCCGAGTTCGACCGCTTCCGCTGGGTCGACTTCTGGTACCCGCTGGAGCACGTGGTCCACTTCAAGCGCGAGGTCTACACGCGGGCGCTGTGCCACGTCGCGCCGGCAGCCCGCGGGCTGGCTGGGGCCGACGCGGTGCCTGAACCGGCCTTCCCACCGCCGGCGGCAGACGCCCGCAGCCGTCGCCAGGCCTGAGGCGAGGCCCGGGGCGGGCCTTCGGCTCCGGCGGGCGGCCCGGTCTTCACGCCCGCGACCCGCCGCTGAACACCGGGCGCGGCCCCCGCCGCCGCCTCTTGACACCGGCGCATCTGCGGCTTGTAATGCGAACCGTTCGTATTACTGAGTGCTCGCTGTGTACGTTTGCGTCTGCAACGGAGTGACCGATCGCGACATCCAGCGCGCCGTCGACGAAGGCTGCGACAGCCTCGACGCGCTCGCCGCGCGTACCGGCTGCGGCGTCACCTGCGGCTGCTGCCGCGAGTACGCCGCGGAGGCGATGGTGCAGGCGCAGTCGAAAGGCCTCGGGCTGCCGATCGCGGCCTGATGCCGCCCTGAGTTGGCGACGCATTCGCGTTTCGTCACCGGACGACGCGCGGCGCTAGGCTTGCGTGCACTTCCCCACGGAGCACGGCCATGAAGGGCGACGCGCAGGTCATCCAGCACCTCAACAAGGTGCTCTACAACGAACTCACCGCGATCAACCAGTATTTCCTGCATGCCCGCATGCTGAAGAACTGGGGCTTCAAGGAGCTCGGCGAGCACGAGTACCACGAGTCGATCGACGAGATGAAGCACGCCGACTGGGTCATCGAGCGCGTGCTGTTCCTCGAGGGCCTGCCGAACCTGCAGAACCTCGGGAAGATCATGATCGGCGAGACGCCGAAGGAGATCTTCGAGTGCGACATGAAGCTCGAGCTGATCGCCATTCCCGACTTGAAGGCCGGCGTCGCGCATGCGGAATCGGTCGGTGATTACGTCAGCCGCGACCTGTTCGCGAAGATCCTCGCCTCCGAGGAAGAGCACGTCGACTGGCTGGAAACCCAGCTCGACCTGATCAAGCGCCTCGGCGAAGGCCCCTACCTGCAGACCACGCTGTCGAAGGACTGATCAGGCGACGAGCTTCCGCAGCGCGATGCTGGCGCGCTGGAATTCCGACTCCAGCACCGCGACGGCGACGGCGGGACGCTGCAGCACGCCTTCGCGGGCCCCGACCTCGATGCGCTTCGCGGCGGCCGAGACGGCCATCGCGCCGAGGTTGGCGCTCGAGGATTTCAGCGTGTGCGCCGGCGCGACCATCTTCTCGATGTCGTTGCCGGCGGCGGCTTCCTCCAGCTGACGGATGTACTTGGCGGCGTCGACCAGGAACATCTGGACCAGGTTGCCGAACTCGGGGCCCATGACCTCGCGCAGTTCGGCCAGCACCTCGTCGTCGAGTACCGCGGCGGGCGCTGGTGCGGTTCCCGCGTCCGTCCGCGCCGCACCGACGGCGCTGCCGATCATCGGCTCGCTGCGCTGCAGGGTCGTCACGGCCGGCAGCGTTGGCGCTTCGGCGGCCGGCGTGGCGCTGGCCGCGGCAGCGCGCAGCGTGGGCGCGGCGACGGGCGGCGCGGCGCTGCGTCGCGCGGCGGCACCGCGCTGCAGCCAGCGCTTGATCGTTTCCTCGAGGTGGGATTTGTCGACCGGCTTCGACAGGTAGTCGTCCATGCCGGCGTCGAGGCAGCGCTGGCGGTCGCCGGCCATCGCGTTGGCCGTCATCGCGATGATCGGCAGGCGCGGCAGGCGGTGCGCGCCCTCGTACTCGCGCCATTCGCGGGTGGCGGTGTAGCCGTCCTTGACCGGCATCTGGCAGTCCATCAGCACGAGGTCGAGGTTGCCCGCGGCCATGCGCTCGAGCGCGCGCTCGCCGTCGCCGGCGGACTCGCAGATCAGGTCCATCTGCGCGATCAGCTTCTGCGCGACCAGCAGGTTGACCGGATTGTCCTCGACCAGCAGCACGCGGGCGCGGCGCCCGATGGCCGCCTCGGAGAAGGCGCCGACGCTGCTGCCCTGCGGCAGGGCCGCGACCGCCGGTGAGGGCGGCTCCTCGACGCCGAAGCCGAAGTCCTCGTCGGCATCGGCGACGCCCGGCAGGGTCATCGCCTGGTCCGGCACGAGCAGGTCGGCGAGCGCCGATTTCAGGTCGGCGGCCGCCGCATCGCGGCGCAGCACGGCGACCGCGGCCGATGCGACCACTTCGCTCGGCAGCGGCTCGCCGCCGCTGAGCAGCAGCAGTTTCAGGCCTTCGACCTCCGGCGAGCGCGACAGCGCGCGCTGCAGCACGACGGCCGCGGAAGCGCCGTCGCGGAGGTCGGCCACGAGCGCTTCGAAGCCGCCGCCCATGCCGCGCGCCGCGGCCGAGCGCACCATCTGCAGCGCCTCGGGCGGTGAACTGGAGTAGGCGAGGCGCAGGCCCCAGTTCTGCATCGCGGTGGCCAGACGGTCGCGCTGGCCGGGGTCCGGCGTCATCAGCAGCACGCGGGCGCCCGAGAGGTCGGCGCGCGCGGCCGGCAGGTCGCCCACCGCCTTGGCCAGCGGCACCTCGAACCAGAAGCGCGAGCCCTGGCCGGGTTCGCTGTCGACGCCGATGCGCCCGCCCATCAGGGTGACGATGCGCTTGCAGATCACGAGTCCGAGGCCGGTGCCGCCGTACATGCGCGTGGTGGACGCATCGGCCTGCGAGAACGCCAGGAACAGCTGCGAGAGCTTGTCGTTCGGGATGCCGATGCCGGTGTCCACGACCTCGAAGCGCAGCGGATGGTGCAGGCGCTCTTCGCCGTTCTTCAGGATGCGCAGCGTGACGCGGCCGCGGTCGGTGAACTTGATCGCGTTGCTGAGCAGGTTGGTCATCACCTGGCGCAGGCGCGTCGGGTCGCCGCGCACCGGCAGGCGCACGGCCGGCTCGATCTCGAGGTGCAGCAGCAGGCCCTTGGTCTCGGCCTGCTTGGTCATCAGCCGCACCACCGACTCCGCCAGCTCGCGCAGGTTGAAGGCGGTGGTCTCGAGGTCGACCTTGTTCGCCTCGAGCTTCGAGTAGTCGAGGATGTCGTCGACGATGCGCAGCATCTGCTTGGCGGAGCCGTGCGCGGTGCGCAGCAGGTCGCCCTGGTCGGCGGTGAGGCGCGCGGCGAGCAGGATGTCGAGCACCGGCAGGATGCCGTTGAGCGGCGTGCGGATCTCGTGGCTCATCGTCGCGAGGAACTCGCCCTTCGCCATCATCGCGGACTCGGTCTGCTTCTTCGCGTCCTTGAGCTCGAGCTCGAGGCGGCGATGGCGCTCGAGCTCCTGCTGCAGGGTCTGCACCATGCGCTCGTTCTCGCTGCTGAGGCGCTGGTGTTCGGCGAGCAGTTCGCGCGCCTGGCGCAGGCCACCGGGAACCAGCGCGGTGGCGCCGGCCGTCAGCGCCGTGGCGGCGATCACCGTCGGCCAGAAGCCCCCGAAGGGCAGCAGGGCAAGGACGATCGCGAGGAGCAGGCCGCCGGCTGCGGCCAGCAGCAGCCAGCCCGCCATGAGCCGGTTCGGGATGCGGGGAGGCAGCACGTCAGAGGATCGCCTGGTTGAAGTCGAAATCGAGCGCGTCGGCCGCCTGCTGCACCAAGTTGCCCTGCACGAAATCCACGCCGCTCATCCACAGCGTCGCGGCGGCCTGCGGGTCTTCGACGCCGTGGCCGATCACCTCGAGGCTGCGCCGGTGCGCGCGGTCGATGACCACCTTGAGCTCGTCGCGGATCGCCGACGACAGCGCGCCGGTGGAGTACTTGCCGGCCAGCTTGATCAGCGACAGCGGCAGCTGCTCCATCACCGACTCCACCTCGGGGCCGGGTTCGAACTGCGACAGGCAGAACTGCACGCCGTCGGCCACCATCGCCGAGCAGAACTCGCGCAGGGTGCCGGTGTGCACGCTGGCGTCGGAGAGCCGCATCTCGACCACCAGCGCGCTGCCCGGCACCTCGAGCGCGCGCAGCTCGTTGCGCAGCCACTCGGCGTGGCCGCCGTGCGCGAGCGTGTACGGCGACTGCGTCACGAACAGCGTCATCGCGCCGCCCTGCGCGCGCGCCTTGGCGATCCGCGCGATCGATTCGCGCAGCACCCAGCGGTCGATCTCGACGATGAAGCCGGAGCGCTCCGCGGCCGGGATCACCTCGGCGGCGGTCATGCGCTTGCCGCTGCTGGTGTCGAGGCGCAGCAGGGTCTGGTAGCGGCTGTCCTCGCCGCCCGCGACGGCGACGATGGGCTGGTACAGCAGCGACAGCCGGCCGTCGGTCATCGCCTTGCGCATGTCGTCGATCAGCGCCTTCTGGCGCAGCGCCTCCTCGGCGGCCAGCGGGCGGTAGAGGTCGATCTGGTCGGCGCGCTTGCGGGCGTTGTGCGCCACTTTCTCGACGGCGTTGAGCAGGGCGCCGGCGTCGGTGAACTCCTGCAGCAGCGGCGCCACGCCGGCCACGGCGGGCGTGAGCACGCTCTGTTCGCCGAGCCGGAACTCGTGCGCCACCAGCGCTTCGCGCAGCTGCACGCCGAGCATCAGCAGGTCGTCGGGCTCGAGGCTGGCGTCGAGCACCAGGAAGCCGCCGTCGGCGAAGCGGCACAGCATGCGTTCGCCGGCCAGCGGCTTCAGCAGGTCCAGCGCCTGCACGTGCAGGCGCTCGAACTGGCCGAGGCCGAGGCGCTCGCGCAGCTTGGCGATGGTCTGCATCTCGAGGAACACGACGCCGCCGCGCGCGCGGCCTTCGGTGATCAGCTGGTCGATGCGCGCCATCATCCGGCCGCGCTCGACGATGCCGCTGTCGACGCTGCTCGCCGCCGCGGCGGCGCCGCCGTCGGCCTCGCGCTCGCGGATCTGCTGCACGTCGCGGTAGCGGCGGATGCGGCCCTGCACGCTGGCGATCAGGTGCTTCGGGCGGATCGGCTTGGAGAGGAAATCGTCGCCGCCGGCGTCGAGCGCGTCGAAGCGCACGTCCTCGTCCTGCTCGCCGGTCAGGAACACGATCGGCGTGTGCATGAAGGCCTCGCGCTCGCGGATCAGCGCGGTGAGCTCGATGCCGTTGGCCACCGGCATGTGGAAGTCCATCAGGATCAGGTCGGGCGCGAAGGTGTCGAGCGTGGGCAGCACGTCCAGCGCGTCGAGCACGATGCGCGTGTCCATGCCGGCGTTGCGCAGCACGCCCTCGGCGAACAGCGCCTGCGCGCGGTCGTCCTCGACGATCAGCACGCGGTAGACCGGCTCGCCGGCGCTGAACAGGTCGCGCAGCCGGTTGGCCACGTCGATGCCGCCGTGCGGACGCACGAGCACGGCGTCCATGCCGGCGCGGCGCGCGGCCAGGCGGTCCATCACGTCGTCGCTATCGGTGATCAGCGCCATGCGGATCGGCTGGTTCGCGCGCATGCGGATCGGCTTCATCGCCTCGCCGATCTGCTCGATCGCGTCGGCGTGCCCGCGGTCGACCAGCACCACGTCGGCCGGCAGCGCCCCCGCGAGTTCCACCAGCTCCTCGACGGTGGCGAGGAGGTCGACTTCGAACTGGCGCGAACGCAGCTGTTCGGCCAGGGTCTGCGCCTCGCGACTCTCATCGCTGAGCAGGTACAGCCGCAGTGAACTCATGGGCAGCGATCCATTGCCTTGCAGTGGGCTTTCGAGTGTAGACCCGCCGCCGTTCGCCGGGCTTGAAGCCGGCGTCCGCGGCCGCGGGGCGGCCATGGCCGGCACGCAGCGGGCCGGGCCGGCGTCGGCGACCCAGCGACGCCAGAAGCCGATCGGCAGCGCTTCGGCGCGGGGCGGGTGGGGAAGCAGGACCATCGCGCGGGCGGTTTCGGCCTCGTCGCTGGCCGGCAGCTGCTCGAGCAGGCTGTCCAGCAGGGCGCTCAGGCGCGCGCCGAGGACCGGGTCGGGCAGGTTCTGCGATTCCAGCGGGCGGGCCAGCGCGTCGGCCAGCAGCAGCACGGTTTCCATGGCCGGGCCGCTGCCCAGCGCATGCACGCCCTGGGCCAGCGGCGCGAGCTCGTCGCGGATCTGCGCGACCGCGTTGATGTCCCAGCCGGCGCGGCGCGCCCGGCGGACGCGGCGTTCGAGCAAACGGCAGCGACGCCGCAGCGTCGGGACCAGATCACTGGCCTCGATTCGACCGGCTTCGAGGGCGGCGGCAAGGGACACGGGGGGCAGGCTCCAAGGACTGCCTCATTGTTGGACCCGCCGGCGGAACGCGGCAATGCGCGTTCATCAAGATTCACACTTGTGACGGGGTTGGCGATTTGACGTCGCTTGGACGCGCCAGTCGCCGGAACAGACGCCAGCCGAGGTAGAGGCCACCGGCGGTCAGCACCAGCAGCAGGGTGACCGCGACCACCGGGGCGACGACGGTCAGCACCAGGCCGCCGACGGCGACCGCGTCCTCGGTGCCCGAGGCCACCCAGTTCGACACCGGCTCGGGCGAGGCGTTGATGGCGACGCGGGCGCTGCTCTTCAGCGCGTGGGTGGACAGCGCGGCGGCACCGCCGAGCGCCGCCGCGGCGAGGCTCCACTCGCCGTCCGGCGAGAACGCCGCCGAGGCGAGGAAGGCGCCGACCGGCACGCGGGCCAGCGTGTTGACGAGGTCCCAGGCGGAATCGACACCGGGAATCTTGTCGGCGAAGAATTCGACCAGCGCGAGCGCGCCGGCCGTGCCGAGCACCCACGGCGATGTGATCACCTCCATGCCGGCGGGCAGCGGCATCCAGCCCAGCAGGGCGGCGACGGCGACGCCGAAGACCGTCAGGTAGGCGCGAATGCCGGCCAGGCAGGCGAGGGCAAGGCCGAGGGCGAACAGCGGGGCGTCGGGCATGGCGATCTCCACGGGCGCTGGGGGCGCGGCGAGTATGGCCCCGACGGCTTGACCCTGCCTGAAGCGGGCCGCTATACCGGACGCCCCCGTGCCGGACCCCGAGCCGTGAGCGCCCAACGCGACGACGATTCCCGCTTCATCGTGGTGCCGCGACGCGCCTCCGACCGGCTGCGCCGATTCCTGGTGATGGTCGGCTGGCCGCTGTCGCTGCTGGCCCTGTGGGGCTGGATGGCGTGGCGCGCGGAGCCGGCGCTGACCGCGCTGCGCGCCGAGCACGGCGAGCTGATGAAGGTGCACGCCGAGGCGCGCGCCGAGCTGGAGACCGCGAAGCAGCAGGTCGCGACGCTGTCGCGCTCCGAGCAGATCAGCCGTGCGGCGAATCTCGACGTGCAGGAAACGCTGGCCGAGCGCGACGAGGAGATCGCCGCGCTGCGCGCCGACGTCGCGTTCTACGAGCGGCTGGTGGGCGCCACCGGCCAGCGCCGCGGCCTGTCGGTGCATGCCGCGGAATTCCAGCCGGAAGCCGGCGGAAGCTGGCGTTACGCGCTGACGCTGACGCAGAACCTCAACCGCGGCGCGATCAGCGCCGGGCGGATGCGCTTCGGCGTCGAAGGCGTGGCCGATGGCGCGCTGAAAACCGTGGACTGGGACACGCTGAAACAGGCCGACAAGGCCCCGGGGCAGGCGTATTCTTTCCGCTACTTCCAGAAGCTCGAAGGCAGCATCGTGCTGCCGGCCGGCTTCACCCCGCAGCGCGTCCGGGTCACGCTGGACGGCGGCGGTGGCGCGATCGAGGCCACCGTGCCCTGGCAGGGCGACGCGGCCCCCTGATTCCCCCCGAAAGGATCCTCCCATGCTCGGTTTCGGTGATTCCAAGGCCCGCCCGCAACGCGCCGGCGGCAGCGTCGACACCCTGATCGGCCCGCAGGTGGTGCTGCGCGGCGACGTGCAGTTCGCCGGCGGCCTTTACCTCGAGGGCCAGCTCATCGGCCGCGCCGTCGCCGAGGCCGGCGCCGAAGCCACGATCACCGTCGCTGCCCGCGGCCGCGTCGAGGGCGAGCTGCACGCGCCGGTCATCGTCATCAACGGCCACGTCAAGGGCGATGTGCACGCCAGCGCGCGGCTCGAGCTGGGCCCGGAGGCGCGCGTCGAGGGACACCTGCATTACGCGGTGATCGAAATGGCGGCCGGCGCGGCGGTGACCGGCCAACTGGTGCACGTCGCAGCCGCGACGTCGGCCTCGGTGACGGCGGCGGCAGGCGGACCGTCGGCGCCGCGCACCACGGCCGAGCGCGAAGCGACGCCAGCCTGACGCCCGCCGTGCTTGAATCCACGGCAGCCAACCACCACCTCGTTCCCATGACGACGCCCAGCTACCAGGACCTCGATGCGCCGCTCGGCTTCACGCCGGCCGCGGCAGCGAAGGTGGCCGCGCTGATCGCCGACGAGGGCAACCCGGGCTTGAAGCTGCGCGTCTACATCACCGGCGGCGGCTGTTCGGGCTTCCAGTACGGCTTCGAGTTCGACGAGGCCAGCAACGAGGACGACGTGGCCGTGCGGCGCGACGGCGTCACGCTCGTCGTCGATCCCTTGAGCCTGCAGTACCTGATGGGCGCCGAGGTCGACTACCGCGAGAGCCTCGCCGGCTCCCAGTTCGTCATCCGCAACCCCAACGCCAAGACCACCTGCGGCTGCGGCAGCAGCTTCTCGGTGTGAGCCTTACCGGCTTCGCGTTCGTCGACGGCGGTTTTGATCGCGCCGCCCAGCACCGCGATTCTCCCGACACGCTCGACGCGCTGTGGCCCGCCGCGCGCGTGCTTCGCCTCGATGTCGAATCGCGCAGTCTCGACGACGGTGATTTCGACGCCTGGCCGTTCGGTGCGGCGTTGGCCAGCGAGCGCCCCGAGGACGCGGCGTTCATTGGCTTCGCGGACGGCGTGGCCTGCTTCGCGTGGGAGCAGCTCGCCGAGGGCGCGCCGACCACCGATCTGCGCCGGGCCGGCCTGCAGTGGCCGGGTCGCGAAGCCGCGCTGTTCGCCGCCGCTGCCGGGCTGCTGAACTGGCAGCGACGCGCGCGCTTCTGCGGGGCCTGCGGTAGCGCCGTCGAGCGCCGGAACGCGGGTTGGTCGGCGCGTTGCCCGGCCTGCGGGCTGGAGGCCTACCCGCGCACCGATCCGGCGATCATCGTCGCGGTGAGCTCGGGCGATCGCCTGCTGCTCGGCCGGCAGCGCAGTTGGCCGCCCGGGCGCTGGTCGGTGGTGGCGGGCTTCGTCGAGCCCGGCGAATCGCTGGCGCAGGCCGTGCGCCGCGAAGTGTTCGAGGAAACCCGCATCGTCGTCGGCGACGTGCATTACGCCGGCGACCAGCCGTGGCCGTTCCCGATGGCGCTGATGCTCGGCTTCCACGCCGAAGCCGCGGCCGATGCCCCGGAGCCCGTCGTCGATGACGAGCTGGAGGCCGCGCGCTGGTTCACTCGCGAGGACGTGCGCGCTGCGCTCGCCCTGGGAGAAACCCCGCGCGGTGCCGAGCCGCCGCCGCTGGCCTTTGCGCCGCGATTGTCGATCGCCCGCGCACTGATCGAAGCCTGGGCCGCGCGCTAGACTGGCGTTCCGCACGATTCCGTCGTCGGAGACCGGATGTCCATCACCCTCGTTGCCGTCATCGTCGCCCTGCTGCTCGGCCACTTCGCGCGGCCGCTGGCGGCGCTGCGCCATCACGACGGGTTCGTGGCCTGGCTCGGCGTGCTCGGTGCGGAAGGCGGCAGCCTGCGGAGCGCGGCGCTGTGGATCGGTCTCGGGCTGCCGCTGCTGGCGCTCGCGGCGCTGCAGTGGTGGCTATCCGGCTGGGCCTATGGCCTGCCCAGCCTGGGGCTCGGCATCGTCGCGCTGTTCTACGCCTGGGGCCCGCGAGACCTCGATCTCGACGTCGAGGCGGTCGTCGACGCGGAAGGGTACGAGGCGCGCCGCGAGGCCGCGAAGCCGCTGTTTCCGCAGCGCGACGACGTCGTCATCGAGGGCGGGCCGCTCGTCGAGGCGGTGTTCCGCTGCGCGCTGTGGCGCTGGTTCGGCCCGCTGTTCTGGTTCCTGCTGCTCGGGCCGGTCGGCGCGGTCGGCTATCGGCTCACGGCGCTTTCGGCGCAGGGCGTGGCGCGGCAGCGGCTGCCGGAATCGCAGCGCGGCAGCGCATCGACGCTGCTCGGCGTGCTTGATTGGCCGGTCGCGCAGCTGATGACGCTCACCTTGGCGCTGGCCGCGGATTTCGACGCGGTGATCGGCGCCTGGCGACGCTGGCATGCCGACGGCGTACGGCTGGGCCTGGGCCACCTCGAAGCGGCCGCGCGCGCGAGCGTGGCCGTCGAACTCGCTGAGGAAGAGGCTTACGCGGCCGATGGCCCCGCGCAGGCGCCAGCCCTGCTTGAACTGCGCGACGCGATGAGCCTGGTGTGGCGGATCCTCGTCATCTGGATCGGCGTGCTGGCGCTGTTCGTGGTGGCGGGGTTTGTGGGGTGAGTCGGACGCGCTGAGCGACCATCGGTCGCTGCGTCCGACGAACGCCCGCCGCGCTGCGGCGGGCCGGGACGACGTTCGACGCACCGCGGCGAAGGCTGTCAGCGAGGCTGGCCCGCCCCGTCACCTTTCTCGCAAACGGTCCGGCGGTCGGCCCAAAGGCGACGTCCCTGTCGCTTGGGCCGATCGCTCCTCCTGAGCGACCCCTTCGGGGCTTGCGCCTCGACATCGCGCCGGGGCTCCTTATTCGCCTCGCTGACGGCCTTCGCCCCGGTGCTCGCGCGGCCGTCGCCCTACGCCGCATCCCCCCGCAGCGCGCGCACGCGCTCTTCGAGCAATGCCGCCGTGGCGCCATCACCCGACACCGGCGCACCGGCCTCGATGCCAATGGCTGCGCGGAAGCGGCGCGGCAGGCGCATGCGGCCGAGTGCGGAATCGCGACGGCTGAACAGGCTGCCCCACAGGTTCTTCAGCGCCATCGGCACCACCGGCACCGCGCGGCGCGCGAGGATCTTCTCGACGCCAGGACGGAACATCGCGATCTCGCCGTCTTTCGTCAGGCCGCCTTCGGGGAACAGGCCGACGATCTCGCCGGCCGCCAGCGCCTCGTCGATGCGCTCGAAGGCCTGCCGGAAGATCTCCGGGTCTTCCTTCGAACCGGCGATCGGGATCGCGCCGCCGGCGCGGAACACCCAGTTCATGACCGGGATGCGGAAGATCTTGTAGTACATGACGAACTTCACCGGCCGCGGGATGGCGCCGCCGAGCAGAAGCGCGTCCATGTAGCCGACGTGGTTGCACACCACCAGCGCCGGGCCTTCGTCGGGGATGTTGTCCTCGATGCCTTTCGTGTCGATGCGGTACATGGCGAGCGTCGCCAGCCACACCAGGAAGCGCATCAGGAATTCGGGCACGAGGCTGAAGATGTAGATCGCGACCACGGCGTTGAGCGCGGCGGTGACGAGGAAGAGTTCGGGGATCGACAGGCCCACCGGCCCGAGCAGCGCGATGGCGAGCCCTGCGGCGACGACGATGAAAAGCGCATTGACGATGTTGTTCGCCGCGATGACTCGCGAGAGCTGGTCGCGCGGCGCGCGCTGCTGCACCAGCGCGAACAGCGGCACGATGAAGAAGCCGCCGAACACGCCGATCAGCGTCAGGTCCATCGCGATGCGCCAACTGCCGTCCGCCGCGAGGAAGCCGCGCCAGTCGAGCGCCGCCGCGCTGCCCGCCGCGACCTCGAGCGCATGCGTGCTGGCCTGCGGCTGCGCCAGCCACAGGTCGACGCCGAACACCGTCATGCCGATCGCGCCGAGCGGCACCAAGCCGATCTCGACGGTGCGACGCGACAGCGTTTCGCACAGCAGCGAGCCCACGCCGATGCCGAGCGAGAACAGCGTCAGCAGCAGCGGGATCACCGTCGCATCGCCGCCGAGCACGTCGATGGCGTACTTCGGCAGTTGCGCGAGGAACAGCGCGCCGAAGAAGAAAAACCAGCTGATGCCGAGCACCGAGTTCAGCACCGCGCGCTGGCCTTTCAGCGTGGCGAGCGTTGACCACGTGGCGCGCAGCGGGTTGCGGTCGATGACGAGCTGCGGCGCGCTGGCCGGCGCCTCCGGCACGAAGCGCGCGGCGACGTAGCCGGCCACGGCGATCGCGATGACGGCCAGCGAGGCGAGGAAGGGGCCGTTCTCGAACTCGCTGATCAGCACGCCGCCGAAGATCGTGCCGACGAGAATGGCGAGGAAGGTGCCGGTCTCGACGAGGCCGTTGCCGCCGGTGAGCTCCTCGGGCTTCAGCGCCTGCGGGAGGATCGCGTACTTGATCGGCCCGAACAGCGTGCTCTGCGCGCCGAGCAAGAACAGTACGCCGAGCAGGAAGGGCAGCGAATCCAGCCAGAAGCCGACCGCCGCGAGCACGGCGATGGCGATCTCGAGCAGCTTGATGCGGCGGATCGAGCGCGCTTTCTCGAACTTTTCGGCCCACTGGCCGGCGGTGGCCGAAAACAGGAAGAACGGCAGGATGAACAGCGCGCTGGCGAGGTTGGCGAACAGGCTGCGCTCGTCGGCGGAGAGCCCGACGATCTTCACCGTGACGAGGATGATCAGCGCCTGCTTGAAGACGTTGTCGTTGAACGCGCCGAGCGACTGCGCGAGGAAGAACGGCGCGAAGCGGCGTTGGGTGAGCAGCGCGAATTGGCCGTTTGACATGCGGGTCTCCGAGGGCCCGCCGACACTAGCAAAGCCCGCGCGCTCAGTGCTCCGGCGGCACCGGCGCGCTGGCGGCGAAGGTGGGCCGCATCGAAAAACCGGCCAGCCAGGTCGCGAGATGCGGGGCTGGCGCGCGCCACGGGCGGTCCGGCAGGCGGAAGTCGATCCATTCCAGCGCGCTGGCGACGGCGAGGTCGGCGAGGGTGAGGGCGTTACCTTCGAAGTACGCCGGTGATTCACCGTTCGCGGCGCGGTCGGCGAGGTGGCGATCGAGCTCGCCGATGGCGCCTTCCACTTTCAGCCACTGCCAGTTCATCCATGCGCCGCTGCGCTGTTCGGGCGTGCGACCGGGCCAGACGGATTCGAGGCGGATCAGCACCGCGGCGTCGAGCAGGTCGTCGGCCAGCGCTTCGAGGCGCTTCACCCGCATCCGCGCGGCGAAGTCGTCAGGGATCAAGCGCGGGCCGGGCTGCGCGTCCAGCCATTCGCAGATCACCGGCGAGTCGAACCAGGCCTCGCCGTCGTCCGCGACGAGGCAGGGCACCTTGCGCAGCGGGTTCAGCGCGGCAACGGGGCTGGCCGGGTCGAGCACGTCGACTTCGACGAGTTCGAGCGCGAGCCCCTTCTCGGCGGCCAGCGCGCGGGCCTTGCGGGCGAAGGGCGAGGGGAGGGAGCAGAACAGTTTCATCATCGCCTCCAGCCCAAGAACTCAGCCCTCGCGCGCCACCGCGCGCCAGCCGATGTCGCGGCGGTGCAGCTCGTTCGTCCACGAGATTTTCGCGACGGCCTCGTAGGCTTTGCGCTGCGCCTCGCGAATGTCGGCGCCTTTCGCACACACGCACAGCACGCGCCCGCCGTTGGTTTTCACGTCGGCGCCGTCGAGCAGCGCGCCGGCGTGGAAGACCTTCGCGAACGAAGGCACATCGGTAAGCCCGTGGATCACGTCGCCGGTGATCGGCGTGTCCGGGTAGGGCTTTGCGGCCATCACCACGCCGAGCGCGGGTTCGTTCGACCACTGCGCTTGCACCGTGTCGAGCTTTCCTTCGATCGCCGCTTCGATGAGATCGACCAGGTCGGAGTCGAGCCGCAGCATCACCGGCTGCGTTTCCGGGTCGCCGAAGCGCACGTTGAACTCGATCACCTTCGGATTTCCCGCAGCATCAATCATCAGACCCGCGTAGAGAAAGCCAGTAAACGGGATGCCGTCCTGGGCCATTCCGCGCACGGTGGGCTCGACCACCTCGCGCATCACCCGCGCGTGCACTTCCGAAGTGACCACAGGCGCGGGCGAATACGCGCCCATGCCGCCGGTGTTCGGGCCGGTGTCGCCGTCGCCGACGCGCTTGTGGTCCTGCGAGGTGGCCATCGGCAGCGCGTGCACGCCGTCGACCATCGAGATGAAGCTGGCTTCCTCGCCGTCGAGGAAGTCCTCGATGACGACGCGCGAGCCCGCCGCGCCGAAGGCGTTGCCGGCGAGCATGTCGCGCACGGCGTCCTCGGCCTCCGCGACGCTCATCGCGACGATCACGCCCTTGCCGGCGGCGAGGCCGTCGGCCTTCACCACGATGCGCGTGTCGTTGAGCTCGGCAGTGCGCGCGCGAACATACGCGCAGGCCGCGTCGACCTCGGTGAACACCTCGTAGCCCGCCGTCGGGATGCGGTGGCGCTTGAGGAAATACTTGGCGAAGGCCTTGCTGCCTTCGAGCTGCGCGGCCTTCGCGGTGGGCCCGAAGATGCGGTGGCCCGCGGCGCGGAAGCGGTCGACCACGCCAGCAACCAGCGGCGCTTCCGGGCCGACGACGGTCAGCGCGACGCCTTCGCGCTGCACGAGCGCGAGCAATCCGTCGATGTCGGTGGCGCGCACGTCGACGTTGCGGCACTTCGCCTCTGTGGCCGTGCCCGAGTTGCCGGGCGCGACCAGCACTTCGGTGACGCGCGCCGACTGCGCGAGCTTCCAGGCCAGTGCGTGCTCGCGACCGCCGTTCCCGATGACGAGGACTTTCATGCGCGTGCCCTCAGTGCCGGAAGTGCCGCGTGCCGGTGAACACCATCGCCATGCCGTGCTCGTCGGCGGCGGCGATCACTTCGGCATCGCGCATCGAGCCGCCCGGCTGGATCACCGCGCGGATGCCGGCCTTGCCCGCCGCATCGATGCCGTCGCGGAACGGGAAGAACGCATCGCTGGCCATCACCGCGCCCGGCACCGCGAGGCCCGCTTCTTCGGCCTTCAGCGCGGCGATCTTGGCGCTGACGACGCGGCTCATCTGGCCCGCGCCAATGCCCACCGTCTGCGCGTCGCGCGCGTAGACGATCGCGTTCGACTTCACTACCATCGCCACCTGCCAGGCGAACACGAGGTCGGCCATTTCCTCCGCACTCGGTTGGCGCTTCGTCACGATGCGGCCGTCACCGGCGGCCCAGGGCGTGACATCACTGTCCTGCACCAAGAGGCCGCCGGCAATCCGCTTGTAGTCGAGCGCGGCGCCCGGCGCGTCGAGCGCACCACAGGCCAGGACGCGCACGTTCGGCTTCTTCGCGAAGGCCGCGACGGCCTCGTCGCTGACCACCGGCGCGATCACCACTTCGACGAACTGGCGCTTCAGGATTTCTTCCGCGGTGCCGGCGTCGAGCGGGCGGTTGAAGGCGATGATGCCGCCGAAGGCCGAGGTCGGGTCGGTGGCGTAGGCGCGGTCGTAGGCCGCGAAGATGTCCTGCGCGACGGCAACGCCGCAGGGGTTCGCATGCTTGACGATCACGCAGGCCGGCTGGTGGAACTGCTTGACGCATTCCAGCGCGGCGTCGGCGTCGGCGAGGTTGTTGTAGCTGAGCTCCTTGCCCTGCAGGAAGCGCGCGGTGGCGACGATGCCCATCGGCGCGCCGCGCTCGACGTACAGCGCGCCGCGCTGGTGCGGGTTCTCGCCGTAGCGCAGCTTGCTGGCGAGATCGAGCTGGAGATTCAAGGTCGACGGCCACTCAGCGGCCTTCGCTTCGTCGTCGATGCGCTCGGACAGCCACATGCTCACCTTGCCGTCGTAGCGCGCGGTGTGCGCGTAGCCCTTGGCGGCATAGCCGCGGCGCTGCGCGGCGGTGGTGCCGCCCTCGTTCAGCGCGGCGATGAATCCATCGTAGTCCGACGGGTCGGTGAGCACCGCGACGCGGGCGTGGTTTTTCGCCGCCGCGCGCAGCATGGCCGGGCCGCCGATATCGATGTTCTCGACGGCGTCCTCGTAGGCGCAGTCGGGCTTGGCGACCGTCGCTTCGAACGGGTACAGATTCACGACGAGCAGGTCGATCGCGTCGATGCCGTGTTCGCGCATCACCGCCTCATCGGTGCCGGCGCGGCCGAGCAGGCCGCCGTGCACCTTCGGGTGCAGGGTCTTGACGCGGCCGTCCATGATTTCCGGGAAGCCCGTCACCGCCGAAACGTCGGTGACCGCGAGGCCGGCCTCGCGCAGCGCCTTTGCCGTGCCGCCGGTGGAGAGCAGCACCACGCCCTTCGCGGCCAGGGCCTGCGCCAGCGGCAGCAGGCCGGTCTTGTCGGAAACGGAGAGCAAGGCCCGGCGGACGGGCTGGCGAAGGTCGGACATGCGTTTTCCGCGGCTGGAAAGCGCGGAATTATACGGCGGGCTTCAGCGCAGCAGCCCGACCGCTTCCAGCTTCTTGCGCAGCGTGGCGCGGTTGATGCCCAGCACGGCCGCGGCGCGGCTCTGGTTGCCGTCGCAGTGCTTCATGACCTCGGTCAGCAGGCCGGTTTCCATCTCGGAAAGCATCAGCGCATACAGCGAATCGGACTCGCAGTCGCCGCGGTCGGTGAGGTAGCGGCGCGTGGCGCGGGACACCGCCTCGCGCAATGCGGGCACGGCCGGGGCGGTTTCGGCACGGGAAGGAAGAGCGTTCACGGAGTCCCCAGAATCGGTCCCGTCGATCGTCCAGTGGACGACGGGGAGGGGGAGTCTGCCGCAATTCCCGACCCCGCGCGACCTCGGCCTGCGTTCAGTGGAAATCGAACTCGAATGCCACCGCGCGATTGCCCGGATCGAGGATTTCCAGCGCGATCGTCGCCGACTGGCCGGGTTCGAGGCCGTCGCGGGAGGGCGCGCCGCCCAGGTATTCGTGCGGCTGGAAGCGGCGGAGGCCGATGCGCTGGCCGTCGAGATCGGTCAGCGCGAGCTCGAGCAGCGGCCAGTCCTGCGCCCAGGCGGCGTCGTTGCGGAAGCTGGCCGTCACCAGCAGGGCCTGCCGGTTGTTCGGATGCGGCTGGATCTCGCGGTTCAGCACGACGAAGGCGGACGGCTCGCGCCACACCGGCAGGGTGCAGCCGAGCGTCGTGCAGGCGCGCTCCATCCACGGGCGCCACGTCGGGCTCGCCGCGAAGCGTTCGCGGTCGGCGAGCACGATCTGCGCGAGCAGCAGCGCGCTGGCGAAGGCCAGCATCGTCGCGACGCGCCAGCGTCCCGCGCGGCTGAGCGGAGCGATCTTGGGCGGTGGACGGACGAAACTCGGAATGGCGCGCGGCATGCGCGAAGTGTAGGCGCTCACGCCGGGCGGCGGCGTCCGGTGATCCGCACCCAGTCCTCGCGCTGGGTCACCGCGAGCTCGTCGAACCACGCCGCGTAACGCTGCACGAGCGCGTCGTCCTGGCCCTTCAGGATGCCTGACAGGGCGATCACCCCGCCGGGCGCCACGCGCGCGGCCAGCGCTTCGGCGAGCGCGTCGAGCGCCACCGCAAGGATGTTGGCGACGACGACCGGATACGTCGCGCGGGGTTCTTCCGGCGGCAGGTGGACGCTGATCCGATCGGCGACGCCGTTGCGCAGCGCGTTGTCTGTGGTGGCCAGGATGGCCTGCGGATCGTTGTCGACGCCGACCGCGCGCGCCGCGCCGAGCTTCAGCGCCGCGAGTGCGAGGATGCCGCTGCCGCAGCCGAAATCGAGCACCGTGCGGCCGCCGAGATCGAGGCCGTCCAGCCATTCGAGGCACAGGGCGGTCGTCGCGTGCGTGCCCGAGCCGAAGGCCAGCCCCGGATCGAGGCGAACGACGGCGGCATCCCCGGCCTGCGCCGCGACGGGCAACGCGTGGTCCCACGGCACGATCCAGGTGCGTGCGCCGAAATGCATCGGTTGGAACTGGTCCATCCATGCGCGCACCCAGTCCTCGTCGTCGACAAGGCGGAACGACGCCGAAGCGAGATCGGCGCGCGGGGCGATCGATTCGAGCGCGGCCAGCAGCGGTTCGCGCGGCACGCCGTCATCGAACAGCGCCACGACGAGGCAATCGGCCCACAGCGGCGTCTCACCGACGCCCGGTTCGAGGATGGCCTGCTCGTTGGGCGTGTCGGCCCGTGGATCGAGCAGGGTCACGCTCATCGCACCGAGATCGGTCAGCGCGCGCTCGAGCCAGGGCTCGTCGGCCGCGCGGCAGCGCAGGGAGAGTTCGAGCTGCGGCATGGCGACGCGCGCTGCGGCAGGCTCAGCCGCCGACGTCCCTGTTCACGTTGGTTTCGCTTTGCAGCATGCGGCGCTGCGCGGACTCGCGGATGCGACGGCGTTCGGCCACGGTGAGGCAGGTCACTTCCGGCAGGTTGCTGCCCGGACGGCGCTCGCGCGTGCAGACCCGCCGGCTGTCCTCGGCGCCCTTGGCGAGGCGCGTATTGACCAGCTCCTGGTCGTTGAACACGGCGACGCGCTCGGGTTCGCTCATGGTGTCGACCGAGCCCGCCTTGGCGAAGGCGGCATCGATGCGATCGAGCGCTTGTTCGATCTCGCGACGCTGCGCCGGCGTGAGCTCCTTGTACCGGTCGGAGCCGATCGCCTTGACGATGGCGGCCTTCTGGTCGGTGAACCCACCCTTCTCGATGGAGAGCGAGGTCGTGCCCTCGCGCGCGGCGGCGGCGTTTGCGAGCCCGAAGGCGAGGAGAGCGACGAAAGCGAAGTGACGCATGCGGAAATCTCGTGCTGGACGCGGGGCGGGTAGGATAGCGCCATGTCCCAGCATTCACAGGCCAAGCGCGCGGCCCGCCGCAAGCGCGAGAAAAAGGCGGCGAACTCGGCCGCGGCGCGGCGCGCCGGCACGCCCTTCGTCGCGCACGCCCAGCTGATCGACGACGCCGGGACTCTGGTGGCGGCCGGTGGCCTGTACGGCGACGAGTGGGTCATGGTGGTCGCCGGTCGCGCGCTCGACGGCATCGACAGCCCGGGCCTGCTGATCGCGATGCTGAAGCACACCGCGGTGCGCTGCGGGGCGGAAGGCCGCTGCACCACGCTGCGGCTTTCACCGGTGCTCGAGCGCGCCGCGGCGGCGGAGGCCGCCGAGGGCGGGCACTCGCTGGAGGAATGGTTGGCCCTGCTCGAAGCCGAGCGCGCCGAGCACGCCGAGAAAAAGCGCGCCGCCGCGCAGGCCGCGGCGCCCGACCCGAACCTGCACTGAGGCGCGAAGGCCTAGCGCGCGACGCGGTTGCGGCCGTTCGCCTTGGCGCGGTACAGCGCCTGGTCGGCGCGGTTCAGCAGCCGATGCCGCTCCTCGTCGGGCGCCGCCTGCGCCACGCCGAAGCTCGCCGTGACGCGCAGGCCCGCCGCCACGTCGCCGAGATCGAGGTTCGCGAGGCCTTCGCGGAAGCGCTCGCAGGTCGCCAGCGCGGTGTCCAGGGCCGTCTCCGGCAGCAGGATCGCGAACTCCTCGCCGCCCCAGCGGGCGACCAGATCGAAGCCGCGGCAGGCCGACTGCAGGTAGGCCGCCGTCCGGCGCAGCACCTCGTCGCCGACGGCGTGGCTGTAGCGGTCGTTGATCGACTTGAAGTGGTCGAGGTCGACCAGCGCGATGCTCAGCGCGGCGCCGCTGCGGCGCGCGCGCGACACTTCGCGGCCGAGCGCCTCGTCGAAGGCGCGGCGGTTGCTGATGCCGGTCAGTGCGTCCTCGCGCGCCTGCCGCGCCGCGTCGTCGGCCTGTTGGCGCAGCCGCCCCTTCTGCTGTTCGATCAGCAGGGTGCGCTCCTGCACCAGCGCCAGCAGGCGACGCTCGTTGGCGGCGAGGCGACGCAGGCGCCAGCGCCACAGCGCGGCGAGCAGGCCGGCGAGCGCAAGCGCCGCTGCGACGGGCAGCAGTGGCTGCTGCCACCAGGCGCGCGGCACTTCGACCACCAGCGCCGCGCGACTCTCGCCCCAGGCGCCGCTGGGCTGCGCGGCTTCGACCTCGAACACGTAGCGGCCGGGCGGCAGCGCGGTGTATTCGGCGAGCGTTGCGTTGCCGCGGTCGATCCACGCGGCATCGAAACCGACGAGCCGATGGCGATAGCGCAGGCGCTCCGGCAGCACGAAGGCGAGGCCCGCGAAGCGCAGCTCGACGCGCCGCACGCCCGCGGGCAGCACCAGCGGGCCACGTCCGGCCAGCGACACCGGGAGGCCGTCGGCGAGCACCGATTCGATGACCACCGGCGGCGCGTTGCGCGTATGGCGCACGAGGTCCTCCGGGTGCACCTGGGCGGCGCCCACCGACGTCGCGAACCACTGGCGGCCCTCGCGATCGGTGGTGATCACCGGCTGCGAGCCGCCGTTGCACTGCGCGCTGGCCATTCCGTCGGCCTCGGTGAAGCGCTCGACGCCCAGCGTCACCGCGGCACCGTCCGCGGTGGCGTTCAGGCTGGCCATGTCGAAGCGCAGCACGCCGCGATTGCCGGTGGCCCACAGCCGGTCATCCGCGTCGATCGCCAAGCCGAAGATCTTCTCGAAGGGCAAGCCGTCGGCGAGATCCACCGCGCCGCGCGGCTGCCCGTCGGCGTCGAAGCGCAGCAGGCCGCGATCGGAGGCCACCCACACGTGCCCGCGGGCGCGGTCCTCGGCGAAACCGAAGGCGTATTCGGCGTCCTCGACCGCGCCGATATCGAGCGCCTGCACGCGATCGCCCTCGATGCGCACCGCTCCGAGGCCGGTGCCGACCCAGAGCCGGCGCTTCGCGTCGAGCATCAGCGCGATGACGAAATCGGCCGGCAGGCCGTCGATGGTGCTCCAGCGTCGCAGCGTCGCGCCGTCCCAGCGCGCGAGCCCGCGCGTGGTCCCGATCCACACCGCCGCGCCGTCGATGGCGAAGGCGCGGACCTCGTTGGACGGCAGTCCGTTCGAGACGTCGAGGCGGCGGACCACGCGGCGCCCGTCCCACAGGATCGCGCCACTGTCGTAGGTGCCCACCCACACGGCGCCAGCACCCGTGTCGGCCAGGCTCAGCACCGAAGCGCCGGCCAGCGCGGTGCCGGTGCCGACCTCGCGGACCCGCCCCGCGGCATCGCGCAGCGCCAGCCCCTGCGCGGTGCCGATCAGCACGCTGCCGTCGGCGCGCGCGAGCACGCTGCGGACGTAGTCGTCCGGCAGGCCGTTCTGCCGCGTCACGCTCGAGAACGGCGCGTCGGTGAAGCGGAACAGACCGCTGTTGCTGCCCACCCACAGGTTCTGCTCGCTGTCGATGAACAGCGCGAGGATCCGCGAGCTGGGCCGGTCCGGCCCGGTGCCGAGGCGCTGCAGGCCGCGCGCGGTCCAGCGCATCAGCCCGTCCTTCAGCGTGCCGATCCACACGCCGCCGCGGCCGTCGGGCAGCAGCTGCGAAATGCTGATGCCGGCCAGGCGCGCGTCGATCCGGCGGAAGCTCAGCGGCGTGTCGACTTGCCCGAGGCTGGTGTCGGCGGCGAACACGCCGCTCGCCGTGCCGACGAACAGCCGCGGGCCGTCCGCCGCGATGGCGGTGACCGCGCCGCGCGGCAGGCCGATCGCGCCGGCCGGGCGCAGGTGCGTGGTTTCGACGCGCATCAACCCGTCGGCGTGCGCGGCCCAGCGGCGCCCCTGCACGTCGCGCGCGAAGCCGAAGTTCGCGCCGATGCCGCTGATTTCCGGGGGCAGTTGGCGCGGCGGCGTGTTCGCCTGCAAGCGCAGCACCGAATCGCTTTCGGTGCCGATCCACAGCGTGCGCGCTTCGTCGCCGGCGATCTGCGTGACCATCGTCGGCGCGGTCGGCAGTGCTTCCCACGTGCCGTCCATCGCCTGACGGACCAGGGTGCCGCGCGCGCCGCCGGCGACGAGGCGGCCGCCGGCGTCGACGTGCAGCGCCCGCAGCGCCGCGTCGCGGAGTTCCGGGATCTGCCGGCGGTCGAACACCGTGAACGACTGGCCGTTGTAGCGGACGAGACCCTCCCAGGTCGCGAACCAGAGGTAGCCCTCCGGCGTCTGCGCGATGGCGTTGATCGAGTTGTGCGGCAGGCCGTCGCGCGTCGTCCACTGCTCGCGATACAGATCGTCGAGGTCACGCTCCATCGCGGCGACGGGCGCCACGAGAGCGGACGCGAGCGCCAGCGCTCCCGCCACCCAGCGGGATGCTTTTCTCGCCATCGATGCGCTCCGCGATGCCGTCACGGCCGTCCTTGCCAGGATGCGTGGCGGCCGAAGCTAGCACCGGCGACGTGAATCAGCGGGACCAATTCCCCGGTATCCGGCCCCCGGCACTGTCAACTTCGTCCAAATCGGGCTGGCCCTCACGTTTCAGCAGCTCGGCGAGGTCGGCGCGGCCGCGTTCGGCGAGGCTGATCAGCGTCTGGTCGTCGTCGCGGACCTTCACGGCCTCGTGCAGCATCGCGAGGTCGTGGCGCACGAAGGCCTGCTGCGCGCGATGCGCGTCGTGCGGGTGCTCGCCCAGGGCCACGAGGGCCTGCTCGCCGACGGCCGCGGCCGCACGGAAGGTTTCGCGCTCGAAGGCGATGCCGTGTTCCGCGAGCTCGAAGGCTTCGGTGCGGCCGCGCGCGCGGGCGATGATCCGCAGATGCGGGAACCGTTCGCGCACCAGCAGGGCCGTCTCCTGCACGCGCTCGGGATCATCGAAGGCCAGCACCAGCAGCTTGGCGTCTTCGATGCCCGCCGACTCGAGCACGTCGCGGCGCGCGGCGTCGCCGTAGTAGGCGCGCCAGCCGAAGCGGCGCATCAGCTCGACCTGTTCCGGGTCGTGGTCGATCAGCGTGACGCCGTAGCCGCGCCCGAGCAGCAGGCGTGACACCACCTGGCCGAAGCGGCCCACGCCCGCGACGATCACCGCGTTGCGCTCGTCGATCGCGTCGGCCTCGCGCGACTCGGCGCGATTCATCCGCGGCATCACGAAGCGCGACACCAGAAGGAACAGCAGCGGCGTGGTCAGGATGCTGGCCGCGACGATCGCGTTCATCGGCGCGGCGATGTCGGCCGGCAGGCTGCCGTTGGCGCGCGCCGCGGTGAGGATGACGAAGGCGAATTCGCCGACCTGCGACAGCACCGTCGCGAACAGCACGCCGTCCTGCCCGCACAGCTTGAACATCCGCGCGATGCCGAACAGCAGCGCGAACTTCAGCGCCACCAGCGCCAGCGTGGCGCCGAGGATCAGCGCCGGCTGCTCGATGAACAGCGAGAGCTGCACGCTCATGCCCACGGCGATGAAGAACAGGCCGAGCAGCAGGCCCTTGAACGGCTCGATGACGATGTTGAGCTCGTGCCGATACTCGCTTTCGGCCAGCAGCACGCCGGCGAGGAAGGTGCCAAGCGCCGGCGAGAACCCGACCCGCTCGGCGGCGACGGCCGCGCCCAGCACCAGCAGCAGCGCGAAGGCGACGAAGACCTCGCGCAGGCCGGTGTTGGCAATGAAGCGCAGCAGCGGCCGCATCGCGAAGCGCGCCAGCACCACCATGCCGACGATGAGGCCGGCGGCCGCCAGCGGCGAGAACGCCGCGTGCCCGTCGTCGCCGTAGCCGGCACCCGCCGGCGCCAGCCACGCCACGAGCAGCAGGATCGGGATGACCATGATGTCCTGGAACAGCGACACCGCCAGCGCGCTGCGGCCGCCGGCCGTGGGCAGCAATCCGCGTTCGCCCATGATCGCCAGCGCCACGCTGGTCGAGCTCTGCACCGCCGCGATGCCGATGATCAGCGCGATCGTCCACGGCTGCCCGAAGGCCACCAGCGCGCCGAACACCAGCGCGGCGGTCAGCAGCACCTGCAGGCCGCCCATGCCGAAGATCGGCACGCGCATCGTCCACAGCTTGGTCGGATTCAGCTCGAGGCCGACGAGGAACAGCAGCAGCACGACGCCGAACTCGGCGAAATCCAGCACGGTTTCCGCATCGCTGATCCATTGCAGCAGCGAGGGCCCGATCAGCATGCCGGCGATCAGGTAGCCGAGCACCGCGCCGAGGCCGAGGCGCTTGAACAGCGGCACGGCGATGACGGCGGCGGCGAGGTAGATCAACGCGTCGTGCAGCATGCCGGCACCCTCTCAGCGACTGTCGTGTTCGTGGTGGGCGTCACCGCGCGCGAGCGCCGCCAGCCGCGCCGCGTAGTCGGCCGCGAAGTCGGCCAAGCGGGCGTTGATGCGTTCGTTCGCGCCGTAAGCCGCGTGGCCCAGCCAGCGCATGCCGCAGTAGCGCGCGCTGGCTTCGATCGGACGGAACAGCTCGGTGAGCGTGAACTGCGCTTCGTGCCGGCCATAGCCCGCCGGGTCGCCGCCGCTGGTCGCGGCGACGAGCATCGATTTGCCGGCGAGCGCGTGGCCATCGCGGCCGTAGGCCCAGCCCGACTGCAGCACTTCGTCGAACCAGTGCTTGAGCAGCGCCGGCATCGCGTACCAGTGGATCGGGAACTGCAGCACCACGGCCTCGTGCGCGAGCAGCCGCTGCTGCTCGGCGGCCACGTCGATGAAGCCGTCGGGATAGGCCGCGTACAGATCGTGGACGGTGACGCCATCGACCTCGCGAGCGACGCGCAGCAGCGCGGCGTTGATGCGGCTCGCGGAGAGCCGCGGGTGGGCGAGGAGGAGAAGGACGCGATTCGGAGAGGCCGTCATCGGCGCAGTCTAGCGAGCGCGCCGCTCACCCGATCGCCTTCACCCGCAGCTTCCGCCCCTTGATGCCCTGCTCGCGGAGTTTCGCCAGCGCCTTCTCGGCCTGCGCGCGCGCGACAGCCACGTAGCAGCGCGTCGGGTACAGGCTGATCTTGCCGACCGCGTCGGCAGGCAGGCCCGCTGCACCGGTCAGCGCGCCCATCACGTCGCCGGGGCGCAGTTTGTCCTGGCGGCCGGCGTCGATCTGCAGCGTGCGGTACGGGGCGGGCTGCGGCTTCGGGCGCTGTTGGCTCAACCGCAGGCCGCGCTCCTGGAACGGTGCGCCGCGCGCGGCTTCGATGCTGCGCCGCCAGTGACCTTCCGACGGCGTGACGATGCTGACGGCGAGGCCGGTCTCGCCGGCACGGCCGGTGCGGCCGATGCGGTGCACGTGCTGGTCGGCGTCCGACGCGATCTCGGCGGAGAGCACCATCGGCAGGCCGGCGATGTCGATGCCGCGCGCAGCCACGTCGGTGGCGACAAGCACGCGCAGGCTGCCGTTGGCGAAGCGCGCCAGCACTTCCTCGCGCTCGCGCTGCTCGAGGTCGCCGTGCAGCGCGTCGGCGGCGAAGCCTTCGCGCTGCAGCGCCTCGGTGAGCGCGGCGGTTTCCTTGCGCGTGTTGCAGAACACCAGCGTGGCCTCGGGCGCCTTGTCGGCGAGCACCTGCATCACCGCCCAGTGGCGCTGGCCGGTCTCGACGAGGTGCACCCACTCGTCGATCTTCGGCGCGTCGTCGAGCGCGGCGGCGATTTCGATCGGCTCGCGCAGCAGCGTCGCGGCGACGGCGCGGATGTCTTCGCTGAAGGTGGCCGAGAACAGCAGGGTCTGCGCGGTCTTCGGCAGGCGCTTGGCGAGGCTGCGGATGTCGTCGACGAAGCCCATGTCGAGCATGCGGTCGGCTTCGTCGAGCACGAAGGTGCCGACGTTTTCGAGTGACAGGCCGTTGCCCGACGACTCGCGCTCGGCGACGAGCTCGAGGATGCGTCCCGGCGTGCCGACGACGACGTCCGGCGCCACCTCGAGCGACGCAAGCTGCGGCCGCAGCGGGATGCCGCCGCACAGCGTCAAGATCTTCAGGTTCGGCAGGAAGCGCGCGGCGGCGCGCAGGTCTTTCGCGACCTGGTCCGCGAGCTCGCGCGTGGGGCACAGCACCAGCGCCTGCGTGCGCAGCGCGGCGGGCTCGATCTTCGACAGCAACGGCAGGCCGAACGCCAGCGTTTTTCCGCTTCCCGTACGGGCCTGTGCGAGCAGGTCGCGGCCCTCCAGCGCGGGGCCGACCGCCTGCTGCTGGATCGGCGTGGGCTCGGCAAAACCGAGCGATTCGCAGGCGCGGGCCAAGGGCTCGGGCAGGCCGAGTGCGGCGAAGGGCGTGGTCATGGCGGCATTGTCGCACGCGCGCCCGGAACGGCCGGGCGCGACGCTCATGCCGGCGCAGGCTTCAAAGGTTGCCGCGCCACCACGGTCCGGTGATCGCGAAGGTGATGCCCGGCGACTGCATGTTGACGAACAGCCAGCGCCCGGTCGGGTCCCAGCACGCGCCGCAGAACTCGCTGTCGCTGTAGTCGTCGGCCGCCACGTTCTTACCGGCGTTGGCGATCTGCTGCGCGTCGAGCACGGTGATGTTCTTTGCTAGGTAGTAGGCTTCGCCGCCGCGCGTCAGGCCGAGCAGGCGCGAGCCGGGCCCGAGCGCATCGGGGCTGTTGCCGCCGTCCTCGCACAGCACGACGCCGCCGCGCGGGCTGACGGTGATGTTGTCGGGGTTGTTCGCGGCGAGCTGGTTGCCGCTGACGAACAGCGCGCTGAGCTCGTTGCGCGCGATGTCGAGCACCCACACCGCCCCTTCGCCGCGCCCTTTGCGACCTTGGGCATCGACGCCGGTGGAGGTGTCGACGATGAACAGCTTGCCGTTCGCGTACCAGATGCCTTCGCCGCGGCTCATGCGCAGTGCGCCGCGCTCCCAGGCCTGCAGGAACGGGCCGCTGGCGACGTCGTTGGCGCTGACGTCGGGGAGGTTGGCCGGGCGGCCGGTGTTCGCATCCGGATCGGGGATGTCGACCCACTCGATCTCGTAGCGGTCGCCGATGCTCGCGGTGGTCAGATCGACATTGCCGCGCCCTTTCACCTTCGCCGCCTGCAGCCGGCCGCCGCGCTCCAGCGCGCCCGGCACCGGCGCGCGCAGGTTCGGGATGAAGCGGTAGAAGCCGGCCCGGTTGCGATCGTCTTCGGTCAGGTAGACGTAGTTGGTGCGCGGGTCGACGGCGACGGCCTCGTGCGAGAAACGACCCATCTCGACGATCGGCCGGCCGCTGGTGCGCTCGGCGCGCGACTGCACCTCGAACACGTAGCCGTGCTTCTTGCCTTCGCTCGAGACGAGGTCGGTGCGGATCTCCTCGCACGACAGCCAGCTGCCCCAGGGCGTCGGGCCGCCGGCGCAGTTCACGAGCGTGCCGCCCAGACTCGCTTCGCAGCGCTCGAGCCGGCCGTTGCGCACCAGCAGCGTCGTGGTGCCGCCCGCGGCCTTCGCGCCCGCGGGCTGACCCGGGATGTCGCCGCGGTCCCAGGTGCCCGGCGCATTGATCACCGTGCCGACGCCGCGCTCGTGGTTCCGGATCAGCAGCATCGGCACGCGGGTCGAGACGCGATCCCAGAAGCCGCCGAACGCACCGAAGGCGCCGACGCCGGCGAACAGCCCGCGCGGCGACACCACGGCCATGCCGTCGTGGCGATCCGGCACCGTGCCGCCGTCGTCCATCGCATCGCCGGTCCAGCCGAAGCTGCGATAGCTGAAGCCCTCCGGCAGCATCAGCAGCGGCAGGCCGGTTTCGAGATCGTTGACCGGACGCAGCGTGCCGTAGGGCCCGGCGACCGGCGCGAGCTGCAGCGGCGCGCGCGCCGCCTGCGCCTCCGCCTGGCGGGTGTAAAGGGCCGAGAGGCTGGTGGTGGCACCCACCGCCATCATGGCGGCGGAGCCTTTCAGCAGGGTGCGGCGCTCGGGGGAGGTGACGGGGGCTGGCATGGCGGCGGGCTCCGGGGGAAGGTCACGCGAGACTGCGCCGCGAAGTTGTCCGGGCCGTGACCCGCGGATGACGCGAAGGCGGTCAGGCCTTCGACTTGATCTCGGCCAGCCGTTTCGCGTTTTCCGCACGCAGCGCGCGGCGCTGCTCGCCCTTGCTGAAACGCCGGCGTTCGTCGTCGGTCTGGGGCTCCAGTGCGGGCACCGGCGTCGGCCGGCCGTCGTCGCCCATCGCCACCATGGTGAAGAAGCAGCTGTTGACGTGGCGCACCGAGCGTTCGCGGATGTTCTCCGCCACCACCTTGATACCGATCTCCATCGAGCTCGTGCCGGTGTAGTTGACCCGCGCCATGAAGTGAACGAGTTCGCCGACGTGGATGGCCTCGCGAAAGGTGACCTGGTCGACGGAGAGCGTCACGCAGTAGCGCCCGGCGTAGCGCGAGGCGCAGGCGTAGGCCACTTCGTCGAGCAGCTTGAGCAGTGCGCCGCCGTGCACCTTGCCGCTGAAGTTCGCCTTGTCCGGCGTCATCAGCACGGTCATCGTGAAATCGGCAGCGGCGGGTTCGATCGTGGTCATGGTGGCGAGCCTCAGCCGAGGCCGAAGCTCTTTTCCTTGCGCTCGGCCAGCCGCTTCTCGAGGTAGTGGATGTTGGTGCCGCCCTGCTGGAAACCGATGTCGGCCATGATCCGCTGCTGCAGCGGGATGTTGGTCTTGATGCCGTCGACGATCATCTCGGCCAGCGCCACGCGCATCCGCGCGATCGCCTGCGCGCGCGTCGCGCCGTGCACGATCAGCTTGCCGATCATCGAGTCATAGTTCGGCGGAACCTTGTAGCCCTCGTAGATGTGCGAATCCACCCGCACGCCGGGGCCGCCCGCGGCGTGGAAGTGCTTGATCAGCCCCGGGCAGGGCGCGAAGGTCTCAGGGTCTTCCGCATTGATGCGGCACTCGATCGAGTGCCCGCGCAGCACCACGTCGCTCTGCTTGATCGAGAGCTTCTCGCCACCGGCGATCAGCAGCTGCTCGCGCACGAGGTCGATGCCGGTGACGAGCTCGGTCACCGGATGCTCGACCTGGATGCGGGTGTTCATCTCGATGAAGTAGAAGCGGCCATTCTCGTAGAGGAACTCGAAGGTGCCGGCACCGCGATAGCCGATGCGGAGGCAGGCCTCGGTGCACACCTTGCCGATCTCGGCGCGCTGTGCGTCGGTGATGCCGGGGGCGGGCGCTTCCTCGACCACCTTCTGGTGGCGGCGCTGCATCGAGCAGTCGCGCTCGCCCAGGTGGATCGCGTTGCCCTGGCCGTCGGCGAGCACCTGGATTTCCACATGGCGCGGGTTCTCGAGGAACTTCTCCATGTAGACCATGCCGTTGCCGAAGGCCGCCTTGGCCTCGGCCTGCGTGGTGGCGATCGCGCTGATCAGCGCGGACTCCTCGCGCACCACGCGCATGCCGCGGCCGCCGCCGCCGCCTGCCGCCTTGATGATGACGGGATAGCCGATCTCGCGGCCGATGCGCAGGCACTCGTCCTCGTCGTCGGGCAGCGGGCCGCCGGAGCCCGGCACGCAGGGCACGCCGGCGTCCTTCATCGCGCGGATGGCTTCGACCTTGTCGCCCATCATGCGGATGACGTCAGCCGTCGGGCCGATGAAGACGAAGCCCGAGGCCTCGACGCGCTCGGCGAAGGTGGCGTTTTCCGAGAGGAAGCCGTAGCCGGGATGGATGCCGTCGGCGTCGGTCACTTCCGCCGCCGCGATGATCGCCGGGATGTTGAGGTAGCTCTCGGCCGAGGGCGCGGGGCCGATGCAGACGGACTCATCTGCCATCGCCACGTGCTTGAGGTTGCGGTCGACGGTGCTGTGCACGGCCACGGTCTGGATGCCCAGCGCGTGGCAGGCGCGCATCACGCGGAGCGCGATTTCGCCGCGATTGGCGATGACGACTTTCTTGAGCATGGTCGTCTCGCGTCAGGAGATCACGAACATCGGCTCGTCGAACTCGATCGGCTGCCCGCTCTGCACGAGGATCGCGCGCACGGTGCCGGACACGTCGGATTCGATCGGGTTGAACATCTTCATCGCTTCGATGATGCCGAGCGTGTCGCCGGCCTTGACGGTCTGCCCGACTTTCACGAACGCCGCGGCGTCCGGGCTCGGGCTGGCGTAGAACGTGCCGACCATCGGCGAGCGGATGGTGTGGCCGTCCGGCACGTCCTTCGGCGCCTTGCCGTGTGATTCGCTGGCGTGCTCGGCGGCGGGCGCCTTGCCGCTCGGCGGCGCAGCGTGCGCGACCGGCGCCGGGGTGTGTTCGGCCGGCGCGGCCTGCACGTAGGTGGGCATCGGCGCGGCGCGGCTGGCGCGCGACAGGCGCACGGACTCCTCACCCTCCTTGATCTCGATCTCGGTGAGGTTGGACTTCTCGAGCAGGTCGATCAGCGCCTTGATTTTGCGGAGGTCCATGGACGGTCTCGCGTGCGGTGAAGAGAAAAGAGGAAAAGGTGGGTGGCGTCGCCGGCGCAGCGCGCTCAGCGCGGCGGTGACGTCGGCGAGCCCGCGCGGGGTCGGTCGGCCTCGAGCCGCGCGATCGCCGCTTCCAAGGCCAGCGCGTAGCTCTGCGCGCCGAAGCCGCAGACCACGCCGACGGCGAGGTCGGACAGGTAGCTGTGGTGGCGGAACGCTTCGCGGGCGTGCGGGTTGCTCAAGTGCACCTCGATGAAGGGCGTGCGCACCGCCGCGAAGGCGTCGCGCAGGGCCACCGAGGTGTGGGTGAAGGCCGCGGGGTTGATCAGCACGAAAGCCGTGCCGTCGGCGCGGGCGGCCTGCACGCGCTCGATCAGGGCGTGCTCGGCATTGCTCTGGAAGGCGATCAGGTCGTGGCCCGCGGCGCTGGCGCGCAGGCTCAGGCGCGTGTTGATGGCCTCGAGCGTGTCGTGGCCGTACACGTCCGGCTCGCGGGTGCCGAGCAGGTTGAGATTGGGGCCGTGCAGGACGAGGATCGACGCCATGGCGCGGGGAGCGGGCCGGTAGGGCAAGGCGCAAAGACTGCCCCGGCTAGAGCTTTCTGTCTAGCGATTCGCTGCCGTTTCCCCGGAGATCGCTACTGTTTGGATTTCGTTGGCCGGCTCAGCGGGCCGCGCCGCGGTGGCGCTCGGCCCAGGCCGCGATGGCCTCGGCGTCCGGGAACGGGCTCAGATGCTGCGCCACCAGCCGCCCCTGCGGGTCGATCAGCACGGTGTAGGGCAGCAGGCCGCGCGCATTGCCCAGCCGCACCGAGCTGTCGCGCGTGGAGTTCGGCTCGGCGAAGATCGGAAAGCCCACCGGCACGCGATCAAGGAAGGCGCGAGCATCGGCCGCGTCCTCGAGCGCGATGCCGATCACCTGCACCCCGTCAGGCCCCTGCGCGCGGTGGTAGGCGTCGAGCGCCGGCATCTCCTTGACGCAGGGCGGGCACCAGCTCGCCCAGAAGTTGATCAGCCGCCAGCGGCCCTCGCCGGGGAGCGGCTGGTTGACGCCGTCGAGCGTGGTGCCGAGCAGCGGCTCTGCGGACTCGCCGAGCGCGACGACTTCCAGCCCGGCCGGCGCCGGCGGCGTGCGCGCGGCGTCGAACTCACCGCGCAGCCAGATGCCGAGCGCGGCGCTGGCCACGGCGAACGCGCCGATCAGCGACCACTGCAGCCAAGGCTTCATGCGCGGCGCCTCATTTCGTCGCGGCTTTCGCCAGCGCGCTCTCGACGATGCTGCTGGTCAGCAAGTTCGGCAGGATCTGCGGCTCGCCGCCACCGGCTGGATACACCGCGTAGAACGGCACACCGACCGCGCCGTACTGCTGCAGGTAGGCGGTAATGGCCGGGTCGACGTCGGTCCAGTCGCCTTTCATGTAGACGGCGTTCGCGGCGTCGCGCGCGGCGGCGAAGGCGTCGGTCGACAGCACCGCGCGTTCGTTCGCCTTGCAGCTCACGCACCAGTCAGCGGTCATGTTGACGAAGACCACGCGGCCCTCGGCGCGCAGCGCGGCCAGCGCGTCCGCCGAGTACGGCATGCTGCCGTCGGCGGCGGGCGCGGCGGGATTCGATGCGTTGGTGGCGCCTGCGGCATCGCCGGCGCCGCCGGCGCTCGCTGCGGCCAACTCCCGCGCCGAAGGCAGCTGCTGCACCGGCCACAGCACGGCCACGCCGAGTGCGGCGATCAGCAGCGCGAACGCGCGCAGCGCGGCCGACTTGAAGCGCGCGGTTTCCCAGGCCCACAGGCCGAGTGCGAGCAGCACGGCACCACCCAGCACCCAGCCCACGGCGTCGGCGCCGCGCTGCTTGGCGAGCACCCACACCAGCCACACGGCGGTGAGGTACATCGGGAAAGCCAGCACCTGCTTCAGCGTGTCCATCCACGCGCCGGGCTTCGGCAGGCGCTTCGCGAGGCCCGGTACGAAGCCGATGGCGAGGAAGGGCAGGGCGAGGCCGACGCCCAGCGCGACGAACACGCCGATGGCCACGGCCGGCGACGCCGCGAACGCGTAGGCGAGCGCCGCCCCCATGAACGGCGCGGTGCACGGCGCGGCCACGACGACGGCCAGCACGCCGGTGAAGAAATCGCCGGCCGGGCCCGACTTCTGCGTGAGCACGCCGCCCACGTTCGCCAGCCCGCCGCCGAGATTGAACACGCCGGACAGCGACAGGCCGACCGCGAACATCAGCAGCGCGAGGCCGCCGACCACCGCCGGCTGCTGCAGCTGGAAGCCCCAGCCGAGCGCCAGGCCCACCGCACGCAGGCCGAGCGCGAGCGCGCCGAGCGCGGCGAAGCTCAACACCACGCCGGCCGTGTACCAGAGCGCGTGGGACCGCGCCTTCGCCTCGCTTTCGCCACTGCCGGCGAGGCCGAGCGCTTTCAGCGACAGGATCGGCAGCACGCAGGGCATCAGGTTCAGTATCAGCCCGCCGATCAGCGCGAGGCCGAGGGCCGCGAACAGGCCGATGTCGCCGGCCGTGCGGTTGGCGTCATCGCTTGTCTCGCTACCGCCGCTATCGCCGTCATTCGACGTTGTTCCCGACGCGGACATCGCCGCGGCATTCGCCGGCGCATCCGCCAGCGCGACGGTCAGCTCGCGCTTCAGCGGCGGGTAGCAGACGCCGTTTTCTTGGCAGCCCATGAAGCCGACGGTGAGGCGCAGCGTGTCTTCACCCGCCTGCGTGCGGATCACGTCGAGCGGGATCAGCACTTCGTCGAAATACACCGCCTGCTCGCCGAAGTATTCGTCGCTGTACGTTCGCGCCGGCGGCCACTCGCCCGGGCGCACGATCGCGCCGCGCTCGCTCTGCGCGGCGAAGGTGGTCTTGTCGCGATACAGGTAGTAGCCCGGCGCGATGGTGAAGCGCACGACGATGCGATCGGGGCCGTCGGTGACGGCTTCCAGCCGGTACGCCTCGGTGTCCGGTAGCGGCAGGCCCGCCTCGCCGGTGGCGGTGAGGCCGGGGCTGGCCGTCGCGGCGTCGAGCAGGCCGCTGCCGCGCGCGCTGCTGGAAAAAAGCCCGGCGGCGGCGGGCGTCGCTTCGATGCCGGCATCCACCGCGGTGCCGGTGCTTGCGACCGAGCCGCCCGCCGGCAGGGTCACCGTGACCTCGCGCGCCTGCGGCGGGTAGCAGATGCCGAGGTCGGCGCAGCCCTGGAATTTCACCCGCAGGCGCAGCGCCGTGGTGCCGTCCGCCGCCGCGCCGGTGAGTGTGGCGATGAGTGCGTCGCGATACGTCTCGACCTCGCCGAAGAACTCGTCGGTGTGCTTCTTGCCGTCCGGCAGCTGCAGCGGATTCGCCTTGAAGCCGCCGTCCAGCACCTCGACCGCCGTGCGGTGCCGATACAGGTAGTAGCCCTCGGCGATCGCAAACCGCACCTCGACGGCGTTGCGTGAGGTGGCCTCTGCCGACAGCGCGAAGGCCTCGTCGACCGGCAGCAGGTCGTCCTGCTCGATGGCCTGGACCGCTGCGGCGCCGACCAGCACGGCGGCCAGCGCTGCGGTGCGCAGCAGGCGGAGCAACGGGGCGGTGAGCAAGGGCATCGGCAGGGGTCGGCAGCGGGCGCGGGCGGGCATTATCGCCGCGCCGCGTGGGCCGGGCGTGGACGGGTGTGCGATCCGCCTCGTTCGTAACCCGCCGGTCACCGGTTTCAGGGCATCGTCTCGCCGCCTTTCCCCGTTCAGGAGCCTTCCATGTTCAAGAAACTCGCCGCCGAAGCCCTCGGCATCAGCGACATCGGCGTCATCGTCCCGGCCTCGGAGTTCGACAAGGTCGACGCCGACGACTACCTGTTCCACGAGGACGGCGAGCGCATCTTCTTCCTGATCAAGTCGAAGAAGGACGAGTACTGCTTCACCAACCAGGCGCTGATCCACGTCGACGGCGAGTCGGCGGTGTCCAGCAAGCGCACGGTCAAGCGCTACGAGTTCGCCAGCAACCGCATCGGCTACTGCGCCATCGAGACCGCCGGCAACATGGACATGGACGTCGAGCTGAAGTTCTCGATCGGCGAGTCGCACTTCAGCATCGACGTCAAGAAGAGCTTCATCGAGCAGGTCAAGGACATCTACAAGGCGCTGATCGCCATCGGCCGCCAGCAGGGCCGCGACGCGATCTCGCGCGACAACGCCGTGCGCACGCTGGAGGCGATGGGCGGCATGCTGAAGCTCGGCAACCTGCAGGGCGAAGCGGCGGTGGTCGCGCACTTCAACGCCGTGCTCGACAACCTCAACGCCGCGATGCTCGACCGCCACACCACCCGCGACTACTCGCGCATCTTCGAGAAGTTCATCCACAACAACGCCACACCGCCGGCGCTGCCGTGACCTGAACGGATGTGCAAAGAAGAGGCCGCTTTCGCGGCCCCTTCTCCTTCCAGCGGCGCAGGAACTCAGCGCAACGCGCAGCTCGCCGGTTTCGCCGAAGTGAACAGCGCCGGCGTCGCCCACTCCGGGTGGTCGATGAAGGGATTGCGGTTGCCCTGGAACTCGAAGATCGCCTCGTTGCGGATGCGCTCGGCGGCGTTCGGCGGGTCGAACTGGTGCCACTGCAGCAGCGTGCTCATCAGGCCCATGTAGGCCGGCGAACTCGAGGTGATGACGATCTTCGAGCGGTCGTCGGTCAGCTCAAGATCGGGCTCGGATTGCCCCGTCGTCGGGTGCGTGCCGCCCTCATAGCGGATCGCCATGTAGAGGATGGCGCGCGCCACGTCGCCCTTGCGGGCGTTGAACACCTCGAAGCTGCCGGCGTTGCCGTCCGGGCCCTTCACCCAGTTGGAATTGCCGGGATACAAGCCCGTGCCACCACCGGTGCCGTTGTTCACTTCCGTCGCGCGCTCACCGCAGCCGCTGCTGGCCGGGCAGTTGGCGTAGGGCTTGTTGCCGCGGTCGCTGTTGTAGGCGGTGTCCGACAGGTAAAGCATGTGCGTGTCGGTGTAGGGCGCGTAGGGCAGGCCGAGGTTGCCGGTCTGCGACCCGAAGCCCAGCGAGTTCGGCCACACGTGCTCGCGGTTGTACGTGATGCCGGTGCCCGTGCCGGCCCGCGCGCTCACCTTCGCGTAGCTGCGGTTCCTGTAGACGTCGAGGATGCGCGCGGTGTTCGCCGGGTCTTCGTCGGCGATCTCCAGCACGTCCCAGGTGTCGGTGCTGCTCGACGAATACGGGTACGCGGTGTGGCCCTTGATCGTGGCGTGCAGCGAGCAGCGCAGCTGGCTGGCCGAGCTGGTGTTGACGCGGCTGTAGTACCCGGTGAGCGGCGGCGGAGGCGGGGGCGGCGGCGCGACGAAGCTCTGGTTCGCATTGCAGGCGCCGAAGGTCTGCGTGCGGCTGCTCTGCCAAGCGAAGTTGGCGAGCGTCGCGCCGCTGCCGCCAAGCTGCATCGAGGTGCCGGCCGCGGTGCTGTCGCTTTCCGACACGGGAAGGTTCTGCGAGGTGCGGCCCGAGGCCACGCCGCTGCCGGCGCGGATCGTGCCTTCATAGCTCAGGAACTGCACGACCTGGCCAGCGCCGTTGAGCAGCGCGAGGCCGTCGAACGCGCCGTTCTGCAGCCCGTTGCTCGGGTAGGCGATGACGGCGATGCGCACGTTGCCGCCGCAGTTCACCGTGCTGCCCGAGGGCGCGCGGTCATCGTCGTAGGCGACGGCAGCGCTGCTGCTGCTCGAGCCGTTGTAGAGCACGACGCGGTAAGTCGAGAGGTCTTCGCCGGCGGTGGCGACCAGCTCGACGCGCTCGCCGCTGTCGCTGCCGGCGTTGTCGTAGTGGATCTCGTTGATGAAGACCTCGGCCTGCGCGGGAAGCGCGCACACGGCGAGGCCCAGCGCCGCGACGGCGCGGAACGGACGGATGGACACGATCGGTTTTCCCCTGGGGCGCCAACGGGGGGCTGGCGGTGGGCGGAGTCTAGGCCGGATCAGTGACCGTTTCGCGCGGCCGTTTCACCCTGGGCAGCGGGCGTCGGCGGCGATTCCCGCAAAGCGCGCGCGCGTCCACTCGAGCAGGGGCGCTTCGGCCGGCGACTCCGGAGCGACGAGGCTCAGGTGGTCTTCGCCGGCGAATGTCCGGTAGTCGATGACCGCACCGCGCGCGCATTCGTCGCGCACGTAGGCGGCCTGCACCTGGGGCAGGACGAGCGGATCGGCCTCGCCCTGCAGCAGCAGGACTGGCGCTTCGCGCGTCACCGGAGCGCGGTTCTCGAACAGGCGTGCACCGAACACGCCCTGCGTCGGGTCGTCGCGGAAGATCGATCGCCGCAGCAGCAGCGCGTCGACGACGCCGGGCAGCGCCTCGAGCCCGGCCATGCAGCGGCGCGCGATGTCGGCGACGAAGGGCCGCGCGGTCGGGCGCAGGAGGGTGCCGGCGTCGAGCTCCGGGTAATGCGCGGCGTATGCGGTGACGAGGTACGAAGACAGCATCTTGCCGACCGGCGTGTCCTGCGCTTCGCCGACCAGCGCGACAAGGTCGGAAGCCGGCGCCATCGCTACCACGCCGCGCAGCATGCCGGCCTCCGGGTAGCGTGCCGCCTGTGCCGCGCTCCATAGCGCCGCGTGCCCGCCCTGCGAATGGCCCCACAGCACGACGTCCGCAGCGAGCGTCACGCCCTCGAGCTGCCGCGCGGCGCGGAGCGCATCCCACGTGGCGCGCGATTGGCTGTCGCCGACGAGGTAACCGTGAACGCCGCGCGTCCCGAGCCCAGCGTAGTCCGGCGCAACGATCGCCCAGCCCGACGCCAGCGCTTCCGGCAGGGCCGGCACGTTGGCGAATGGCTTGGCCAGCATCGACGGTGCGCAGGCCGCGGCGACGCCGGTGGTGCCGTGCGTCCACGCGATCACCGGCAGCGCGACTTCGCCGCGCGACGCCGGCGCCAGCACGATCGCCGAACCCAGCACGACGCGGTCGGAAGGGTCCGTTGTCGTGTAGAGCAGTCGCCAGCCCTCGGCGCCGTTCGGCACGTCGCGAACGAAGGGTTCGCTGCGCAGCAGCGTTCCGGGCGGCGGCAGGACGCCCTCCGGCGCGTCGTAGAACGCGTCGGGGGCCTTGGGCAGCGTCAACCACCATGTCAATGCCAGCGCGAACGCGAGCAAGGCCAAGAACCACGCCAAGCGGCGGAGCAGGCGCCGCATTAGCGCGCTCCGCGCGGCGTCATGGCCGTCGCTCAGTCCGCATCGCCGTGCTCGCCACCGGCCGTTTCATCGGCAAGCCAGCGCAGGTAGGCGGGCAGCCCGGCGCTGGCGTCGACGGCGAGGATCTCGGGCAGCTCATACGGATGATGCGAAGCCAGCGTGCGTTCGAGCGCGGCGTAGCGCTCGGCCGTGGTCTTGACCAGCAGCAGCGTCTCGTCGCTCTGCTGCACCGCGTCGTCCCATCGGTAGGTGGAGCGCACGCCCGGCAGCGCCTGCACGCAGGCGGCAAGCCGCTCCTCGACGAGCATCCGGGCCAGCGGATCGGCGGTGGCGGTCGGCACGCTGCAGAAGACGATCAGGGCGTTCATGCCGGAAGTTTTGCACGCGCGCGCCTCGGTCTGAGTTTTGTTGACACTGTTCAACGCATTGCGGCGCACGATCCAAGGCCATCCGTCGCGAAGACCCGTCGCATGCCCCGCCCCGCCGCCGTCCCGCTGATTTTCGCCCTCCTGCTGTCGGCCTGTACCGAGGCGCCGCCGCCTGCCGAGCCCCAGCCGCTGGTGGCCGATGACCCCGCCGCGCCGGCCGGGTCTTCGCCCGATGCCGCCGCCCCGTCCCGCGACCTGCTGCCTTTCGCGGCTTCGCTGGCCAGCGACACGCCCTACGCCGAAGTGCGTGCCGCCGTGCTTGCCGACGGTTGGCGCCCGATCGTCACCAACGCCTGCGCCGAGAATGTCGGCGGGGAGGCCGCGATCTGCCGCGAGCTGCCCGAGCTCGAAGCCTGCAGCGGCACCGGCGCGGGCTACTGCCTGATGGCCTTCGGCAACGCGGACGGCACGCAGGAGCTGAAGCTGCGCACCGCCGGCGGGCACGAAGGCTGGTCGGCCAGCGGTGACGCGGCGACCGTCCGCCTCGATCACGCGGAGCTGGTCAGCGTTGAAGCGGCGCCCGGCCTCGGCTGCGAGAGCGCGGAGTTTCCGGTCTTCCTCGAGCGCTTCGCCGCCGACCCCGCCATACGCGCGGCGTGGACGGCGCCCCTGGTGCGCGTGGCGCTGCGCTACGACCTCGGCGAGGACAGCGTCGAGGTCGCGGCGCTGCAGCGCGCCGCCGAGTTCCGCGGCTTCCCGGTGACGCATCAGGGCGAGTCGTTCCACTACGTCGCCGCCAATGGCGCCGTCGACACCACGCCGCTCGCGCTGCGCATCAGCGAGCCCGATCCGGACGCGCGCGACGTGGCGTTCGACTACGGCATGTCGGAAGGCAACCGCGTGCGCTTCATCCGCAGCGGGGCGTGCTGGCAGCTCGTGGAAGACCCTGACCCGCCGTCGGCCTGATCGTTTCGAAATCCGCCCCCCACAGCCCCCCGGTTCATCCTGCCCCCGAAGGAACCCCCATGTCCGGCTACATCATTCGCGAAAGCGTCGGCTCGCGCGTTGAAACCGAAACCACGTTCCGCGGCCTTGAAAAGCATCACCCGAGCGCCGGTCGCGAGCCTGGCCGCGATTACGCGACCATCGACGGCGAACTCGAGGAGATCCGCCGCACGCCCGACGGCCGCACGCTGATCAAGAAGGACTTCTTCCTCGAGCGTGCCGATGGCGGCCGCATCGACATCCCGGCCCCGGTGGCCGGCTACATCCACTACCCGCGATTCCCGGGCGACACCACCAACGCGGTGCGCATCTACGACCGCCCGTACGGCGAGCCCGGCGCACGCCTGCTGGCGCAGTCGCTGCACATGGTCCCCGGCACCTCGCCGCCCGAGGGCAGCCGCATCGAGTACGGCCAGCCGATGGGACGCATGGGCGACACCGGCAGCCCGGGCTCGGTGCACGCCCACGTCGAGGCCGAGCACGGCCAGTTCACGCGTTACATCGCCGACATCGCGGCCGGTCGCATCGCGCCCGGCGTGTGGCCGGCGCGTGGCAATGCGCCGGCACCGGGCGTTCCCGGCGCGCCCGCGCCGGGCGGCGCGATGGCCGACGGCGTGCTGCGCGAAGGCGAGCAGGGCAACGAAGTGCGCTCGCTGCAGCAGCGCTTGAACCAGCTCGGCGTGCGCGACGCGCGCGGCCAGCCGCTGGTGTCCGACGGTGACTTCGGTGATCGCACGAAGGAAGCGGTGGAGCGCTTCCAGCGCAGCCGCGGCATCAGCGTCGATGGCGTGGTCGGCCGCGACACCTTCCGCGAACTCGGCGAAGCGGTGCGCGAGCAGGCCGGCGCGCGGCCCGGCACGGGCACGCCGAACCCGACGCCGCCGGCCGCACCGACGCCGCCCGGCGCCGGCCCTGCGCCGCCGAGCCGCCTGTCGACCCTGATCGGCAGCGGCGAGGGCGGCTACAACAGCTACAACCGCGGCGTGGCCGGCGACAGCGGCGGGCGCGAGATCGACTTCTCGCAGATGACGGTCGGCGAAATCATGCGTCGGCAGGACCTGCCGCGGAACGACCCGCAGCGGCTGTTCGCGGTCGGCAAGTTCCAGATCATCCCCGGCACGATGGAGGAAACCGTGCGCGCGCTCGGCATCGACCGCAACGCGCGGTTCACGCCCGAGCTGCAGGAGCGCATGTTCCACGACTACCTGATCGACGAGAAGCGCCCGGCGATCCGCGCCTTCATCACTGCGCCGGACGGGCAGGGCACGCCGGCCGCGCTGCAGCGCGCGCAGTTCGCGCTGGCGCAGGAGTTCGCCAGCGTCGCCGACCCGCGCACCGGCCGCAGCGTCTACGACGGCGACAGCGCCGGCAACGCCTCGTCGATCACCGCGCGGCAGAGTGCGGAAGCGCTCAACGCGATGCGCACCGAATACCGCGCCGCGATCGCGCGCGGTGCGTCACCGGACGATGCGTGGCGCCAGATCGGCGGCGGCGTGGGGCCGGGCCAGACGACCCCGGGCGCGGGCGTGCCGTCGCGCGGCGGCGCCATGGCCGACGGCGTGCTGCGCCAGGGCGAGCAGGGCCTCGAAGTGCGCTCGCTGCAGCATCGCCTGAACCAGCTCGGCATCCTCGACTCGCGCGGCGACACGCTCACCGTCGACGGCGACTTCGGCGATCGCACCCGCGAAGCGCTGGAGCGTTTCCAGCGCCAGCGCGGCATCGCCGTCGATGGCGTGGCCGGCGCCGACACCTTCCGCGAACTCGGCGCCGCCCTTCGCGAGCGCGCCGGCCAATCCTCGACCCCGGATGCGCCGCAGCGCAGCGTGACCGCGGGGCGCGAGGCGCCGCTGCTGACCGCCGACGACCACCCCGACCGCGCGCTGATGCTGCAGGCGCGCGCCGGCATCGATCGTCTCCCGGCGGGCACGTTCGGCAGCGATCGTGAGCGCGACCAGGCCGCCGCGGCGCTGGTGTTCGAGGCGAGGATCGCGGGTCTGACGCGCATCGACGCCGTCACACCCAATGTCAGCGGCACCGGCGTGTTCGCCACGCAAGGTCGGCCGGACGACCCCGGCGCGCAGCGCGTGTACGTCGATCGCACGCAGGCCGCGAACCAGACCGTCGAGCAGAGCTCGCAGATGCTGCGCGAGGCCACGTCGGCGGCACCCGCGGCCGCGGTGGTGCCGGACCCGACGCTCGACGAGAGCCGCCGCGGCGTCGCCCTCCGCGGCATGGCCTGACGGGAGCGCGCCATGGCCGATCGACGCACCCATGACCTGCAGCGCGAGGACGTGCTCCGCGCGCTGGCCGCCAAGCCCGGCCGCGAGCCCGAAGGGCCGCAGCGCAGCGTGCTGCACGGCCACGAAGCGTCGGCGCCGACCGCAGCCGATCTCCCGGACCGCGCGCTGGTCCAGCAGGCGCGCTCGGGCGTGATGCATCTGCCGGCATGGATGTTCGACGGCGTCGAGGACCGCGAGCGGCTGATCTCGGCCCTCGTGTTCGAAGCGCGCATGGCCGGCCTGCACCGCATCGACGAGGTCGTGCCCAGCGCCAGCGGCACCGGCGTGTTCGCCGTGCAGGGCCAGCACGGCGACCTCGAGCACCGCAGCGTCTACGTCGACCACGCGCGCGTGGCCAAGGAGGCCGTCGATGCGGCCGAGCTCGAGCGACAGCGCGACGAGGAGCGGGCCCGGCAGCGCGCCGCCGAGCGGGCGGCCATGGGCAGGCCGGACGAACCCGCCGGCCCCCTGTCGCGCCTGCGCAACCTGCTGCCCTGAGCCCTTGAAACCGCCACGCGGGGCCCCATCTCCCGACCCGCGACCCGATGACCTTGGCGTCATCGGTGCGCGCTAGAATTGGCACTCACCCGGGCCGACTGCTAGCAAGCGCCGACCGGGCACCGCTTCACGTTCCGCAACCCATTGATCAACAAGGCAAAGAGGTTTCCCTCATGAGCATCAAGCCGCTGTTCGACCGCGTGGTCATCAAGCGTATGGAAGAAGAGAAGATGTCCGCTGGCGGCATCGTCATCCCGGATTCCGCGACCGAGAAGCCGATCAAGGGCGAAGTCATCGCCGTCGGCGCCGGCAAGGCGCTGGACAACGGCACCACGCGCGCCCCGGCCGTGAAGGTCGGCGACAAGGTGCTGTTCGGCAAGTACGCCGGCACCGAAGTGAAGCTCGATGGCACTGATTATCTGGTGGTCCGCGAAGACGACATCTTCGCGATCCTCTGATCCCTCCGGGTTGATCGCAGGCGGCGGCCCACGCGCCGCGCCGTCGCGATCCCCTTCCTCACGCACAAGCATCTGGAGTCATTCCCATGGCAGCAAAAGACATCCGTTTCGGTGAAGACGCCCGCGTCCGCATGGTCCGCGGCGTCAACATCCTCGCCAACGCCGTCAAGGCGACCCTCGGCCCGAAGGGCCGCAACGTCGTGCTCGAGAAGAGCTTCGGCGCCCCGACGATCACCAAGGACGGCGTGTCCGTCGCCAAGGAGATCGAGCTGGCCGACAAGTTCGAGAACATGGGCGCGCAGATGGTCAAGGAAGTCGCGTCCAAGACCTCGGACGTCGCCGGTGACGGCACCACCACCGCGACCGTGCTCGCGCAGGCGCTGATCCGCGAGGGCATGAAGGCGGTCGCCGCCGGCATGAATCCGATGGACCTGAAGCGCGGCATCGACAAGGCCGTGACGGAAGCGACGGGCGAGCTGAAGAAGCTGTCGAAGCCCTGCTCGACCTCGAAGGAAATCGCCCAGGTCGGTTCGATCTCGGCCAACTCCGACGGCGACATTGGCGAGCTGATCGCCAAGGCGATGGACAAGGTCGGCAAGGAAGGCGTGATCACCGTTGAAGAAGGCTCGGGCCTCGAGAACGAGCTCGACGTCGTCGAGGGCATGCAGTTCGACCGCGGCTACCTGTCGCCGTACTTCATCAACAACCAGCAGTCGATGCAGGCCGAACTGGACGACCCGTTCATCCTGCTGCACGACAAGAAGATCTCGAACGTCCGCGAGCTGCTCCCGGTGCTCGAGGGTGTGGCCAAGGCCGGCAAGCCGCTGCTGATCGTCGCCGAGGAAGTCGAGGGCGAGGCCCTGGCCACGCTCGTCGTCAACACCATCCGCGGCATCGTCAAGGTCTGCGCCGTGAAGGCCCCGGGCTTCGGTGACCGCCGCAAGGCGATGCTGGAAGACATGGCCATCCTGACCGGCGGCACGGTGATCTCGGAAGAGGTCGGCCTGCAGCTCGACAAGGCGACCATCAAGGACCTCGGCCGCGCCAAGAAGATCCAGGTCTCGAAGGAAAACTCGACGATCATCGATGGTGCTGGTAACGCCGAGGCGATCCAGGCCCGCATCAAGCAGATCAAGGCGCAGATCGAGGAGACCACCTCGGACTACGACCGCGAGAAGCTGCAGGAGCGCGTGGCCAAGCTGGCCGGCGGTGTCGCCGTCATCAAGGTTGGCGCCGCGACGGAAGTCGAGATGAAGGAAAAGAAGGCCCGCGTGGAAGACGCCCTGCACGCCACGCGCGCTGCGGTGGAAGAGGGCATCGTCCCGGGCGGCGGCGTCGCGCTGCTGCGCGCCAAGGCCGCGATCGCTGGCCTGAAGGGCAGCAACGAAGACCAGAACCACGGCATCCAGATCGCCCTGCGCGCGATGGAAGCCCCGCTGCGCGAAATCGTCAGCAATGCCGGTGACGAGCCGTCGGTGATCCTGAACAACGTGCTGGCCGGTTCGGGCAACTACGGCTACAACGCCGCGAACGGCGAGTTCGGCGACATGGTGCAGTTCGGCATCCTCGACCCGACCAAGGTCACGCGCACCGCGCTGCAGAACGCCGCGTCGATCGCTGGCCTGATGATCACGACCGAAGCGATGGTCGCCGAAGCCCCGAAGAAGGACGCCCCGGCCGCGCCGGGCGGCGGTGGCATGGGCGGCATGGGCGATATGGATTTCTGATCCGAAGCGCCAAGTGGGATTGCGTCAAACGAAGCCCGGCCCTGTGCCGGGCTTCGTGTTTTTCCCGCCATCGACGGCCCTTGTGCGGACCGCCTACGCGACAGGCTGCCCGAGACCAGCTTTTGAACCTCCCGATCTCTTTGGAAATTTCTACATTGAGGCGCCAATAATGCATAAAAAGCCAGACGATCAAAGAGAGTGGTAGCGAATTCTTTGAAAATCCGCCAGTTTAAGCATCATGGACGCCACAAGATCACAGAATTTAAAGAAGCTGCTTCACCTCGTGCCCGCTGGCTATCTGGTCGATGCCGCATGGCTCGTCTCGCAAGGCTTCGCCCATGAGAGCCTCCGTGACTATGTGAAGCGCGGCTGGCTGAACCGCATCGCCCGAGGCGTCTTCCGCCGTCCACTTCCCAGCACCGCAGCCACTCCGACGTCGAACAGCATCGACTGGAAGACCTGCATCCTTTCAGCACAGCACATCATGGGTCACGACCTTCATGTCGGCGGCACCACGGCGCTCGGCGAACAGGGATATGCCCATTACTTGGGCCTCGGCGAAAGCGCACCCGTCTGGGTTTATGGAGACGGCCTTCCGTCTTGGCTGGTGAAACTGCCGATGGATGCCAGGATCAGGACCCGCTCCCGATCCTTGTTCGCCAACCCGGAACTGGGCTTGATCGAGGGCAAAACGACTGGCCAACCTTGGCGCTGGGGTCTAACGATATCGACGCCCGAGCGCGCAATCCTGGAGGCCATGGACGAGTTGCCAGACCACGAGAGTTTTCACACGCTCGACATGGTCTTCGAGAGCCTGACGACCCTGCGACCCAAACTGCTTTCCGACCTCCTGCAGGCTTGCCGCAAGATCAAGGTCAAGCGCCTGTTCTTCGTTTTCGCTGACCGTCACGATCATCCTTGGCGTAAACGGATCGACCCGCAGGCCTTTGGTCTCGGCAGTGGCGACCGAGCCCTGGTTCAGGGCGGCAGGATCCACCCGCGCTATCGGATCATGGTGCCGGAAGACTTCGTGAAACCGGAGGCCGGCAGCGGTGCGTGAGGCCTACGAAGCCCAAGTCGCGCTGCTGGTGCGCGTCCTGCCCCATGTCGCGGGCGAAAAGGTCTTCGCGCTCAAAGGTGGGACGGCCATCAACCTCTTTTACCGAGATCTGCCGCGGTTGTCGGTTGATATCGACCTGACCTACCTGCCCATCAAGGAACGCGCCGAGAGCCTCGACGAGATCGGTGCCGCGATGGATCGCATCGCGGCGTCCATCGAGGCCGGTATCCGCGGCTCGACATCGCAGCGCATCCAAGGCGGTGGCGACGGAGCCACACGACTGCTGGCGCGCCTCGGCAATGCCCAAATCAAGATCGAAACCTCACCCGTGACCCGAGGCGTGGTTCACGACCCTGAGATCCGGACCGTCTCGGACGCTGTTCAGGATGCCTACGGCTATGCAGAGATGCAGATCGTCTCGTTCGAGGATCTGTTCGCTGGCAAGCTGCACGCGGCGCTCGACCGGCAGCATCCCCGGGATCTCTACGACGTCACGCTCCTTTACGAAAATGAGGGCCTGACGCCGGATCTTTTCCGGACCTTCCTGATCTATATCGCCAGTTCAGCCCGCCCGGCGCATGAGCTGCTCGATCCGAACCTGATCGATCTCGGGCAACCGTACGCGCGGGAATTCGAGGGCATGACCAGAACACCCGTTCCTCTTGCGACGCTTCTTGCGACGCGCCAGAGATTGATCGCCGATGTGCGATCGCGGCTCGACGACAAGGCAAGGCGGTTCATCCTGACACTTCAAGACGCGGAGCCTGACTTTGCGGCGATCGACCGGTCGCAGGCGGCTCACCTGCCAGCCGTGCAGTGGAAACTCCTCAATCTGAAAAAGCTGAAGCGCGACACCCCGGAAAAGCACGCCGCGCATCGCGACGCTCTGCTGAAACTTCTGGTTTGAACCATGCTCTCGTCTGGTCCGTTCCGTCGGTTCCCGTGACCCGTATGCCGCCATCCGCCGCCGTCGACTTCGAGTCCGCCTACCGTGAGCTCAAGGCCATCGCGCAGCGCGAGCTGTCGCGCCACGCCGGGCACACGCTCTCGGCCACGGCGCTGGTGCACGAGGCCTACGTGAAGCTCGCCGGCCACGCGGCGCCGGCCGATCGCGCGCACCTGGTGAGCCTGGTGGTGCGGGCCATGCGCCAGATCCTGATCGACGAAGCCCGACGCCGCCAGGCCGAAAAGCGCGGCGGCGGCGCGATGCGGATCACGCTGACGCCAGAGCTGGCCGCGGTCGACGACGATGACCGCGTGCTGGCGCTCGACCAGGCGATCGGCGAACTCAAGGCGGTGCACCCGCGCATGGGCGAGGTGGTCGAGCTGCATTTCTGGGGCGGCATCGAATTCGGCGAAATCGCGGCCCTGCTCGGTGTCGACCGGCGCACGGTGAACCGCGACTGGACCGCGGCGCGGGCGCTGATCGCCCGCGCGTTGGAATCGCGGCCGGACTGAGCCGATGAGCCGGACGCAGCGGGTCGCCGCCCTCTTCCGCGCCGCGCTCGATCGGGAGCCTGCCGCGCGCGAGGCTTTCCTGGCCGGCGAGTGTGGCGAGGACGCCGTGCTGGCCGACGACGTCCGGGCACTGCTGGCCACCGTCGATAGCGAGGACTCGCCGCTCGATCGTGCGCCGGCCCAGCGGCTGGGCTGGCCGGATCCGCCCGGCGCGTCGGCCCCGCCCTCGCGCATCGGTCCCTTCCACTTGCTGCGCCTCCTCGGGCGCGGCGGCATGGGTGAGGTCTGGCTGGCCGAACGCATCGAGGGCGGATTCGCGCAACAGGTGGCGCTGAAATGGGTGGATCGCGCGCGACTGGGTACCGGCGGGCTCGATCGCTTCGCGCGCGAGCGCGAGCTGCTCGCTCGCGTCGACCATCCGGCCATCGCGCGTCTCGTCGACGGCGGCGAGGTCGACGGCACGCCGTGGTTCGCGATGGAGTTCGTCGATGGCATCGCCATCGACCGCCATGTGGCGGAAACGCGGCTCGATCTCGCGGCCGCGGTCGACCTGATGCGTCCCGTGGTCGACGCCGTGCAGCACCTGCACCGGCACCTCATCGTGCACCGCGACCTGAAGCCCTCCAACGTGCTGGTGGACCGCGAGGGGCGCCCGCGCCTGATCGACCTCGGCATCGCCAAGTCGCTGGGTGACGACACCCAGCTCACCGGCGCCCTGGCGCCGATGAGCGTCGCCTACGCCGCACCCGAGCAGGTGTCCGGCGAGGCGATCACGATCGCCACCGACGTCTGGGGCCTCGGCGCCCTGCTCCACGAATTGCTGTCGGGCCGCTCCCCGCACGACGCCGCGGCGAGCAGTTTGCCGCGCCTCGTCGATGCCATCGCCCGTGGCACGCCCCGCCTTGCCTCCGAAGCGCTCGCACTCGATCCTTCCGCACGGCCCTGGCGGCCGGCGCAGCTGCGCGGGGACCTCGACCTGATCGTCGCCGCGGCCTTGAGGCGCGAGCCGGAGCGTCGCTACGCCTCGGCCGCCGCCTTGGGCGACGACCTGCGTCGCTGGCGCGAACGCCTGCCGATCGCCGCACGCCGCGACAGCGCCCGTTATCGCGCGCGCCGCTTCATCGCCCGCCATCCGCTCGGGACCGCACTGGGCGGCGTCGCGCTCGCCTCGCTGCTCGGCGCCACCGGCTATGCCCTGCATCAGGCCGATCGCGCCGCAGCGGCTGCGGCCGAGGCGCAGGATCAACGGGATCGTGCCAAGGCGGCGCTGGCCGACGCCCGCGGCACGCAGCAGGCGATGGCGCGGGTGTTTGCGGCGGGAAACCCGACGCTCGCCGGCAAACCCGACGTCGCCTTCCGCGATGTCCTGGCGGCCACACCGGAACAGATCGCCGACCTGCCACCGGCGATCCGCCTGCCGGTGCAGTACACCGTGGCGCTGGCGCGCGCGCAGATCGGTGATGCCGTCGCCGCCATCGACGGCTTCGCGACCGCCGCTCGCATCGCCGACGAGCTTGGCCATCCGCGCGCCCGTGCCCAGGCCGAACTGCGACGCGCCCTGCTCGCGCTGGAGCAGGTCGCGCTCGCCGACTCCGAGCGCGAGGCCCTCCGGCTCATGGCGGACCCGGCCGTGCAATCGGACCCGCTGCTGCTCGCCGGCGCGAACCTGCTTGGGGCGGAGACTGCCGCCCTGGAGCTGCGGATCGAGACGGCGATGGCGCGGTTTGCCACGGCGCGATCGCTGTGGCCGCCGCCGGGCGAGCACACCCTGGCGATGGACGACGCGACCCTGCTGGGAGAAATCGAGGTGCGTGCGCTGCTGTTCGAGCTCGGCGCGGTCACCTATGGCGCGCCCGGGACGCGCTCAGAGGAGGAGTTCCTGCGTGCCGCCCGTGCGCTCGAGGCGCGACTCAAGGGGGCGTTTCCTCCGGACGATCCGCGCATGGCGACGCTCGAGACCATCACCGAGTACATGCCCGATGCGATGGAGGATCGCGCCGGGTGGCGCGAGCGGTTGTTGTCGTCGATCGACGCGCAGATTCTGCGGCTCGGGTTGGCCCACCCCACCATCCTCGCGCGGCTGCGCACGGGCGGCGCGCTTTCCGCGCTGAACCAATACCGCGATCCCGAGCTCGCGCGGCGGCTCGGCGAGGCCGCGCGCGTCGTTGACGGCGGGCCACGACGTCGACTGCGCGCGATGCTCGAAGCGCTGCCGACCCGGGGCATCGCCTCGACGCTGGGCATCGACAGCGCGGCGCTGATCGCGCTGTGGGAGCCCGTCTGCGGGCAGGCGGCGGCCGGGGATGTCGACTGCGTGCAGGGCGAACTCGCCATCGTCTCGGCGGTGGTGGAGGAGGGCGATCGGGACACGGCCGTCGCGCGACTGGAGGTCATCGTCACCGCCGCAGGCGGACTGCCCCCCTCGGTGGCGCGACCCATGCTGGCCCAGGCGGCCTACCTGTACCGGGAGCTGGGTCTCGACGCCGCGGCGATCGCGACGGTGGAGCGCACCATCGAGTCGATCCGCAGCGCGCCCGATCTGTCGGAAGCCGCGCGGGACATCCTGCTGATGCACAGCAGCTGGGCGTTCCGCCCGTCCCGATGCGACCGGGTGCTGGACCTGATCGGGCCGATCGAATCGCGCCTCCTGACGTATCCGGCGATCAGCGGCGACGTGCTGGCCCGCCTGCTCTCGACCTGCGAAGTTCGGGCCGGCCGCGACCCCGAGGCCGCGCTGGCGCGTCTGGCGCCGTGGTGGGACAAGGCGCGACAGCCCGATGTCGACCCGATGCTGCGCCTCGAGGTGGTGAACGCCCATCTCGAGATCCATGACGTGCTCGGGGACGATGCCGAGTTCGCCCGCTGGGCCCGTGAGCTGGGGGCGCTGGAAGCCGCCGGCCTCGATCTGTCGGCCACGCTCCCGGTCCAGCGGATGCCCTGGGTGCTGCGGGCGCAGGCCATCGTGGCGCAGGGTTCGCCGCCGGACTGAATCGATACGACGCGGGTTCACCGGGCATGTCCCATCCGCGCCTCGAATGCCGTAACCGCAGAAGCCACCCCCTGCGGACCTCGTTCGATGCGCCCTCACCACCGCCTTGTCTCTCGCTTCGCCCCACTGATCGCCATCGCCCTTGCCATCGCGGCGGCCGCCCCCGCGTGGAGCGCTGCTGCTGAGGGTTCCCCGAAAACGGTGGTCGAAACCGCCGCCGATCTGCCGCGCCTCGGGTATCGCCTGCCGGTCGCGCCAAGCCAGCTGCTCGACGATCCCGAAGCGCTGAGCCTCCTCGCCGCGGCGATCGCGCGCGATGCGGCGCAGGTGCTGGCCACCCACGACATCCGCGACAAGGCCGCGCTGCAGGAGCTGCTGCGCGCGCAGGCGACGGCCGCCCTGCTGCAGGGGCGCGTCGACGACGCCCACGTCCTGACCCAGCGCGCGCTCGCGGTCGAGGACAAGCCAGCGCTGCGCCTGACCGGCCTGCTCGAGATCGAGGGCCTGCAAGCGGCGAGCCGGGAGCATTCGCCCGAGGCTGCCGCTCAAGCGTTCCGTGACGCGGTGGGAAGCGCCCTCGCTGCACTGCCGGCCGAGCCGGTGCGCGCGCGGATCATCGAGCTGCGGGCCAACCTCGACGGCACCAGTCCGGCGCGCCGGCGCGGCGGGCTGATGATCTACGGCGACCCGGCGTGGAAGCGGGATGCCGATCTGCCGCTGGACGTCGCGGCATGGACGCTGCAGATCGCCGTGCGCGAGCGCGTCTCCGGCCCTTACCTGCCGGCGATGCGCGAGGCGCTCACCGCGTGGATCGCCGCGAATCCCGCCCCACCCGATGCCGACCTCTGGCCTGCGCGCGAGGTACGCCTCGCCCCGGACGACCAGCCGGCGCCGGTGTCGGTCGCGGTGTGGGATACCGGCGTGGACCGCACCGCCTTCGAAGGCCGCAACGCCGTCGCCGCAGGCCTGGCTTTCGACGAACATCTGCAGCCGACCACCGGCGACCTTGCGCCGGTGCCGCCGGCCTTCGCCGGCAAGCTCGATGTCGCCGAGCGTATCGCCCGTGGCGACGGTGAACTGCGCGCCGGGCTGGAGGGTCCGGACGTGGCGTTCCTGCGCGAAACCGTCGCGGCCCTGACGATCGATGACATCGACGCCTACGACGCGCTCAATCGCTGGGCCTTCGGCCGCAGCCACGGCACCCTCGTGGCCGACATCGCCTCGCGCGGCAACCCGGCGATCCGCATCGTGCCCGTGCGCTTCACCTTGCCCAACGCCGCGGTGCCGCCGCCGATCGACGAGGCGATGGCCGAGCGGATGCTCGACTACGCGCGCACCAGCATCGACTACCTGCGCGCTGAAGGCGTGCGGGTGGCGAACCTGAGCTGGGGCCTCACCGCCCGCGATATCGAAGACCTGCTCGCGGCCCACCACCTCGAGGCCGATGCGGAGACGCGCAAACGTCGTGCCCAGGCGATCTTCGACACCCTGTTCGATGGCTACGCGGCCCTGATCGCCGACGCGCCGGAGATCCTGTTCGTGATCGCCGCCGGCAACGCCAACCAGGACATGGACTTCGTCCGTGACCTGCCCGCCAGCATCAACCGGCCCAACGTGCTGTCGGTGGCCTCGGTCGATGCGGCCGGCGCCCTGAGCACGTTTGCTTCGACGGGGCCCTCGGTGGACCTGCACGCGCTCGGCGAGAACATCGAGGCCCTGGTGCCTGGCGGTGGGCGCATCCGCGCGACCGGCGCGTCGCTTGCCGCGCCGCAGGTCGTCAATGCCGCCGCCCAGGTGCTGTCGGTGCGGCCTGATCTCGACACCGCGGCCGTGGTGGCGTTGCTGGTCGGCACGGCGACGACGTCGGCGCAGGGGCACGCCTTGCTGGACGCCCGCGCGGCCGTGGCGGCGGCGCGCGCACTGCCCGCGCCATCCCCGGCCAGACCACTCGCTTCGCCCGACGCCGGGCGCACCGACATGCGCCGCCGCCTTGCCCCGAGGGCCATCGCGCCATGAAAACGCGCGCACGCTCGCCCCGCCGCCGCGACATGCTGGCCGCCCTCATCGCGTCCGTTCTCATGGGTCTGCCCCCGAGCGCACACGCCTCGTCGTTGCGTCCGACCAGCGCGCTGGTCGACGAGCGATGCGATCTCGCGGTGATCCATGGCGCGGTGATCGATGATGCGGTCGCGGCGCGGTTGCGCTGCGCGCGCCTGCGTTTTCTGCAGGTGCTGGCCGGGCGCTACGACCGTTTCCAGCCGTCCGCGTCCGAGGTCGTGGCTAGGCCACGTCCAGCGCGCCTCGTTGCGGCCTTGGCCGGCGCCCCTGCACCGCCGACGCCAACGCGTTTCGCCGCGGGCGCGGCGCTGACCAGCCTGCTGCTGGCGCTGGGCGCCAGCTGGCGCCGCAGCCTCGCCGGACCGGCCATCGCACGATGAAAGCGCGCACGCAGTCGCTGCACCCCTTGGGAACGCTGCTCGCCCTCGTTGCGTCGGCCCTGGCGGGACTCCCCGCCATCGGGCACGCCTCGACGCTGCCTCCGATCGGCGCGCTGGTCGATGAGCCCTGCGACATCGAGGTGATCGACGGCGACGTCGCGGCGCGATTGCGCTGCGCGCGCCTGCAGGTGCTGCGCGACCCGGCCGATCCCTCGGCCGGCCGCTTCGAGATCGCCGTAGTGGTGAAGCGGAGCGCCGATCCAAAGCCCGGCGCTGCGCCGGTGCTCTTCCTCCACGGCGGACCCGGCGGCCAGATGACCCCGTGGATGGGCATGGGCTCGCGCGATGTCGTGCCCGGGCACGACCTCGTCGCCTTCGATATGCGCGGCGGCGGGCGGAGCACGCCGCGGGTCTGCGAGCGGACCACCGCCGCGTTGTTCGCCACGTTCACGCATGTCGACGGCCCCGCGGCGGCCGCGGCCGAGCGCTGGCGCATCGCCGAGGAATGCCGCGTGGCGTTTCGTGCGGCGGGATTCGACGCGCGCCACTTCGGCACGCCGCTCAACGTGAGCGATGCGGAGGCCCTTCGTGAAGCGCTCGGGGTCGAGCGCTGGCTGCTGCTGGGCGAGTCGTACGGCACCACGGTAGCGGCCCACTACGTCGCGACGCACCCGCAGCGCGTTGCCGCGGCGGTGCTCGATTCCCTGTACCCGGCCGACGAGTTCGTGCTGCCGACCGCGGAGATGCAGGGCCGTCTCATCGAGCGCGTCGCCGGCGAGTGCGCGCAGGACCCGCGGTGTGCCGCCCGCTGGCCGGAGTTCAGCCGGGCGCAGCTCGATGCCACCGTGGCCGCGCTCGACGCCGAGCCGCTGCCCGTTGGTCGCGGGAGCCGGCCTCGCCTGCTGGATGGGATGGCTCTGCGGACGCTGGTCGTGATCCTGACCGGCTCCGAGGCCGGCGTGCGCAGCCTGCCGATGCTGATCGACGCGGCCGCGCGACGCGACGCGAGAATTCTGGCGGGTCCGATCAGTCTGTTCGCCGTCGTGGGTGACGAGTCCGCGAGTTTCCCCGCGATGGCGGCCACCGACTGCCGGGATCGGCCGCGCCATCATGCGCAGACCGGGCTTGCCGATCCGATCACGGCGCTGACCGGATTGCCGAGCGAGGTGTGTCGCGCGTGGGCCTCGCCCGGCGAGACGCCGCGCTGGCCGGTGGGAACCACCGTGCCGATGCTGGTGCTGGCCGGTGGCTACGACAGCTTCCAACCGCCCGCGTCCGCGGTGGTGGCGGCGCTGGGCTCCGGCCCGCAGCTGGTGGAGGTGCCCTTCGCGGCGCACAGCGTGCGCGGCGCCGGGCCCTGCACCCGCGAGTTGATCGGCGCCTTCCTCGCATCGCCGGACCAGGCCCTCGACACCGGCTGCATCGGCGACATGACGCCGCCGCCCTTCGTCCCTGCGGTCACGCCCTTGCCCGGCCCCGCGCGCCTGTTCGTGGCCCTGGCGGGAAGCGCTGAACCGCCGACGCTGGCGCTGGTCGCCGCAGGGGCGGCGGTGACCAGCCTGCTGGTGGCTCTGGGCGTCGGCTGGCGACGCTGGCGGCGGAAGCTTGGCTCGGTCGCTGGCCTGCGCTGGACGTGGGCCTCGGCGCTCGCCGCCATCGCCGCGGTGGGCGCGCCCGCCGGGCTGCTCGCCAGCACCGATCCGCTGTCGTCGGCGGCCTTGCTCTACGGCGTGCCCCCGGGATGGGGTTGGCTGCCGTGGCTGGTCTTTCTGCCGGGGCTGATGGGCGCACTTGCCCTGTGGCGCGGCGGCGCTTGGGCACCGCGGCTGGCCGGCCTTTCGGCCACGGTCGTGACGGTGGCGATGGTGCTCGGCGGCTGGTCGGCATGGGGCTGAGCCGTCGACCGGCGACCCCTCCGGTTGGCGCTCCCGGCGGAGACCTGCACCGGCTTTTTGGCACCGGATGGATGTGCGCATGCCGGCGTGCGGAATCGTGCTCGATGGCCTGATCTTGATTCGTTGTTTCCGCAGGACATCGACGCCCGCGTCATCGGCCTGATGATCACGACCGAGGCATGGTCACCGCAGCCCCGAAGAAGGACGCCCCGGCGGCACCCGGCGGTGGTGGCATGGGCGATATGGATTTCTGATCCGGCGCGCCAGGCGGTACTGCGTCAAACGAAGCGCGGCCCTGTGCCGGGCTTTGTCTTTCTTTTATAGGCTGAGCAACCCTGATGTTCCCGAACACGCCGTGACGAATGGCCGGCGACGATGCAGGTTCAGCAACGTCAGGATGACACCACGGCGTCCCGCCATGTCGGCGCCGCGAGTCGCAATAAGGGGATGAAACGTGCAAGTCCCTCGCCTCAGGAGTCGGCCGTTGCTGGGCTTCTTCGTCTGCCTCGCGCTGACGGTCGTGGTGCAGGAGTGGGTTCGTCCGGCGCTGCGCGACAGCGGCTTGCTGCCATTGCTGGCGACCGCGCCCAGCTTTCTGTACGCGCTGGCCGGCGTGCTCGGCGTTGCAAGCGTGGTGGGATGGCCGCACGTATGGCGCTGGCGGGCGGCCCCTGGGCCGTTGGCCTACGAGCTGATGCAGCCTTAGGATCGACGGTCGCACCTTCGACCCTTGGGACATGCTGGCCAGCATCGCGGGGAGCGCGCTGGGGCTTTGGTTGACCCGCGGTCGCCCTGAAAACTCGCCCGCTCGTGGGAGAATGCCACCGTCGTAACGGGCGTCCCGCCTTCATTTTGCGGCGCGGCCAGCGGCGCTAGCATTTGGGAGTCCCCCCACGGAGCCCGCTCATGCGCGACCGCGACATCACCCGCAGGTACAGCCGTCGCCAGTTCGTCGACAAGCTGCGCCGACTGGCCGATGCGATCGAATCGGAAAAGGCCTTCACCATCCAGGTCGCGGGCGAGCGCCTGCGCATCCCGGCGGAGGCCACGTTCAACATCGAGCATGAGCGTGGCGAGGGCGAGCAGGAGCTCGAGTTCCAGCTCATCTGGAAAGCGCTCGAGGACTGAGCCGTGGCCCGCGTCGTGGCATCGAGCGTCTTGCTGGCACTCGCGCTCACCAGCGCCACGATCGGCACCGCTGCGGCGACGGCGACAACGATCGCGATCGACGCGATCGAGGCCGATGCGGCGAACGCCGCGACCGACGCCAACGCCGCGACCGAGGCTGGCGAATGGCCGCGGATCGCGAGCCTGCGTTTCGAGGGCAACAAGGTCACGCGCGAGTCGACGCTGCTGCGGGAGATCCCGCTCGTCGCCGGTGATCGCGCCGACCCGGCCGCCGTCGATGCCGGCCGCCAGGCCCTGCTCGATCTCGAGCTCTTCCGCGAGGTCGAGGCGCGCACCGAGACGCGCGAGGACGGTCGCGTCGACCTCGTCTACCGCCTGCGGGAGAAGCGCTACCTGCTGCCGATTCCCCGCGTCGACACCAGTTCCGACGGCGACACCAGCTACGGCCTGCAGCTGCGCTGGAACAACGTCGCCGGGCTGGGCCATCGGCTCAATGCGTACGCGGAGCGCGGCGAGTATCCGGAGGATCGGCGCCGACGCGAAGAGCGCAGCCTGCGCCTCGGCTACGACGCGCCGTTCGTTCTCCGCGACCGCTACGACCTGCGGCTGGACCTGGAGCAGGTCGACCGCGTCATCCCGCTCGACGTGGCGACGTATGACGAGCGCGCGCGACGCTTCGAGCTTCTGGTCATCGAGGATCGGCGCAGCGATCGGCCGCGCGAGGGGTGGATCGTCGGCGCCGGGCTGCTGTTCGACGACCGCGAGAGCACGGGCGCGGCGGCGCCGCCCTCGGACGGAACGGCGCTGGCGCTGGTGGGTGTCGCGACCTACGCCGACGAGCGCTACCACGTGTTCAGCGAGACCGGCCGACGGGCCGCGTTCCGCATTGAATCCGCCGCGTCGGCGCTGGGTTCGGACTACAGCTACACGCGCCTGACGGCCGATGCCGTGCACGCGTTCGCCTTGGGCGACGTCGACGCGCACCACTCGCTGCGCTGGCTGGGATCGGCCGGCGCCGTCATCGCCGGAACCGGCAGCCGCGACGAGTTCGGCCTCGGCGGTTCCGGCCGGCTGCGCGGCTACCCGTCGGACTTCCTGATCGGCAACCGCTACGCCTACGGCGCGGTCGAGTACCTGCGCCCGCTCCGCTGGGACTGGCTGCGCCTGCTGGTGGTCGCCGAGACGGGCACCGCGGACGACGACATCGCCGGCGTAGCGGATGGCCGCGTGCGTTCCAGCATCGGCATCGGCCTGCGGATCCGCGTGCCGTGGTTCGTCGGCGTGGAGCTCGAGGTCGGCGTGGCGAAGCCGCTGTCCGGCGGCGACGTCCGCGTGTTCGCCGGCGGCAACTGACGCGCAGCCGCAGCGAAGCGCGAGGCGGCCCGGGCCGCGGGCCTCAGCGGCGCGCCAGCCGGTACGACAGCCGCGCCTGCAGCAGGAACCAGAGTGTCATCAGCAGGGCGAGGTTCCACTCCAGCACGTTCTCGATGGCGTCCTTGAGCGCGTCGTCGCTGACGTTCGCCGTCACCGCGACGCTGCCGACCCCCATCGCCAGCAGCAGCATTGCGATGGCGACCATGCCGCGCTGTTCGAGGCCCGGCGGCCGTTCGATCTGACCCAGGCGATACAGGAACACGAGCTGCGCGAGGTAGGTGCAGCCGAAGTAGAAGGTGATACCGAACCGGCGCATCCAGCGATAGAAATCGCCCTCGGTGCCGAGCGCGTAAGCGTAGATGGCGAGCGCGGCGGCGGCGATGAGGCCCAGCGGCAGCAGCGACACCGCGGCGCGCGGCGCGGTGTGCGCCGATGCGAGCCAGCGGCGTGCGGAAAGCCAGTTCATCGCGTGCAGTACGGCCACCGGGATCATCACGGCCTGGAACAGGTCGTTGGCCAGCCCGTGCCGCGCGGCCCGGCTGATCGACGTGCAGCCGGTCAGGTAGGGCACGCAGGCGTTGACGTGGCCCGCGTCGATCGACAGCAGCAGCGCGAGATGCGTAACGACGAAGGGCAGCACTGCGATGGCGAGCGGCAGGAGCCACGCGCGTGGCGGAATGTGCAGCGTCGAGGCGGGATCGAGGGTCGGCGGCATGCGCGGCACCTTAACCCGGTCAGCGTGTCGGCTCGGGCAAGGCCGCGTAGGCGCGATGCAGCGCCACCGTGTAGCGGTCGGCATCGGCAGCGGAAAGATGCGACCACTCCGGCAGCCACAGGCCCTGCATGTCGGCATGGTCCTCGAAGTGGATGCCGGGCGCGCCGGTGCGTACGAGCAGCACGTCCCAGGTTTTCTCGCGGGGGAAGCGCACGCGTTCGCCCTCCAGCACGTCGCCAGCGCTGGGCGCGCGAACGAAGACGACGCGCACGCCGCGGGCCTTCAGTTTCTCCACGGCAGCCACCGCGCGCGCGATCTCGCGTTCGATGTTCTCGGCGTTTTTTGCCTGTTGCTCCAGCGTCGGCGGGCCTGACGGACGGCGCTGCACCCAGATCTGCTGCACCTTCCGCGCGTAGGCCTCGTCCCGTTCGACGCGGGACCACATGCGGTGGTTGCGATCAGTGCTGGTGGTGACGGAAATCTTCGGCACGTCGGCGTAGCGCGGCACGCCCTCGCGGCGCGGCCACTCCTGCGACTCGAGCACGGTGAACAGCGCGAAGTTCGGCTCGTACCACGCGAAGCGGTTCTCCAGCGCGTGCATCGACAGCCACTGCGACGCGCGCTGCGCGGGCGTCTCGCGCCGGACGTAGTCCACGACGCTCTGCCGCAGCCCGCCCCCGGAGAAGAACGGCCCGGGCGTGACGCCGACCATCAGCGTGCCGGTGAACTCCTCGTCGTTCGCGAGGTCCTCGAGCACGGGCATGGCCGACGTGCCTTCCAGCGAGAGCTGGATCGGCCGCACGCCGGATTCGCGCTCCCACACGTCGAGCTGCACGTTGAACATCAGCCGCGACGAACCGATGACGACGAATGCGTCGCCCTCGTCCGCGTTGATGCGCCGGCGCTGGATCGCCCACAGGCCGTCGCTGTTGCGGTAGCCGGGCACGCCGCCGTAGGCGCGCCATCCGGCTTCCCACGCGACCATGCCAAGCACAAAGGTCAGCAGCGCGAGGGCTGCGACCGGCCATGCCGGCAGCTTCGGCAGCGGGCGCTCGTAGCTCGCCTCGACGCCGACCATGCCCGGCTCGGAACCGGAAGGATCAGAACCTGACGGATCAAAACTGGAAGTAGATGAAGGCATCGCCGTCGCTCTGTGTGATGGCAATCAGGAACATCATCGCGCCCCAAACCAGCCCCACCAGCGCGGCGGGGACGCGCTGCACTTCCGCATGCAGCTCGCGCGAGCGCATCGTCCAGTGCACGGCGAGCATGCCGCCGATGGTGAGGAGCGTCGCCACGACGGGGAAGGTGTCGAGCAGCGGCGCGCCGCCGGTGTCGAACAGCAGCATCGCCGAGATCATCCGCCAGGCCGTGTCGAAGTCCTGCGCGCGGAAGAACACCCAGGTCAGGTTCACCAGCGCGTACGTGAGCAGCGCGAGGCCGACGCGCGAGATCCACCGATCCCACACCGGCCAATGCCCGACGCGGCGGTTCAACACGCGCTCCACGCACAGGTACAGCCCGTGCAGGCCTCCCCACACCACGAAGGTCCAAGCCGCGCCGTGCCACAGGCCGCCGAGCAGCATGGTGATCATCAGATTGGCGTAGGTGCGCGCGGTGCCGCGACGGTTGCCGCCGAGCGGCACGTACAGGTAATCGCGCAGCCAGGACGACAGCGAGATGTGCCAGCGCCGCCAGAAGTCTGAAAAACCGATCGCCGCGTACGGGCTGCGGAAGTTGTCGATCAGCGAGAAGCCGAGCACCAGCGAGCAGCCGATCGCGATGGTGGTGTAGCCGGCGAAGTCGCAGAAGATCTGGCCCGAGAACGCCAGCGTGCCGAGCCAGGCATCGCCCGGTGCGAGCAGCATCGTCGCGCCGAATACGTCGTCGGCGGTCGGGGCCAGCAGGCCATCGGCGATCACCATCTTCTGGAACAGCCCGAGCACGATCAGCATCAGGCCCCACAGCACCTGCGGCGGCGTGGCGATGCGCGGCGTCGCGAACTGCGGCAGCAGATCGGTGGGGCGGACGATCGGCCCCGCCACGAGCTGCGGGAAGAAGGTGACGAACAGCGAGAAGTCGAGCAGCGAATCGGCGGGCTTCGCGCGCCGCAGGTACACGTCCAGCGTGTAGGACATGGTCTGGAAGGTGTAGAACGAGATGCCGACCGGCAGCACGATGTCCCACACCGGCGCCTGCCACGCCACGCCGGCAGACGCGAGCGCCGCGGCGAAGTTCTCCAGCACGAAGCCGCCGTACTTGAAGTAGGCGAGCAGGCCAAGGTTCACCACCACGGACACCAGCATGAAGCCGCGCCGCGCCGATTCCGACTGCGCCTCGTGCAGTCGCCGCGCGGCCCACCAGTCGATCGCGGTCGACAGCCACAGCAGCACGACGAAGGGCGGGTTCCACGCCGCGTAGAACACGTAGCTCGCGAAGAGCAGATTCGCCTTCTTCATCGTCCACGAGAACGGCAGACGATGCAGCAGCACGACCAGCGCGAAGAACGCGAGGAAGGTCAACGAATTGAAGGTCACCGCATTCCCCTGGTCAGCGGTGGATCGGGCCGACGCCCCCCTGGCGCGGTCGCAGCGCGCAGGCTACTCCGACTTCTCGGCCTGTGCCCGCTCGCGCCTTTCCCGGCGGCGCGGCGGGCGATGCGACAATGGCGGGCCTCGCCCAGTCCTCGGAATCCATGCGCACCTTCGTTCTCCGTGCCCGCGCCGCCCCCACCGACAGCGCGAAGCTGCTCGCCGGCGTCGGCGCTGTGGCGCATTCCGAGATCCTCGCGCACGTGTTGATGAACGCGATCTTCGTCGCGCAGTCGCATCGCGATGACGTCGTCGTCTACCTCGTTCTCGAGAGCACGCCGGACTACTCGCGCACGGTGCGCTTCGAGCCCAGCGCCATGCACGAGCTCGGCGGCTTCGACGAGCGCGCGCTGCTGGGCAAGGTGGCGAAAGCGCTGGACGCGTCGCGTGGCATGGGCAAGGAAGAAACGCGGGCGGTGGAATCGGGCGTGACGGTGCAGACGATCAGCTTCGAGCGGCTGGTGCAGCAGCTCTCGGTCGACCATCAGCTCTTCGTGCTCGACCGCAAGGGCACGCCGGTGAGCGAGGTGGCCTTCGGCGACAGCCCGTGCGTCCTGCTTACCGACCACATCCCGATGCCGAAGAAGACCTTCGGCAGCCTCGAGCGCCTCGGTGCTACGAAGCTTTCGCTGGGTTCGCGGATGCTGTTCGCATCGCAGTGCGTGGTGCTGATCCACCATGTGCTGGACCAACGCGGAGCGTCCGATGCGTGATTTCGATTTCGTCGTGCTGGGCGGCGGCTCGGGCGGGCTGGCCGCCGCGCAGCGCGCAGCCGCGCACGGCGCCCGCGTGGCCCTGCTCGAACCGGGCGCGCTGGGTGGCACCTGCGTGCACGCCGGCTGCGTGCCGAAGAAAGCGATGTGGCTGGCCGCGCAGCTCGCGTCGCGCGGACGGGCGGCACAGGCAATCGGCTTCGCGCACGGCGTCGGCGCCCTCGACTGGCCGACCTTCGTCGCGCACCGCCAGCGCTACATCGACGCCATCGAGCGCGGCTACGGCGACAAGCTCGCGAGCGCGGGCATCACGGTGATTCCGCAGCGCGGGCGTTTCGTCGAGGTGTCGGCCTCCGGCGCGAGCACTGTCGAAGCCGGCGACGGTGTGCGGCTTCAGGCGCCGCATGTGCTCGTCGCCACCGGCGCGCAGGCGCAGCGGCCCGCCGTTACCGGTGCAGAACTCGGCGCCGTCTCGGACGATGTGTTCGGCTGGAACGCGCTGCCGGAGCGCCTCGCCATCGTCGGCGGCGGCTACATCGCGGTGGAGTTTGCCGGACTGCTGCGCGCGCTCGGCGCCGAGGTGACGATGCTGGTGCGCGGTGCGCGGCTGCTCGACGGTTTCGATGCCGAGCTGGCCGACGCGCTCACGGCGCAGTACCGGGCGAGCGGCATCGAGGTGTGTTTCGGAACCACGGTCGATGGACTCGCGAGCGACCGCGGTCGCCTCCGCGTTGGTGACGGATCCTTCGACACGCTGCTGTGGGCGACGGGCCGCGCGCCGAACGCCGGCGACCTTGGCCTCGATGACATGAACCTCGGTCGCGACGCGCGCGGCCGCATCATCGTCGACTCGCGGCAGAACACCAAGATCCCGGGCATTTATGCGGTGGGCGATGTCACGACGCAGCCTGCGCTCACGCCGGTGGCCGTGGCGGCCGGGCGCTGTCTCGCCGATCGCCTGTTCGGTGCGCGCGCCGACGCGGCGCTCGATCTCCCGCTCGTGCCGACGGTCGTGTTCGCGCAGCCGCCGCTGGCCTCTATCGGGTTGAGCGAAGCGCAGGCGCGCGCGGAGCACGGCGAGGCCGTCAGCGTGCGGCGTTCGCGCTTCCGCCCGATGCTGACGGCGCTGGGCGGCGGCGAATCGCGCAGCCTGTTCAAGATCGTCTGCGCAGGGCCGGAGCAACGGGTCGTCGGCCTGCATCTTTTCGGCGAGGGCGTGGACGAGATCCTGCAGGGTTTCGCGCTGGCGATCGCGCGCGGGGTCAGCGTCGACGACCTCGAGCAGGCGATCGCCATCCACCCGACCAGCGCCGAGGAAGTGCTGTTCGCGCGCTAGGTCGCCGCCGACGTCGCGCCGCCGGCGACCGTGACTCGAATTGACGCCCGGTCTTGCAGAGGCCGCCGAAAACCCTGCCAGAATGTGACGCCGCGCACGCTCACACCGATGGCCGATGATGCTTCCGTTCCGTCTTGCCCGACCGATCCTCGCCGCTGCCGCCCTGGTGTCGGCCGATGCCGGCGCACAGGCCTGCGCTGCCCCCGGACGCGATGGCGATGGCGCACTCGTCGGCGTGGTCAACACCTATTGGACACCGAGCGCGTCGGGCTCGTACGGGCCGAGCACGACCAGCATCGCGATGACGAACCAGGGCGGCGCCGTGGCCTCGCTGGTCGAAGGTGATCTGATGCTGGTGATGCAGATGCAGTGCGCCGACATCAATCCGGCCAATTCGCTCGCCTACGGCGACGGCATCGCCGGTGAGCCAGCCAGCGGCTACACCGATCCCACGGCCTGTCGCGCCGGCACCTACGAATTCTTCCGCGCCGGCGCGGGCAGCAGCAACGGCGTGCTCTCGCTCGTCGGCTCGCCGCTGGTCAACACCTACGTCCAGGCGGATGCCACGGCGACGGCGGGGCGGCGCACGGTGCAGATCATCCGCGTGCCGCAGTACGCCAACGCGACGCTGTCCGGCACCGTCACCGCGCTGCCGTGGAACGGCATCAACGGCGGCGTCGTCGCGCTCGACGTAGCGCAGACGCTCGATCTCAACAACCAGATCTTCGATGCCGATGGCGCGGGTTTCCGCGGCGGCGGCGGGCGCAGTCGCGCCGTGGCGGACACCGTCGAGCGCTTCCGCTGGGACACCGACACCCGCCACGCCGTGAAAGGCGAAGGCATCGCCGGCACGCCGCGCTTCGTCAGCAGCAAGCGCACCGTCGACGACGGCGCCGTCGGCACCGTGACCGACCTCGGGGCGACCTGGGGCGGGTATCCGACCGGTACGGCCAGCACCGGCGATTTCGCGCGCGGCGCACCGGGCAACGCCGGCGGCGGCGGTGCGTACTGGGACGGCAGCAGCGACAACGGCGGCGGCGGCGGCGGCGGCAATGGCAACAGCGGCGGGCGTGGTGGCGCCGGTTGGCGAAGCGCCGGCTATGCCGGCGTACTGGCCGACTACTCGAACCTGACGGACAAGAAATGGGGCTTCGGCGGCGCGTCGTTCGCCGGCGCGAGCCTCTCCCGGCTGGTGCTCGGCGGCGGCGGCGGCGCGGGCGAGAACAACGCCAACAGCGTCGCCGCGGCATCGAACGGCGGCGCCGGCGGCGGGATCGTCATGGTGCGTGCGGAAACGTTGACCGGCACCGGCATCATCCGCGCCCGCGGCGCTCGCGCCACCGACAACGTGTTGAACGATGGTGCGGGCGGCGGCGGTGCGGGCGGCAGCGTGCTCGTCGTCGCAACGAACTGGAGCGCCAGCCTGTCGGTGGACGTCAGCGGAGGACGTGGCGGCGACGCCTGGGTTCCCGGAACCAGCGCGCACGGCAATGGCGGCGGCGGTAGCGGCGGCGTCGTTTTCACCAGCGCGCCCGCGAGCACCGTGGTTGCCGGTGGCGCACCGGGCGTGACCAACACCGTGCAGGGCCAGCCGGGCGGTGCCGCGCACGGCGCGCAGACCGGCTCGGGCGGCGTCTCGCAGGTGGTGCAGGCGGCGGACGACATCGTCGGTGCCAGCGTCGGGCGCACCTGCAAGTCCGACCTGCGGCTCACCAAGACCAACACGCCCGGCATCGACGGCGACGTGGACCAGGCCGCGGACACCGTCGTGGCGGGCAGCACGACCGTGTACGCGTTGACGGTGAGGAACAACGGCCCGAAGCCCGCCGACGGTGCGGTGTTGCGCGATACGCCGACCTCGGGCTTGGACTGCATCTCGGCCACCTGCGCCGCGATCGGCGGCGCCGCTTGCCCGGTCGAAACGGGCGCCGCGCTCGCGACGGCGGTGATCTCGTCCGGCGGCGTCGCGATCCCGACACTGCCTGTGGGCGGCGCGATCACGGTCAACCTGTCTTGCACGGTGCTGGCGAACTGATCCTCGCCAGCGTCCGCATCGGTCCGACCAATGCTGCCGCCGATGTGGATTGACAGGGTTTTTCGACAAGCGGGTTGTGTGAAGTCGGTCCTTGACTTTACCCTTTGCAGCATTAAACGCGCCTCCAAAAACGCGCCTCCAACGCCATAACCGTTGGCGGCAGCGTCCCGGGGGCGGAGCCACCGATTTCGTGGCCCGATCGGCCTTGGGGAACCTGATGCATTTGCGTTCGAAGACGGCCACGGCATCGTGGCGGTCGCTTCCGATGTGGCTGGCCGTTGTTTCGGTTCTGCTGTTGTCTTCAGCGACGTTCGCGCAGAACGCGGTCAATACCGCCGCCGTTGCAGCGCCGACGAGCGTCAACGATCCCGATCTCTCGAACAACAGCGCGACGGACAGCGATCCGATCGTGCGCGCCGCCGATCTCAGCCTGACCAAGACCGACAGTCCTGATCCGGTCATCGTGGGCAACCTGCTCACCTACACGCTGACGGTCAGCAACGCTGGCCCGACGGCCATCGTCGCCGCCGACACGTTCTCCATCATCGAATCACTGCCCGCGGGCCTGAGCGGGTGTGCGTACACGCCGTCCGCCGGCACCTTCACCGTCGGTACGATCGCGCCGGGCGCCACCGGTACCGGCACGTGGACCGGTGCTTCGATTCCGTCGGGCGGCAGCCTCACGCTGACCATCGCCTGCACGGTCGATGCCTCAGCCGCGGCGTCGATCACCAACACCGCCACCGTCGTGCCGCCCACGGGCGTCACCGATCCCGACTGCTCCGGCGCGCCGCTGGTGTGCGCGGGTGGCAATACGGCGAGCGCCGCCAGCACGGTCGACCGTCCGCAGCTGACGCTGTTGAAGACCGCGAGCGCAAGCCCGTGGACCATCGGCGTGCCGGCGAGCTACACGCTGAGCGTGCAGAACACCGGCACGGCCGCAACGACTGCCGCGTCGACGATCACCGACACGATTCCCTCGGGCCTGACAATCGGCACGCTGCCGGCGGGCTGCTCGGCCGCCGGCCAGGCCGTGACCTGCACCGTGGCGACCGGCCTCGCCGCCGGCAACAGCACCAGCGTCGTGATCCCGGTGACGCCGACCACCGCCGCGGCCGCCAGCGTCACCAACACCGCCAGCGTGACGGGCGGTGGCGATGCAACGTGCCCCGCCGACGCGCGCTGCACCAGCACGGTGATCACGGCGGTCGATCGACCGAATCTCAACGCCGCGAAGACGCCAGGCGTCGCCACGGGTCCGTCCGTCGCTGGCACCTACACCGTGACCTACGCCGTCACCGTGACGAACTCGGGCACCGCGACCGGCACCTATGGCCCGCTGAGTGACGCGCCGGCCTTCCCGGCAAACCTCAACATCTCCGGTGCGGCCTGGACCACCAGCGGCGCCGGCGCGCCGGCCGGCGGTTCGTCGTCGAGTGACGGCCCCTACGTGCTGGCGCCCGCCGGCACGAGCATCGGCGCCGGTGTCACTCACACCTACAACCTGACGATCAATTACACCTATGCGGCAAACACGGCAGTGCCCGTGTGCGCCGGCGTGCCCACACCGGGCAGCGGTCTGTACAACGCGGTGTCCCTGCCCGGTGGGCAGGAGAACGGCGCCAGCACCGACAACGCCGCGTGCGTGAACACGCCGCCGCCGCCGCCGTTCCTGACGATGACGAAGACCGCGGGCGCGAGCCCGTGGACCGTCGGCGTGCCGGCCAGCTACACGCTGGAGGTCGCCAACAGCGGCGGCGTCGCCACCACGGCCGCCGCGACCGTCACCGACACCATTCCCGCGAGCTTGACGATCGGCACGCTGCCGGCGGGCTGCACGGCGGCCGGCCAGACCGTGACGTGCACGATTGCGGCCGGCCTTGCCGCCAGCAGCAACACGAGCTTCGTGATTCCGGTGACGCCCACGGCGACGGCAGCGCCAAGCGTGACCAACACGGCGAGCGTGGCCGGCGGTGGCGACCCGGGCTGCCCGGGCGACGCGCGCTGCACCAGCACCGTCGGGCCGACGCCGGTCAATGCCAGCGCCGATGTCGCCATCGTCAAGACGCAGAGCACGCCGAACCCGGCGGTACCCGGCCAAGCGGTGACGTGGACGGTGACCGTAACCAACAACGGCCCGTCGGACGCCGCTGCGGTGACCACGGCGGACACCGTGACGACGTCGGTGACCGGGCTCAGCGTCGGTGGCGCGGACGCTGCGTCGTGCACCGTTGCGGGTCAGGACGTGACCTGCGCGTTCGGCACCGTCGCGAATGGCGCCAGCCGCACCTTCACCATCAGCGGCACGCTCGCCGCGGACTTCACCGGCAACCTCGCCAACACGGCGACGGTTAGCAGCACCACCAATGACCCGACGCCGGGCAACAACAGCTCGACCTCAAGTACGCCAAGCGCGCCCAGTGCCGACGCCGCGATCGTCAAGACCCTGCTGACGTCATCGCCGGTGCAGGCCGGCGGCGCCGTGTCGTATCAGCTCGTCGTGACCAATGCCGGTCCGTCGAACCTGATCGGCGCCAGCGTGACCGACACGCTTCCCGCGCAGCTCACGGGCGCGACGTGGTCCTGCACCGCGACCGGCAGCGCAAGCTGCGGGACGGCCAGCGGAACCGGCAACGTCGCCACCACCGTCAACATCGCGGCCGGCGCCAGCCATTCCGTCACCATCGTGGTGACCGGCACCGCGCCAGTGACCACGCCGAGCACAATCGCCGCCAACACCGCGACCGTTGACGTTCCGGGCGGCACGACCGATCCGACGCCGGGCAACAACAGTTCGACGGTGCCGGCCATTCCGGTCACGGCTCTGGTGATCGATGCCGTCAACGACGACTACAGCGCGACGCCGGTCAACGGTGCGTCGGGCGGCAGCACGCCGTCGGTCCTGGCGAACGACACGCTCAACGGCAATCCGGTGACGGTGGGCACGGGCGGCAACGTCACGCTGACGCCGGGTGCGGCGCCGACGCCGTCGGCGGGCAGCATCACGATGAACCTGGACGGCACGATCACCATCGCGCCGGGCACCACGGCGGGCACGTATTCGTATCCGTACACGATCTGCGAAGCGCTGAACCCGACCAACTGCGATACGGCCACGGCGACCGTTGTGGTCAACGCGGCCGTGATCGACGCGGTGGACGACACCGGCACGGTGGCGAGTGGCGCGGCGGGCGGCGTTGCGGTGCCGAACGTGCTGGTCAATGACACGTTGAACGGTGCCCCGGCGACGCTGGCGAACGTGACGCTGACGCAGGTCAGCACGACCAATCCGAACGTGACGCTGGACCCGGCCACGGGCGCGGTGAACGTGGCGCCGAACACCCCGGCGGGCACGTACAC
>ERZ1066121.52-NODE-52-length-104960-cov-21.744397_pt1 | contig 104960 bp, 94 predicted proteins | sample MGYA00382768_ERZ1066121 | MGnify/ENA primary metagenome ERZ1066121 (study PRJEB33369, sample SAMEA5778351) | biofilm metagenome | biome: Industrial cooling water; feature: Water cooling tower basin; material: Biofilm | place: United Arab Emirates | collected...
GCGCGTGATCGCCGACCACATCCGCGCCTGCAGCTTCCTGATCGTCGACGGCGTGTTGCCGTCGAACGAAGGCCGCGGCTACGTGCTGCGCCGGATCGTGCGCCGCGCCATCCGCCACCTGTGGAAGCTCGGTGCGCTCAGCGCCGAGGGCAATTTCTGGCGCATGGTCCAACCGCTGGTCGAGACCATGGGCGAGGCCTATCCGGAACTGGCTGCCAAGCGCGAACTGGTCGAGCGCGCCCTGAAGGCGGAAGAAGCCGCCTTCGCGCAGACGCTCGATGCCGGCATGGCCCGGCTCGAAGGCTATCTGGCGCAGGGCGGTGGCCGGGTCGACGGCGCCCAACTTTTCTTGCTGCACGACACCTACGGCTGCCCGCCGGACCTGATTCTCGACATCGTCCGCGAGAAGGGCCTGCCCGACGTGCCGCAGGCCGAGATCGCCGAGTACGAGCGACAGATGGATGCGCAGCGCGACCGCGCGCGCAAGGCCGGCAAGTTCGGTGGCGGCGTGGTCATGCCCGCCGAGCTGATCGCGCAGCTGGCGCCGACCGACTTCCTCGGCTACGACGGCCTCGATGCTTCGGATCTCGAGGTGGTCGCGCTGCTGAAGGACGGCAAACCGGTGGAAAACATCGTTGCGGGCGACGAGGCCATCGTGCTCTTGGCCGCCACGCCGTTCTATGCCGAGTCCGGCGGCCAGGTGGGCGACACGGGCACCCTCGCGACCGCCGACGGCGCCGAGTTCGCGGTGGCCGACACCCAGAAACTCGCCGGCCAGTTCCACGGCCATGTCGGCCGCCTGGCCTCCGGCAGCCTGCGCCGCGGCGACCGCGTGCGCGGCACGGTCGATGCCGCGCGTCGTCAGGCCACGGTGCTCAACCACAGCGCCACTCACCTGCTGCACGCCGCGCTGCGCGACGTGCTGGGCACCCACGTCACCCAGAAGGGCTCGCTGGTCGCGCCCGACCGCCTGCGTTTCGACTTCGCGCATTTCCAGCCGGTGAGCGCGGGCGAACTGGCCGAGATCGAGCGCCGCGTCAACGCCGAGATCCGCGCCAACAGCGCTGCCGACATCCGCCACATGGGCATGCAGGAAGCGCTGGATTTCGGCGCGATGGCGCTGTTCGGCGAGAAATACGGCGAGCGCGTGCGCGTGCTGCGCATGGGCGAGACCTCCACCGAGCTGTGCGGCGGCACGCATGTCGCGCGCACCGGCGACATCGGCCTGTTCAAGATCGTGTCCGAAGGCGGCATCCAGGCCGGCGTGCGCCGGATCGAGGCCGTGACCGGGCAGGGTGCACTCGACCATATCGCCGAAGAGGAGCGCCGCCTCGACGAGGCGGCCGACCTGCTGGGCGGCAACCCGGCCGAGGTCGCCGAGAAGCTGCGTGCCCTGCTGGAGCGCCAGAAGAAACTCGAGCGCGAGCTGGAGGGTCTGAAGGCGCGCGCTGCCGGCGCCGCGGTGGCCGACCTGGGCGCCGCCGCCCGCGACGTCGGCGGCGTGAAGGTGCTGGCGGCCCGTGTCGAGGACATGGACGCCAAGGCCCTGCGCGATGCCGTCGACCGTCTGAAACAGCAACTTCGTGACGCTGTCGTGCTGTTGGCGGGCGCCGGCGATGGTAAAGTGGCGCTCGTTGCGGGCGTGAGCGGCGCAGCCCTCGGACCAGTCAAGGCCGGAGAGCTGCTGGCGCACGTCGCCGGACAGATCGGGGGCAAGGGAGGCGGACGCCCCGATCTGGCCCAGGGGGGCGGCGAGGATGGTCCCCGGTTGCGCACCGCATTGGAAGGCATTCACGACTGGGTGGCCGGTCGGCTGGGCGAGGGCGCTTGAACCGCCGTCGCCTGCTGCGGCCAACCGGTAAACCCTAGACTCCACGCTCGCGACGGCTCCGATCCCCGGTTGCGAGCGATCGAAATAGACCAGGCCGACGACACGGGGACTCGGCCGATGGAGAGACACCATGTTGATTCTGACTCGCCGCGTTGGCGAAACACTGATGATCGGCGATACCGTCACCGTGACCGTTCTCGGGGTGAAGGGCAATCAGGTCCGCATCGGCATCACTGCGCCGAAGGACATCGCCGTGCATCGCGAGGAAATTTACCAGCGCATCCAGCGCGGCGAAGATCGCGGCCGTCCGGCCGGTTTGCCGCAGGACGACTGAGCCGGTATCCTGTGCGGACGCAGCGCTCACGCGCCGCGTCCATCCCCGGAGAGTTGCCCGAGAGGCCGAAGGGGCTCCCCTGCTAAGGGAGTATGGGGTCAAAAGCTCCATCGAGGGTTCGAATCCCTCACTCTCCGCCATTGTTGTCGAACTGAAAGTTCTCCTGTTGGAATCCGAGTGGGGATTCCCGGCCCGCCGCAGCGCGGCGGGCGCTTGGCCGGGACGCGGGCCTGTGGCCCGCAAGCGGTCCCGGCCTCGCCCCTCACTCTCCGCCAGTTTTTGCCCATGCTTGGGCACAGTTGTACGGAGTTGTTGTACCGAGTGGTGATTCCCGGCCCGCCGCAAGCGGGCCTTGTCGTCGCTGGGCCCCGCGATATGCGGAGTGCCCATTCGATGATGCGGGGGGCTTGACCTCCTGTCGGAGCTACTTCAAAATTCCGCTTCTACCGCGCGCCCGTAGCTCAGTTGGATAGAGCACCAGGCTACGAACTTGGGGGTCGGAGGTTCGAATCCTTCCGGGCGCGCCATTTATTGAAAAGCCAACCCTCGCGGGTTGGCTTTTTTCTTTCGTGCGCCCGGGGATTCCCGGCCCGCCGCAGCACGGCGGGCGTTCGTCCCCGCGCGAAGCTGCGCTTCGCAGGCGGCGGGGCCTCACCCTTCCGGGCGCACCATTCATTGAAAAGCCAACCCTCGCGGGTTGGCTTTTTTTCTTTCGTGCGCCCGGGGATTCCCGGTACACCATCATCTTGTCGTCCCGAGCGCAGCGAGGGACCTGCTTTTCCTGCCTTTGATCGCGGCATCGCGCGCCGAAAGCAGGTCCCTCGCTGCGCTCGGGACGACAAGCTTGTGGGGCGGGGGCGCAAGTGTCGTATTGCTGCAGACGCTGACACCCTTGACCACGCTCACGGGCGCGCCCGCACCTGGACCTGCACCTGCACCCGTACTCGTGCCTGCGCCTGCGCCTGCAGCCGCAACCGCAGGCGCAACCGCAAGCGCAACCGCAACCGCAACCGCAACCGCAACCGCACCGGTCCCTGCGCCCTTGCCCTCGCATGCTGGCGCGCCCGTCTGCGCCTGCGCCGATGTCCGCTCAGTCGCCTGCGACGGCCGATTCAATGGTCAAAACAGACTCAGGGATTGCCCGGCTGCGGAAGGTTCGACTGCATCTGGCCGCGAGCGACGCTGCGCTTCGCACTCAATGCCCTTGTCGTCCCGAGCGCAGCGAGGGACCTGCTTTTCCTGCCTTTGATCGCGGCATCGCGCGCCTGAAAGCAGGTCCCTCGCTGCGCTCGGGACGACAAGCTTGGGGGGGCGAGTGTCGTATTGCTGCAGACGCTGACACCCTTGACCACGCTCACGGGCGCGCCTGCGCCCGTCGCACCGGCACCCGCCCCCGTCGCACCGGCACCCGCGACCTCACCCGCACCCGCACCCGCACCCGCACCCGCACCCGCACCCGCGACCGCGACCGCGACCGCGACCGCGACCGCGTGAGTGCCCGTCGCACCCACACCCACGCGCGCGCGTCAGCGCAGGGATCTCGACTGTCCGAATTCAGCCATGCCGATGTTGCTCGCCTGCCGCGCCGGTCTTTGCGCAAATTCGCTGAATCCGCGATGGCGCACGCCGTAGAATCGCGGGGCCCCGTTTCGGCCTTTGCACGCGCCCATGCCCATCAAGAAATCCGACCTGTATTCCTCGCTCTGGGCGTCCTGCGACGCGCTGCGTGGCGGCATGGAGCCGTCCGAGTACAAGGACTACGTGCTGTTCATGCTGTTCATCAAGTACGTCAGCGACAAGTACGCCGGGGACCCGGATGCGCCGCTGGTCATCCCGGCCGGCGCCAGCTTCGAGGACATGAAGGCGCTGAAGGGCAAGCCGGACATCGGCGACCGCATCAACACCCAGGTCATCCAGCCGCTGATCGAGGCCAACAGCAGCAGCCTTTCGCACAGCGACTTCCCCGATTTCAACGACCCCAAGAAGCTGGGCGAGGGCAAGGAGCGCCAGGAGCGTCTGACCAACCTGGTCGCCATCTTCGAAAACCCGGCGCTGGACTTCGCGGACAACCGCGCCGAGCACGACGACATCCTGGGCGATGCCTACGAATACCTGATGCGCCACTTCGCGCTGGAGTCTGGCCGGAGCAGGGGCCAGTTCTACACCCCGGCCGAGGTCAGCGGCACCATCGCCCAGCTGATCGGCATCGGCCCGCACAACACCAACCGCCAGACTACCGCCTACGACCCCACCTGCGGCTCCGGCTCGCTGCTGCTGAAGGTGGCGGCGCAGGCCGGCCGGCCGATCACGCTCTACGGGCAGGAGGTTCTGGCCACCACCGCGGGTCTGGCGCGGATGAACATGATCCTGCACAGCTTCCCGGACGCCTCCGTGCAGCCGGGCAACACCCTGACCGACCCCAAGTTCTTCGAGCAAGACGGCCAGCTCAAGACCTTCGACTACGTGGTGGCCAATCCGCCGTTCTCCGACAAGGCCTGGAGCACCGGCCTCAGCCCGCAGGCCGACCCCTACCGGCGTTTCGCCTGGGGCGTGCCGCCGGCCAAGCAGGGCGACTACGCCTACCTGCTGCACATCGTCCGCAGCCTCAAGGCGCGGGGCAAAGGCGCCTGCATCCTGCCGCACGGGGTGCTGTTCCGCGGCAACGCCGAGGCGGTGATCCGCCGGCAGCTGGTGGACAGCGGCTACCTGACCGGCATCGTCGGCCTGCCGGCCAATCTGTTCTACGGCACCGGCATCCCGGCCTGCATCCTGGTGCTGGACAAGGACAACGCCACCGCGCGGCGCGGCATCTTCATGATCGACGCCAGCAAGGGCTATCTGAAGGACGGCAACAAGAACCGTCTGCGCGAGCAGGACATCCACCGCATCGTCGACACCTTCCGCAGGGGCGAGGACGTGCCCGGCTACGCGCGCATGGTCGGCTTCGACGAGATCCGCAGCGAGAAGAACGCCTACAACCTCAACCTGCCGCGCTACATCGACGCCAGCGAGGCCGAGGACCTGCAGGACATCGACGGCCACCTGCGCGGCGGCATCCCGCAGCGCGACGTGGACGCGCTGGGCGCCTACTGGGCCACCATGCCCGCCCTGCGCCAGGCGCTGTTCGAGCCTGCGGGGCGCCCCGGTTACCTGCGGCTGACCCTGCCGCCGGCCGAGGTGAAGGCGGCGGTGCTGGCGCACCCGGAATTCGAGGCCTTCCGCGCCACGGTGAAGCGGCTGCATGCGCGCTGGGCCAAGGCCATCCGCCCGGAGCTGGTGGGGTATGGGCAGGGCGGCCACCCCAAGGCGCTGATCCACACCGTGTCCGAACGCCTGCTGGCCGCCTATGCCCAGGCGCCGCTGCTGGATGCCTACGCCATCTACCAGCACCTGATGGACCACTGGGCGCAGGCCATGCAGGACGACGCCTACCAGATCGCCGCCGACGGCTGGACGGCGCGGATCGAGCGCATCCGCGAGACCAACAAGAAAGGCCAGGTCAAGGACAAGGGCTGGTTTTGCGACCTGGTGCCCAAGTCATTGATCGTGCAGCGTTATTTCGCCGCCCAGCAGCGTGCGCTGGACAAGGCCGCGCTGGCGCTGGAGGCGGCCGGCAGCGCGCTGGAAGCGCTGGAGGAGGAGCACGGCGGCGAGGACGGCGCCTTCGCCAGTCTGGACAAACTCAACGCCGCCGAGGTGAAGCGGCGGCTCAAGGAGATCGCCCGGTCCAGGGACGACGCCGACGAGCGCGCCGCGCTGGAGGCCTGGCTGGCGCTGTCCGAGCAGCAGGCCAAGGCCAAACGCCAGCACAAGACCCTGCACGACGACCTGGACGCCCGCGCGTACGTCAAATACGCCGAGCTGTCGGCCGAGGACGTGCAGGCCCTGGTGGTGGACGACAAGTGGCTGGCCGCCCTGTCCGCCGCGGTGGAGGGCGAAGTGGACCGCGTCTCCCAGGCGCTGACCCGCCGCGTGAAGGAGCTGGCCGAACGCTACGCCACCCCGCTGCCGCAGCTGGCGGCGCAGGTGGCCGAGCTGGAGGCGAAAGTGGCCGGGCATTTGCAGAAGATGGGGTTTGCGTGGACGTGATGACGAGCTACAAAAAATCAGAAGTAGGGACAATTCCATCCGATTGGGATGCAGTTCGTTTGGGCGACATCGGAGAGGTGCTGATTGGCTTGACTTACAAGCCGGAGGATGTGAAGGAGTCCGGTACGCTTGTCTTGCGCTCGTCCAATGTCCAGGATGATCGGCTTTCTTTTCTAGATAACGTTTTCGTTGATGTTGAAATTCCGAAGCGCATCCGGATTCGGGCTGGTGATGTGCTCGTTTGCGTGCGTAATGGAAGCCGCGAGTTGATTGGAAAATCGGCTTATCTCGATGAGAGTGTCGAGGGAATGACTTTCGGAGCCTTCATGGCTGTTCATCGAAGCCCGTATGGAAAAATTATTGCCTTCCATTTTCAATTCGATATTTTGAAAAGACAGGTCGGTGAGCATCTTGGCGCAACGATTAATCAGATCACGAATAAGAGTCTCAATTCATTTCAAATCCCGCTGCCGAGGAATGAGGTCGAGCGAAATTGCATCGCAGATGTGTTGGGTGATGTTGATGCGCTGTTGGAGGCGCAGGATGAGCTGATTGCCAAGAAGCGCGCCATCAAGCAAGGCGCGATGCAGTTGTTGTTGACTGGTCGATGCCGTCTGCCAGGATTTTTGAGTGAAGGTGGATTCCAAAAGACTGAAATTGGAGAGATTCCAGCTGACTGGTCGTTGGCCCGTCTTCATGAATTGGTTGACCCATTGCGGCCTATCCGTTACGGCATCGTCCAGCCCGGGCAATATGATTCTGGCGGGAGATACATGATTCGAGGGCAGGACTACTCTGCCGCTAAAGGCTGGGCCTCGGAAGAGGATTTGTTTCGTGTTTCAGATGCTGTTGAGTTCCGATATAGGAATGCGCGACTGAAGGCGGGGGACTTGATCATGACAATTGTTGGGTACTGCGGTCACGTGGAACAGATCCCGGATTGGTTGGATGGAGCGAACCTAACGCAAACGACGGCGCGGATATCGATAGATGAAGGGCGAGCTGTTGGTTCGTTCTGCAGATATATGCTTCAAAGTGACTATGGAGTGCGTCAGGTGATGGAGAATCTCAAAGGCGCGGCCCAGCCTGGCCTTAACATTCGAGATGTCGAAAATTTCTTGATACCGATTCCCCCGTCAATAGATGAGCAAGGGGCGATATCAAGTGTTCTGAAAGAAATGGATGCCGAGATTGCCGCGCTGCAGCAACAACGCGCCAAAACCGCCCAGCTCAAACAAGGCATGATGCAGCAACTGCTGACCGGCAGGATCCGGTTGATCTGATTCACGGACGACACAGGGGGTGTGCATGAGCGGTTCGAGGGGTTCCACAGGCATCCACGGCGGCGGCATGGCCGCCGTCCGCCGCGCAGCGCCGGGGGTGGGCCATGGCTGAGCGCATCCGCCCCGAGCGCGCCACCCAGCGCCGCGTGGTGGCGCTGTTCACCGACAACGCGCGCACGGACTGCCTGGGCTACGAACATCTGGGCGACTGGAGCCGGCGCGCGGACAATCGCAATATCGAGCCGCAATACCTGTCGGCCCATCTGCGCGGGCGCGGGTATTCCGATGCGCAGATCGCCGCGGCGCTGCGCCAGCTGCAGGCGGCGGCGGAGGTGGGCAGCCACACCCTGTACGACGCCAACCTGCGTACCTACCAGCTGCTGCGCTACGGCGCCGACGTGCAGACGGCGCTGGGCGAGCCCACGCGCAAGGTGCATTACATCGACTGGCAGACGCCGGCCAACAACCACTTCGCCCTGGCCGAGGAAGTCACCCTGCGCGGCGGCCTGGAGCGCCGGCCCGACATCGTGCTGTACCTCAACGGCATCGCCATCGCGGTGATCGAACTCAAGCGCAGCAGCCGCGACGTGGCCGAAGGCATCCGCCAGCTGATCAGCAACCAGCAGAAGGCCTTCAACCAGAGTTTTTTCAGCACCGCGCAGCTGCTGCTGGCGGGCAGCGACGCGCAGGGCCTGTACTACGCCACGGCCGAGAGCGAAGAGGATTTCTACGTCCAGTGGAAGCATGCCGACGGGCTGGCCGGCGGCGAAGCCGGCGTGCTGCTGGACCGCCCGCTGGCGGAGCTGTTCGACAAGGCGCGTCTGCTGGACTTCCTGTACAACTTCGTGATCTTCGACGCCGGCCGCAAGAAAGTGCCGCGCCAGCACCAGCACGCGGCGATCAAGGCCGCGCAAGTGCGCACGCGCAAGCGCGAGGGCGGGCTGATCTGGCACACCCAGGGCAGCGGCAAGAGCATCCTGATGGTGCTGCTGGCCAAGTGGCTGCTGGAGGACGACCCGGAGGCGCGCATCCTGGTGATCACCGACCGCGAGGAGCTGGACGAACAGATCACCGGGGTGCTGAAGAACGCCGGGCTGGCCTCGACACGCGTGACCTCGCGCGCCGACCTGCTGGAGCGCCTGCGCGCGACCACCCCGCGCCTGCTGTGCGCGCTGATCCACAAGTTCGACACCCGCGACCTCAAGGGCGCGCCGCCGCTCACCCACGGGCGCTTCTACGTGTTCGTGGACGAGGCGCACCGCACCCAGGGCGGCGACATGCACAAGCAGATGAAGCGCTGGCTGGCCGATGCCATCTTCATCGGCTTCACCGGCACGCCGCTGATGCGTGACGACAAGACGACCACGCATGCGCTGTTCGGCAGCTACATCCACACCTACAAATTCCCGCAGGCGGTGGCCGACCGGGTGGTGCTGGACCTGAAATACGAAGCGCGCGAGGTGCCGCAGCAGCTGGGCAACCGGCAGAAGATCGAGGACTACTTCGCCACCAAGACCCGGCGCCTGAACAACTTCCAGAAGGCGGCCCTGCGCAAACGCTGGGCCACGATGGAGGAATTGCTCAGCTCCAAGGAGCGCAAGGACAGGATCATCAACAGCATCCTGGACGACTTCGACACCCGCCGCCGCCTCAACACCGGCCGCGGCACCGCGATCCTGGTGGCCGACGAGATCTACGACGCCTGCCACTACTTCCGCCTGTTCCAGAACACCGAGTTCGGCAGGCACGTGGGCATCGTCACCTCGTTCGTGCCCGACAAGAGCCTGTACTCGAAAGCGCCCGCCGGCAGCGACTACCGCTACAAGTACGAGACCTACGCGGACTGGGTGCTCAAGGGCTTCGACAGCACCGACAAGTACGAGGCCGAGATGAAGCGCCGCTTCAAGGACGAACCGGCCAACTGCAGGTTGCTGATCGTGGTCAGCAAACTGCTGACCGGCTTCGATGCGCCGACTTGCACCTACATCTACCTGGACCGCAACCTGCGCGACCACGACCTGTTCCAGGCGATCTGCCGCACCAACCGCCTGCATGGCGAGGACAAGGACTACGGCTACATCGTCGATTTCAAGGAGCTGTTCGGCAAGGTGCAGGAGGCGATCGCGGTGTACAGCTCCGACCAGCTGGTGGTGGACGAGCAGGACGGGCAGGACGGCAACATCGCGCTGAAGAACTGGATCGTCGAAGGCGCCCGCAAGCTGGAGGAGGCCCGCGAGGCGCTGCTGCACCTGTGCGAACCGGTGCTGGCGCCGCGCGATGTGGAGCAGTTCCTGCTGTATTTCTGCGGAGATTCGCAGGACGCGGAGGTACTGGAACAGACCGAGCCGCTGCGCATCTCGTTCTACAAGCTGGTGACCGCCTTCGTGCGCGCCTGGGCCGATGTGGGCGCGGAACTGGCCCAGGCCGGTTACGACGAGGCGACGATCGCCGGCCTGGAGGCGGAGGTGGCGTTCTACGCGGAGAAGCGCGCGGAGATCAAACACCATTCCGGCGAAGAGTTCGACATCAAGCCCTTCGAGGGCGACATGCGCGACCTGCTCAACCGCTACGTGAAGGCCGACGAGGCGCGCAAGCTGGGCGACATGGGCGAGCTGTCGCTGGTGGACCTGATCGTGAAGACCGGCATCCACGACGCCATCGCGCAGAAGCTCAACGCCAAGGGCGCAAGCCGCAAAGCCATCGCCGAGGGCATCATCCACAACATCCGCAAGACCATCATCCAGGAACGCCTGACCGACCCGCGCTTCTTCAAGGAGATGTCCAGTCTGCTGGACGAGCTGATCCGGCAGTCGCGCGCCGATGCGAAGAGTTACGAAGAATTCCTGAAACAGGCCGAAGCGCTGGCGCGCAGACTGGTGGCGCATGCAGCCGGCGGCGAACAGGCGCCCGAAGCGCTGCAGGGCCGGCCCGAGGCGGCACTGATCTATCGCAACCTGCCGGACATCCTGACCCGGTCGGCCGATGCCAGGCATGTCGGCGAAGAGCGGACCTGGCACGCCAGCGAGCTGATCAGCAAGGCCATCCAGATCGACACCGCGATGCGCGAGGACGTGCCGGCGGACTGGAAGGGCCATGAGGTCAAGGAACGCACCGTCAAACGCATTCTGCTTGAGCTGCTGGATGGCGACGATGAGGCAAGGGACATATTGTTCGACTTGATCAAGCGCCAACCCGGCTACCGCTGATGGATATCCTGAAGCTGGGCGATATCGAGATCGCGGTGACGCGCAAGGACGTGAAGCACGTCCATCTGTCCGTGCATCCGCCGGAAGGCCGGGTGACGCTGGTGGCGCCTGAACACTCGCTGCTGGACGTGCTGCGCGCCTATGCCATCACCCGGCTCGCATGGATCAGGACACAGCGGGCCGCCTTCCAGGCGCAGGCGCGCGAGACGCCGCGGCGTCATGTCACCCGGGAAAGCCATTATCTCTGGGGGCGCCGCTACCTGCTGGATGTCCGCTACGTGGACGCGAAGCCCTGCGTGTGTCTGGACCACAAACGCATCACCCTGACGGTGCGTCCGGGCAGCGATGCGGCGAAGCGGGCCGAGGTGATGCATGCCTGGCACAAGGCCCAGCTGCACCAGGCCGTGCCCGACCTGATTCGCGCATGGGAGCCGAGGCTCGGGGTCAAGGTGCGCGCCTATTTCCTGCAGCGCATGAAAACCCGCTGGGGCAGCTGCCACTCTGCGCGCGGGCATGTTCGGCTCAACACGGAGCTGGTGAAGAAGCCGAGGCATCTTCTTGAATATGTGCTGGTGCACGAAATGGCGCATTTGCTGGCGCCGACACACGATGAACGCTTTGTCGCACTGCTCGACCTGCACCTGCCGATGTGGCGCGATTCGCGTCATGAATTGAACGCGCTGCCGCTGGGCCAGGCCTGGCTGCCGCAATCGCCGTAGGAGGGCCTTCAGGCCCGACCTCAGGCCTGACCTCATGCCCGACCATGCTTCAGGCCCGGCCTCGTGACGCTGTGGTTTTGTGTGTGAGGTCGCGGCTGAAGCCGCTCCTACGGGCGGGCAGGGGGGCGGCGGTTGCGGCGCAAGCTGTTGTTGACTGCTGACTCCTGACTCCTGACTCCTGACTCCTGACCCACGACCCACGACCCACGACCCACGAACCCCGAACCCCGAACCCCGAATCCCGAACCCCGAACCCCCAATCCCGCCGCCGCCCTCAATCCAGAAACTGCAGCCGCGCCAGTTCGGCGTACAGGCCGTCCTGGGCCAGCAGTTGGTCGTGGGTGCCTTCGGCGACGATGCGGCCGTGGTCCATCACCACGATGCGGTCGGCCTTGAGCACGGTGGCGAGGCGGTGGGCGATGACCAGGGTGGTGCGTCCGCGCATGAGGTTCTCGAGGGCGTGCTGCACCGCGCGTTCGCTCTGTGCGTCGAGTGCGGAGGTGGCCTCGTCCAGCAGCAGCACCGGCGCGTCCTTCAGCAGGGCGCGTGCGATGGCGATGCGCTGTTGTTGCCCGCCGGAGAGGCGCACGCCGCGTTCGCCGAGCTCCTCGTCGTAGCCCTGCGGCAGTGCGGTGAGGAAGTCGTGCGCTTCCGCCGAGCGTGCGGCGGTTTCGACCTCGGCGTCGGTCGCCTGCAGCCGGCCGTAGCGGATGTTGTCGCGCGCGCTCGCTGCGAACAGCGCCGGCTGCTGCGGCACCAGCGCGATGGCCTCGCGCAGCATCGCCGGGTCGGTCTGGCGCAGGTCGATGCCGTCGATGCGGATGCTGCCGGCGTCCGGGTCGTGGAAGCGCAGCAGCAGCGAGAGCACCGTGCTTTTGCCGGCGCCGGACGGGCCCACCAGCGCGACGGTTTCGCCCGGGCGCACGTGCAGACTGAAAGCGTCCAGCGCCGGATGATCCGGGCGCGACGGGTAGCGGAAGGTGACCGCATCGAAACGAATGTCGCCGTGCAGCGGCTGCGGCAGTGCGACCGGCTGCTCCGGGGCCACGATCGCGGCGCGTTCGGCCAGCAGTTCGTCGATCCGGCTCATGCCGCCGGTGGCGCGCTGCAGTTCGTTCCAGGTCTCGGCCAGCGCCGCCACCGAGCCCCCTGCGAACACTGCGTACAGCACGAACTGGGCGAGCGTGCCCAAGGTCATGCGCCCGGCGTTGACGTCGTGCGCGCCGGTCCACAGCACCAGGGTGATCGCGGCGAAGAACAGCACGATCACCACGCCGGTGATGCCGGCCTGCAGGCCGATGCGGCGGCGTGCGGCGGCCACCGCGCGGGCCACCGCGCCGTCGAAACGCCCGCGTTCGTAGTCCTCGCGCGCGTGCGCCTGCACGGTGCGCACCGCGCCCAAGGTTTCGGTGGCCAGTGCGTTGGCGTCGGCCACGCGGTCCTGGCTGCCGCGCGAGACATTCCGCACCCAGCGCGAGGCGACCATGATCGGCAGCACCACGGCCGGGATGCCGATCAGCGCCCATGCGGCCAGCCGCGGACTGGTGACGAACAGCATCACCACCGAACCGAGCATGGTGATCGTGCTGCGCAGCGCGACCGACATCGCGCTGCCGACCAGGTTGCGGATCAGCTCGACGTCAGCGGTGAGCCGCGACACCAGCTCGCCGCTGCGATTGCGCTCGTGGAAGCCGGCGTCCAGGCCCATCAGATGCGCGTACAGCTGCTGGCGCAGATCCGCCACCACGCGTTCGCCCAGCAGCGAGACGAAGAAGAAGCGCAGCGCGGTGCCCAGTGCCAGCAGCAGGGCCACACCGAACAGCAGCAGGAAGGCGCGGTCGATGTCGCTGCCACTGCCGGCGACGAAGCCGCGGTCGATCATGGTGCGGAACGCCAGCGGCAGGGTGAGCGCGGCGGCCGAGGACACCGCCAGCGCGCCCAGCCAGGCGATCAACAGCCCGAGATGGCGGCGCACGAAGGGCCACAGTGCGCGCAGGCTGCCGATGGGAATTCGCCCGGGTCGTGGGGTCGGGGCGTTCTCTGCAGGCTGGGAGGGAGTGGACATCGTGCGGAAGAAGCCTTGGCAGAGGAGGAAAACGACGCGGATGGTGTCGGCGTCGCGCGATGGAGATCGTGCGTCGGCGCCTCGTCGCCGTCACTCCGTGACGAACCGCACCCGATCCCGGGTGGCGTCGCGCAGGCGGATTTTCAAGGCATCGAGACGGTCGGCAGGCAAGCGCGCGCAGAGGTTTGCGCCTTCGGCGTCGAAGGTTTCGCCCAGTTTCACGGCCTCGGCGGCGTCCAGTGCCGCGTGCGCGGCGCCGAGGTCGGTGAATGCGCAGTGGAAGTCGAGTTCGGCCATCTCCACCAGCGGCGTGCGTTCCGCCAGGCGCAGGCACTCCGCCGCGGCGCCGCCATAGGCGCGTACCAGGCCGCCGGCGCCGAGCTTGATCCCGCCGTACCAGCGGGTCACCACCACGACCACCCGGTCGCAGCCCTGTCCGTCGATGGCGGCGAGGATCGGGCGGCCCGCAGTGCCGGCGGGTTCGCCGTCGTCGCTGGAGCGGTACTGGTCGCCGACGCGCCAGGCCCAGCAGTTGTGGGTGGCGGTGGGGTCGGACAGGCCCGGCAATGCCGCCATCGCCGCGTCGGCGTGGTCGACCGGCACCGCCCGCGCGAGGAAGCGGCTGTGCTTGACCTCGAGCAGATGCGTGGCGGGTGCGACGAGGGTATCGAGGGGCATGGCGCGCAGACCGAGGCTCAGGGCGTCGGTGGCGCGGGCTCCGGCGTCAGCAGCGGACGCAGATCCTCGGGGACGACGGCATCGGGATAGCGGCGGCGGAATTCCTGCAGGCTGGCCCTGGCGTCCGCCCGGCGGCCGTCGGCGACCAGCTTGCGGATGCGCTGCAGCCAGGCCTGGCGGAATTCCGGCGAGTCGGCGCTGACCGGCGGGCGGTCGTCGTACAGGTCGGTTGTGGATTCGGCCTCGGCGGCAGCCTTGTCGGCCGGCGGTTCGGCGACGAAGCCGCTGCCGGCGCCGCTGCGGGCCGCCGTCGGTGCCGGCGCGGAGGCGGCCGGCGCCGCACGCGGCGCAGGTGCTGCAGGTGGCGCCGCGACCGGAGCTGGCGGCGGCGGGGGAGGCGGTGCGACCACCGCACGGCGTTCGAGGTTGTCCTGCCGGCGCTGGCTTTCGGCCTTCGCGGCCTCGCGCTGGGCCTCGGCGGCGCGTGCAGCCTCCGTGGCCTCGCGGCGGCGTTCGCTGAGCGGTGTGCGGGTGTGCTCGGCGGCGCCGACATTGCGGGCGTCGCCGATGCGCGTACCGGTGACTTCGACCCGGTCCAGGCTGTTCTCTTCATCGGCCACGCCCTGCCTGACCGGTTCGGGCCTGCGCGGGGCCATCGGTGCGGGCGGGGGCGCCGAGGGTGCGGGAGCTGTTTCGGCCAGGATGCCCATGGCATCGGCCGCCGCGTCGGCTTCGGCAGCGGCGCTTGCCTGCGGCGCCGTGGCGAGTTCGGCACTCTGGCCGCGGGTCACGCGTTTGGCTTGGGCCGCGGCGTCTTCCAGCGGCGGCGGAGGCGGGGGCGGCTCGCGCTGCAGGGGCGGGTCGATCAGGATCGCCTCGACCATCGGCTCGGGAGCTTCCTGCTCGTAGGCGGCGGCGCTGTCGGCCGCTGCCTCGGCGCTGGCGGCGGTGTCGTGCGAGAGGCCGCCGTCATACAGCTTGATGCCGATACCGGCGGCCAGCACCAGCGAGGCGGCCAGGCTCAGGCCCAGCGGCCAGCGCGGCTTGGGCTTGCGCGGCGGCAACGCGACCACGGTGCTGCGCTCGGCGGGGGCATCGGTCGGGGTCTGTGCAGGAGTGAGCGAGGGCGAAGCCGCGGCCGGCGCGACCGCATCGGCGCCGACCGCCGCCCGGGCCGCAGCCAGGATGGCGGCATCCAGCGCCGCCGAGGGCTCGCGCGGGCCGCCCGCACGCGACAGCCGCGCGGCGAGCGCGCGCTCGAAGGCGCGCTCGTCTTCGCTCAGGCCATCATCGCGATGCGGGTCGTGGGGCGTGATCATGGGGCCAGTCTCGCGCGGAGTTTGTCCATCGCGTAGCGCAACCGCGATTTCACCGTTTCCCGGCCGACGCCGGTCGCTTCGCCGATTTCCTCCAGGGTCATGTCGTGTTCGAGCCGCAGCAGCACCACCTCGCGCTGCTCCTCGGGCAGTTCGTCCAGCGCCAGCTGCAGGCGTCGACGTTCCTCGAATTCGCTGAGCTGCCGCTCCGGGTCGTCCGGGTCGGCGATGCGCTCGGTGCGCAGGTCGGCGTCCTCGGGCGCGGGCGGGCGGTGTTTGAGCGCCCGCCAGTGGTCGGTGAGCCGATTGTGCGCGATGCGGTACAGCCAGGTGGTGAACATCGCCTCCGGCGTCCAGCCGGCGCGGGCGCTGATCACCCGCTGCCACACGTCCTGGAAGATTTCGTCGGCGGTCGCGGCGTTGCCGTGCAGTTGCCGCACCAGAAAACGATAGAGCTTGCCGCGATGGCGCTGGTAGAGGCGTTCGAAGGCAGCGACGTCGCCCGCGGCATACGCGAGCATGAGCGTTTCGTCGCTGACCTCCGCCAGATCGTTCATGCGCGGGAGGGTAGCAGATCGTTCAGAAATTGTTAGGCCCGCAGGCGTTGCCACATGCATCGGGACGACGTGCGGTCGCTCCTTTGCTGCTCGCGCTCCGGTCGCACGCCCGCGTCCCCGCCCCACGCGCCCGGCGGGGGTGCGCAGGCAGGCCGGAAGCGGGCGCTGCAGGATGGTGGCGTGGAGAGACATGGCGGGTGGGCGCGGGCGGCAGGGAAGGGATGGGCGGTGCAGGTGCAAACGCAGATGGGGGCATGGCCGAAGGAATGCGATGGCGGATGTCTGCGGTGGTGAGCGCAGGCGTGGCGAGCAAAGTGGTGTATGCGGCGTAGGCCCCGCGTCGGCCGGAATGCCCGGAGGGACATTCCGGCCGTGCGCCGGGGCAGCGGTCGTCCGGCCTGGATGCCCCTGCCGGCGTCCGCGACCCGCCGCGCTCAGCCCGCGACCTCAGTCCGCGACCTCAGTCCGCGATCTCAGTCCGCGATCTCAGTCCGCAACCACCCCGACCTGCGGCGCATCGCCTGCGGTCATGCGGCGGGCGGCGTCCACCAGTTCGACGAACTCGGCGCGCAGCTTCCACGGGTCGCGGCCCTCGCCGGTACCGGCGCGCGCGGCGCGGGCGATGTCCTGCCAGTCCCAGCCGTCGATGTTCTTGCCGCCGCGCAGCGCATCGGCATAGGCGGCCACGCTGGCGACGAAGCGCAGGGTGTCGCTCGGCGCCAGGCGCAGGTCGCGCGTCTGGATCGGGCGCTCGATCAGCCGGCTGTCGTCCTCGCCCGGACGCTTGTAGCGCAGGCGCAGGTGGGCGAGTTCGCCGGCCTTGCCGGCGGCCGGCTTCGGCGCGTCCCCGGCGTAGCGCAGCGGCGGCAGACGCTCGGCGCCGGAGCCGACCAGGGTGAGCTCGTACAGCGCGGTGACCTCGTGCCCGGCGCCGATGTCGCCAGCGTCGACCTTGTCGTTGGCGAAATCTTCGCGGCGCAGCATGCGGTTTTCGTAGCCGATCAGGCGGTACTCGGCCACCTGCGCCGGGTTGAATTCGATCTGGATCTTCACGTCCTTGGCGATGGTCAGCAGCGTGGACTGCATTTCGTCGACCAGCACCTTGCGTGCTTCCTGCACGGTGTCGATGTAGGCGTGGTTGCCGTCGCCCACATCGGCCAGGCGCTCGGCCATGGCGTCGTTGTAATTGCCCTGGCCGAAGCCGAGCGTGGTCAGGGCGATGCCGTGCTTGCGCTGGTCGGCGACCAGCGTTTCCAGCGCCTTGCGGTCGACCGTGCCGACGTTGAAGTCGCCGTCGGTGGCCAGGATCACGCGGTTCACGCCGTCCTTCACATAGGCCTGCTTCGCCATCGCATAGGCCAGTTCGATGCCGGCGCCGCCGTTGGTGCTGCCGCCGGCCTGCAGGCCGTCCAGCGCGGCGAGAATCTTGTCCTTCTCGGCGCCCGAGGTCGGCTCCAGCACCAGACCGGCGGAACCGGCATAGACCACCATCGACACCCGGTCCTGCGGGCGCAGTTCTTCGACCAGCTGTGCGAAGGACTGCTTCAGCAGCGGCAATTTTTCGGGACTGTGCATGGAGCCGGAAGTGTCGATCAGGAACACCAGGTTGGCCGGCGGCAGTTCGGCCTTGGCCACGTCATAGCCCTTGATGCCGACCATCAGCAGCTGGCGCTTGCCGTTCCACGGTGCCGGCGCGAGTTCGGTGGTCACCCGGAACGGCGTGGACAGCGACGATGGGCCGGGGTGGCCGTAGTCGAAGTAGTTGATCATTTCCTCCGCGCGCACCGCGTCGGCCGGCGGGCGCTGGCCGTTGCGCAGCATGCGCCGCACGTTGGCGTAGCTGCCGGTGTCGACATCGATGGAGAAGGTGGACACCGGCTGCTCGCTGACGCGCTGCACCGGGTTGTCCTCGCGTGCTTCGTAGCGCTCGGTGTTGGTCTCGGGCTGGGCTTGGGTCTGGATCTGCTGCGCCGGCATGGCAGCCGGGCCCATGAAGCCCTGCGGCACCACGCTGAGCGGCGGCGGGGGTGGTGGCGCCATCGGTGCGGGCGGCGGGGCGTAGAGCGCGGCTTCGTTGGCCTGGGCGCTGCGCCGGGCGAGTGATCGCTCGCGCAGGCTCTCCGTGGAGCGTGCATCGCGCACGCGGCTGCCGGTCACGGTGACGCTGTCGAGCGACGCGCTTGCAGCGGCATCGGTGGCGGCTTGCTTGTCGGCTTCCGCGGCGCCGATGTTGGCGGCGGCCTGCCCGGACTGGGCCGCGGCCTCGTTCAGGACCACCGGCGCGGCTTCGCGCTTGCTGTCCTGTTCGGCGGTGGATTGATTGGTCTCGGTGCTGCGGCAGGCGCCGAGGGCGAGTGCGCAGAGCAGGGCGATGGCGAGGGCGGTGCGTTGCATGGTGGGCTCCGTGGCAGTGAGTCGGTAGGCCCGTCGTTGAACGCCCCAGGTCGGGGAGTGGGGTTGATGACATCGCATCCGGCGGATGGCAGCGGATCGCGGCCGATGGCGGGGGCAGACCGGCAGGCCTGATGGGCGGGCTTCATGACCAGGTCTGATGCGCAGACCTGAATGCGGGCCTTGCTCTGCCGTCCCGTCATCACCGGCATCTGTCTTGTCATCCCGAGCGCAGCGCACTGCTGTCGTGAATATCTTCAGTGCGCCCATGCTGTGACCTTCTCCCCTCGGGAGAAGGTGGCCCGCAGGGCCGGATGAGGGTCCGGCCGTCGCACAGAGGTTTGATGCTGGGTCGTTTTGTCGACCCTCACCCCCAGCCCCTCTCACGCAGGGAGAGGGGAGTCGATTTGCTGAGGATTCGAATCGCGCCTGATTCGGAATCGCAGATCACGCTTGAATCGGAAGCTTCACGGACGGACTGGAACAACGTATTCCGGACAGCAGTGGTGCGCAGCGAGGGATCTGTTTTCCGGCTGTCGCGGCATGCGCAAAGCAGGTCCCTCGCTGCGCTCGGGACGACAGGATGTGGGAGTCGCCGGGGTTTGCGGATTCCGATTCAAACTTCCGATTCAAACTTCCTATTCCCGATTCCCTATTCCCTATTCCCGATTCCCGATTCCCGGTTCCCGATTCCCGGTTCCCGGTTCCCGATTCCCGACTGCCGCCGCATGCACAAAGCAGGTCCCTCGCTGTGCTCGGGATGACAAGTGGTGGGAGTCATCGGGGCCTGCAGATCCCGAATCTGCAACCTCCAACCTCCAATCCCGAATCCCGAATCCCGAATCCCGAATCCCGAATCCCCAATCCCCAATCCCGAATCCCGAATCCCGAATCCCGATTCCCGATTCCCCGCCCCTACAGCAACCTCAGCACGATCGCCTTCATCACTGCGTGGGTGCGGTCGCGGGAGTCGAGTTTCACCAGCAGTTCGGACATGTAGTTCTTCACCGTGCCTTCGGACAGGTGCAGGCTGCGGGCGATTTCCTTGTTGGAGTAGCCGCCGGCCACCAGGCGCAGGATCGAGCGTTCGCGTTCGGTCAGGCGCGGGGTGTCGCCTTCGTCCACTGTTTCGGTCCAGGCCGCGCGCACCGGGCCCAGGCTGACCGGCTGCAGCAGGGTTTCGCCGGCGGCCACGCGCAGGATCGCGGCGCGCAGTTCCTCCGGCGCGGCGTCCTTGAGCAGAAAGCCCTGCGCACCGGCGTCCACCGCGCGCAGCATCAGCTCGGGGTCGTCGAAGGTGGTGAGCAGGATCACCGGGGTGGCGTCGCCGCGTGCGCGCAGTTCGCGCAGCAGGCCGAGGCCGCCGAGGCCGGGCATGCGGATGTCGCTCACGATCACGTCCACCGGCCGCTGCGGCAGCGCCGCGAGCAGGCGTTCGGCGTCCGGCGCTTCCACCGCGATTTCGATGCCGAGGTCGCTCAGCAGGCTGGACAGCCCGCGCAGCACCAGCGCCTGGTCGTCGCAGAGAGCGATGCGCGCCGCGCGTTGCGTGGCCTCGCTCATGTGCGCACCTCGCCTGGCTCGGGCTCGCGTGCAGGTGCAGGCGCAGGCGCAAGTGCGGTCGCAAGCGGCGCTGCGCCTGCCTCCTCGGGAATGCGCGCGGTCAGACGCAGGCCGCGCGGCGGTGTGGGTGCGACGCTCAGCGTTCCGCCGACCGCTGCCAGGCGTTCGCGCATGCCGGTCAGTCCGTTGCCTTCGCGCACCTGCGCGGGCGCGATGCCATCGTTCTCGACCGTCAGTGCCAGCGCGCCGGTTTCGCGCAGCAGGCGCAGACGGATCGTGCCGGCGCGGCCGTGACGCAGGGCGTTGGTGATCGCTTCCTGGGCGCAGCGCAGCAGGGTTTCGGCCTGATCCAGATCATCCACGCGCAGGCCGGGCTCCACCTCCAGCAGCACGCGCACGCCTGGCATCGGCGCGCTCAGCGCTTCCAGCGCGGCGCGCAGGTCGAGGCCGTCGTGCGCACGCAGCGCGCCGACGACCTGACGGATCTGCGCCAGCAGATCGTCGGCCAGCTGCACCGACAGCGCGATCTCCTCGCGTTCGCGCAGCGACGGGTCGCGCGCCAGACGCGCCAGATTGAGCTTGAGCGCGGTCAGGCTGTGGCCGGCGACATCGTGCAGCTCGCGCGAGAGTTTCAGACGCTCGCCGGCGCGCGCGGATTCTTCCAGCAGGCGCCGGGTGGCCAGCAGTTCGGCGTTGACCCGGGCCAGATGTTCGCGTGCCTGCTCGCGGGTGCCGGCGTAATGCCCGGTGAGCGCGGCGAAGGCCTGGAACCCGCCGATCTGCAGCAGCGAGATCAGCACGTTGTCGAGCCCCACGCCGCGCGCCAGCCAGATCGCGACCAGCCCGGCATTGAACGCGCACATCGCCAGCAGGAACCCGCGCAGCGGCAGCATCAACACCAGCTGCGCGGCCACGATGATCAGCAAGACCGCCGTGCTGCCGTTGCGCAGGACCGCATCCGCGAAGACGACCAGCAGGCCCTGGCCGAGCGCCAGCCACAGCCCGGCGTTGTCGTCCGAATGCTCGGTGCGGACGCGCAGCACATACAGCACGACGAAGCCGAGCAGGGCGAGCGCGGCGCCCCACGCGCGCAGGTCGCCGTGCATCAGCGCGCTCGGCTTGAGCACCGAGACGCAGATCGCCAGCCAGGTGACCAGCGCGGCGATGTTCAGCGGAGAACGCAGTCCACCGCGGAGCGGGTCCGCGACGAAGGGGGGGGCCGGCGTGTCGGCAGGGGTCGGGTGCATGGTCGTGAGCATGGCAGCCCCGTGGCTGCGGGGAAAGGCGATCGCCGCCGGAGGTGACTTTTCTCACCCCCCGCCGGTGACTGCGGGCAGGTGCCGCGGTCGCGGCGCGATCCGGAGACTGTGCGCACTGGCTGCTTCATGCCTGTCCCGTTCCCAGCCAGTCCCGTTTCCCGCAAGTCCTGTTCCCCGACACCCTCGTTCCCTTCAAGACGGAGCCACACCGTGGACGCTTTCTACGACATCCTGCTCGCGCTGCACGGTCTCAGCGGCCTGGTCGCGCTGGTCACGTATTGGATCGCCGCCGCGGCGAAAAAGGGCTCGCCGCTGCATCTGCGTGTCGGCAAGACCTACATGCTCGCGATGCTGGGCATCGTGATCACCGCGATCCCGATGTCGGCGATCATCGCCCTGAAGGGCAAGGTTGGCACCGCGACCTTCCTGGCGTATCTGGTGGTCATCACCGCGACCGGCCTCTGGATGGGATGGCGTGCGGTGAAGCGCAAGCGCGACCAGGCCGCATTCCGCAGCGGCGCTTATCTGGGCGTGGCGTTGGCGAATCTGTTCGCCTCGGCGGTGGTGTTCGCGGTGGGCCTGCAGATGTCGCAGACGCTGCTGATGGGCTTCAGCACGGTTGGCATGCTGACCGGTGCGCAGATGCTGTGGCGTCGCCGGCATCCGATCGCCGCCGCACGCTGGTGGATGCAGGAACACTTCTCGGCGATGGTGGGCTGCGGCGTCGCCACCCACATCGCGTTCCTCGCGATCGGCCTTGAGCGGATGGTGCGGATGGTGGGTATCCAGCCGCCCGGCTGGTACGGCCTGATCGCGTGGTTCCTGCCGCTGGCGCTGGCGTTCGTGGCCGTGGCGTGGCTCAACCGGAAATACATGCCGAAGCCCGGCGCGACGACCGCCGCGGCTCGGGCCTGATCGCAGGGCCGAAGGTGCGTCGCGTGGGGAGGCAGTACTGGCCTGCGTTCGCCTGGACAGATCAGCTGGCTGCGCAACCGCAGAACTCATCCCCACCCCGGCCCTCCTCTTGAAGGGGAAGGATGTGTTGCGATGGAGCAGGGATGACGGGCCGACGTTGCGGGCCGGGATTACGGGCCAGATTACAAGCCAGATTACGGGCGAGATTACGGGAGAGATTACGGGCGAGATTACGGGCGAGATTACAGGCCGAGATTACAGGCCGAGATTACAGGCCGAGATTACGGGCCGAGATTACGGGCCGAGATTACGGGCCGAGATTACGGGCGAGATTGCGTGGGCATCGACGCAAGCCGACGCCGTCGCGCTGCGAGCCCTCCCCTTCAAGGGGAGGGTTGGGTGGGGATGGGTTCGATTCGTGCATCCCGCCGCACACACCCGCGCACGCGCGGCACGGGTCATCGACGCGCAGATGCGGCTTCAGAAATTGCCGTTGAACAGCTCGCGGCCGATCAGCATGCGGCGGATTTCGTTGGTGCCGGCGCCGATCGCGTAGAGCTTGGCGTCGCGCAGGATGCGGCCGGTCGCATACTCGTTGATGTAACCGTTGCCGCCGAGCGTCTGGATGGCTTCCAGCGCCACCTGCACCGCGGCTTCGGAGGCGTGCAGCAGACAGCTGGCGGCGTCGATGCGGCTCTTGTAGCCACCGTCGTAGTCGTGCGCCACCTGGTAGGCGAAGGCGCGGCTGGACTGCAGCGCGGTGTACATGTCGGCGACCTTGGCCTGCATGATGCCGAAGGTGCCGATGGCCTGGCCGAACTGCCGGCGCTCGCGCACGTAGGGCAGGGCGATGTCCATCGCCGCCTGCATCAGCCCAAGCGGGCCGCCGGTCAGCACCAGGCGCTCGGTGTTCAGGCCGCTCATCAGCACCTTCACCCCGTTGTTGACCTCGCCCAGCACGTTCTCGGCGGGAATCTCGCAGTTCTCGAACACCAGTTCGCAGGTGTTGCTGCCGCGCATGCCCAGCTTGTCCAGCTTCTGCGCGGTGCGGAACCCCTTCATGCCCTTTTCGACGATGAAGGCGGTCATGCACTTGCTGCCCAGCTCGCGGCTGGCGGTGCGCATGTAGACGATCAGCACATCGGCCTCGGGGCCGTTGGTGATCCACATCTTGTTGCCGTTGGCCACCCAGACATCGCCCTTGAGCGTGGCGCGGCAGCTCATCGAGCCGACCACGTCGGAGCCGGCACCGGGCTCGCTCATCGCCAGCGCGCCCTTCCACTCGCCGCTGCACAGCCTCGGCAGATACCGCTCGCGTTGTTCCTGGGTGCCGTTGACGTAGAGATTGCTCACGCACAGGTTGGAGTGCGCGCCGTAGCTCAGGCCGACCGAACCGGAGGCGCGGGAGATTTCCTCCATCGCCACCAGATGCGCCAGATAGCCCATCTCGCTGCCGCCGAATTCGCCCGGCACGGTGATGCCCAGCAGCCCCAGTTCGCCCAGCTTGGGCCACAGGTCCTGCGGGAACGCGTTGTCTTCGTCGATCTTCGCCGCGCGCGGCGCGATTTCGGTCTCCGCAAAGCGGCGAACCGCCTCGCGCAGCGCATCGATGTCTTCACCCAGGGGAAATGGACGCATAAGTAGAGGTGCCGTGATTCGTGGTGCGGGGATGGTGATACGGGAGAGCCGGGATTCGGGATTCGCGTCGTTGCCAGACGGCGATCTGTTGTCCATGTCACTCGCCGTGAGTCGTCGTGCATATGCCGTTCGACTGGCCTGCGGCTCCAACCTGCTGTGCTTCGACCGGTCATCTCCAGACTGTGCGCCTTCAGGCTGCGCGCCTACAAGATGTCATCCCGAGCGCAGCGAGGGATCTGTTTTCCAGAGAAGATTCGATCAAAGCCAAAACAGCAAAAGCAGCCAAAAACGCCAAAACCAAAAGCAGGTCCCTCGCTGCGCTCGGGACGACAAACTTGGGGTGCCTCAGTCCCTCCCCTGCACCTTACCGCACCCTCATTCCTTCTATCGAGAGCCCACCTTGAGTCAAGGGGGCGCCCCGACAGGGGGCGGGGGATGTGGAGACATGTCCAGCGGGGCCCAAAGTGTGCGTAGCGAACTTTGGGATTGATGCTGGACATAGTCCGGCATCAATGCCCAGCCCCGAAGCGGCGGGGGGTCTGGCAGTGGAGCATGGGGCCCAAGGTTTGCGCAGCAGCCTTGGGTGATCTTCCGTGAAGCGATACGGTGAGGCCGTTCCAACACACCAGCGCAAAGCCGGATGTCGAGAGCCCCCCTTGAGTCAAGGAGGGCGCCGCGAAGCGGCGGGGGATGTGGCAGTGGAGCATGGGGCCCAAGATTTGCGCAGCGAACCTTGGGTGATCTTCCGCGGAGCGATGCCGTTAGGCCGTTCCAACACACCAGCGCAAAGCCGGATGTCGAGAGCCCCCCTTGAGTCAAGGGGGGCGCCGCGAAGCGGCGGGGGATGTGGAAAGCGATCCGCTGGGGCCCAAAGTTTGCGGATGCAAACTTTGGGATTGATATCGGACGCAGTCCGATATCAATGCCCCCCCCGCATCCTCCCCAGGAACCGCGGCGCGGTGCGACCCATCGGCAGTTTGAGCTTGCCGATGGCGTCGATGCGTTCTTCGGCCAGGCGGTCGGCGGCCTTGTAGGTCGGGATGCCTTCGCGCTCGGAAATCTCGTAGATGCGGCCGAGGTTGTGATAGATGGTGCGCATCATGCGCATCGCGCGTTCGCGGTTGTAGCCGTCGATTTCCAGCGAGACGTTCATTACGCCGCCCGCGTTCACCGCGTAGTCCGGCGCGTAGAGGATGCCGCGCTTCATCACTTCATCGCCGATGGCGTTGTTGGCCAGCTGGTTGTTGGCCGCGCCGCAGATGATCTTGGCCTTCAGCCGCGGCAGGGTCTGCTCGTTGACCGTGCCGCCCAGCGCGCAGGGCGAGTACACGTCGGCCGGCACGTCGTAGATGTCGTCCGGGGCCACGGCTTCGGCGCCGTACTCGCTCACCGCCTGGTCGACCAGCTTCTTGTTGATGTCGGTGACGAAGATCTTGGCGCCGCGCTCCTTCAGCAGTTTCACGAACTCCATGCCGACGTGGCCCAGGCCCTGCACGGCGTAGCTGCGTTTGCCGACTTCCTCGTCGCCGAACTTCTTGCTGAGGGTGGCCATCAGCCCCTGCAGGGTGCCGTAGGCGGTGAACGGCGAGGGGTCGCCGGAGCCGCCGTGCACCTGGTGCACGCCGGTGACGTACTCGGTCTCGCGGTAGACGTATTCCATGTCGTTGACGTCGATGCCCACGTCCTCGGCGGTGATGTAGCGCCCGCCCAGCGAGTCGACGAACTTGCCGAAGGCGCGGAACAGCGCTTCGGACTTGTCGATCGAGGGGTCGCCGATGATCACCGCCTTGCCGCCGCCGATGTTCAGGCCGGCCACTGCGTTCTTGTAGGTCATGCCGCGGGAGAGGCGCAGCACATCGTTGAGCGCGTCCTGCTCGGTCTTGTACGGCCACATGCGCAAACCGCCCAACGCCGGGCCCAGCACCGTGTTGTGGATCGCGATGATGGCCTTCAGGCCGGCGTCCTTGTTGTGACAGAAGACGACCTGCTCGTGGCCGTGGTTTTCGATGTGTTCGAAGATCATCGGGAACTCCGTTGCGCCGGCGTCCGGGCGTGAGACCGCCACCGGTGTATTCGCAAGTATTTGAAAGAAGAGGATTTATTGGCGGTGATGACGGCCCGCGGCGGGGCTGTCGGGCGCTAGTCTAATGGATACGTATACATACGGTCCTATGCGCCTGCGTATGGTGCGGGCTGCGCGACGCAGGAGGTTTCCCCTGCATCCACGGCGGATGCCGTCGCGTAAGGTGGATAACGCCGCGTGTAGTGCGCTGCGACACTCAGGGGAATCGACATGACACCGTTCATCAGGCCGTCCACGGCCTGCGCTTTGCTGCTGTGTTCGTTCGTCGCGTGTCTCGCGACGCTGCCATCGCCATCCGCCGAGGCGGCCACCCTGGTCGGCCGCGTGGAGTTGAAGGCGGGCGCGCGTCAGCAGGTGGAGGCACGTGAAGTCGCCGACACGCTGGTGTATTTCGTGCCCGATGCCAAGACCGCGCCGCCGCCTGCCGGGCGCTTCACCATCGACACGCACAGCAAGGGCTTCGTGCCCAGCGTGCTGGTGGTGCCGCAGGGCAGCGAAGTGGCGTTCCCCAATCGCGATTCCATCCTGCATCACGTGTTCTCGCGCACGCCGGGCGCCGAGTTCGACCTGGGCTTCTATCCCGGTGGACAGTCGCGCAGTCAGGTGTTCCGCAAGCCGGGGCTCAATCTGGTGAGCTGCAATGTGCATCACGGCATGCGCGCGATGGTGGTGGTGATGTCCACGCCGTATTACACGCGGCCCGACGCCAACGGCCGTTTCCGCCTGGAGGGCCTGCCCGATGGCCCCGGCACGCTGGTGTACTGGCACCCGCGCGGTCGCGCCTCCAGCGAAAAACTCACCCTGCCCACGCCGCAGCCGCGCTGGCAGCGATTGACCGCGACCAAGCCGCCGATCGCGCATGACGCCAAGGCAGCGCCGTGATGACGTCGTCCTCGATTCCCGCCACCCGCCGCCCGCTGCATGCGCTGTGGGCCGTGTTCGCGCCGTTCGCGCTGCTGGCGGTATTGACCGTCGGCCTGGTGCGTTTCCACGACGCCCGTCTGGAAGACGCGCTCTCGGAGCGGCATCTGATCGCGATCCATGAGGCCCAGCGTCTGGTCCAGGCGCAGAGCGCACGCGAGCTGGCCCTGCGTGCCGAGCTCATCGCCAGCAATCAGGCGGTGACTGCCTATGTGGTGCAGGCGCTGGATGCGGCGCTGCCGGGCATGGAAGTGGACGCCGCTTCGGTGTCCGACCTGCTGGAAGAGCGTCGCCAGCAGCTCGGCCTGACCATGGCCGGCGTGCTCGACGCCGACGGTGCCGTGGTGGCGACGACCGAATCGCTGTCGGTCGAATTCGCCGCGCTGCCGGCCTTCGCTGCGGCGCGCGACAGCCAGCAGATGCACACCGAAGTGGTGGTGGACGGCAACCGCGTGCTGCTGGTCGGCATCCAGCCGCTGGCCGCCTACGGCACCAGCGAGGCTTATCTGCTGGTGGCGACCGCGCTGGATCGGGAGTTCGCCGCGTCCATCGCCGCGGTGGGCGATGCGCAGATCATCGTCGCCTTCCAGGCCGAAAACGGTGCGCCGGTCGCGACCGCTTCCAGTCTTCCGCTCGACCAGATCGCGCCCGCAGCGCTGACCCGCGCGCTGTCCGGCGACGGCCAGGCGGTCGACATCGCGAACGTGCGCTACCGCACCCGCGCCGAGCCGCTGTTCGGTCACGCCCGCGCGCGGCTGGTCGCGCTGGTGCCGCCGCACGAGGAGCGCAGCGCGCTGTCCGGCGCGCGCCTGCCGATGCGCATCGGCGCATTGATGGTGCTGGCGGGGGCGTTCCTCCTGCTCTGGGCCTACTGGACCCGGGTGCGCGCGCCGCTGTCGCGCCTGCTGACCATGGTCGAGCACGCGGCGCAGAGTGGCGATGTACACCTGCAGTGCCCGGAGTCCGGCACCCGTCAGGTGCGTGCATTGACCGCCGCGTTCAACGCCCTGCTGTCGCGCCTGCGGGCTTGAGCGCCTGCGGCAGCGCGGGCCCGCGAACCCGCTCGCGCCCGCACGTCGCGCCACGCCATTCCATGTCATCCCTGCCGTCGAGGCCGGGTCACCGTATTACGTCTGGAGACTTGCCCATGTCCGTGTCCGTGTCTTCCGCTGCGCCGCCGTCGCGCACCGCGCTCCGCCGCCTGGCCTGGAGTTGTGCGCTGGCCTGGCCGCTGTGCGCGGCCTCCGCGCTGGCGCAGGACGCGTCCGATTTCGAGGTCGATGACGCCGAATCCCAGGCCGAGACCGTCGCTCCCGTCGATGCCCGCACGGGCGGCAAGCTGCTGCTCACCGCGGGCGTGAGCCAGGTCGAAGGCAGCGGCGGCGGTGGCCTGACCCCGTGGGCGCTGATCGGTGGTTATGGCGAGGCCGGCCAGTTCGGCGCCAGCGCCTACATCACCCGGGTCGACGTGTCCGACTACAGCCTGGACAGCTACGGCGCGCTGCTGGGCGTGTACGACCGGGTCGAACTCAGCGTCTCGCGCCAGGTGTTCGACACCGAGAACGTCGGCGCCGCGCTGGGCCTGGGTGAAGGCTTCGAGATCCGCCAGGACACCCTGGGCGTGAAGGTGCGGCTGTTCGGCGACGCCGAGCTGGAGCAGGACAGCTGGGTGCCGCAGGTGGCCCTGGGCGTGCAGCGCAAACGCAACGACCGCGGCGCGCTGCTCGGCGCGATCGGCGCGCGCGACGACCGCGGCACCGACGTGTATCTCAGCGCGACCAAGCTGTATCTGGCCCAGGGCCTGCTGGTCAACGGCACCCTGCGCTACACCCGGGCCAACCAGTTCGGCATCCTCGGTTTCGGCGGCGATCGTCGCGACGGCCGTAGTCTGCAGTACGAAGGTTCAGTGGCCTGGCTGCTGAACCGCCATCTGGCGGTGGGCGCGGAATACCGCACCAAGCCCGACAACCTGCGCATCGCCGACGAAGACAACGCCTGGGACGTGTTCGTGGCCTGGGCGCCCAATCGCCACGTCGCGCTCACCCTGGCCTATGTCGACCTCGGCAACATCGTGATCGCCGACGACCAGCGCGGCGTGTATGCCTCGCTCCAGGTCGGTTTCTGACCGCCCGACCGCCTCATCCGACCTCGCACCGGAGACACCCATGTCCATGTTCATGTCCGCTCGCCCGCAGCGCCGCCTCCCGCGCGCGCGACCGTTCGCTCTAGCGCTCGCCGCCATGGCGCTGAGCGCCTGTCTGCTTGCGGCGCCGTCGGCATTCGCGCAGGACGGCCCGTCCGCTGCCGCGCCCGACCCCGCACCCGCGCATCCCGAGCTGCGCCCGGTGTTCGAGGAGTTCGGCGGCATGGAGGGCATGACCGCGCTGATGGACGAATTCATGCGCCTGCTGCTGGAAGACGCGCGCATGCGCCCGTTCTTCGCCAACGTGGAGCACGACCGGGTGAAGCGCCAGTTGGCCGAACAGTTCTGCGCCGTGCTGGGCGGCGGCTGCGCCTACAGCGGGCGCGACATGCGCGAGGCGCATGCAGCCTTCGCCATCGACCGCGCCGATTTCAACGCCCTGGTCGAAGTGCTGCAGAAGGCCATGGACAACCGCGACATCCCGTTCCGGGCGCAGAACAAGCTGCTGGCCAAGCTCGCGCCGATGCACCGCGAGGTGGTGAACCACTGACGCGACCGCGGCTCACCACGCCCGATAGCGCCGCTCGCGGATCCACAGCGTCGCCAGCCATTTTTCGCCGGCTTCCACCGGCAGGCCGGCGTGCAGCGAGTCGGGTTCGGGGCTGCCGTCTTCGCGCAGATTGTCGAACACCAGCGCGCGTCCGGGCTGCGGGTCGACGGTGAGCCCCGCCGCGGGAAACGCCGTGCCGCCGCCGGCCGCGACCGCGCTCAGATACACGCAGACCGTGCGCAGCCGGTTGCCGGCGTCGCCGCTCGCGCCGGGGTCGCGGGCGATGGCGCCCGGCGGCAGGTAATCGCGATGCGGGCGGTATTGCTGCCCCGGTGTGTAGCGCAGCACGGTGAGCTGCTCGGCATGGGCCAGCGGCAGGCCCGCAGCCGCGGCCATCCGCCGCTGCACCAGGCGCAGCGCGGCGGTCTCGATCACCGGGTCGAAGTTGGCGTCGTGGCTGGTGCGCACTGGCTGGCTGTCGGCACGCCCGCTGTGCGGGTCGGTCACCCGCGAGGCATGCAGATGCGGCCGTGCCGCGGCGATCAACAGCCGGCATTCGTCCGCCGACAGCAGGCCGTCGATGGTCCGCACCCGCGGCTGCGCGCAGCGCATCTGCGACGGCGGCAAGTGCGGCGCGGCAGCGGGCGCGAAATGGCCGGCCGGCGTGCGTTCCAGCCCGCCCTGCGCGGAGAGATCGACCGTGAATGCCGGCAGCGCCGGCACGCCATGCGCAGCCAACTGCGCCCACAGCCCGCGCGCCGCCTCGGGCTGCGGCGGGCAGCCCTCGCCCTGGGCCAGACGCGCCGCCAGCAGCTGTGCCGCCAGCGCATCGCCGCGCCCGGCGCCTGCCTGCAGCAGGCGCAGGCAGCGCTCCTGATCGGCCGGATGGGCGCTGCGTCCGAACACCAGCGCCGCCGCCAGCATCGCGGGCGGCCAGCCGGCTTCCGCCGCGGCGCGCAGGCGCGCATCCACCTGCGCATCGCAGGGCAGGGCCGCCGCGCCCGCACCATCGTCGCCCAGCGCGATCATCGCCAGCTGCTCGGCCGCCGCCGGCACGCCCGCGGCCTCGGCGCGCGCGAACCAGGCCAGCGCATCCGGTCGCGAGGCCGGCGCACCCACGCCGTGCAGATACATCCGCCCCAGCTCGCAGGCCGCGGCGCCGTGCCCGGCTTCGGCAGCTTCGCGATGGCGCGGGAACGCCGCCTCGGGCCGGCCCTCGGCCACCAGCGCGCAGGCCGCGCGGAAGGCCTGCTCGGCGGCAGGGCTCAGGGACACGGTGCGGGGAGCGGCAGCGGGGACATGCGCCGGAGTATCCGCGCCCGGCTTCGCGCAGGGCAAGCCGCGGCCAGCGTCTGCCGCCCGCGCATGCGCCCGCACCCGCACCCGCCTGCATGCGTCCGGCCGCGCCCGCACAGGCCCCACGCGCGCGGCCCCCCGCGCAGGCCTCCACACGCCCGCGCACGGGCCGCTCAGGCGCCGCGGGCTACAATGCCGGCATCGTCTTTCCAGCACGGAGCGCGCATGAGCACGCCAGCCGCACACCTCTCCGACACCCCCGCCACCGAGACCCGCGCCGACACCACGCCGCTGCGTTTCGTCACCGCCGCCAGCCTGTTCGATGGCCACGACGCCGCCATCAACATCATGCGCCGCCTGATCCAGGGCCAGGGCGCCGAAGTCATCCACCTCGGCCACAACCGCAGCGTCGAAGACGTGGTCCGCGCCGCCCTGCAGGAAGACGCCGACGCCATCGCCCTGTCCAGCTACCAGGGCGGCCACGTCGAATACTTCAAATACATGGTCGACATGCTGAAGGACCGCGGCGCCGGCCACATCCGCATCTTCGGCGGCGGCGGCGGCACCATCACCCCGGAAGAAATCCGCGAACTCCAGGCCTACGGCGTCGAACGCATCTACCACCCCAACGACGGCATGCACATGGGGCTGGTGGCGATGATCGAGGATGTGGTGCGCCGTGCTTCGCACGCACGGGAATCGAGAGTCGGGAATGGGGAATCGTTGAAAAGCGAGGTCGCGGCGATCGGCGACGAAATCGCCATCGGCCGCATGCTCAGCGCGCTGGAAGACGGTGAATTCAGCGATGCCGAACTCGCGAAACTGAGAAAACACTGGCAGACCCGCCCCTCCGATTCCCCATTCCCCACTGCCCATTCCCGAATTCCGACCACGCCCGTGGTCGGAATTACCGGCACCGGCGGCGCCGGCAAGTCCTCGGTCACCGACGAGCTGCTCAACCGCTTCCTCGCGCATTTCCCGCAGATGCGCATCGCGGTGATCTCGGTCGACCCCACTCGCCGCCGCACCGGCGGTGCGCTGCTGGGCGACCGCATCCGCATGAACAGCCTGCGCAGCCCGCGGGTGTTCATGCGTTCGATGGCCACCCGCCGCCAGCATGCGGCCACCAACGTGGTGCTGCGCGACTGCGTGTCCTATCTCAAGTCGCTGGGCTTCGACCTGGTGATCGTGGAAACCGCCGGCATCGGCCAGAGCGATTCGGAGATCGTCGACCTGGTCGATTTCCCGATGTATGTGATGACCAGCGACTTCGGTGCGCCCAGCCAGCTCGAAAAGATCGACATGCTGGACTACGCCGAGCTGGTGGTGCTCAACAAATTCGACAAACGCGGCGCTGAGGACGCCCTGCGCGACGTGCGCAAACAGTGGAAGCGCAACCGCAACGCCTTCACCCTGGCCGACGACGACGTGCCGGTGTACCCCACCATCGCCAGCCAGTTCAACGACCCCGGCATCGGCTGGATGTTCGCCAACCTGTGCCGGTTGTTGCGTGAGAAGCTGGGAATCGGGGAAAAGCCGGGATTCGGGATTCGGGATTCGGGATTTGGGGAAAAGCCGGGAATCGGAAATGGGGAATCGGGAGTCGATTCGGGAAGCGCCGCTCTTGAACCCTCCCCTTCAAGGGGAGGGCAGGGTGGGGATGGGTCTGCACTGACCTCCACCGCAGCCCCCCGCTGCGACTTCACCCCGCAGATCGACACCACCCTGCGCGAGCCCCGCGCCACGGTGCTGATCCCCGGCACCCGCGTGCGCTACCTCGCGGAGATCGCCGAACAGGGCCGCAGCATCAACGCCCGCATCGAATCCCAGGCCGAAACCGCCGACCGCGCGCAGAGCTACTGGCAGTCCCTGCGCGACCTGGACGACCCGGCGCTGCCCAAGGCGCTTGACCTCTACCCCGATCACGCCCTTGTCGCCTCCGCCCCTACCTCCACCGTAGGAGGGGCTTCAGCCCCGACCCCGCAGGGCGCTTCCGCTGTCGCGGCTGAAGCCGCTCCTACGCCTGCATCCACGGACGCGCAGGGCGTCGACCGCACCCTCCTCACCCTCCGCCAGCGCTACAACGACGCCGTCCAGTCGCTCGACAGCGAAGCGCTCAAGCTGCTGCGCGAGTGGCCGGCGCGGTTGAAATCCATCACCGACGAGGTCAACGAATACCGGGTGCGCGACAAGACCATCCGCGTCGAGAACTACCGCGAATCGCTCAGCCACCAGAAGATCCCCAAGATCGCCGCGCCTACCTACAAGAGCTGGGGCGAGCTGCTGGTGTTCCTGCAGAAGGAAAACCTGCCCGGCGCCTACCCCTACACCGGCGGCGTCTACCCCTACCGCCGCAGCGGCGAAGACCCCATCCGCATGTTCGCGGGCGAAGGCACGCCCGAGCGCACCAACCGCCGCTTCCATTACCTGAGCGTCGGCCAGCCCGCCGCGCGCCTGTCCACCGCCTTCGACAGCGTCACCCTGTACGGCGAAGACCCGGCCGAGCGCCCCGATATCTACGGCAAGATCGGCAATTCCGGCGTGAATGTCGCCACCCTGGACGACATGAAGAAGCTGTACTCCGGCTTCGACCTGTGCGCGCCCAGCACCTCGGTGTCGATGACCATCAACGGCCCCGCACCCATCGTGCTGGCGCTGTTCATGAATACCGCCATCGACCAGCAGGTGGAGAAATACCTGCGCGCCGACCAGTCGCGCTGGGATGTGGCCCACGCCAAGATCGAGCGCATGTTCGACGGGCGTCAGCGCCCCGAGTATTTCGGCCCGCTGCCCGAGACCAACGACGGCCTGGGCCTCGGCCTGCTGGGCGTGACCGGCGATCAGATCATCGACGCCGAGACCTACGCCAACATCAAGGCGCAGACCCTCGCCAGCGTGCGCGGCACCGTGCAGGCCGACATCCTCAAGGAAGACCAGGCGCAGAACACCTGCATCTTCAGCACCGAATTCGCGATGCGGATGATGGGCGACATCCAGCAGTATTTCGTCGACAAGAACGTCCGCAATTTCTATTCGGTGAGCATCAGCGGCTATCACATCGCCGAAGCCGGCGCCAACCCGATCAGCCAGCTCGCTTTCACACTCAGCAACGGCTTCACCATCGTCGAGTATTACCTCGCCCGCGGCATGAAGATCGACGACTTCGCGCCCAATCTTTCGTTCTTCTTCAGCAACGGCATGGACCCGGAATACACCGTCATCGGCCGCGTCGCCCGCCGCATCTGGGCACGCGCCATGCGCGAACGCTACGGCGCCAGCCCGCGCAGCCAGATGATGAAGTACCACATCCAGACCAGCGGCCGCTCCCTGCACGCGCAGGAAATCCAGTTCAACGACATCCGCACCACGCTGCAGGCCCTGTACGCCCTGTTCGACAACTGCAACAGCCTGCACACCAACGCCTTCGACGAGGCCATCACCACGCCCACCGAAGACAGCGTGCGCCGCGCCGTGGCCATCCAGATGATCATCAACAAGGAGCTGGGCCTGAACTTCTGCGAAAACCCCTGGCAGGGCAGCTTCATCGTCGACAAACTCACCGACATCGTCGAAGAAGCCGTGTACAAGGAATTCGAAGCCATCAGCGAACGCGGCGGCGTCCTCGGCGCCATGGACACCATGTACCAGCGCGGCAAGATCCAGGAAGAGTCTCTGTACTACGAACACAAGAAACACGACGGCTCATTGCCGCTGATCGGCGTGAATACCTTCCTCGGCAAGGATGGGCACAGCGATGTGGCGACCGAGATCGAACTCATCCGCTCGACGCCGGAGGAGAAGGGGCAGCAGATCGCCAACGTCGCCAGCTTCCAGCGCCTGCGCAACCCGCTCGCCGCAGGCGCCCCTGTAGGAGCACCCGTAGGAGCGGCTTCAGCCGCGACCCCCGCCTCCAACCCCGGCCTCGCCTACCTCCAGAAAGCCGCCCGCGACCGCCAGAACGTCTTCGTCGCGCTGATGGAAGCGGTGAAGACGCACTCGCTGGGGCAGATCAGCCATGCGTTGTATGAGGTGGGTGGGGAGTACCGGAGGAACATGTGATGCCCCGGCGCGCATCGGGCCGCTGACCCATGGCATTCGGGCTGCGCGAGATCTTCCACGCCCTCGACGGCTGCGAGTACGTGGTCGTCGGCGGCCTTGCGGTGGTGCTGCACGGCCACCTGCGCGCCACCCGCGACATCGACCTGGTGATCGCGCTCGAACCCGACAACTGCCGCAAAGCCCTCGCCGCGCTGGCCTCCGTCGGCTTGCGGCCCCGCCTGCCGGTGGCGCTGGAAGACTTCGCCGACGCCGACAAACGCCGCGACTGGTACGAGCACCGCAATATGGTGGTGTTCCCGCTGTGGGACCCGGGCAATCCGCAGCGTGCGGTCGATCTGTTCGTCAGACTCCCACACGAAACACCCCGGCTGTTCGACAACGCCATCGCCAAGCCTTTCGATGGCGTCTGCATCCGCGTGGCGTCGATCCCCGACCTGATCGCGATGAAGCAGGCCGTCGGCCGCCCGAGAGACCTTGACGACATCCGTGCGCTGGGCAAGATTGCGATGCAAGCCCCGGCCCGGGAGTCGAACGATGAATGACCCGCTGCGCTATACCTTCGAAGATGCCGAGGACCAGCTGCTGCGCGATGGCATCGCGATGAGCACTGCCGACAAGATCGCCTGGTTCGAGGAGATGGTGTCGATGATCGTGAAGGTGGGTGCCGTCGATCGGCTGGCCGACGAACCGGGGCACCCCGCGTGTGCCGTCGACGGGACGACCCCGTCGTGAACATGCGGCCGGCATCGGCTACTCGCCCATGAACAGGCTGGCTGACCAGCTCCGCGAGGCCCTTGCGGCCTTCACCGGCTTCAAGACGCCGCCCGCGCTGATCGGCGGGCTCGCCCTCGCGCCGCACGGCGTGCTGCGCGCCACGCGCGATGTGGATCTGCTGGTGGATGCCGACGACGCCGAGCGGCTGCACGGCATCGTGCTCGGGCTCGGCTACACCTGCACGCATCGCAGCGAGGACGCCGCCAACTACCTGCGCGGCTCCGAAGGCCTGGACGTGCTGTACGCCCGGCGCCCTGACGCCCGCCATATCCTCGACCACGCCGAAGAGCGCCAGACCGGTGTCGGCCGCCTGCGCGTGGTGCGCGCCGAGGGCCTGATCGCCTTCAAGCTGCAGGGCTACGTCAATGACGCCACCCGCGCCCGCGATCTCGACGACATCCGCCAACTCCTGCGCGCCAACGCCGGCCGGCTCGACATGGCGGAAGTGCGGCGCTACTTTGCGATCTTCGACCGCGAAGACCTGCTCGAGACCCTGCTCGATGCCCGATGAGCGCCACCCCGTGACCGGTGCCCCTGTGTTGCTGGTCGCAGACGGCGGCCTGCAACAGCCCCTGCCGCCGGGCGCCGACCCCATCGCCGAATGGTTCGAGCTGATGGAGGTGCTGGAGATGTTGAGCGAGGGCAGGGAGCCGGTGGGGAGGGAGGATCGGAGGGGGTGGGTGTATTGGTTGTGAGGGGGTGGCCGCACAGACTTGGACAGAGGAGAAAAAGATGCTTTTTCACGGCAAGGGCAGGGAAGGCGACGTGATCTGCAATGAACTCGCTTGCCTTGTGGTTGGGTCAGTCCACAGCGGCCACGATCTCCGCAACCCCCTCTCCGTAGGAGCGGCTTCAGCCGCGACCGCCGACTTTGTGCCCGTCCTCGCCTGCCTCCCGAAAACCGCCCGCGACAGTCGGAACGTCTTTGTTGCGCTGATGGACGCGGTGAAGACGCATTTGCTGGAGCGGGTCAGTCATGCGCTGTATGAGGTGTTTTGAAAGTATGGGGGGGTGTGATTCTGTTTTTTTGTGATAATTTGATATTCAAGTTGAATTATGCCCGGAGGAGTGATGTCTAGAAGTCTTGTTGTCAGTGGTTTTTCGTGTATCTCCAGCGCAAGAATTAATTTTTCACGGCTGACATTGATTATTGGTCCGCAGGCAAGTGGAAAAAGCGTAATTTGCAAGCTGGCCTATTTTTTCAATCAATTGTTGACGGAACAGTTTCATAAGATTGAAGACAATTCATCTCTTGAGGATTTCAAAAATCATACTGCGCAAAAATTTATGCAGCTTTTCCCTGTTTCTGCATGGGGCGGAAAAAAATTCGACATAGAATACTGTGCCGGTGACTACTCAGTCCGTCTTCAGCGCACATCGGCTAAATCTGAGCGGGTGAAGGTTTCCTTTTCGAGTTTTTTTGAAATTCTTTATTCTGAAGCGCAGGAGGCGTACAGGAAGCTTCGTCAAAAATCTCAAAAGAATGAATTTAGCGCAAGAATTGATGCTGATTGGTCTGTTCGGGGAAAGCTTATTAAAGAGATTCGCAAGAAATTAGGAAGAGATTTTGCTGAGTATCAGCTTTTCATTCCTGCGGGCAGATCATTTTTTACGAACGCAGGCAAGGCAATCATGCTTCTCGACCAAGGTAATTTGGTTGATCCAATAGTTGGCAGATTTGGAAGAATTTTTGCGAACTTTAGAGAGCATTATCAATTTGGTTATATTGAGCGTAGTGTTCGTAATCCTGAGAAATGGAGGGAAATTTTAGGCGGAGAGCTGAAGACTGAGCGTGATCTTGAATATGTAGAGACTTCCGATGGGAGGAGAGTGCCCTTTGTTGCGTTGTCTTCTGGTCAGCAGGAATTGTTGCCGTTATTTATGGTTCTGAGTGCTTGGGGCTTTTCAGGAAAAGATGATGTTGTTCAGCACCTGTATATTGAAGAGCCTGAGGCTCACTTGTTTCCAAGCGCTCAGAGCAGTCTCGTGGAAATTTTTGCAGAACTTTTGAATGAATCTGAGGGGCTGCTTGATTTGGTATTGACCACTCATAGTCCATATGTGTTGTCCAAATTTAATAATTTGGTCAAGGCCGGTTCTGTTGGGTCAGAGCCGGCAAAAGCGAGAAGTGTCTCAAAGCTCATAAAGCGTGCGGCTTGGATTGCAGAGGGCGATCTCTCAGCTTATGCGATTTCTGAGGGGAGTGCAGTATCTGTGGTGGATGATGAAGGATTAATTGACGGCATGTACTTGGATTCTATATCCGATGAAATATCCAATGAGTTTGGCAAATTGTTGGCATTTGAGCATTCACATAGAGGTGGGAATGAGTGAGATTATTAGGGGGAATTCCCGTGGAAAAAAAGCAGTCAAAGTGCCTCAGCATCTGACTACTTCCTGTACTATTTTCCATAAGGGGCCTAAAGTTCCAATTGCTGATTCTGGGAAAACAGTTCGAATAATTTCGAGATCCGGTGTTTACGTTTCTAAGGCCGACGGATGTATTTACAGGCAAAAAATTGCTTGCGATTTTGTCGCAACAGAAATTAGTAGTGGTGATGTTTTTATAGAACTAAAAGGTTCCGATGTGGATCATGCTGTACGGCAAATTGATGCGACTCTCGAAGATTGGCGGCAGAAAGGCTGGTCGGGAAGGGTTTTTTCTGGATTGGTGGTATGCACAAGATATCCAAGGCAGGATACAAAAATTCAACGAATGCGCAGCAGGTTTGCAAGGCGATATGGTGCTGCACTGCATGTTGTGCGCCATGGTCATGAGTTCGAGTTTTGCAGATTGCTTGCGATGGATGGGCCTCGCTAAATCCAACAACCGAACAAGGAAGCGACAAACAAGGACACAGACAAACAAACGCGTAAGGTGCACTCGTAGGGTGGCGGTGAGCGCAGCGAACCGCACCATGCAATCCCGCATCGTTTGAGATTGTTGTGAATGCCTGGGACCCATCGCCGAACGCGGGGTGGTCTGGCATCCGTCGCCCGGTGTCAAAAACTAAGGACACCCACGGAGTAGAACAGGGACACCCACCATTCCCGGCCCAGCGTCGCGAAGACGGTGCGAACACGGAGAACAGGGACACCCACCATTGCCGGCCCCGTGTCGCGAAGACGGTGCCGAGCCAGCCTTTCCGACGGACGAACAGGGAGAACAGGGACACCCACCATTCCCGGCCCCGTGTCGCGAAGACGGTGCCGAACCAGCTTTTCGGCCTCGCCAACAGCCCCTCAGGCGCATCAAGCAATGGATGATGGATGACAAGGACACAACAAGGACACACAAGGACACCCACCATTCCCGGCCCCGTATCGCAAAGACGGTGCCGAACCAGCTTTTCGGCCTTGCCAACCGCCCCTCAGGCGCATCAGCAATGGATCGCCCACGGGATATCCTCCCCGTCGGGCCTCGAATCCCCACCTGCGCATCTCACCCCAACCGCTCGGCCAACCTCAAGCCTTTCAGCCAGCGCTGCCCAATCTGCAGTGCGAGTTCGACCAGTTGCTCGGCGCTGCCGACGACCCGCCAGTAACCGCTGCCGATCGCTTGTACGCGGGTTGTCCAGCGTTCGGGCGTGCGATCGAGTCCGTGCAGGCAGGTCGGAGCCTCGCCGATGATCCGCCCGCGCTTGCCGGGCGCGAGCTGCCGTCCGGTCCAGTCGAGCAGTTGCAGATAGTCGGCGGTGGTGATCGCCAACGGCGGCTGCAGTACGCCCAGGATCGGCCCGAGCCCGGTTCTGAGCGTGTGCGGTGTCTGGCCCACCTGCGCCATGCGCGCGGCGACGCTGGTGTGGGAGGAGTCCTCCAAACCTTCGGCGATGCCTGCACGAACCGGGTTGAGGTCGACATAGACCATTGCAGCCAGCAGCGCACGCTCGTCGCACAGGCGCTGGGCCTTGAAGCGGCCTTCCCAGAACCGGCCCTTGCAGCGGTCTTCGCTGTTGGCGCGTCGTGCGATGGGTTCGGCCAGGCAGCGCATCAGCCACGACAGGTCGGACAACCGCTGGCGAATGGTCTGCAGGCGCTCCGCGTCGTCGATCAGTCGCCGGCACTTGGCTTCGACGGCCCAATCCGTGCCCAGCCTGGGCGGGAACAGACGGACCCAGCGGGCGGCGACGTCCTCGTCGCTCCACTGCGCCGCAGCGCCGGGCGCCAGTTGTACGACCAGGTGGAGGTGATTGCTCATCACCGCATAGGCGTGGATGGACACGGCGAAGCACTCGGCCAGCAGGCCGAGGCGCTGTTCGATCCAGGTCTTGCGGTGTTCGAACGAAACCCCCGTGTAGTGGTCGACCCCGCACAGGAACGCGCGGCGAACACAGCGCTGGACGCAGTGATAGAGTCCGTCGGAACCGGGCGGGACGAGCTGACTGCGGGGTTGGGTCATGGAACAAGGATGGCCACTGCTTCAGGCCAAGTCTGTCGGGAAAGCGGCCGTTGGCGTGTAGGGATTTCCTGAATTGTGGGTGTCCTTGCTGTCCTCTTGCTGTGCTGAGCGATCAAGCCGAGGTCCACCCGTGTTCAGGCGAAGATCGTCGGTTGCGAATGGTTGTGCAGGATCGCGCCGAGATAGATGTGCCGCTGGTTAATCGCTTCGTTGAAGGTGAGCCGGCGACTGTCGACATTCCGGACGTGCGCGGCTACGAACCATTGTTCTATGGCTGTCCGCTGGACTGATCCAGGCAACGCGGAAGGTGCGCTCGTAGGGTGGCGGTGAGCGTAGCGAAGCCCACCATGACATCTCGAATCGTTGCACCGAAACCTGTTCGCGCTGCGAGTCACTACAACGGTCCAATATCATCCTGCCCGCAAGCCACCCAAACGGCCGGCGTATGATGGCGTTTTCCCGCAGGATCGCGCGATGACGACGTTCGGACGTTCTCTGGTATGGGCTGGCCTGCTGCTGGCAGTGGCGGTCGCGCCGTGTGTGCATGCGCAGTCGGTGGCGGTGGTGAATGCGCGGATCGTGGCGGGGCCGGAGGCGGCGCCGATTGCGCGCGGTACGGTGTTGATCCGGGACGGCAGGGTCGCCGCGTTCGGCGATGCGGGCAGTGTCCAGGTGCCGGAGGGCATGGCGGTGCTGGATGCCGGCGGCGGCACGCTGGTGGCGGGTTTCTGGAACAGCCATGTGCATCTGATCGCGTCGCCGCTGGACCATGCGGCGGGGCATGCCGATGAGGTGTTGTCCGATGCGCTGACGGCGGCGTATCTGCGCTGGGGGTTCACCACGGTGTTCGACATCGCCTCGGCGCCGGGGAATGCGTTCGGCCTGCGCGCGCGCATCGCGGCGGGCGAGGTGCGCGGGCCGGCCATCCTGACGGTGGACGAGCCGTTCTTTCCGAAGGACGGTGTGCCGGGCTACGTGCCCGACACGCTGGGCGGTTGGTCGCTCAAGCAGGCCGAGGTGGCGACGGCGGACGAGGCGTCCGCGCGTGCGCGGCGGCAGCTGGCGCAGGGGGCCGACGGCGTGAAGCTGTTCGCGGGTTCGATGGTGGGCGGCGAGATCGGCGTGCTGCCGATGGCGCCGGACATCGCTCGCGCGGTGGCTGCGGCCGCGCGCGAGGCGGGCAAGCCGGTGTTCGCGCATCCCAGCAATACCGAAGGGATGGAGGTCGCGATGGCGGCGGGCGTGACGGTGTTGGCGCATACCACGCCGAACATCGACCCCTGGTCGGAGGCACTGGTGCGCCGGCTGGTGGACGCGGACATCGCGCTGGTGCCCACGCTGGCGCTGATCGAGGTGGAAGTGCGCAAGGAAGGCGCGCCCGCCGATGTGCTCGAGCGTCTGCTCGCGAACGCATCCGGCCAGCTGCGTGCGTTCTCCGCGGCGGGTGGCGACGTGTTGTTCGGCACCGACGCGGGGTACGCCGAGGTGTACGACACACGCGACGAGCTGCGGCTGATGCATGTCGCGGGGCTCGACTGGCGGCAACTGCTGGCAAGCCTGACCACGACACCCGCCGCGCGCTTCGGCCAGGCTGCGCGCAAGGGGCGCATCGCCGAGGGCATGGACGCGGACCTGGTGATCCTGGCCCGCGATCCCGCGGCTGGAGTGGAGGCCTTCGCCGATGTGCGCTACACCCTGATCGGCGGGCGCGTGGTGTATGCGGCGGAAGCTGTGCAGTAACCGCTCGCAGGGCGTCGATAGGCTCCTGCCTGTCGCCAGACGCTCATGGCGGCTACCCGCCTGTCGGTGTGAAGGCGGCGCCAGCGAAGCGTCTTGTTCCATCCTGCGCGGCCGGTGATGGCCAGGCGTTTTCGGAGATGGCGCGAGGCGCATGCTGACCGCAGTGTCGAATCAACTACAGACGGTGATGACGAATGGGGGTGATCATGTCGAGATTATGGTGTGCGCTGGTGTGCACGTTGCTGGCTTCCTGCGCCTGGAACCCGGTCGTCACGCCGTATGCCTACAAGGGCGCGGCGAAGGTGTCGACGGCAGAGACTGCGGTGGTCTGGGGTTTCTACGACGGCACGGAGATGTATTTCATCGAAATCGACGGCAAGACGCTGCCGTCCCGCGGAGGTGCCGGTCGCCCGATTTCACTTGCACTGCTCCCGGGGGACCTATACGGCGACGGTGTACTTCAAGACCGGTGAAGGTCAAAGCGCCGATCTGAAGCTGCCGCTGACGGTCGAGGCTGGCCATACCTATGTGATCGAGCACAGGGTGACGCCCTACAAGACGCATGTCGTCCTGGGATTGAAGGACCTGGGCACGCGCACACGTTGCAGCTACGAGCGCTACGAGTCATTCACGGGGCATGCGAAGCTGGTGTGCCGGGATGTCGAGGGGCCTTGACGCACGACTGCGCATGGGGGCTTGAGCCCACCCTGCGTGCTCAGCCGAACGCGCCGAAGGCAAACGCGGCTGCGATGGCCGCCACGGCGGCAATGCCGATGCCCCAGGCGAGGCGTGTCCAGCCGGTGTGCCCGGCCGTGAGGGCGGTCGCAGTGGCGGTTGCGCCTGCCGGAGCACTGGCCGAAGCGGCCGATGCATGGCCGGCGGATGCCGTGGACCCTGCATCCGCCGGGTCGATGCCGAGGTCGCTGCCGCTGGCCAGCATGTCCAGCACGCGGTTCACGGTGGCGGTGTCGAAGCGGTAGGGGTCGAAGCGGTCCATGCCGAGTTCGCGCATCAGCGCCTTCATTTCGGCATCCAGCGGCACGTACTTCATCGCCCAGGTCGAGAAGTGGGTGTGCGGGATCGTGCGCCGGCTCAACACCTGCAGGTCGGTATGCCGCGGGTCCTTGAGCAGGGTGGCATAGAGCCGGTCCACGTCGAGGCTGCGGCCTTCCAGACACTGGAAAAAGCAGCCGTCGCCGAAGTACAGCGCGCCGACCAGGCCGCGCCTGGCGTTGTTGACCCGCGATTGGGCCAGGATGCGGGCGACGCTGGGCTCGATGCCCAGTTCGGCGGGCATGGTGGTGAAGGTGGAACGGCTGACGTAGACGATCTGCGTCAGATCGCTCTGGACCGGGTCGGACATCGACCTTTCCTCCGCAAGTGGCTGCAATGAGCGCGGTGCAAGACAGCTGTCCGCGCGACGTGCTGCCAGTACGGGAGCGGGACGCGGCTGGATGCGGCGCGGGTCTGAGGGGTGGCGCGAGTGGCTGGGTGAGGGCGATATCGCTGGCAGGCGTGGCCACACGGTGGATCGGCTCGACGGCGCCGGCATGCCGGCTCAACCGATCGCCTGCCTGCCGGCGCTGCGCGGGCTTGTCTCGACGGCCTGTCGTCTATGTTGAAGCCGCTTCGCGGGTGCGCGCGCCACGCGCGACGCTACTGCGGCGATGCGGCATCCCAGGCGCGCAGGGCGGCTTCGACGGCGTCGATGCCCTTGGCCGCGGCCTGTGCGTCGACCTGTTCGATGGTGTCGCGTCGCGAGTGGATGACGTCCATCACCTTGGGGGTCGTCGCGGGCCGCTGGCCCGAGAAGACGGCGAGGATGCCGGGGATCTCGTCGGCGCCGACCAGCGAGTAGGAGACGGCCGGCCAGCCCGCCTGCAGGAAGGCCAGGTGGTCGGTGGGCGGGTACTGCTCGCCGCTGGTGATCGCCAGGCCCCGGGCCTGCGCCGCGGTCTGGCTGTGGACGCGCAGGGAGGTGTCGCCATCGGGGGTCATCAGCCACAGATTGTCGCCCCAGCCGAACACGTCGAAGTTGACGTACAGCGCCGGGCGCTCGTCGCCGGCAGCCACGTAGGCACGGGAACCGAGCAAACCCGATTCCTCCAGATCCCACAGTGCGATCTTCACCCGATGCCGGGCAAGTGGTTGATCGCGGAAGCGTTCGGCCAGCGCCAGGGCCACGGCGGTGCCGGAGGCGTTGTCGGTGGCGCCGCGACCGATCGCCACGCGGTCGGTGTGCGCGCCGATCAGCAGGATCGGCGCATCGGCGTTGCCGGACACATCGGCGTAGAGGTTCTCACCCTGCTGGCCCTTCGCTTCGAAAGTGCCGGTGCGCACTGTCAGTCCCATCGCCTGCAGCCGCGTGCGCAGGTAGGCGCGACGCTCGGTGTTGTCTTCCGCTGCAGCGAGCGCGGCCACATCGCGGTACCAGCCGCCGTGCGCGCTGTCGGCGCTGGTGGAGGGCGTGGGAGCCGGAGCGGAGGTGGGCTTGGCGACGGTGGCGCAACCGGCGGCCAGCAGCACGGCAAGGGACAGGGCGAGGGCGTGCAGCGGGTGTGAGCGCATGGGCTTGGGCGGCAGCAGGTGTGTGGCCCGGCATCCTAGCGCCTGTTCACGCGATTGGCGCGAATTGCGTTGCGAATTCAGCGGCCTTGGGCGGGGCGCGGGTTGCGCAGCGCTTGGCGGGTGGCCAAGTCCAGCGGCCCGCGCCCCCCAAGGCCGCTGATATGCCGGTGTTCGATCTGCGGCTGCTCCGATACGGTCCACAACGCCTGCGGCCTGCCCCGGCGACGCCGGATGCGCCCTGCGCGCGCGTTCGGCCACGCCGTCTCAACCGGCGCGGGGCACATCCAGAAGTGCGAACAAGGCCGCGTCCAGCGCCGGCGAGCGCGGCAGCGCGCGTGCATCCAGACGATTCACCGGCGCCAGCAGGCGGAGGCTGGAACTCAGCCAGACGCCATCGGCAGCGAACAGATCGTCGGGCGTGAGCAGTGCGTACTCGCTGTGCCAGCCGCGTTGCTGTGCGGCCTCGAACAGCGCGGCCTGGGTGGTGCCGGGCAGAATGCCGGCATCGCGTGGCGGCGTGAGCAGCGTGACGGCCTCGCCGTCGCGCCTGGCGACGATCACGTTGGAGGTCGCGCCTTCGAGAATGTAGCCATCGCTGCTGACGAACACCACATCGTCCGCGCCCTGTCTGCGTGCATGCCGCAGCGCCGCCATGTTGACCGCGTACGACAGCGACTTCACGCCTGCCAGCAGCCAGGGCGCGCGCGCGGCGCGCATGGCGTCGCCACCGCGTTCCAGCAGCAGCGCATCGACACCGTCTCGTCGCACGGCATCGAACCGCCCGCTGCAGTCCGCCGCATGCACCCATGCGACACCGGTTGCACTGCCTTCCGGGCCGCGACCGAGCACCAGCCTGACGGCGATCTCGGCGCAGGCGCGATGCGCACGCAGCGCGGTGGCGATGGCATCACGCCAGACATGGGCATGGGGTGCGGCGAGGTCTGCCGCGGCGGCGGAGGCAGCGAGCCGGCGCAGATGTGCTTCAGGCTTGCGCGGCACGCCGTCGGTGACCAGCAGGGTTTCGAACACGCCGTCGCCGTGCGCCACGGTGAAGTCGTCGACGCGCAACTGCGGCGCGGCGATATCGGCCAGCGCATGGCTGCCATCGCGGCAGTCGATCATCACCAGGACCGGGCTGCCTGCGATGGCGTCCGACGCTCCAGACCTGTCGTCGGTCGAAGGGGGGCGGTCGTCGACAGGCATGCGATGTTCCAGAAAACCCGTGGATGGTGCGGAGTCTGGATTGTCGCATGGCCCGCCGCGGAGCCCGGTGCGACGTGCCGCTGTGACGTGTCGCAGACCGTCGACCAACCGCAGCGTTCAGCCGCCTTGAACCAATGCGGCGGCGAGCACCAGCACCACCATCGCGATCCCCGCGAAGACCGCCCAGCCCGACCACGATCTGCCGCGGCTCGCTGGCGCGAGCGCCGGTTGCTGTGTGTCCGACTGTGCGGCTGGCCCTGCATGTGGCCCTGCATCAGGCTCTGCATCTGCCGCTGAATGGGAGTGGGCGTCCGCCGTGTCCGCCCCTTGCGCGCGCTCCAGCGCCTGCGCGATGCGCACCGCCTGCTCCAGATCATCCTCGTTCAGCACATACAGGCGTCCGGCCGATGCCATGGGCCCGGCGAGGCCCGCCGTCATCCGGTCTGCATCGGACAGGAAGGTCTCGATGCCCTCGGCCTGCAGCGCGATATCGAGCGAGATCAGATAGCCGAGATTCGAGGAGGAGCACAGCAGCTTCATGTCCGCACCCTGCAACCGTGGCCCGACGCCGGGCGGTTTCCGATTCTCTGCCCGCCCCGGCAAGGCGTCAATGCGACGGCGGCATCACATCGGCAACATCATGTCGACAGCATCACATCGACAGCGATCCCGCGCGCCATGTCGCCCGTGAATTCCGGTGGATGCAGATGGTGCGCCAGGCCTCAGGAAAGCTTTGCTGAACGGTGTGGGGGTGCAATCCCGCCCTGCGAGTTGCACTTCACGCCACTTTGCGAAGCACCACGAAATTCCTGGCGCTGTAGTAACCCTCGCTCGTCTGCCATGGCAAGCCTTGCAGAAATTCGACGCCGGCCTGCCAGTACTCGTTGTCGAGCAGCGCTTCATACGTCGGCTCGCCCGCGACATCGCAGAAAAACAGGCGAATCCAGTGAAGATCGCCCTGCAGATTCTGAGCTTCGATCAGGTTCACGAGGCCCGGAAACAGGCCTGTCGGTATGTGGGGCTGGATGCCCTGGGAGGCGCGTGTGCCGATGTTTCCGATATGTGCGGCGTACTCGGCACCTTTGGTCCGCCACCGCTCCGTAAGCACCTGGCCTGGGTCGCGCTCTCCCCAGAACGCCGAGAGCAGCACATGCAGTGAGTTGACCATGAAATTGACCAGCGCGTCATCGAAGGCTGCGCGGTCCGTCCCGATGCCGGCGAAGGCCTCCTCGATCAATACGCCATCTTCGACGAGCACCTGCACATCGAGTCGGCCGCTGCTGTCTCCGGGGTGCCACAAGCCGCGGATCGCGGGCAGCTTCGCGTCGGGCACCACCCAGTCGTTGTGGCAATCGCATTGCAGGCCGTGCCGCTCCAGTAGCAGCTTGAGCGCGTCTCTGATCTCGATATCGTTCACGTCGTGAGTGCCGCTTGCCCGGCGGTGGTGTGGGGGAGGGAGTCCTTGGCGTGCATGACTCAGAGTGTGCGATGCCGCTTCAGGCGCTCATGGTACTCATTCCAGAACGCATGCCACCCCTTGAAATCTTCCTCGTCTTCGATGGGGTGTCGAGGTGCTTGCTGCGCATAGAATGCCAGCACCGCCTCGGCGAAAGACACCACCGCGCAGCGCCACGCGTGCGCGGATACGAGGCATTCGGCCCCCTTTCCCTTCAGCTGCACTCCCTCGATGGTGTGCACGACCTGCAGGTCGACGCCTTCCGGGCAGCCGACAACCAGTACGGGAAAGCGCTCGCCGGCGAGCCAGACATTGAAGCCGCAGCAGGGGAAAAGCTGCCCGCCTTCGGACACGGGCCGTTCCGCAGTGTGGTCGTGGTCCAGCGTCCGCAGCAGGTTGAGTGCAGCCGCGGAGATCGTGAGCTCCCCGTCTTCCGGCGTGACGAAGCGGTGCCCGTCCACCGACAGCAAGACGGTGCCGTGGGCGCACTGGTCGTGCAGCGGCTCCGGGGCGTCGAGCCAATGGGCTTCGAGCAGAGACAGAGTAAGCATGGTGTCCGGATATCTCGATTCAGTACTGTATGCGGCATTCGTGCCGAATGAGGACTGTTTGTTTTTCGGAACGCGTCATGAGTGTTCAGGTGTAGAAAGCGACATAGAGGAATCCAGCGATCACGAAAACCGGGCAGAACAAAAGCATTGCCAGCGCGAAGTCGGAAACGACGGACAGCGGCCTGTCTTCAAGGTGGCTGTGCTTGCGCAGCAAGATGAAGCCGGACAGATTCCAGGAGGTCGTTATCTCTGCGAACAATCCGCTTCCGATGATATGCCGGGCTGTAGCAGGGTGCCTGTCTGCAATCCGCCATTGAACCCACTTTGCCAACATGATGTAAAACACGTTGTAGATGAAGATGATGGTGATGAGCGCGAAGGCCGGGGTCATGGGCAGTCAGTCCAGAGGCATGTTGGGCGTCTTTCGGGTTTGAGTATCGTAAAGATATTGCCTTGCAGTCCTTGACTCAGTTCAACAGACGGATGATGGGGTCGTTTGTACCGGTGTGTGGTTGCTGCAGGACACTGCCATTGTTGTGGTGCTGCGAGGTGGATCGGTGTGGCCGCCATCCATCGATCGAAGGTTCAGATCTGCGCTCTCCATTGCGTACATCAGTAATGAGCATCGGAGAAATGTTCAACGCATTGATGCAGGCGCAGGCTCCCGTCATCGGGTCGAATGGTTGATTCATCGCTGGTCCTGTCGCATCTGGTCGATGATTTCCCCCTGATGCTCACCCAACCCCGGCGGCCTCTTCTCCGCCATCGCCGGCACACCCCCGAACCGCAATGGGCTCGTCACCATCGGCACGCCGTCGATCTCGGTGCGCAATCCGCGTGCGGTGGCGATGTCGCCGTGCAGCGCCGCATGCACGCCATTGACCGGTGCGGCGGGGATGCCTTCGGCATCGAATCGTTCCAGCCAGGCAGCGACGGTGTCGTGGGCGAAGCAGTGGGCGAGTTCGGGGATGAGCCAGTCGCGGTGGCGGACGCGGGCCGCGTTGTCGGCGCAGCGGGGGTCGTCGATCCACGCGGGGCGGGCGATGAGGGTGCAGAGTTTCCGCCACAGGCGGTCGCTGGCGCAGGCGAGGGCGAATTCGCCGTCGCGCGCGCGGAAGGTCTGGTAGGGGACGATGCTGGGGTGGGCGTTGCCGTGGCGCTGCGCTTCCTGGCAGGTGAACAGGGCGCTGGCGGCGACGTTGGCGAGGGCCTGCACCTGGCTGTCGAACAGGGCGATCTCGATGTGTTCGCCCGCGCCTGTGCGCGCGCGGCGGTGCAGGGCGGCGAGAATGGCGACCGTCGCATTCAGACCCGTGGTGATGTCGGCGGTGGCCACGCCCACCTTGCTGGCCGGGCCGTCGGCGGGGCCGGTGATCGACATCAGCCCGGATTCGGCCTGGATCGCGAAGTCGTAGCCCGGCCGCTGTGCGCCGGGCCCGCTGCGGCCGTAGCCGGAGATGCTGCAGACGATCAGCCGCGGGTTGAGTGCGTGCAGGCTGGCGGCATCCAGCGCCAGTGATTCGGCGGTGCCGGTGCGGAAGTTTTCGATCAGCACGTCGCTGTCGCAGATCAGCGCCTCCAGCACAGGGCGCGTCTCGGGGTTGCGCAGGTCCAGCACGATCGAGCGCTTGCCGCGGTTGCAGCTGGCGAAATAGGCGGACATGCCGGAGGCGGGGCTGTCTTCGCGCCCATCTCCGATTCCACGCTCGAGAAAGGGTGGGCCATAGCCGCGGGTGTCGTCGCCTTCGGGCGGTTCCACCTTGATCACGTCGGCGCCGAGGTCGGCGAGGGTCATCCCGCACCAGGGCCCGGCGAGCACGCGGGCGAGTTCGAGCACCTTGAGGCCGGCGAGAGGGGGCATGGGGAACGCGCTCTGGTGTGGAGGCTGCAGTGTATCCAGACGGCGGGAGGCGGATGTCTGGGCAGCGGCTGCGCCTCTCGCGCGGCTGGGCCGGACGTGTGGCAGCGTGCGGTCTCCTGTTGATGTCGTCCCGAGCGCAGCGAGGGACCTGCTTTTGCGTTTCTCGTGCGAACGCGATATGCGTACATGCCAAGGCCGTGAACGCCGCTGGCATATGCAAAAGCAGTTCCCTCGCTGCGCTCGGGACGACAAGAGTTGGGAGTGGCGAAGGAGTTGGCCAAGGCGACGCCGATGCCACGGCCGTGTCGGCGGAGCTCGGCTCCCGATAGTTGGGCCGGCGCGAGGACGGTGCGAGAATCCGCGCATGCACACCCTCGCCCACGAAGACACTGCCGCCTGGACCCTGCCGGGTATCGCCAATCTGCATTCGCATGCGTTCCAGCGGGCGATGGCCGGGCTGGCCGAGCGCATGGGCGATCGCCCGGGGGACGGGCATGATTCGTTCTGGACTTGGCGCGAGACCATGTACCGCATGGCCGCGCGCTTCGACCCCCAGTTGCTGGAAGCCGTGGCCGCGCAGCTGTACGTCGAGATGCTCGAAGCCGGCTATACCGCTGTCTGCGAGTTCCACTACCTGCACCATGCGCCGGACGGACGGCCCTACTCCGATGCCGCGGCGATGTCGCGCGCGCTGATCGCCGCGGCGCGGCGGACCGGCATCCGGCTCACCCTGCTGCCGGTGCTGTACATGACCGGCGGTTTCGACGGCCGCGAACTCGGCCCGCGACAGCGGCGCTTCGGGCACACGGTCGATGCCTACCTGCGATTGTTCGAGACCCTGCGTGCCGAGCAGGACGACGCCCTGCGCGTCGGCTGCGCTCTGCACAGCCTGCGCGCGGTGCCGGAGCCGGCCATGCGTCAGGTGCTGGCGGCGCTGCCGACGGATGCGCGGGTGCATATCCATATCGCCGAGCAGATCGGCGAGGTGCAGGACTGCCTGGCCCTGCGCGGTGAGCGCCCGGTGCGCTGGCTGCTGGACCACGCGCCGGTCGATGCGCGCTGGACCCTGGTGCACGCCACGCACCTGGAGGTGGACGAGATCGAAGGCATCGCCCGCAGCGGCGCCTGCGTGGCCATCTGCCCCACCACCGAGGCCAACCTGGGCGACGGCCTGTTCCCGCTGCGCGATTTCCTGGATGCCGGCGGCGTGTGGGGCGTGGGCTCGGATTCGCATGTGTCGGTGAGCCCGGTGGAGGAACTTCGCTGGCTGGAATACGGCCAGCGCCTGATCACCCGCCATCGCAATATCGCCGCCGACGCTGCGCAGCCCAGCGTCGGCGTCACCCTGTTCGGCCACGTCCAGGCCAGCGCCGCGCAGGCGACCGGTTTCGCCGCCGCCGACCTCGCTCGCGATCGTGTACAGCTCGATCCGCAGGCGCCGGTCTTCGCGGGCGCCACCGCCAGCGACCTCGTCGACCGCTGGATCTTCGCCGGCAATCGCCCGGCGGTGGATCGGGTGGAGGTGGCGGGGCGGTGGGTGGTCGAGGATGGTCGCCACCGTGAGCGTGAGGCGATTGCCCGGGAGTTCCGGGCGGCGATGGGGGTGTTGTTGGCGGGGTGAGGATTCGAGGGGTTTTTGTTGTGTCCTTCTCCCGGCGGGAGAAGGTGGCCCGCAGGGCCGGATGAGGGTCGGTCGTGCGCGCAGAAGTTCGATGTGTCGTCGCCAACCCGACCCTCACCCCCGGCCCCTCTCCCGGGGGGAGAGTGGAGCAATGCTCTCCGCTGGAAGAAGGGAGCAATGCTGCGCGGTTGGAACCGCGTTGCCTCGGGCAGTGCCGTCCGATCCCGCGATGAGGCGGTTCGTCGCCGTCACGGGCCACTTCGTCGCAGGGCCGCACAGCCCGGCGACTGCACCGGCAGTCTGTGCCGCATCCCCAACGTCACAGGAGTCCGCGATGTCGACCGCCGCCCACCCCCAATCCAGCGCCCAACCCAGCCCCCGCACCCCAGCGAATCGCGCCGGCCTGCGCGCGCTCGCGCTCGCCGCCGGACTGGCGAGCGGCGCCAGTGCCTGCGCCGCGCCGCCGGCCGCGCCGGTCAATGATGCGGCGCTGGCCGAGCTGGTCGCAAAGCGCCTGCACGGGGACCGCACCGGGGCCTGTTTCGCCACCGCTACCCTCGACGGCGACCGCGTCAGCCGCGCCTATGTCTGCGCCGACGGCGCCGACCCGGCGCGGCGGATCGGGCCGGACACCGCGTTCGAGATCGGTTCGATCAGCAAGACCATGATGGGCGCGCTGGTCGCGGACCTGATCCGCGAGGGCAAGGCCTCGCTGGACGACCCGTTGGCCGACTTTCTGCCCGCCGGCAGCACGGTGCCGCAGTTCGAGGGCCAGCCGATCCGGCTGCGGCATCTGGTCACGCATACCTCGGGCCTTCCCGCGATTCCGCAGGACGTGCTGCATGACGCGCAGAATCCGTATGCTGCGCTCGATGCCGACACCCTGCTGCAGGCACTGGCGAAGACCAGGCTCACCCGCGCGCCGGGTGCGCAGTTCGAATACTCCAATTTCGCGGCGATGCTGCTGTCCTACGCGGTGGCGCGGCGCAGCGGCGAGGACTTCGAGACCCTGCTGCGCACGCGGGTGTTCGCGCCGCTGGGCATGGATCGGGCCTATATCGACGACCAACCGGAAGGCGTGCGGGCGGCGCAGGGGCATCTGCCGAACACGCAGGCCACGCCCGCATGGACGTTCGGAAAGAATCTGGCCGGCGTGGGCGGCGTGCGCGCGACGCTCGACGACATGGTGCGCTACGTGCAGGGGCAGATGGGCGCGGCGCCGCAGCCACTGCTCGCCAGTCTGCAACTCAGCCAGCAGCCGGTCGACACGCCGGCCGGCGCGCCGATGGCGATCCAGTGGATGCGCGCCAAGTTGGGCGACACCACCTGGCTCACCCATGAGGGTGGCACCGGTGGGTTCTCGTCCTTCGTCGCGTTCGACCCGCAGACACGCCGCGCTGCGATCGTGCTGTCGGACACCGCGCTGCATTCGCTGGGTGGTCTGGGCGGGTTGGGCCTGCATCTGCTCGACCCCGCGCAGCCGCTGGCGAAGCCGCGACGTGCGGCGACGCCGCCGTCGGACCTGCTCGATGCGCTGGTGGGCGACTACAGCCTGGACGGGAAGATGAAGATGACCCTGCGCCGCAAGGGCGATGCGCCCGAGGTGAATACCCTTGAAATCCAGGCCGAAGGCCAGCCCGCATTCGCGATGGGCTACGACGATGCCGGCGATTTCTACCCGCTGGCGCTGGATGCGCTGCTCACGCCGCGCAAGCGCGCCGACGGGCGGATGGGCTTCCTCTGGACCCAGGGCGGCGGGCAGACGGTGGCCACGCGCGTGGACGACGGTGCCGAGGGCACAACGCAGGCGCCCACCGCCGCGCAGCTGGCCGACTATGCCGGCGATTACCCGCTGGCGCCGGGTTTCGTGCTGAATATCCGCGTGGAAGGCGGCACTCTGGTGGGCCAGGCGACCGGGCAGGGCGCGATCCCGCTGGCGCCGGCGGCGCCGGATGTGTTCGAGTTCCCGGCAGCGGATATCGTGATCCGCTTCGAGCGCGACGACGCCGGGCGCGTGCAGGCACTGTCGCTGCTGCAGCGCGGGCGCACGACGCGGGCGGAACGGCAATGAGCGGGGAGACGGGGATCGACATGCGAGCGGACACCTTCCATCACTACGCGCTCGGTCGCGCATTGCCGCCGGAGATGGCCTCGAGCGGTCTGCTATGGATCGGCTACCGGCGCTACCCGGTGTTCGGCGCGCGCTGGCTGCTGGGCCGCGGGCTGATCACCGCGGTGCTGGTCGGCATCCTGGCGGCGATGGTCGGGCTGGGCCTGGGCCTGACCACGCGCGATTCCGCGGTGGGCCTGCGCGCCGGTGTGTATTTCTTCATCGCCTTCTTCGCGATGTGCAACGCCGGCCCGCTGCTGGCCACGCTGGTGCGGCATGCGCGCATGCCGCTGCGCCGCGAGCGCGTGCTGGTGGTGGCGGCGCTGCTGGTGGGCGTGGTGATCAGCGGTTTCGCCGATGCCTGGGCCTCGGCCTATCTGGAGCAGGTGATCCCGCGCGACCCCACGCTGCCCACCAAGCTGGACTTGGGTCCGGTGCAGCAGGGCCTGTTGACCGCGCTCAACGTGGCCACCGCCATCGTGATCTACGGCGCGCTTGGCGGCGGCCTCGCGGTGCGCGCCTACTTCAGCGAACTGCGCCGCTGGCAGGACGCACAGCATGCGCGCGAACTCGCCGACAGCCGCACGCGCAGCCTGCAGTCGGAGCTGCGTCTGGGCGTGCTGCAGGCGCAGGTGGAGCCGCACTTCCTGTTCAATACGCTCGCCTCGGTGCGCGCGCTGGTGCGCGAGGCGCCGGAGCAGGCGGAGGCCACCCTGGATGCGCTGGTGGACTACCTGCGCGCCAGCATTCCGCGGCTGCGCGAGGATGCGCCGGGCATCCAGACCACGGTGGGCGATCAGCTGGATCTTTGCGCGCGCTATCTGGAAGTGATGCGCCTGCGCACCGGCGGCCGGCTGCAGTACGCCGTGGAGGCCGACACCGCCGTGCGCGCGCTGCCGATGCCGCCGATGCTGCTGATCACGCTGGCCGAGAATGCGGTGAAGCATGGCATCGAGCCCAAGCCCGGCCCGGGCCGTATCACTCTGCGCGCGCTGCAGGACAGCGGGACGCTGCGGCTGGAAGTGATCGACGACGGTGTGGGCCTGCGTCCCGGCGCAGGTGGTGGCCTGGGGCTGGAGAATCTGCGCGCGCAGCTGCACACGCACTACGGAGCGCGCGCATCGCTGCGCCTGGAAAGCCGCGAGGGCGGCGGCACGCGTGCGGCGCTGTCGCTGCCGCTGGCGGAGCTGGCGCACGATATGCATCGCGACTCCGGCGACAATGGCGCCCACGCATGAGCACCGACGCATGAGTCCTGACGACGCTTCCGCTTCCGCCTCGCTCCCGGCCGCCACTGCCCTCATCGCCGAGGACGAGGCACCGCAGCGTCGCGCCCTGCGCGAGGCACTGGCCGCGCAGTGGCCGCAGCTGCAGATCGTGGCCGAATGCGAGGACGGCATCGCCGCGCTGGAGGCCCTGGCGGTACATCGCCCGCAGGTCGCCTTTCTCGACATCCGCATGCCCGGCGTGACCGGGCTGGACGTGGCCCGTGCCGCGGTGGCGGCGGGCGCGCAGGTTGTGTTCACCACCGCCTACGACGCCTACGCCGTGCGCGCGTTCGAGACCGGCGCGGTGGACTACCTGCTCAAACCGCTGCAACCCGCGCGCCTGCGCGACGCGGTCGCGCGCCTGCACACCCGCCTGCGCGAGGCCGAAGCCGGCGCCCAGGCCGCACGCATCGACGCGCTGGACACCGCCCTGCGCCCGCAGGGCGCGCAGGCGATCCGCTGGATCGCCGCCTCCGCAGGCGACACCGTGCGCATGCTTGGCGTGGACGAAGTGCTGTTCTTCCAGGCCCAGGACAAATACGTGCGCGTGGTCAGCACCGACGGCGAAGCGGTGATCCGTACCCCGCTCAAGGAACTGTTGGCTGGCCTGGACCCCGACGCCTTCTGGCAGGTGCACCGCGGCACCATTGTCCGCATCGCCGCCATCGACCGCGTCCGCCGCGATGACCTCGGTCGCCACCGCCTGCACCTGCGCGATCACGCCGAAACCCTTCCGGTCAGCGCGGCGTTTCTGCATCGGTTTCGGGGGATGTAGGGGAGGGGCGGGGAATAGGCAATCGGGAATCGGCAGTCGGGAGTCGGGAATCGGCAGTCGGGAATCGGGAATCGGGAATCGGGAATCGGCAGTCGGGAATCGGGAATCGGGAATCGGCAGTCGGGAGTCGGGAGTCGGGAGTCGGGGATTGGGGATTTGGGATTTGGGATCAGGGATCCGCGACCGCGGATTTTCGCCTGTTGTCATCCCGAGCGGAGCGAGGGACCTGCTTTCGCTTCGCTTTCGCTCGAAATCGTGGTGGCGCCGCGGGGGCGGAAGGTGAATGCAAAAGCAGGTCCCTCGCTGCGCTCGGGACGACAAGCCGTGACGATCACTGATTGTTGATTGCCGATTGCCGATTGCCGATTGCTGACTGCTGATTACAGTTCGCAGTTCGCAGTTCGCAGTTCGCAGTTCGCAGTTCGCAGTTCGCAGTTCACAGGCTGTGGTTTCGGGTCCCTGGTCGAGGATCAAGGATCAACGGTTACCAATCCCGAATGCCCAACCCTTTCGCCGCAACCAATCTCCCGGCCCACTCACAGATGTCATCCTGAGCGCAGCGAGGGACCTGCTTTCGCTTCGCTTTCGCTCGAAATCGTGGTGGCGCCGCGGGGTGGAAGCTGAATGCAAAAGCAGGTCCCTCGCTGCGCTCGGGACGACAAGGCGTGACGATCGCTGATTGCTGATTGCTGATTGCTGATTGCTGATTGCTGATTGCTGATCACTGATCGCAGATCGCAGATTGTAGTTCGCAGTTCGCAGTTCGCAGTTCGCAGTTCGCAGTTCACGGACTGTGGTTTCGGGTCCCTGGTCGAGGATCTAGGGTCAACGATTACGAACCCCGAATCCTCAACCCTCTCGCCGCAACCAATCTCCCGGTCCGCTCAAGGATGTCGTCCCGAGCGCAGCGAGGGACCTGCTTTCGCTTCGCTTTCGCTTGAAATCGTGGTGGTGCCGGGGGGCGGAAGGTGAATGCAAAAGCAAAAGAAAAAACAGGTCCCTCGCTGCGCTCGGGATGACATCGGATTGTTGTGCGTCAGCATCGCGCGTCAAATGCCCGCTCAGACTTGTCTATCCACATCTGCATCGCGCGTTGAATCCCCGCTGAGGCTGGTCGTTCCGCATCTGCATCGCGGGTCGAATCCCCGCTGAGGCTGGTCGTTCTGCATCCGCTTGTGCATTGCGTGCCGAATACCCGCTCAGGCTTGCTGCGTCTCGGTTGCCTTCGCGCCCAGCAGGCCGTCCGCGACTTTCCATGCCACGAGGGCACCGATGATCTGGGCGATGGCGAAGCCGGCGATGTCGGCCGGTGCGATGCCCGCGAAGGTCTGGGTGAAGCCGCGTGCGAGCGTGACCGCCGGATTCGCGAAGGAGGTACTGGCTGTGAACCAGTACGCGGCGAAGATGTAGGCCGCCACCAGCAGCGGCACCGCCTGCGGGCGATGGCGGACGCCGAGCAGGATGGTCAGCAGCAGGCCGAAGGTCGCTACTGCTTCGCTGAACCACTGCGCGCCGCCGGTGCGGGCCTGGTCGCCGGGCTGCCACAGCGGCTCGCCGAACATCGCATGGGCCGCCAGCACGCCGAGCACGCCGCCGATGCACTGCACCAGCACGTAGGCCCAGGCCGCGGCCGGCAGTGGTTCGCCGCGCAGGCGCATCACCAGGGTGACCGCGGGATTGAAGTGCGCGCCCGAGATCGGGCCCAGCAGCGCGATGAGCACATACAGCCCGCCGAAGGTGGCCGCAGCGTTGGCGAGCAGGGCGATGGCGACGTTTCCGCCGCTCAGGCGCTCGCCCATGATCCCGCTGCCCACCACGACCGCCAGCAGCAGCGCGGTGCCGAGGGCTTCGGCGACCAGCGCTTGCCGGCCGCGCGCCTGGAAGGGTGCGGCCGGCGTCGCCGCGGCCGGGTCGGGCCGCGGTGTCGGAAGCGCGGTGCTCATGCCGCGTTCCCCGGGCCGGCGTCGTCGTGGCCTGCCTCGTCGATGCGGCCGATCGCGCGCAGCTTCTGTTCCATCACCAGCCGGTCGAGCTTGTCCACCGGCAGTGCGAGCAGCAGCTCCACCCGGCGGCGCAGCGCGGTGAAGGCCTTCATGTAGGCGTGGCGGCGCGTGTCCTCGTCGCCTTCCACCGCAGCGGGGTCGTCGACGCCCCAGTGCGCGGTGATCGGGCTGCCCAGCCAGAGCGGGCAGGTTTCACCGGCGGCGTTGTCGCAGACGGTGATGACGATGTCCATTTCCGGCGCGCCGGGGGCTTCGAACTCGTCCCAGGACTTGCTGCGCAGGCGGCTGGTGTCGTAGCCCAACTGCGCGCACAGCTCGGCAGCCATCGGCTGCACCTTGCCGCTGGGGCGGCTGCCGGCGCTGTAGGCCACGAAGCGGCCTTGGCCGAGCACGTTGAACAGCGCTTCGCCGAGCACACTGCGGGCGGAATTTCCGGTGCACAGCACCAGCACGTTGTAGGGGCGATGGAGATCGTTCATGACGGCAGAGGTCCGGTGGCGAATCGGGAGAGATAAAGACGAAGCGGTGGCGTCTCGCGAAGAGGGCGGCCGAGGCGGTGGATCAGCATCCGCTGCGTGGCCCACAGCCGGCCTGCGGGCTGTCCGCGCAGCAGTTCTCGGTGAGGTAGGCGAGCAGGGCGTTCATGCGCAGGTAGTTGGCGCGCACGCGGATCACCCGGCCCTCGCGCTCGTCATCCACCAGCCCCGCCGCGCGCAGCACGTTCAAGTGCGCGGTGAGGGTGGCCGGAGGCACATCGACGATGGTGCGCAGCTCGCCGACCGACAGCCCGCCGGGCCCGGCCTGCACCAGCGCGCGGAAGGCGTGCAGACGGTGTTCCTGGCCGAGGGCCTTCAGGGCGTCGAGGCTGGCTTGATGATCCATGTTTCGATACTTCCGGAAATATCGAATTGTGTCAATGCGCGCCGGATCGCCGTCCGACGAACGGCAGGCAACGGCGGGCCGAGGTTGGCCGTGCAGATGCAGTCAGGACACATGCAGCCCGCATGCACTGGGCGCTGCGTGCCACGGGTTTCAGCGCGCTGGGCTGATTTCGATGGCGCCGATGCGCGCACCCAGGGCAGGCCCTGGCCGCGGCGGGAACGGCCAGCCGCGCCAGATGCATTCCACGCAGGCTCAGTGCGCGTCTTCGGGCACGTAGCCGGCGGGCTTGTCGGCGCCCTCGCCGAACAGGAACTTCTCCATCTCGCCCTGCAGGAACTTGCGGTGTTCCGGGTTCATCGGCGAGAGCCGGTTTTCGTTGATCAGCATGGTCTGGTGCGCCAGCCATTTGGCCCAGGCGCCCTTGCCGATCTCGGCGAACACGCGTTGACCGAGCGGGCCGGGCCAGGGCGCGAAATCCAGGCCTTCGGTTTCGGTCTGTTCGTAGCGGCAGAAGACGGTGCGGGGCATGGGGAGTCCTTGCGGGGGAATGGGTGAGGGGATGCTGTGCAGCAGCGTTGCACGATCGGCGCTCTTACGGCGCTCCTACGGCATCGCTGCGCAAGCGCGCAGGCGGTGCGATCGGGCTGCGTATGCGGCGCACTTGCGCGAGGTGCGATCGTTCCATCGGTGTCGGCCCATCGGTTCGCGTGCAGGGTGTTTCAAGCTGCACGCTGCAGCAGCGTGCGGATCGGCGCCGGGATGCCGAGGGCATCCCAGTCCTCGCGCGCGCACCAGCGCAGATCCACATTGTCCCGCACGCGTGCGCGCAGGGCGAGCCCGTGCCAGGCGCGCGGCCACAGCGTGAGCCGGTAGTGGGTGAAGGCGTGCGGGACCGGGTCGAGCGCGTCGCCGTTGTCGAAAGCGCCGGTGAGGTGCGCATCGAACCAGCGCTGCGCGGCGTCGGCATCCTCGGCCTGCGGCAGCGACCACAGCGCGGCCCAGACGCCGGTGGGCGGGCGTTTCTGCAGCAGCACCCGGCCGCGCGCATCGCGCACCAGCAGGACCAGCGCCTCGCGTTCGGGCACGGCCTTGCCCGGCTTGGGCGTGGGCAGGGTGTCGACACGCCCCTCGTGCAGCGCCACGCAGTCGCCCTGCAGCGGGCAGATCGCGCAGGCCGGTGCGTGGCGGGTGCACAGCGTCGCGCCGAAATCCATCTGCGCCTGGGTGTAATCGGGCAGACGCGCGGCGGGCAACAGGGTCTCGGCGATGGACCAGAGCCTTTTTTCCACGGCCGGCGTCCCGGGCCAGCCTTCGATGCCGAACACCCGCGCCAGCACGCGTTTGACGTTGCCGTCGAGAATCGGATGGGCATCGCCCCAGGCCTGGGCGAGGATCGCCCCGGCGGTGCTGCGGCCGATGCCGGGCAGGGCGATCAGCGCATCGAGATCGCGCGGCAGGTCGCCGTTGTACAACTCCACGCAGCGCTGCGCCGCGGCCTGCAGATTGCGGGCGCGGGCGTAATAGCCCAGGCCCGACCACAGCCCGAGCACGGTGTCCTGCGGCGCCGCCGCCAGCGCGCGCACGTCCGGCAGCGCGGCCACGAAGCGTTCGAAATAGGGCACGACCACGCGCACCTGGGTCTGCTGCAGCATGATTTCCGACAACCACACCCGATACGGCGTGCGCGGATGCTGCCACGGCAGGTCGCGACGGCCGTGGCGGTCGAACCAGTCGAGCAGTGCGGGCGCGAAGCGTGCGGAGACCGCGGCCGAAGCGGTCGACGCCACTGCGGCCGTCGTCGGAGCTGCGTCCGCCCGCGCACCGCACGCGGCTTTTTTCGTGGCACTTGCGGCCTTGCGCCCGTCTCGTGCACTCATCGCCGCACCTCGATCTCCACGCCCTCGAGCGTGGCACCGGAGATGTCCAGCTGCGGCGTGGTCAGCCGGGCATCGAGCGGCGGCAGCGGTGAGCCTTCCTGGGTGTTCATCCACGCCAGGATGTCGTCGATCCGGAAGCGCGCATCGAAGCGGGTGGCATCGCGCGCCAGCTCCAGCGCGATCTCGTCGGACAGATTGGTCGCGCCGTCGTAGCGCAGCGCGAAGGGCAGCGGCGCATCCGAGGCGCCGATCGGCGCGGGCAGGGCCGGCCAGCCGTCCGGCCAGTCCGGCATGCGGCCGCGCAGGTCGAGCGCGAGCCGGTCGCCCACCGCCAGCCGGCCTGCGGCATCGAAGCTGGGCAACATGCCGTCCGCGCGCAGCGCCGCCCCCGCGGGCGCGAGCCGCAGCGTCCCGTCCTGCCAGCGCAGCGGGCCGTGCAGGCCGAGCGTGAACGGCAGCCGCGTGTCGCCGGCCACGTAGGCGGTGGAGGCCCCGAAATGCGCCGGAACCAGTGCGATGACAGCATCGTCCGGCGCATTGCCCAGACGCAGCGGCCCGGAGAGCACCAGCGCGGCCGGCAGGCGCCAGCCTTCGCGCTGCACGGTGGCGCGGCCGGCAATGCCGACGCCGGCGCCATCCGCCGGCCGGGTCAATGCGAGCGCGAGATCGAACGGCACCTGCGTGCCCGCATCGACATAGCGCCCGCGCAGCCGCGCGGCGACGGCGCGCTCGGGATGCAGCGATGGCAGGTCGATGGCCATGCCCTCGATGCGCCAGCCGCTCTCTCCGCCAGCGCTGGCGTCGCTGTCCAGCCGGCCGTCGCGGATGCGCAGGCCGTCGGTGAGGACCGGAATGCGGGTGTCGCCGCTCGGCGGACGCCGCGCCAGCCAGTCCAGCAGCACGGTCAGGTCGAGCTGCGGGGCCTCCAGCTCCACCCGCTGCAGGGTGAGGTCGGCGCCGCGGCTGCGCAGGGTGGACCAGGGCAGCGACACCAGCACGCGCTCGGCGCGCAGCAGCACGCGTCCGCCGCCGCGCTCGCGCGCGACCAAATCGCGCAGCACCAGCTGCGGCGTGCCGCGCAGGCGGCCTGCATTCTCGCCCGTCGCCTGGATATCGAGGTCGAGCGCCGCGCCGACGCGATCCAGCAATATCGGCACCGAACGCTCCGGCTGCAGCAGCCAGGCGCCGACCAGCCACAGCATCGCCAGCACCACCAGGCTCACGCCCAGCCGACGTAGCCACAGCGGGCGCAGCAGGGCCGGAGCGCTCCAGCGTTCGGTGTCTTCGGTCATGGGTGGCAGCGGGGGACGAGCCGTCGCGGACTCAGCCGCCCAGCCGCTCGGGCAGCAGCGCGTCGACGAAGGCCTCGGCCTCGAACACGCGCAGGTCTTCCGGGCGCTCGCCGATGCCGGCGAAGCGGATCGGGATGCCGAACTCGCGCGCCAGGGCGAAGATCACCCCGCCCTTGGCGGTGCCGTCCAGCTTGGTCACCACCAGCCCGGTCACCCCGGCCGCGGCGTGGAACTGGCGCAGCTGCGAGAGCGCGTTCTGGCCGGTGGTGCCGTCGATCACCATCAGCACCTCGTGCGGTGCCGATTCGTCGAGTTTGCCGAGCACGCGTTTGATCTTGCCCAGCTCGGCCATCAGCCCCTGCTGGGTGTGCAGGCGGCCGGCGGTGTCGGCGATCAGTACCTCGGTGCCGCGCGCCTTCGCGGCCTGCAGCGCGTCGAACGCGACCGAGGCCGGGTCGGCGTTCTGGCCCTGCGCGATCACGGTCACGCCGTTGCGCTGGCCCCAGGCCTGCAGCTGCGCGACCGCGGCGGCGCGGAAGGTGTCGCCGGCGGCCAGCATCAGGCTGCGGCGCTCGCCCTTGAAACGATGCGCCAGCTTGCCGATGGTGGTGGTCTTGCCCACGCCGTTCACGCCGACGGTGAGGATGACGAAGGGCCTGGCGGCCGGGTCGATGCGCAGCGGCTGCGCCACCGGCGCCAGCATCGCCAGCAGCTCGGCACGCAGCGCGGCCAGCAGCGCCTGGGCGTCGGCGAACTCGCGCGCCTTCATGCGTTTGCGCAGGCCTTCCACCAGCTGCGTGGTCGCACCCACGCCGACATCGGCGGTGAGCAGCGCGGTCTCGATCTCGTCCAGCAGGTCGTCGTCGAGTTTGGGATTGCGCAAGAACAGCCCGCCGACGCTGCGCGCGAAACCGCTGTTGCGCAGGCGCTCGCGCCAGCCGGGCTTGCCCGCCGCCGCCGCGGGCGCCGCGGCCTGCGAGCCGTCGGCGAGGGTGCTGTCGGCGGGCGTGGTCTCGGCAAGCGTGCTTTCGACGAGCATGCTTTCGACGAGCGCGCTCTCGACAAGCGCGCTTTCGGCAGGTGCGCTTTCGGTCGATGGGGCGGTGTGAAGGGCGCCCACATCGCCGCCGGGCTGCACATCGGCCCGCACATCGGCCTGCATGGGCGCGGCCTCCGTCGCATCGGCTGCCTGCGGCGCTGCATCGAGCGCGAGCTGCGGTCCGAGCGCAAGCACGGGGTCGACTGCCGACACGGGTTCGATCACCTGCGCGGGGTGGGGTGCGATGCCGTCGCTGTCGGGTACGGTGCGCGCGCCCTCGGCGAGCGGGGCGATGTCCGCCGCCGGCGATATCACCGGCACCGCGCCGGGGGCGGGCTGCGGCCGAAGGGCCGCGGCATCGGTGGGCGCGGCCGGCGTTGCCGGAGTCTCGGCCGGGGGCTGGGCCGCAGGCGCGTCGGGTTTCTTGCGGCGGAAAAAGGGAAACATGCGGATCCGGTCGGAAGTGGGAAGCGAAGCGGGGGGAGGAGCGTAGGAGAAGCGGGAGCAGGAGCGAGTCGGTCGAGATGGCGCCGGCCTGCGCCCATTCAAGCGCGATCGGTGCGATCCGCGCAGCGGCGGCGGGCGATCAGCCCGCGTCGTCTGCGCGACGCTCGACCCGCCAGGGCGGGTGGCGCCGCATCGCGCCGGCGCGGTACAGGCAGATCAGGTTGCCGGACGGGTCGCGCAGCCGCGCCTCGCGCCACAGCCAGCGCTGGTCCGCAGGCAATGCCTCGAACACGAATCCGTCGGCCTGCAGCCGCGCCACCAGTGTGTCCAGATCGTCGTGCTCGAAGTACAACGTGAAGCCGCTGTCCGGAGACACGCCGCTTGTGGACGCGCTGTCGGTAGACGGGGCGTCGGCGTCGTGCCGTGCATTCGCATCGGGCCGCGGAGCCGGTTCCATGGCATGTCCGGAGGCGTGCTCGACGGCATGCAGCGAGAAGGTGGCCTCGCCCTGGGTGCACTCGAAACGCGCGTAGTGGGGGCTGTCGACGATCTGCAGGAAGCCCATGCGCCGGTAGAACGCAGCGGAGGCGGCGAGGTCGCGGGCGGGCAGGGTGACCTGGTTCAGATTCATCTGGCTTAGGTTCGTCTGGTTCAGGCTTGTCTGGCTCAGGCTCGTCCGGCTCAGGCTCGTCCGGTTCAGGCTCATCTTGTCCGGATTCGCCTTGTCCAGATGCACGGCCGGCCTGGTGACCGGGATCGCAGGCATCCGGCGCGCTCTGGGCGGATCGGGCCGGATGGTCGAGAATGCCGGGATGGTATCACCCGCCTCCACGACGCCCCGATGAAGCGCCGCCCACCCACGCACCCGCGCGCGGCTTCGCGCACACCGCAGGGCACGGCCTCGGCCGCCGCCCGGTCGCCGGGCACGGTGCGCATCGTCGGCGGGCGCTGGCGCGGCACCAAACTGGCGGTGCCGGACCGCCCGGGGCTGCGCCCGACCTCCGACCGCGTGCGCGAAACCCTGTTCAACTGGCTGCTGCCGATGCTGCCCGGCGCGCGGGTGCTCGATGCGTTCGCCGGCAGCGGCGCCCTGGGGCTGGAAGCGGTCTCGCGCGGTGCCGCCGAAGCGGTGCTGATCGAACGCGACCCAGGCCTCGCCCAGTCCCTGCGCGCCACGGTCGAGCGCCTGCATGCCGCCGACCGGGTGCAGGTGGTCGGCGACGACGCCCTGCGCTGGCTGGCGCGCACGCCAAGCCCGGCGTCCGGGCAGCGCTTCGACCTGGTGTTCCTCGACCCGCCCTTCGCCGGCGACGCCCAGGGCGGGCTCTGGGCGCGCGCCTGGGCCGCCGCCGAGCCCTGGCTGACGGATGAGGGTTGGCTGTATCTGGAGAGTCCGAATCTGGAGAGTCCGAATTTGGAGAGTCCGAATTTGGAGAGTCCGAATCTGGAGAAGCCGAGTCCGGAGACACCGAATCCGGCCAGACCCAATCCGGACACCGCCGCGCCGACCGGCGACGGCGCAGGCACCGGCGCGGCCGGCGAGCTTCGAGCCGGCTGGGCCCTGCACCGCGAAGGTCGCACCCGCGATGTGCGCTACGCGCTGTATCGGCGGAGCGCTGCGGCGCGCGATGGCGCCGCCCCGGTCCATACGCCGGCGTGCGGCTGATGTCGCGGCCCGCTGCCACTACACTGTCGCGCAATCCCCTTCCGCGAGCCGCCTCTCCGATGACCACGCCCCGCAACCGTATCGCGGTCTATCCCGGCACCTTCGACCCGATCACCAACGGGCATCTGGACCTCGTCGAACGCGCCGCGCCGCTGTTCGAACGCCTGGTGGTCGGCGTGGCCGAGAGCCCGAGCAAGCGCCCGGCGCTGCCGCTGGAGTTGCGGGTGGAGCTGGCGCGCGAGGTGCTGGGGCGGTTCGAGAACGTGGAAGTCCGCGGTTTCGACTCGCTGCTCGCGCATTTCGTTTCGGATGTGGGCGCCGGCGTGCTGCTGCGCGGCCTGCGCGCGGTGTCGGATTTCGAGTACGAATTCCAGCTCGCCAGCATGAACCGGCATCTGATTCCCGATGTCGAGACGCTGTTCCTCACCCCGGCCGAGCAGTACGGCTTCATCTCGTCCTCGCTGGTGCGCGAAGTCTCGCGCCTGGGCGGCGATGTCTCCGGTTTCGTACCGGCGGCGGTGGCCCGGGCACTGCGCGCCGAACGCGGCGGCTGAGCCTGCACCGGGCCCAACGAGCCCGCTCGCTACCCGGTCCGGACGCGCCGTGCCCTCTCCGGCGCCGCGCACGGTCCGCTCACCGAACGCGCACGGCGTGTCTGCGTGCGTGCCGCGGCGCTTTTCGGCGATACTTCGCCGGTCGTCATCCATTCCGGAGTCCGCCCATGCACCCCATTTCCACCGCCCCCGCCCGCATCGCTTCGCGCCTGCTGGTCGCATTCGCACTCGCGTTGCCACTGGCCGCCTGCGGCGGCAAGGACGAGGCGCCGAAGGTCGAGAAGCAGGCCGTTGCCGTTCCGACCACCGAAGACGCTTCCGCCTGGCGCGCCTACGTCTCCTACGTGGTCGGCGAAAACATGAAGGGCATCACCAATTCGCCCTTCGTCTATCTGCTGCCGGCCGAAAGCACCGAAGACTTCCAGGGCGCGTACGACCGCCTGCTGGAGAAGGCCGCGGGCGACGTCGAACGCGGCATCCTGCCCGGCAACATGCTCGCCTTCGCGATGGCTTCGCCGAACTCGGCCAAGGGCGCCGAGCTCGCCATCGCGTCCTTCGCGAAGGTCCAGCCCGACAAGCTCAAGGACGTGCGCCTGCTCTACATCGGTCAGGCCGAGGACGAAGCGCGGGTCAAGGATGCGGTGGCCGCTTCCGGCGTCGAGTTCGTGTTCGTCCGCACCAATTGATCATCGGCGCCCTGTTTCCCGAGCGTCGCTCCACGCGCCGCTCGGGGCATCCTCCCGACGCGTCTCTCGACGCGCCAGCCGCTGGCTGGGGCCGGCTTCCGTGCCGGCCGCAGCCGCCGGCCGTACCTCTGCGCCACGCCCCATGTCGCTGAAGATCAACGCGCTCTGCGTCAACTGCGACGTGTGCGAACCGGCCTGCCCGAATCGCGCCATTTCGCAGGGCGAGACCATCTACGTCATCGACCCCGCGCGTTGCACCGAATGCGTCGGCCACTACGACGAACCGCAGTGCGTCGTGGTGTGTCCGGTCGAATGCATCGACCCCGATCCCGACCATCCCGAGACGCAGGAGGCGCTGCTGGCCAAGCTGCGCCGGCTGCAGCAGGAGGAGCCATGAGCCGCATGCCGTCCGTATCCCATGCCTTTGCCGGACTCGAGGTTGCCGGCCTCGAGGTTGTCGGACGCGTCGCGGCCGTGCTGCGGTCGGTGCATGCGCCGAGGCCGGCGCTGCTGGCGCTGCTGTTCGCCTTCGCACTGCCGACGGTGGCGGCCGATGGCGGCCGTGCACCGACGCACACGTCCGCGGCGAAGGCCTCGGCCGGCAAGCCGGGCGTCGCGGCCATCGCCAGCGCGCATCAGCTCGCCACCGACGCAGGTTTCGAGATTCTCGAAGCCGGCGGCAACGCCTTCGACGCCGCAGTCGCGGTCTCGGCGGTGTTGTCGGTGGTCGAACCGATTTCCTCGGGCCTGGGCGGTGGCGGTTTCTTCCTGCTGCACGATGCGAAAACCGGCAAGGACGTGTTCGTCGACGCGCGCGAGACCGCGCCGGCTGCGGCCACGCAGCAGGAATATCTCGATGCCGATGGCGGTTTCAATCGCGACCGCGCCACCAACGGCCCGTGGTCGGCCGGCATTCCCGGCCTGCCTGCGGGTCTGGTGCACCTGTCCGAGCGTCACGGCCGGCTGCCGCTGAAGACCACGCTGGCCCCGGCCATCCGCATCGCGCGCGAGGGCTTCCCGGTCTACGAGCGCCTCGCGAAGGGTTACGCCCAGCGCGGCAAGGTGATGGAACGCTATCCCGGCACCCGCGCGGTGTTCCTGGCCGACGGCGATGCCCTGGAGGAGGGCGAGCTGTTCCGTCAGCCCGATCTGGCGCGCACGCTCGAACGGCTGGCCGCGAAGGGCCATGCCGGCTTCTACCGCGGCGAGACCGCGCAGCAACTGCTGGACGGCGTGGCCGCCGAGGGCGGGCGCTGGACCCCGCAGGAGCTGGCCGGCTATCGCGTGCGTCTGCGCGAGCCGCTGCGCTTCAACTACGACGGCTGGAGCATCGTCACTGCGCCGCCGCCGTCCTCGGGCGGGGTCGCGCTGGCGCAGATGCTGCAGATGCTCGAGCCCTGGGACCTCAAGGCCCTGCCCGAGACCCGCCGCGTGCATCTCACCGTCGAAGCCATGCGCCGCGCGTTCCGCGACCGCACCTTCTATCTGGGCGATCCGGATTTCGTCGACATCCCGATGCGCACCCTGACCAGTCGCGATTACGCCGCGGGCCTGCGCGCCGGCATCCATCCGGACAAGGCCACGCCCAGCGACCTGCTGTCCGGCGAGGCGACGCCGCTGGAAGACGAGGAAACCACTCACTTCTCGATCATCGACGCCGACGGCAACCGTGTCGCCGCGACGCAGACGGTCAATCTCACTTTCGGTTCCGGCCTCATCCCGCCCGGCACCGGCGTGCTGCTCAACAACGAGATGGACGACTTCGCGCTGAAGCCCGGCACGCCGAACGCGTTCGGCGTGATGGGCTTCGATGCCAACGCACCGCAGCCGGGCAAGCGCATGCTCAGTTCGATGACGCCCACGTTCATGGAATCGCCGGAGAGGGTGACCGTGCTCGGCACGCCCGGCGGCAGCCGCATCATCACCATGGTGCTGCTCGGCGTGCTCGGCTATGCCGACGGCCTGGACGCGCAGGCGGTCGCCGCGTTGCCGCGCTACCACCACCAGTGGATGCCCGATGCCATCGGCACCGAGCGCGACGCGCTGCCGGACGCCGTGGTCGAGGCGCTGCGCGCGATGGGGCATACCGTGGTCACGCCGAAGGACGCGGTCGACGGCCGCCGCTCCAGCGACGCCTGGGGCAATCTGCAGACGGTGGAGTGGGACCGCAGAAGCGGGCAGGTGCGCGCCGGTACCGACCCGCGCAATCCCGTCGGCAAGGGGCGGGTGGGCGAGACGCGGGCGGGTGCGACCCGCAGCCGCGGCAAGGCTCAGTCGGCGGCCATGGCCGGCGGCGCCGGCTCCGGTCGATAGACGACCACGCCCGCGTCTACCCGCTGCCCGTCGCGCATCCCGCCGAGCAGCCAGTAATCGCCGTCGAAGGCGAGCAGGCCGCGGTGGTCCATCGTCGCCTCGGGCAGCGGTGGCTGCGCCTGCCAGCTGTCGCCGGGGACGTCGTAGGTCTGGGCCTGCGCCGAGGGTGCGGACGGGCGGCCGTCGTAGCCGATGCCGTCGTAGTTGTAGGGGTTTTCGCTGCCGCCGACGAACAGCAGGCGCCAGCCTTTCGTGTCCGCGGCGGCGCCCATGCGGTACCGCGGCGGGCCGGGGTGCGGCGGCGCCGGTCTCCATTCGATGCGTTCCGGCGCGGAGGTCGATACCGCCCCGCGCCAGCACTCCGCAGATGCAGTGAATGTGCGCTTGCCCTCGACGACATCCAGGCGCACGCCGTCGCAGACCAGCAAAACGCCACCACTGCCGTCGAAGTCCCTCATCAGCGCACCGGCGTGGCCGAAGACGGGCGTGCCGGGGTAGGGCGTGGCCTCGCGCCAGCGGTCTTCGCGTGCATCGTAGACCTGCACGAGGTCGACATTCCTGTCCTGATGCCAGCCCGAGACCAGATAGATCCAGCGATCCGCCAGCACCAGCGAGACGCTGTCGTCGACGGGCGTGGGCATCGGCGCCACCTGCCGCCAGCTGCGCGTGGCGGGGTCGAAACGCAGCACGTCGGGCGTCGAGACCTCGTGCCCGTCCGGGTCGACGGTATAGCCGCCGAACAGGAACACGGCGCCCTGCGCGGATGCGGCGGTCGCCGCCAGCCGTCCACGTTCCACCGGCACTTCCTCCAGCGTCGTCCACGTCCCGCGACACGGGTCGTACTCGAATGCGGCACGGGTGATGTCGGCATGGGTGCGCCCCGCGCCCAGCCCGAGAAAGCTGTACATCCGCGGGCCGTTCGCGGTATCGACCAGCGCCACGGCGTTGTTGCTGACCGCCAGCGGCATCGCGGAGGCGGTCGTGGCACCGCTTCCCTGCGGACAGGCGGTTTCGGCCTGCACCGCGGCGTCTGGCGCAGGCGCGCAGGCGCACAGGGCGCAGACGAGCGCGACGTACGCCAGCGCATGCGGCAGCACGCGCGAAGCAGGGTGCGGCCCGCATGGCGGGTGCGGAATGAAGTGCGGCCCGCATGGCGGGCCTTGGACGGAAGCGGGATGCGGCATCGCCGCAGTCTGCGCGGGTCGGCAGCGCCAGGCAAGCGGACGCACGCGCACTTTGCCCCCGCTATCGTCCATAATCCCCGGCGCATCCCCCGCCGGCGCAATATTCTGCGACCCGCGCCCGTGTTCCCCTTTCCGGAACGTTTTCGCGCCATGCCCAAGAAAAAGATCGTCGCCCGGCTTTCTCCCATTCACGGCAACGGCGTGTTCGCCGACGAGGCCATCGCCAAGGGCGAACGCATCGTCCGCTACAAGGGCAAGCTGCGCGATCACGATGCGGTCGACCGCATCTACGGCGAACAGGAAGAGAACGGGCACACCTTCCTGTTCACGCTCAACGAGGAATATGTCGTCGACGCCAACGTCGACGGCAACGTCGCGCGCTGGATCAACCACAGCTGCCAGCCCAACTGCGAGGCGGTGATCGAAGAGAACGACAAGGGAAAGCGGCAGAAGGACAAGATCTTCATCCAGGCGATCCGCGACATCGCGCCGGGCGAGGAGCTCACCTACAATTACGGCATCGTGCTGGACGAACCGCATACGGCGAAACTCAAGAAGCTCTGGGGCTGCCGCTGCGGTTCGAAGCGCTGTACCGGCACCATGCTCCAACCCAAGCGCAAGACCCGCGCCTCCGCCTGATCGGCAGGAGTCATGCCCAGGGCAAGACGATCGAGGGACCGGTCGCGATCATGCACACGCAACGCAGCCCCGTGAATCGCCGTCCGTGCCGGGATGAGAGTCTGTCGCGTCCGTTCGCGCGTCTGCGTGCCGCGCGCGCGATGCGCACGGGAGTGTGCGAGTCCGCGCGCGGCGCCGGCGCCGGGTGTCGTCTGCGGTTCCGGTCGGCCGCATGGTGGGTCTGCATCTTCGCCGTGCTGTGGGTGCTCGCCCTGCCTGCGCATGCGGTCGAGATCGACGGCGTGCTCGCGGCGGGCGAGTGGGACGACGGCCATCGTGTCGACGATTTCCGGATGACCCAGCCGCTGACCCGCGCCCCGTCCGCGCATCCCACCGTCGCCTGGCTCAAGGCCGTCCCCGAGGGGCTCGCGGTGGCCTTCCGCAGCGAACAGCCGCCTAGCGTGGTCCGCACGCGCGAGCGTTTCGAGCGCGACCGCAACGGCAATGTCGACCGGGTCAATCTCTATGTCGATTTCGATGGCGACGGGCGCAGCGGCTACAACTTCATGCTCGCGCTGTCCGGCGGCATCGGCGACAGCACCATCAGCAACGAGAACCAGTTCAATGCCGACTGGGACGGACGCTGGCTGCATGCGGTGTCCGAGGACGAGACCGGCTGGTCGGCGGAAATGCTCATCCCCTGGCATATCGCGCCGATGCGCGAGGGCGTCGACGGCCGGCGCACGATCGGCATCGCGCTGGATCGCGTGGTCGGCGACACCAACGAGCGCATGACCTGGCCGGCGATCAGTTTCAACGATCAGCGCTATCTGAGCGCGCTCGAATCCATCCAGGTCGCCGCCTACGACCAGTCGCTCCTCGCAGTGACGCCCTACGTGGTCGGGCTCTACGACAACATCGCGCGCGAGACCCATCTCGACGCCGGGCTGGACCTGTTCTGGAAGCCCAACGGACGCTTCCAGCTCAGCGCCACGCTCAACCCCGATTTCGGCCAGGTCGAGAGCGATGCGATCGTGGTCAACTTCAGCGCGATCGAGACCTTCTTCGGCGACAAGCGTCCGTTCTTCACCGAGAACCAGGGCCTGTTCGAGGTGCCGTTCGGCTCCACCGGCAGTGCGCAGCAACTGCTGTATACCCGTCGCGTCGGCGCGCCCGCCGACGACGGCAGCGGCGCGGGCGAGGTCGCCTATGCGGCCAAGGTCAACGGCAGCCTCGGCGGTTACAACTACGGCGTGTTCCTGGCCAGCGAAAAGGGCGATGCCGGCCGCGATTTCTACGCCCTGCGCGCGACCCGCGACTTCGATTCGCAGGGCTTCGGCGCCACCCTGACCCGGGTCGAGCGGCCGTTTCTGGACCGCACCGCCACGGTGCTGGGCGTGGATCACCGCTGGGCGCCGCATCCGGCCTGGAACGTGCGCACCACCCTGGTGGGCTCGCAGATCGACCAGCACGGAAGCACGCAGCGCGACAGCGGCGCGCAGATGCGCATCGAGCACGACCTCGGCCACGGCTGGCAGCACCAGCTGTACCTGCTGCACCTGGGCGATGCGCTGCAACTCAACGATTTCGGTTTTCTCGAGCGCAACGACTACAACTTCGCGCGCTACGACCTGTCGCATCGTGTGACCGATCTGCCCGAGTCCTCGCGCTTCAGCTCGCATACCTGGCGCTGGGCGACGTCGCACCGCACCGACGATGGCGGCACCTTCCTCGCCGACGCCTTCACCCTCAATCGCAACAGCGAACGACGCGACGGGGGCCACGAGGCGTTCGACTTCACCTATCGGCCGCCCGGCAACGACGTGCTGATCACCCGCGGCAACGGCACGCTGAAGGTGCCGGACATGCTGTTCGGCTATTACGAGCGCTTCTTCCCGCGCAAGGACCACTGGTCGTTCTACGGCAGCCTCTACTACTTCGCGGAAGGGCTGGGCGGCATCGGACGCGGCGGTTGGAGCGTGTTCGCCGAGCCGCGCTACGCGGTCAACGACCGGCTCACCTTCACCGCCGGTCTCGAGCTGCAGCGCGATCCGGAGTGGCTGCTGTGGCGGGGCGATCAGGGGCTGGGGACGTACCGCCGCGAACAGGCCTTCCTCAATCTGGCCGCGGTGTGGCTGGTCGACGGCCGTCAGGAACTGCGCGTGCGTCTGGAGTCTCTCGGCCTCGACGCCGAAGGCAAGCGCGCCTGGGACCTCGCCGCCGATGGCCGTGCGGTCCGCAGCGCCCGCGAGATCGACGATTTCGCCCTGAGCAGTCTCGGCTTCCAGGTCCGCTACCGCTACGAATTCGCGCCGCTGTCCTACCTCTACATCGCCTACGTGCGTGGCGGCAGTCTGTTCGATGCCGGCGACGGTCCGTATTCGGCCCAGGATCGATTCAGCCGTGCCTACGACCTGCGCGACAGCGAGCAATTGCTGATCAAGCTGTCCTATCGCTTCGAGCTGTGAAGTCCGCGGCTTCGGCCGCGCACGGGCAGGGAGCGCCGGATGCACGACATTCGTCGCGGTCGATGCGGCAGTCGGGCGGGGCGTCGATGCACAGGCGGACCTGACGGTTGTGTCCACGGCCCGTGCGTTGGGTTCGGAACACGATGCCCACATTCCCCAGCCGCAGTCGCTCGCCGGTGAGCACCGAGCAGACGTAGCGTTCGCCGCGGCGTGCCGGGGTCGCCCGAATCGGGGTTCCGTCGCAGGTCAATACGCTGCCGAGCGGAGCGGTGAGGTCGATCAGCACATGCTCGCGCAACCTGCCGCGCACGGTCAGGCGCACGCCGTCACCGATCCGCACCGCCTGGCCGATGCGACGGGTCAGGGCGAGCACGACACGCTCCGCTCGCTGTCCAGCCGTGCCTGGGTGCGCAGACGACGGATGCAGATCCTGGCTTCGCGCTCCGCGACCAGGCGGGCGGCGCCCGCTTCGTCGCAGCCCGCGGAGCCGCCGCTCCGGGCCACGTCCATGCGCCGGTGACCGGCATGCACGCCGGTGTCCGGTGTGACGCTCGGCAGACGGCTGATCTGCAGCTGGATGTCGCAGTCGTCGTTGGCGGCGATTTCGTGCCGGTCCAGATACAGACCGATCTCCACCTGGATATCGTCCACGGTGAAGCAGTCGCCGGTCAGCAGCGGCAGCAGATAGCGGGTGTGCGATGCGTCGACGGCTTCGCCATGCAGCGCGTCGTGCGCGAAACGCACGTCGCTGTGCCGTGCCGCGATCACCGAGAGCGTGACGCTGTCGCGCTGCCGTTCCAGCACGGTCAGCCGGATGCGCTCCTCGATGCAGATGGTGTCGTGGGTCCGACACTCGACGTATTCCATCGCCCCCTCCCTGTGATGTCGAAGCTCGAGGGCGTCGCGCCTTGCGCCACGTCGTCCGGTCGAACCGCTGCGCCGTCCTTTGCCCCTTCCCGGCGGACCGATGTTGCCGGTGTCGGACGGACGGTTAGCGAATAGTTATCACACTTCCCGAATCTGTCAAGAATCGGGCTATACTGGCCCTGAAGCGGGCCGAGTCGGATTCCGGAGTGATTGGGATGGACAAGTACGCGCAGGCGTTCGCCGAGGCGATGGAACAAACCGGGATGCGCAACACCACCGTCGCCGAGCAGCTCGGGGGCGTGGTGGTCTACAACAACGTCTCGCAGTGGCGTACCGGGCGCAGGCCCATCCCTGCGGAGCACGCCGTGCCGATCGCCCGGCTGCTGGGCGTCCCGCCGGAACGCATCAGCAAGGCCTACGAGCGCCAGCTGCGCGCCGAGTCGGCCAAGATCGCGATGTCGGCCATCGGCAGCGGCACCGGCACCGTTCCCGGCGAGCATGTCGTTCTGGAGCGCCTGGCCGAGTTCGGCCGGGGCGAAGGGCCCGAGCGCATCTGGCTCCCGCAGTTCCTCCTCAAGCGCGAACTTGCGCTGGCCCAGATCGAGCACATCCGCTGGACCATCCAGCTCTCCCGCGCGATGGAACCGGACATCAAGCGTTTCGGTCTGGTGCTGGTGGATACCACCGCCAATCACCATGATGACCTGATCGACGGCAACATCTACGCCTACAGCCTCTGGGGCCGCGCCGATATCCGTCGGGTCGCCTCCCGCCGCGAGGGCTGGTCGCTGGTGGCGAGCAGTCGCGACATCGAACGCGTCGACGTGGACGCATCGGACCTGCCGAATCTGCAGATCCACGGCGCGGTGGTCGGCTGGTTCTGACTCCCGGGCCCCGATCCCGTCGGTTCCCATCGCGGGCGTCCACAGAGCGACAGGCTGCCGGCAGACGTCCGAATCGGTACCAATTCACCCGCATGCCGGCAGAGCCCCCGGCTGCAGCGCGTGCTGCGAAAAATCCCAAGCATTTGAATTGAAAGGATTTTGATGCGAGGCGTCTGACCGCGCCTGCCTGCCGCTTGTCGGAAGATCGGGTACTTTGCACCCACCGGACGCCGGACGACACGGCGCCGCAATCGCCGGGCTTCAACGCAAGCGGACACTCGCGCAACGCTTCGGCCTTCGCAACGCCATGAAAACAAAGGAAATTTCAGGTATTGTCCGCGATCCGCGACGATAGCTGCAGGCCGTCCTGCCCATCGTGCCTGTACGGCCGGGCCTCGATACCCGCCTCGACCGCCAAAAACGTGCCGTTATGCATGCCTTCAGGTCTATGATTGGGCCTAGAATGCGGTTGTAACACTGGCGGCGACCGGCAAGGGAATGCACCATCGTCATGTCGTCTCGTATTGCATCGACAGCACAGGGAGAGGCCGTGGAACGGATCAAGGGAAGCGATATCGCCAAAGGGCTGGCACTGGCGACGGCATACTGCGGCGCCTATCTGGCGTCCTGGTACCTGTCGTTGGACCAGTGGTTCCTGCCCGCCGGCCTGCGGGCCGCGGCCCTGCTGTTCCTCCCCACACGCTATTGGCCCTACGCTTTCGCGGGCGACGCGGCGGCGCTGTTGGTCATCCGTGGACCCAAGGCCGAGGTCTACAGCGAGGAATGGGCCTATCTGAGCCCGCTGCTGCTGATGCCGCTGATCGCCCTCCCGGTGGTCATGCTGCGCAAGCATCTGGGCAACCTGCGGCAGAAGTGGAAGTGGCTGCCGATGATCGCGCTCGGTCTGGCGATCTGGGCCACGGTATGCAACCTGACGCTCAATGTCGTGCTCGCCGGTCCCGGCGCAGACGAGCCCACCAGTGCCCTGCACGACTATTTCCGCATCGCGGTCGGTCAGTTCCTGGGCATCATGCTGCTGGTCCCACCCTTGTTCGTCTGGTCGCGTCGGCGCGAGAGTGCGCAGCAGGGCTGGGGGCTGCTTCGCGACATGGTGCTCGCAGGCGGCGTGCTGGCCTTCCTGTACAGCGCCGTCGTGGTCCCGGGCGGGGTGTCGCCCGAGGTCACCCAGGGCCTGCTGATGATGATGATCCTGCCTGCCGCCGGGCTCACCCTGATCCATGGGTGGCGGGGGGCTGCCTTGGGCACGGTCATGGTGAACGTCACGATCGGTCTGACCCTGGTCAGGGTCAACATCCCGGGTGCGCACGACAGCGTGGCCTTCATCGCCCAGCAGGCGCTGGCGGTAGTCGGCTCCGCGCTGCTCGTGCTGGGCACCGTGATTTCCGAACACCACGAACGCGCCCAGCGCTCGGGGCTGGCTGAGCAGGACGCGCTGCGCCTTGCGCACAGCAGCTTCCAGTCGGCGGAACACATGCTGCGCGAGCATCTGCTGTACATGGCGCAGATGCAGATGATGCTGGACGACGAGCGGAAGGAGCTCGCGGCCTGGCTGAAGTCGCGGGGCCATTACGAAGCGGCGATGGACATCAACAGCCGCGGCGTGATGCATCGCCGCGTATTCGATGAACAGGCCTTGGCGCTGTATCCGATCCGGATCGAGGAGCAGGGCCTGTACGCCGTGGTCCACTCCGAAGCCTTCAGCGATTTCTGGGCTGGTCAGGCCGAAGTGCTGTACTCGCTGCGCGGACAGCCGCGTGATCTGTCGGTGGAGCTGCAGCTGACGGCCTATCGCTGCCTGTGTCACGCGATGGCACTGTTCTCCGAGTGCGAACCGGCCGAAGTGCGGATCAAGATGCGCGTATGGCGTGGTGCGCGGCGCCGCGGCATCGTGCTGTTCATCGATGCGGTGCCGGGTGCGGCCGCACAGCCGAGCCAGGCCGGTGTCGCCGCCGCCGGGCTGCTGGCCGCCCGGGTGAAAGCCCATGGCGGCGTCGTGCGCCGCCATGGGCATCGGGTCGGCGTGCTGCTGACCGAGCCGCGGGAATCCTCCCCCTGCTTCAATATTCCAGTGGCCGCACTTTCCAGCGTTCCACCGTTCCATCCTGGTACAAGGTGACCTCGACGTTGTCCGCCGAGTAGAGCGTGTACGGAATGCCGCCGGGCGTGACCGAAGACGACGTCGTGACACGATCGGCATCGCTGCCGACCGGCAGCACCCACAGGGTGGATTCGATCATGCCGACAGCGGCGCGCACGTTGCCGTACTGGTCGTTGATCTGCACATACTCCACGCCGTCGCGCAGGAACTTGTAGACGCTCCAGGCGGGATGGCTCGCGAGATCGGGCGCGTCCGGGAACGATTCGCCCAGTCCGATGGACGTGGTCTCCGGTGCCCCGTTGCGGTCCGAGGGGCAACCGCACCCAGCCTGCGCCACCGGGCTGGCGAGGACGGCCGCCAGCGCGAGGGCCAGTGGGTACAGTGGCAGTTGAGCGGTGTATTTCATCATCATGTCTCCTTGATGGACTACGTCGACGACGTATCAATTTAGTTAGCAAAACCGTGCGATTTTTGTCGATCGCTAACGGTCGATCCCCCCGCACCATGGTGTTCCCCGCGGGTCGCACGACGTTATCACCAACGAGCAGGCGCAATTTTCCGGGCGCCCGGTTTTGCGACGCACGGCGCGTGAGGGATGTGCGTTCGCAATACGCGCGCTTTCGGCTGCGCGCTGCGCAGCATGCTCAGGGAATGCGATCGCGGCAGGGTGCCGCGTCGGCCTCACTCCAGTTCGCGATGGAACACCGAGACTTCCCGCCAGCCGCGCGCGCGCGCGTGCGCGGCGAGGGTTTCTGCCAGATAGACCGAACGGTGCTTGCCACCGGTACAGCCGAAGGCGACGGTGATGTAACTGCGGGTATCGGCCTGGATCTTCGGCATCCAGGTATCGAGGAACGCGGCGACCTGGGCGACGTAATCGCCGACCTCGCGCTGCGCATCGAGATACTCGCGGACTTCGTGGTCGCGCCCGGTGTAGGGGCGCAGGCGCGTGTCCCAATGCGGGTTGGGCAGGCAGCGCGCGTCGAAGACGAAATCCGCATCGGCCGGCACGCCGCGTCGGTAGGCGAAGGATTCGAACAACAGCGACACCGGCCGGTCCGAATCCAGCCCGAGTTCGGCGATCACCCGTCGCCGCATCTGGTGCACGTTGAGCTCGCTGGTGTCCACGACCACGTCGGCCTGTTCGCGCAGCGGATGCAGCAACCTGCGTTCGGCGCAGATCGCCTCGGCCAGCGCGAGACCCTGCGCGCTCAACGGGTGACGGCGCCGGGTCTCGGCATAGCGCTTGAGCAGTACGGCGTCGGCGGCATCGAAAAAGATCAGGGTCGGACGCCTGCCGAGCGCGCCGACGCGCTCCAGCCATTCGGGCAGGCGCGAGAGGTCGGCCTGCCGATTGCGCGCGTCGATCGCCACGGCCAGCTTCTCGGGCATGCCGTTGCGATCGGTGGCGCCGCGCACGAAGGCTTCCAGCAGCTCCGCCGGCAGGTTGTCGACGCAGTAGTAGCCGAGGTCTTCGAAGGTGTGCAGCGCGACCGATTTGCCGCTGCCGGACATGCCGCTGACGATGACCAGGTCGCGCGAGGCGCCCGATGTGGCCTGCGCTTCCGGGCTCACTCCGCGCGCTCCAGGAAATGCGAATGCCGGGCCATGAACGCGGCGGCCGGGTCCACGCCCTTGATCCGCAGGATGTGGGTGCGCGCAGCGGCTTCGGTCAGCACCGCGAGATTGCGTCCGGGCATTACCGGCAGGGTGATCTTCGGCACGTCCAGGTCCAGCACGCGCCGGGAGCCGAGATCGCCGGTCAGCCGCTCCATGCCGTCGCCGCCTTCGCGCGGGCTGCTGTCGGGAGCCCCCAGGTGCACGATCAGGCGCAGGTACTTGTTCCGCTTCACCGCGGTGTCGCCGAACATCTGGCGCACGTTGAGGATGCCCAGACCGCGCACTTCCAGCAGGTCCTGCAGCAGCTCCGGACAGGTGCCGTCGAGCACGTCGGGCGCGATCTGGGTGAACTCAGGCGCGTCGTCGGCCACCAGCCGGTGGCCACGGGTCACCAGCTCCAGCGCCAGCTCGCTCTTGCCCGCGCCCGATTCACCGGTGATCAGCACGCCGATGGAATAGATCTCCATGAACACGCCGTGCAGCGTGAGCCGCGGCGCGAGCCTGCGCGCGAGGTGGTATTGCAGGTGGTTGTACAGCTCGTGGCCGCGGGCGGAGGAGCCCCAGAGCGGGGTGTCCATTTCCTCGGCCGCGGCGCGCAGGTCTTCCGGGCAATGCTGGTTCTTGCTGATCACCAGCGCGAGCGGCCTGGCCTGGATGATTTTTTCGATGGTTTCCCAGCGATGACGCGAATCCAGCGCATCGAGCCAGGCCAGCTCCTCGCTGCCGAGGATCTGCACCTTGTTGGGATAGATGATGTTGAGGTAGCCGGCGAGCGACGGCCGGCGGGCGACGGTGTCGACGGCTTCGAGTACACGGTGCTGCCCGCGCTGGCCTGCGATCCAGCGCAGTTCGAGGCGCTCCTGCTGCAGATCGAACAGGTCGCGTGCGCTGATGCTGGTGCTGGTCATGCGAGTGGTGTCGGCTGTACCGCGGCGGAGGAACGAAGCGCCGCACATCGCGGCGGCGCTTCGGGTGGAGAACGCGCTGCGGGCGCGATCAGGCGGCGTCGATGACGGAGTTGAGGCCTTCGCCGCGATGGTGGTCGACCATCTTCTCCTTGTGTTTCATCAGCAGGCGGTCGAGCTTGTCGGTGAGCAGATCGATCGCGGCATACATGTCGTGGGTGCTGGCGTCGGCATGGAGGGTCTTCTTGCCCGGCAGATTGACCGTGGCCTCTGCGGTGTGTTCGGGCTTGTTGACGCTGAGCTGGGCACGGATGTCCATGGGGTGATCGAAGTGCCGTTCCAGGCGCGAGAAGCGGGTTTCGACATAGTCGCGCAGGGCGGGCGTGATTTCGATCTGGTGGCCGTGAATATCGATTTGCATCGGCGGACTCCTCTTTGAATGCCATCGGGGCGGCGACCTGCCACCGTCGTCGGGAGTGCGTGGGCCGAAGCCGCATGCGGCCCGCAGTGGCGCGTCGCGCAATCACAGGGTACCCCACTGTCGGAGGGACGCAAGGCCCGCCGACGGTCTGGATTCAGGAGGGCAGGGACGCCGGGCACAGGCCGCGCGAAACGGCTTCGACCCCCGTGCGCATGCGCGGTGTACGGCCCGCACGACGGTGCGTGCACACCCGGTGGAAGCCCTGTGCCTGCGCGTGCGCCCGCCGCGCCAGGCGCGCCTCAGCCCATGCGCACGCGCTCGTGCGAGGACGGGATGTTCATCGCCTCGCGATACTTGGCCACCGTGCGCCGCGCCACCGGTACGCCGGCGGCCTTCAGGCTGTCGGCCAGGCGCGCATCGGACAGCGGCTTGCGCGGGTTCTCGGCATCGATCAGGCGCTTGATCATCGACTGGATCGCGGTGCTGGAGGCCTCGCCGCCGCCTTCGGTGTTGATGCCGGAGGCGAAGAAGCTGCGCAACGGCAGGGTGCCGCGCGGGGTGAGTACGTACTTGCGCGAGACCGCGCGCGAGATGGTGGATTCGGCCAGGCCCACCTCGTTGGCGACTTCGCGCAGGGTGAGCGGGCGCAGCGCCTGCTCGCCGAATTCGAGAAAGCCCGCCTGCTGCCGGATCAGGCAGCGCATCACCTTCAGCAGGGTGTCGCCGCGGGCTTCGAGGTTCTTGAGCAGCCAGCGCGCTTCCTGCAGACAGCCGCGCAGATAGCTGGCGTCGCTGCCGCTGGCGTGCTGGATCATGGCCTGGTAGCCGCGGTGGATGGTCGGGCGCTGGTGCTGGCCGGCGAGGGCGACCCGCCACATGCCGTTCTGCCGCCAGACCACGCAGTCGGGATTGACGTAGGTGTCGGCGCCGAGGCTGCCCAGGCGCGCGCCGGGCTTGGGGTCGAGCGAACGCACCAGGGCCAGGCCGGTTTCGACCTCGTCCACCGGCAGCTTCAATTCCGCGGCCAGGCCATCCACGCCGAGCTTGGGCAGGCGCTCCAGCGGGCCGGCGACAATCTCCACCGCGGCGTCGAGGCCGGGCGTGTCCTCGTCGAGCGCGCCAAGCTGGATGCCCAGACATTCACGCAGGTCGCGGGCACCCACGCCGAGCGGGTCGAAGCGCTGGATGCGATACAGCACGTTGGCCACTTCCGGCACGGTCGCGTCCATGTCCGGTGCCACCGCCTCGACGATGGCGGCCAGCGACTCGCGCAGGTAGCCGTCGTCGTCGATCGCGTCGATCAGCGCTTCGCCGATGCGCAGGTCGCGCGGCGAGAAGCGCGAGAGCTGGAGCTGCCAGTTGAGGTGGTCGCGCAGCGACTCGGTGCTGCTGTAGCGGTCGAGCGGGTCGCCGCCGCCGTCGTCGTCGAAACTGCCGCCGCTGCCGCTGCCCCAGGTCTCGTCGAGGCCGTGCTCCCAGCGGTCGTCGCCGTCGTTGTCGCTGCGCGCGTCCTCGGATTCCACGACCGATTCGGCCGGCGCTTCGGCGGCCACCTCGGGTTCGCCGCCATCACCCTGGCCCTCGTCCCAGTCCAGCAGCGGGTTGCTTTCCAGCGCCTGGGTGATCTCGGCCTCCAGCTCCATCGACGACAGTTGCAGCATGTGCAGGGCCTGGCGCAGCTGGGGCGTCAGGACCAGTTGTTGGCCGAGGGAGGTCTGCAGGCGTGCTTTCATGTCCTTCGATTCTTCATCGCGGCTTCCTGCCGCGCAAGTCGTCCACCGGCAAGACGGCGGCGACGGTCACAGTCTGAACGACTCGCCCAGGTACACCCGGCGCACGTCGGGGTTGGCCAGCAGGGTCTGCGGCGCGCCCTGCGCGAGCACGCCGCCGTCGCTGAGGATGTAGGCGCGGTCGCAGATGCCCAGCGTTTCCCGCACGTTGTGGTCGGTGATCAGCACGCCGATGCCGCGACGCTTGAGGTGGCGGATGATGCGCTGGATCTCGCCGACCGAGATCGGGTCGACGCCGGCGAAGGGCTCGTCCAGCAGCATCAGCCGCGGCTTGGCCGCCAGGGCGCGCGCGATTTCCACGCGCCGGCGCTCGCCGCCGGACAGGCTGGCGCCGATCTGCTCGGCGACATGGCCGATCTGCAGCTCTTCCAGCAGCGAGGACAGCTCCCGCTCGCGTCCCTCGCGGTCGAGGTCGTCGCGCAGCTCCAGCACCAGACGCAGGTTGTCGGCCACGCTGAGCTTGCGGAACACCGAGGGCTCCTGCGGCAGATAGCCCACGCCGCGTTTGGCGCGCACGTACATCGGCTCGCCGCTCATGTCGTGGCCGTCGAGCACGATCCGCCCGGCATCCGCCGGCACCAGGCCGACGATCATGTAGAAACAGGTGGTCTTGCCCGCGCCGTTGGGGCCGAGCAGGCCGACCACTTCGCCGGCATCCAGGTGCAGGCCGAAATCGCGCACGACCTCGCGCGATTTGTAGCGTTTGCGCAGCCCCTCGGCGATCAACATCAGCCGCCGCCCTGGCCGTCGCTGGCGGGCTTGGCCGGCGGGATCGCGGGCTGCGTGCCCTGCGCGCCGTTCGGGAGGATCCGCAACTGCACCCGGCCGTTGCCTGCGCCGCCGCTTTCCACCTTGCCGGATTTCAGATCGTAGGTCAGGCGCTGGCCGCTGGTGCTGCCGCGCGGGGTGGTCACCGTGTAGTTGCCGATCAGCACCACCACCTCGCTGGTCAGGTCGTATTCGATGCGGTCGGCGCGGGCGGTCATCGGCGTTCCGTCGTCCATCTGCTGCTTCAGCACCGCCTGGCGGCCGGTGAGGATGGCGCGCACCGGCTGGCCGCCGCGCTGCTGGATGTCGGCGCGGTCGGCGCGGATGTCGAGCGTGCCCTGGGTGATGGTCACGCCGCCGGAGAAAATGCTGGTGCCGTTGCCTTCGATCGTGCCCTCGTGACGGCCGGCGTCGATGTCCATCGGCTTGGTGCGGTCGGACGAGCGTGCGTCGACCACGGAGGCGCAGGCGAGGGCGAGCAGTCCGCAGGCCATCGCCAGGCCGATGCGGGCACGGGTCCCGGCGGTTGCTGCGGACGTGCGCGCGGCCGCGGCGGGGCCGGGCTGCTGGATGCGGGAGCGGTCAACGTGGGGCATAGCGGGAACTCACCTCGGAATGGAGGACGTAGCGCTTGGTGTCGGTGGCCACCGAAAACCCGCGGCCACGGAGTATAGAACCGGGTTGCACGATGGTCACGACCGCGTCGGTGGTCGCTTTGTTCTGTTTCGGGAAGATGCGCAGCGAGTCGGTGTTCATGGTGACCGGGCGCAGATCGTCCTGCGGGCTGTTGACCTTCACCCCGCCGGCGAGGCGCAGTTCGCTCTGGTCGGCGCTGATCCAGCCGGTCGCCGAATCCACCCGCCAGTACTTGCCTTCGGCGTTGGGCAGCTCGAAGACCGGCGTGCGCAGGTCCATCGTCTCGTCTCCGGGCTTGCGGACCAGCTCCGGGGCGCGCACGGTGAAGGACTCGCGGCCTTCGGCGTCGAGCGCGGTGAGTTCGAAGTCGTGCAGCACGTAGTCCGGGCGTTCGCTCTTCGCGGTCTGAACGACCGGACGCCGATGTTCGAGCAGCGCCCAGCCGCTGGCGAGTGCGCCGAGCAGCAGGAGCAGGATCAGGCCCGTGCGCCAGCTCATGCGCAGCCTCCGTCGACCAGGGCCGGCGGCGTCCAGCCGTGCGCGCCGAGCAGCAGGTCGCAGGCTTCGCGCGCTGCCCCGCGCCCGGCACGCGCGCGCGTGCGCCAGTGCGCGATGGTGGCGGTCCAGGCATGCGCATCGGCCGGGGCCAGCGCCAGGCCGACCGCGCGCATCGCGGTCAGGTCGGGCAGGTCGTCGCCCATGAACGCGACCGCGTCCAGGCCGATGCCGCGCTCGGCGACGAGTTCGCGGACGCAGGCGAGCTTGTCGGCGACGCCGGTGCGCACGCCCACGCCCAGCTCGCCGGCGCGGCGTTCGGCGGCGGCGCTGCGCCGCGCGGTGATCAGCATCACCTCGACGCCGGCCTGGCGCAGCAGCACCAGCCCCTGGCCGTCGTGCACGTGGAAGGATTTGCTCTCGATGCCCTCGGCATCGACGGTCAGGCGGCCGTCGGTCAGCGTCCCGTCCACGTCGAAACAGGCCAGGCGCACGCGTGCGGCGCGCGCGAGCAGGTCGGCGTCGACATCGGCCAGATGCGCGAGCAGCGGCGCGGAAGCGGAGACCATGCTCATACCACCCGCGCCCGCAGCAGGTCGTGGAAATTCAGCGCACCGACCACGCGGCGGCTCTCGTCGATCACCACCAGCGCGTTGATCTTGCGGGTTTCCATCAGCTGCGCGGCTTCGGTGGCGAGCGCATCGGCATCGATGGTCACCGGCGTGCGGGTCATGACCTCGGCGATCCGCGTGCTGCGCACATCCAGCGCGGCATCGGCCAGCGAGCGGCGCAGGTCGCCGTCGGTGTACAGGCCGAGCAGGCGGCCGTCGGCATCCACCACCGCGGTCATGCCCAGGCGCTTGCGGCTGATTTCGATCAGCGCATCGCCGAGGCTGGCCTCGGCCGGCACGGTCGGCACGTCATCGCCGGTGTGCATCACGTCGGCGATGTGCAGCAGCAGACGTCTGCCGAGCGCGCCGGCGGGGTGAGAGCGCGCGAAGTCGTCGGAGGTGAAGCCGCGCGCTTCGAGCAGCGCGACCGCCAGCGCATCGCCCATCGCCAGCGAGGCGGTGGTGCTGGCCGTGGGCGCCAGCGCCAGCGGGCAGGCTTCGGCCGGCACGCTCACGTCGAGATGGATGTCGGCCTCGCGCGCCAGGGTGGACTGCGCGCGGCCGGTCATCGAGATCAGCGGGTTGCCCTGGCGCTTGAGCACCGGCAGCAGCGTCAGGATTTCGTCGGACTCGCCGGAATAGGACAGGGCCAGCACCACGTCGGCGTCGGTGATCATGCCCAGATCGCCGTGGCCGGCTTCGCCCGGATGCACGAAGAACGCCGGCGTGCCGGTGGAGGCAAGCGTGGCGGCGATCTTGCGCGCCACGTGGCCGGACTTGCCCATGCCCAGACAGACCACCCGCCCGCGGCAGGCCAGCATGGCCCGGCAGGCCGCGGCGAAGGCGCCGTCCAGCCGCGCGGCCACCGCGGCCAGCCCTTCGCGCTCCACCTCGAACACCCGGCGGCCGCTGGCGGCCAGCGCGCCGTCCGCGGGCGCCTGCGCGGCGGCGGATGCAGTGCCGTGGTCGTGATCGGAAGCGGAGGAGGGGGCGTCGGCGTCGGCGTCGACCATCTGGGGCGGGGCTCGCATGCGGTAAACTTCCGAAGTTTACTCCCCCTTGTTCAGGAAAACCCGCCACGCCATGAATGCCGAGACCATCCGCCAGCTGATCGAACAGGGCCTCCCGGGCGCCCGCGCCCACGTCGAAGGCGAGGACGGCGTGCATTTCGAAGCACTGGTGGTCTGCGCCGACTTCCAGGGCAAGCTGCCGCTGGCCCGCCACCGCATGGTCTACGCGACCCTCGGCAGCCTGATGGGCAACGAGATCCACGCGCTGGCGCTGAAGACGGTGACGCCGGAAGAGGCCGAGAATCGCTGAAGCGTGATTGGTGATTCGGGATTCGGGATTCGGGATTCGGGATTCGGGATTCGGGGTTGCACACGCAGCACCAGAGACCGGCCATCGAATGCCTTGACCGGGCCCAGACATCCGGGATGAGCCCAAAGCGCATCCTCGTTGTCGTCCCGAGCGCAGCGAGGGACCTGCTTCATCGCACAATCGTCGACATCAAAAGCAGGTCCCTCGCTGCGCTCGGGACGACAGGCGTGAAGTGAGACAGGTCGGCGAGGGCGCGAACCTATCGAGCGCTCGACGCTGCGGCCCCATCTGCCACCCCTGTTTGCACCAGCAGTTCCCAGCTTCGATTCCCCGCACACCGCACACCGCACACCGAATCCCGAATCCCGAATCACCAATCCCGGTCCCCATGCAAAAAATCCTCGTCACCGGCGGTACCCCTCTCGACGGCGAAGTCCGCATCTCCGGCGCCAAGAACGCGGTGCTGCCGATTCTCTGCGCCACGCTGCTGGCCGATGGGCCGGTGCGGATCGCCAATGTGCCCTATCTGCACGATGTGGTGACCACCGCAAAACTGCTGCGTGAGCTCGGCGCCGGGGTGGAGCACGACCGCGATGCCGGCGTGATCACCGTCGATCCGCGCAGCGTGCACAGCCATGTCGCGCCGTACGAGCTGGTGAAGACCATGCGCGCCTCGGTGCTGGTGCTCGGGCCGCTGCTGGCGCGCTACGGCGCGGCCGAGGTCTCGCTGCCCGGCGGCTGCGCCATCGGTTCGCGCCCGGTCGACCAGCACATCAAGGGCATGCAGGCGCTGGGCGCGACGGTGTCGGTCGAACACGGCTTCATCAACGCCCGCGCCGAGCGTCTGAAGGGCGGGCGCGTGGTGTTCGACATGGTCAGCGTGGGCGCCACCGAAAACCTGCTGATGGCCGCCACGCTGGCCGAAGGCACCAGCGTGCTGGAAAACGCGGCGATGGAGCCGGAGATCGTCGATCTGGCCGATTGCCTCACCGCGATGGGCGCGCAGATCGAAGGCGCCGGCAGCAACCGCATCGTGGTCCACGGCGTGGAGCGCCTGCACGGCGGCGAGCACGCGGTGGTGGCCGACCGTATCGAGACCGGCACCTTCCTGGTGGCCGCGGCGATGACCGGCGGCCGTGTGGTGTGCACGCATGCGCGCCCGGAGACGCTGGACGCGGTGATCGACAAACTGACGGAGGCCGGCGCGGAGATCGCCGTGGAAGGCGACCGCATCGTGCTCGACATGCGCGGCCGGCGGCCGAAAGCGGTGGACATCAGCACCGCGCCGCATCCGGGCTTCCCCACCGACATGCAGGCACAGTTCATGGCGCTGAACTGCGTGGCCGACGGCGCGGCGATCATCAGCGAAACCATCTTCGAAAACCGCTTCATGCACGTGCAGGAACTGCTGCGCCTGGGCGCGGATATCCGCATCGACGGCCACACCGCCATCGTCCGCGGCCGCGAACGCCTGAGCGGCGCACCGGTGATGGCCACCGACCTGCGCGCCTCCGCCTGCCTGATCCTCGCCGGCCTGGTCGCCGAGGGTGAGACCCTGATCGACCGCATCTATCACCTCGACCGCGGTTACGAGCGCATCGAGCAGAAACTCTCGGGCCTCGGCGCGACGATCCAGCGGGTGGATTGAGCTGCTGGGCGATTCGCTTTTGATCGCAATACCGCTCCACATGCTGCGCTGACGCTATCAACGATTCCATCCGTGTCCGTATGCATTTGGACTTTTTTCCGGCTGTTGATCTTTACGAACAGATCACGCGCCGATAGTGAATCGGAGACCCGGAGGGCGGCGCACAGGACGTGCGCCGTTTTTCGATGAGGTACGGATACCTCATCGAAAAATCCCCTCGCCAATGAAGGGGCGACGGGAGGTTTGGACTCACCCACATGTTTCTTTGGTGACTTTCTTGACTCGCACCCTTGGTGCTCGCCCTTCGGGCCGGCTTCGCCGTTCGCGCCGCAAGCGGCGCAGTGCGCCAAAGAAAGTCACCCGCGCGTCAGCGCGGAAGCTTTTGACTTTGCAGGGAATGGATTAAGTGGTAATCACGACGGTTCATGCGCGAAGGTCAATTTCTGGGATTCGCGCCCAGCAATGGTCACCCCCGAATGTGGCCGTGGATGTGCTCCCATAGCGATGCGATATGAATCGGAGGATGAGCGGCGCCCGCAAGCGCAAAGGCTGCCGATCCAAAATCGGGGATAGCCTCACGAGGCGCGCGTCAGGCCTTGGCCGGACGACTACTTCACCGCCACCAACCGCAGATCGATATCGTCCTTCCCGTCCTTGCGCTGCAGGATCCGCGCCGGCACCGGAATGCCGTCGACCACCCAGGCGATGGTTTCCTTGTCGCCATTACGGTAGACCACCTTGGTCGCCTGCTTCGTCTCGCCGGCGATGGTGATCGCCTCGCGGCCGGCGATGTTGTAGGCCATGTCCTTGGCGCGACCTTCGTCGACCAGACGGTATTTCAGCGGCTTGCCTGCCTGCACGTCGCGGGCGATGGCCAGATTGATCAGCAGCGCGTCCATGTCGCCGGCCTGCAGCTTCACCGGGCCGGCGCGCTCGGGCTTGACGTCGCCGCTCCAGCGCGCCTCGCCGGCCGACCAGTCGTAGACCGCGTTGCGGCGGATCTTCTTGATCAGCAGGAAAGAGTGGTCGGTGCCGGAGAGCGGGCGCCACAGGCCGTTGTGCTCCTCGAACACCGTGCTCTGGCTGAGCTGGGCGACCTTGTTGGCCACCTTCAGCGTGTATTTCCAGCGGTTGCCGCCCTGCGACTCGATGCTCATGCTGCCGGTGGCCGAAACGCCCATGTAGTCGGCTTCGTACTGCGCATTGAAGGGCTTGAGCGCGAACGCCGGCAGCGCGGCCAACAGCAGGGTCAGCGTCGCGGCAGTGCGCAGCAGGCGGGATGCGGGGGAGAGGGACATCTCAGACTCCTTGATAGGCGATCAGACGCAGATCGAAGAGGTCTTCGCCGTCTTCGCGCTGCAGAATCCGGACCGGGGTGGGCACGCCTTCGACGACCCAGACCACCGTCTGGTCGTTGCCGCCGTTGCTGCGTTCCACGCGCATCGCGGCGTAGGACAGGTCGTCCACGGTCACGGGGTCCAGGGCTTCGGCCACGCGGTACTGTTGATCGCGGGCACGTCCGCCTTCGACGAAACGATACTGCAGTTCGCGGCCGGGCATGGCGTCGCGGACGATGGCGAGATTGATCAGCAGGCCGCTGAGGTCGCCCTCGCGCAGCGTGACCGGGGCGCGGTGCTGCGGTTTGAGGTCGCCGGTCCACAGCGCGGTGCCGGCGGACCAGTCGTAACGGCCACTGCTGCGCTTGCCGAGGAAGAGGCCCTTGCGCACGCTGCTCTGGCTCAGCGGGCGCCAGCCGCCGGCGTGGTCTTCGAAAACCGTGCTCTGTTCCAGGTCGAGACCGAGCAGGCCGGCCACGCCGCGATCGGCGTGGACCGAGAGATCGGCGCGCCAGCGCCCGTCGGGCTGGCGCAGCAGACGCAGACGGGCGTTGCCGATGGCGTCGCCGCCGCGGAAGGCGGCATAGTCCGCGCTGAACGGCGCCAGGGCGCGGGCATCGGAAGGAGCTTCGGTCGATGCGGCCGTGCCATCGGGCGCGGCGGCACGCGCGCTGGCAGCCGAGATCGCGAGGGCCAGGGCTGCCCACAGCAGCACGGTCGTCAGCAGCGCGGGCGCGGATGCGCGCAGGCTCGTCGAGGCGACGGCGCGTGGGCGGGGCATGGCGGGGGAGGGGTTCATGGCGGCGGCGATCATGCGAGGCCGCGGGTGGCTGTCAGCTGAAGCGGGCGGTGCAGCGGCGCCCCGTTCAGGTTCGGGCCGTCGGCGGCCAGGCGCAGCGCGCCGTCTGCGATCAGCCCGACGCTGGCGAGCAGCAGGGGATGCTCCATCGCGCGCACACGCGCGGCCAGGCGGCTGGCATCGTCGCCGGGCAGCACCGGCACCCGCGCCTGGGCCAGCACCGGGCCGTCGTCCAGCTCGGCGGTGACCACATGCACGCTGGCGCCGTGCTCGGCCACGCCCGCATCCAGCGCCTGCTGGTGGGTGTGCAGGCCCTTGAACGCCGGTAGCAGCGAGGGGTGCAGATTGATCATGCGGTTCGGCCGCGCCTGGATCGCGTCGGCGGAGATGATCCGCATGTAGCCGGCGCAGACGATCAGGTCCGGCAGCCCGGCGTCGATGGCGGCGAACAGGGCGGCATCGAAGGCTTCGCGGGTGGGGTAGGCCTTGGGCGTGAGCGCGACGGCAGGAATGCCGGCCTCGCGGGCGCGGGCGAGGGCGAGGCAGCTCGGGCGGTCGGAGAACACGCCGACGATGCGCGCGCGGAGGCTGCCGGCGGTGATCGCATCGATCAGCGCCTGCAGGTTGCTGCCCGCCCCCGAGGCGAGCACGGCGATCGAGAAGGCCGCCACGTCAGGACGGCACGAACAGCGGCTTCACCTGCGGCTTCATCAGTACCACAAGGGTGAACACGCCGAGCACGGTGCCGAACGGCATCAGCATGCATTCCAGGCCGGCCACCACCAGACACAGGGTGTGCCGGCGCCGCTGCTGCAGGCAGCGGCCGGCGTAGGCGATGAAGCCCGCGAGCACCAGGCCCGAGGCGATGAAGGCCACCGAAATCGCCACGAACAGCCAGCCCACGAGCGCGGCGTCGGGGTCGGTCCCGCCCAGCCGGCCGCTGAGCAGGCCGATGCCCACCGCCAGATGGATCAGCGGAAACAGCGCGAACATCGCGGCCAGCCCGGCCACGACGTAGTGGAAGATCGACAACAGACGGATCTGCTGCAGCAGCTGCTCGGTGGTCTCGACGACCGGCGCGGTCGGGGGAAGCGGGGCGTTCATGCGGTGCGGAGAGGTGGCGAGGTGGGTCGCGCGGCGGGGTGCGGACGGCGACGGCGCAGCCAAGGCCATGATAGCCCGGCGCCAATGCCCGCCAGCAGCATGTCCATGTGCGCGTCCCAGACATCGCCCTGCTGGCCGTTGTAGGCCTCGGCCGCCTCGGGCGAGAGCAGCAGGGCGATGCCCCATTCCAGCCATTCGTAGACCAGGCCGCTGATCAGGATCAGCGCGAGCGCGATGGCGAAGGCCTGACCCGCCGTCACCGGCCAGCGGCGGCGCGCATCGTCGTGCAGCGCGGGCATGAACAACAGGCCGTACAGGAAATGGATCAGGCGATCGAAATGATTGCGCTCCCAGTCGAACGCGGCCTGCGGCGACCAGCCGGTCAGGTCGACCAGCCAGCGGTCGTAGGGCACGTTGGAATACAGCCAGCGTGCGGCGACGCAGTGCACCGCGATGAACACGCAGATGGCCGCGAAATCCGCGCTGCGCATCGTCCAGCGCCGGTCGTGGCGCCACAGCCAGTGCAGGCCGACCACGGTCAGGCTGCTGTGCAGGGCCTGTTCGACCGGCCAGCGCGGCGCGATCCAGGTCAGCGCGAACACCGCGAGCACGGCGCCGAGGGCGATGCGTTTGGGGGTGTTCATGTGCGGGGCGTGGGCGCAGGCATCGACAACATCATGACCTGGGGGGTGTGGGAGAAACGCAGTGGATGCCGCGGTCGGAAGCGCGGGGGAGACCGCAGTCGACAGTGGCGGGTTCGTATGTCGCTGGCCGGCGATCAACCCGGTCGGGCCTGAAGGCCCTCCTGCGCAACAGATCGCATTGCAGGAGGGCCTTGAGGCCCGACCTGCCTGGAGAGACGCCTGTGTCGCCCGCCGTCCCCGCCTGTCGGTCAGCGGTCTGCCGGCGCGAGCCTCATCGAATCACCCGCATCAACCGATCCGCACGCGTCCGGCGCCGATATCGGGCACCACCTCGCCGATCCGCCAGTGCGGCAGCTGCAGGCCGTCGAGATCGGCCTCCAGCGCGGACACCGCCTCGGGCGCGGCGATCAGCACGAAGCCGATCCCGCAGTTGAAGGTGCGCCACATCTCTTCGCGGGCCACGCCGCCTTCGCGCTGCAGCCAGTCGAACACGGGTGGCAGGGTCCAGCTGGAGGCGTCGACCGACAGGCCCAGGCCTTCGGGCACCACGCGGATGATGTTCTCGGTCAGGCCGCCGCCGGTGATGTGCGCCATCGCGTGGATCGCCGGGCCGTTGCCGCCGCGCAGCAGCGACAGCACCGGCTTGACGTACAGCCTGGTGGGCTCCATCAGTGCTTCGGCCAGACGCACGCCGCCGAGGTCGAGATCGGCCGGGCGGCCGGCCTTGTCGTAGATCCGGCGGATCAGCGAGTACCCATTGGAATGCGGGCCGCTGGAACCGATGCCGATCAGCACGTCGCCGGCACGCACGCCGGAACCGTCGCGCAGTTCGGACTTCTCCACCCCGGCCACGCAGAAGCCGGCCAGGTCGTATTCGCCCGGCGGGTACATGTCGGGCATCTCGGCGGTCTCGCCGCCGATCAGGGCGCAGCCGGACAGCTCGCAGCCGCGGGCGATGCCGCCGACCACCGCGACCGTGGTGTCCACGTCCAGCTTGCCGGTGGCGAAATAATCGAGGAAGAACAGCGGCTCGGCGCCCTGCACCAGCACGTCGTTCACGCACATCGCCACCAGATCGATGCCGATGGTGTCGTGGCGGCCCAGCTGCTGGGCGAGCTTGAGCTTGGTGCCCACGCCGTCGGTGCCGGAGACCAGCACCGGCTCGCGGTACTTGCCGCTGAGGTCGAACAGCGCGCCGAAGCCGCCCAGGCCGCCCATGACTTCGGGACGGAAGCTGCGCTTGACCAGCGGCTTGATGCGTTCGACCACTTCGTTGCCTGCGTCGATGTCGACGCCGGCGTCGCGGTAGGTCATACCGCCGGGAACGTTGGGGGGCTGGGTCACGATGCGGGCGGCCTGCGGAGAGTGGGCACTCAAGGCCGGGAATTGTAGTAGGGCGGGCCCTGGCCCGCCATTGCGCAGGGTCTGCGGCGTGCGCGGGCTTCTGCAAGGCGGGTGTCTCGATACTCATCGCCTGGGGCATCGAGTGGCTGTCCCGGTATGCGTCCCGGTATGCGCCTGAGGTCTCCCCGCCCCACTTGTGGCACCATTTCGGGCGTTGTCTCTCCCTGGAATCTGAAACATGCGGCAGTCGAGCGGTGGTGGGGTGTGCGTGCTTGCGGGGTGGTGGGTGGCGTGCCTGTGCCTGGCCGGGCTGCTCGGTGCCTCGCTGTATGCGTCCCCGGCCGTCGCGCAGCGGATGGAGGGCGATCGCGCCGCCGCTACCGGGGTGTACGAGGCCGAAGTCCCGGTCAACGGCCAGACCGAGAACGAGCGCCGCAGCGCCTTCGCACGTGCCCTGCTGCAGGTGCTGGGCAAGATCTCCGGCGACCGCAACGCCTCCGCGCGCCCTGGTTTCGGCCGCGAGCTGCGCCGCGCCGAGGAATACGTCCAGACCTACGACTACCGCCAGGACCAGAGCGTGTCGCCGACCACCGGCGCCACCCGCTTCACCACCATGCTGGTGGTGCGCTTCGACAGCGACCGGGTGGACGAGATGGTGTCCGCGCTCGGCCTGCCGATCTGGCCGCAGCCGCGGCCCAAGCCCGTGCTGTGGCTGGCGATCGACGACGGCAAGGGCCCGCGTCTGGTCGGCGTGGGCCAGAGCAACGCCGCGCGCGCGATCCTCGACAAGGCCATCGAACGCGGCTATCGCCTCGGCCTGCCCACCGGCACCGCCGCCGAGCAGGCCGCGGTCGGCGCGATCTGGCGCGGCGACACCGCCACGGTCGCCCGCATCTCCGCGCGTTACGCGCCGCCGATGCAGCTGCTGGGCAAGCTGTACCGCAAGGGCAGCGGCTGGAAGGCGGACTGGGTGTTCGTCGACGACGGGCGTGTGCTGTCGAAGTGGTCCACCGAGAATGCCGACGCGCGTCGGGCGATGGCCGGCGGTGCCGAGGGTGCGGCCGATGCGCTGATCCGTCGCTACGCGCGTCGTCCGGCCGGCAGCGGCAACCCGGGGACCTACCGCGTCGCCTTCGACGGCGTGCGCAGCGGCGACGACTACGTGCGCCTGCTCGCGCACCTGCAGGACCTGCCGGTCGTGCGCGCGGTCCGTCCGGTGGTGGCCTCCGAGGACCGCCTGGTCGCCGATCTCGAACTCACCAGCGGCTTGCCCGGTTTCCGGCGCTTCGCCGCCGCGCGCGGCGTGCTGGTGGCGATGGATGGCAGCGCGGATGCCGGCGATACCCCGGCCGGAGACACCGGCACCGAGCCCCGGGACACCGCCAGCGACACCCTGCCGGTGTTCCGCCTGCGCTGATCCGACCTGCGCCGGGTCCCGCTCCCGCCGCACCTCCCTGCGCCCCATCCACGCACCGCCCATCCACGCACCGTCCACCCACGAGAGCCGCTCATGACCGACACGCCCAGCGCCGATCCGCAGAAGACCGCGGGATCGCCCGCCGCGCCCCCGGCCACGCCCCCGGGCGCACTGTCCGAGGCCATGTCCGGCCCGGCCTCGTCCGGGCTCGCCCGTCGTGGTGCGCTGGAGGACATCGCACGCTTCTTCCGGCGGCTGCAGTGGGCGCTGTTGTTCGTGGCGGTCGGTGCCCTGATCTGGGTGCTGACGCCGGTACTCACGCCCTTCGCCACCGCACTGCTGCTGGCCTGGCTGGGCGATCCGGTGGTGGCGCGTCTGCAGGCGCGCGGGATGTCGCGCAACAGTGCGGTGGTGCTGGTGTTCTCCGCGATGCTGGCCTTCGCGGTCGCGGTGGTGCTGGTGCTGATCCCGCTGGTGTCCTCGCAGGTGCAGACACTCGCCGAATCTTTCCCGCGCTATCTGCAGTGGCTGAGCGGGACCGCGGTGCCGTGGCTGGAGGGCCGCACCGGCATGGAGGTCTCGTCCTGGCTCGATCCGCAGTATGTGCTGGAGCAGCTGCGCCGACACTGGGAAAGCGCCAGCGGCTTCGCCGGCGATGCCATCGGCTATCTCACCCGCTCCGGCTTCGCGGTGCTGGGGTGGGTGGCGAATCTGGTGTTGATCCCGTTCCTCACCTTCTTCTTCCTGCGCGACTGGCATCTGCTGGTGGAGCGCGCGCGGGCGCTGATCCCGCCCCGGCGCGCGGTGCTGGTCGCCACGCTGGCGCGCGAGTCGGACGAGGTGCTGGGCAGCTTCCTGCGCGGGCAGTTCATGGTGATGCTGTCGATGGGCCTGTTCTACGCGGCAGGCCTGTGGCTGGTGGGCATCGACGTGGGCGTGCTGATCGGTGTCGCTGGCGGCCTGCTCACCTTCATTCCCTACGTGGGCCCGACCACGGTGCTGGTGGGCGGCGTGGTCGCGGCGCTGGTGCAGTTCGGCGACTGGCCGCATCTGGCCGGGGTGCTTGCGGTCTGGGGCCTGGGCCAGCTGCTGGAGAGCTACGTGCTCACCCCCAAGCTGGTGGGCGACCGCGTGGGCCTGAGCCCGGTGACGGTGGTGTTCGCGGTGATGGTGGGCGGCAGCCTGTTCGGCTTCCTCGGCATGCTGTTGGCGCTGCCCGTGGCCTCGGTGGCCAACGTGCTGTTGCGGCATCTGCACCGCGGCTACCTGGACAGCGATTTCTATCGTGGTGGCGCCGCCCCGGCGGCCGCCGTCGGCGATTCGCCCGGCGCGGAGCCGCCCCGCGCGTGAGCCGGCCGACCGAGGCGATGGCCGCGCAGTTGCCGTTGGCGCTGCGTTTTCCGGCCGACCAGCGTCTGGAGACCTTCGTCGCCGCGCCCGAGGGCGCATGCGCGGCCGTGCGCGCGCTGGCGCGCGGGGAGGGGACGGCCACGGCCTCCTCCGCGCTGTCCGCGCTGTATCTGTCCGGAGCCTCCGGCACCGGCAAGACCCACCTGCTGCTGGCCGCCTGCGCCGAAGCCGAGGCGGCCGGGCGTCGTCCGGCCTACCTGCCGCTGGCGACAGCGGTCGGGCGCCTGGACGAGGCGCTGTCGGCACTGGAGCACGCCGACCTGATCGCACTGGATGGCCTGGAAGCGGCCGCCGGCTGCCGCGAGGACGAGGTCGCGCTGTTCCATGCCCACAACCGTGCCCGCGACGCCGGTCGCCGCCTGCTCTATACCGCGCGCGGTGCGCCGGATGACCTGGCCATCGGGTTGCCCGATCTGCGCTCGCGCCTCGGGCAGTGCGTGCGGATTGCGCTCGAGCCCCTGGACGACGCCGGCCGCGCCGAAGTCCTGCGCCTGCGCGCGCAGCGCCGCGGGCTGCAGATGGACCCGGCGGCGATCGACTGGCTGCTGCGCCGCACCGGCCGCGATCTGGCCGGTCTGACCGCGCTGCTGGAGCGCCTGGACCGCGCGGCGCTGGCGGCACAGCGCCGGATTACGGTACCGTTCCTGCGCCAATGGATGGAGGGGGCGCACGGGGAATGAGCCGCGCCGGGCTGCCGCAACCGTCCATTCCAGTCCCGGCTGGCCGTCCGCTGTCTGTCGATCGGTCGGTCCTGTCGGGCGACCCCACACGGCGCGCCGCGCCGCCATCCATCCTCCGCACTCGATCCGCAGGAGTTCCGTCATGACAACCCGCCTTCGCATTCTCTCCGTTCTGGCATTCGGCCTGTGCGCCGGACTGTCCGCCACCGTTGCCGCCAACGGCTATCCCACCGGCGTCATGCAGCCCGGCCTGTACAAGGTCGAGGGCCGCATGCTGAACGCGCAGGCCGGCAGTGGCCCGGGCGCACGTCAGGCGGTGCAGAACTTCCAGGCGGCCATGGCCTCCGAACTGGCCGCACGCCAGATCTGCTTCACCCCGGCGATGACCCGCACCGGCGCATCGGCGCTGCTCACCGAGGGCCGTCAAGGCTGCAGCTTCGATGCCTCCCGCGAGGACAGCAGCGGCTTCGAGGGGCGTCTGCGCTGCCCGGGCGATGCGGACAGCGGCCAGCCCTCCACCGTGTCCGGCCGCATCTTCGATGCCGGCGCCGACTACAGCATCACCGCCTCCGGGCCGATGATGGTGGGTGAGACCATGTCGCGGATCGATTTCCGCGTCCGCTATGTCGCCACCCGTATCGGCGAATGCCGATGAGCCCTGCGCGCGCGGCCCTGCGGCCGCGTCGCGTGCAAGCAGTCCGCATGCGCCTGCGCACCCGCCTCCGCGCGGCCGTGACCGCAGGTTCGTGGGTCGTGCGGCACGGGCTGCCGGCGCGCGCCGGCATGCCCCTGCCGACAGCCCATCCCGCGCCCGCTCACGGCGTCCGATGATCCATCCCCTGCTGCCCGCGGGCAGCCTTCCGGAGTTCGACCGATGAAGACCGCCTCTCTGAACACCGCAACCCCCGCGCTCGCCCTGTCGACGGCCATCGTGCTGCTGCTGGCCGGCTGCGGCGACAAGCCCGCCGAAGCGGGCAAGGCCGGAGGCATGAGCGCCGAGGAGGCCATGGCCGAGATGAAGGCCGAAGCGGTGAAGATGCGTCCCGGCCAGTACCGCACCGAGATCCGGATCGAGACCCTGGACATGCCGCAGGCCGAGGGCATGCCGCCGCAGATGATGGAGAACTTCAAGGCGTCGATGCAGGCCGCAATGCAGCCGACCGAGTCCTGCGTGACCCAGGAGATGGCCGATCGCGGCGCCGAACAGGTGATCAGCCAGGGCCAGCAGAACTGCCGCTTCGAGAAGCTGGAGATGGATGGCGGCAAGTTCGATGCCGCGATGGTCTGTACGCCGGAGCAGGGTGGCGAGGTGCGCTCGACCGTGACCGGCACCATGACCGAGACGCGCAGCGAGTTCCGCACCAGCTCCGAGGTGAACAACCCGCAGATGCCGGGCACGATGAAGATGGTGCTGGGCTTCGTCACCGAGCGGATCGGCGACTGTCCGGAGGCTGCACCTACGGCTGGGATGGCGATGGTGTCGCCCAGCTCATCCTCAAGCCCGGCCAAGGTACTGTCGTCCGTCGAGGAGGAGAAGGTCGACTACGATGCTCCACGCTTGCCGATGTCGGCGTTGACGCCGAAGCAGCGCCGGGAATTGGAGGCGATGCTCACGGAGGATGTGCAGCGCTATGTCGATGTGCTGCCCCGTTTGAATGGTCAGGGTCGGTCCGTCAAAGCGCGGGTGACATTGCAGCCGGAAAGGTCAGTCGTAATCGTAGATTTTACGAGGAATTTTCTTCCCGGAAATATTGGCGGCGAATGGGAGGATTTAACCCACCAAATGGGCTTGCATATTGAGCAATTGCTTATTGGCAAGGTTGAGTACGGCGGCACACTCTACACAATCGATGGGATCGATGTGGTCGAGTATTTTCCGGAAGAAAAGGCAGTGTCTTTGCGAAGTTCCAAGGTCGCCGAACAACTTGATCCTGTAGTCGCTATTTCTGCAGGGCACGGCGTCTATTACAGCCATTTATTGATGAGGTGGACGGCTCAGCGTGACCCATACAATGGAATTACAGAAGACTTCGTTACCCCAGAGTATGCGAGCGAGTTGGCACAATGGTTCGGTCAACGCAGCACCGTGGTGACCAGAAACGACATGCGCTCATCAAGCAATGAACAGCATGCGCAGAGTGGTCAGCCTTGGTGGAAGGTTGCTGCTCGATACCACTTGCAGGCTCAGCTGCCAAATAATCCGGAGATATGGAATTCACTGCCGAACTCTACCGCAGGGGATCGCGAGCGACAAGAAGACATCAGGAGCAGGCCTTTGTACGCCAATTTTATTGGCGCTGACGCATTAATTCACTTGCATACGGATGGCGCTACTTCTCCTGTGCCCAGGGGGACGCGAGCGTACGTGCAGCCTGGTCGGCCTGTCGACAATGCGCTTGCTGGGAGCATTCTATGCTCGATGAAGGAAATTATTCAGGCTCAGGCCGGCTATGCACAGTTTCCGGTCGAAGTGTTGCCTAGGGTGGTGGACAAGGGTGAAAACCGCCTTGCCGATATGCCTTCCGTCATCGTCGAAACCGCCTTCCACACCAATCCTGACGACGCATTGGCTCTGCAGGATCCCGCGTTCCGTACCGCCTCCATGAAAGGCGTCGAAAAGGGCTATCGTCTGCACCGCGAGGGCAAGCCCTGCAAGACCTTCGCAGCGCTTTCGATGGTCACCCCTCCCGTTCCGCAGAATACGCCCCATACAACGACGATCGAATTCGAGGGCAATCCGCAATTCCCGGTCAAGATTGAGGAGACGGTCATCGCGTGCCCGCGCGGCTGGCGGTGTCGAAACGGCTTGGTGGCAATTACCGAGCCCACTGCTTCGCCCATAGTGTTTCAATCTTTACGATGCACCACGACTCGCCCCTTGCCTGATGTGACCTTCCGTCTTCGCACGGTGATGGTCGATGCCGATGGCGTGAAGAGTGCGCCCTACGAACACAGCTTCACCTGTACACGGCCGGCGGCTTGATTCCCTACCCCGCGTCGGCGCCCAGGATAACAGCGCAATAATTCGCTACATCTGGTCGCGCCGCATCATCGGCGCCGCCATGCGCTCTGCGGTCTGGGTCGCCTCCAGCGCCTGCTGCGCGTTCTGCTGCTGCCGCTGCTGCGGGTCCGGCAGGGTCTCCATCTCGCGGAAGGCCTGCATGGTGGGCTTGAGCCCCGGGCCGTCCATCGGCACGCCGGTGTTGCGGTTGCCCGGGTCGTAGAGGTCGGCGCTGTTGCCCTGGATCGCGAACACCACCTTGCCCTGCGCGGTGTTTTCGACGCGGGCGAGGGTGATGTCGGTCATCCCCGCTTCCTTGGTGTCGCGCGCCAGGTTGGCGACGATCTGGTCGATCTTCTCCGGCGCCGGGCGCTGGTCGCTGCCGACGCGCTCGAAGGCGCGCTCCACCGCGATCGCGGTGTTCATGTAGCGCTGATGGTCGGGGTGATCGGGATGCGTCGGCTGCAGCGGCACCTGCACCGGCCGCCAGGTGTATTCGCTGCCGAGCACGGCGTTGGCGCTCTGCGGCAGGCGGCGGGTTTCGGCCGCATCGTCGAGCGCCGCGTGCAGGCGCTGGCCTTCGTTCGCGCCATCGCGCGCCACGCCCGTGGGCGGGCGGAACGAAGCCGGCGCCATCTCCTGGCGCACGCCGTCGGCGGTGTCGCGCGGCGCCGGGCCGCTGCCGATCTCGGTGACGCGCCACAGCGCGGTGCGGTCGGGGCGGTGCACGGTGTTGAGGTCTTCGCGCAGCGATTCGGGCATCGGCTCGAACAGCGGGCGGCTGTGCAGGCCGTTGAGGTAGGCGATGGCCAGATTCCCGGCGCGGTTGGACAGGCCGGGCTCCTTCGGCCCGCCGCCGACATCGCCGTGCGCGCCGGGCAGCTTCAGGCCGATCAGGCTGCCGTCGGCGCTCACGCCCTCCGGCGCCATCTCGGTGACCGGGAACTTGCGCCGGCGCTCGTCGGTGGCGCCGATGTGCAGCATGGTGATCAGGTCGTGGCCCGGGCGCAGGTCGCGCTTCTCCGGGCGCCCGGTGGCGACCGGGTCCAGCGCGACCGCGGCGATCGCCACCTTGCCCGGCGGGATCAGCATGGTGCCGTCGCGGTCGACGATGCCCTCTTCGCTCACCTTGCGCTGGAAGCCCATCGCCTGCACGCCGCCGCGGCTGAAGCCCGAGGTCACCACCGCGACCTTCAGGTCGCTGTCGGGAATGGACGGGTCGTGCCAGGTGTCGGTGCGCTTCCATTCCTTCACCTGGTCGACCAGCTGCCCGTACATGCGGTCGATACGGTCGTCGAAGGTGCGGCCGGTCGCCAGGTCGTGCACCTTGTTGAGGGTGCCGAGCACGCCTCCGCCCTGCTGCGTGCCGGGGCCGGACAGATAGGCGTGGGCGATGCGCCCGCCGTCGCGGGCCTCGTCGGGCAGGGCGTCCAGCTGGTCGCGCAGCTTGCCGATGTTGGTGAGCTTGTTCGGCTGGCGGTCGGCGTCGTTGCCGGTGCCGTCGAACAGCGCGTGGAACACGCGATGCCGCGGGTCGGTGTGGTCGTAGAGCAGCGGCACTTCCGCCGAGGCCAGGATGTTCCTCGCCCGGTCGTACTGCGCAAGGCGCTCGGGATCGGCGGGGAAGGTGCTGCGGTCGTCGGTCAGGCTGCCCATGGTGTACGCACTCCTGTGTGGTGGTCTGGCCAGGCGGGTGATCGGCCGTGGCGATTGGCGGGTGTGGCGGGTGTGGCGGAGAGATGCCGTCGTTGGCTGTGCACGGGTGGACGATAACGCTGTCAATTTACGCCCGGGCCGGCGCTCACGATGTGAAAAAAACATTCGTTTCGGGCGCATGCCTGCGGTGCGGACAAGCGCTGGGTGCGCTCCGTCCGCATTCGTGCAGCGATGATTCATGCCGCGCCGGGGCCCTGCCCGGCGGCGGCGCGGGTGCGGCGATGCCTCAGCGGCCGGCGGTCAGCGCCGCGTCCAGCGCCTGCAGGCGCTGCGGAGTGCCGACGTCGGTCCAGCGGCCGGGGTGGTGTTCGCCGGTCACGCCCGCGCTGCCCTCGCCGGGTGCGTCGGCCATGGCCGCGCGCAGCAGCGGCGCCAGCTTGAAGCGCGGCGGCTCGGCATCGGCGCCGGGCGCATCGCCGATGATCCGCCGCCAGTCGGCGAGCAGGGCGGGCCGGTAGACGCCGAGCCCGGCGAAGGTGAGGCGTCGGCCCGGCTCGCCGGCAGACGCTGCGGCAGACGCTGCGGCAGGCGTCGACGCGGGATCGCCTGCATCGCTGCGCAGGTGGCCGTCGGTCTGCAGGATGAAATCGCCGCGCGGGTTGTGTTCGGGGTTGTCGACCAGCACCAGGTGCGCGAGACCCGACGGCTCGGCCGGCAGCCGCGCGAAGTCGTAGTCGGTCCAGATATCGCCATTGATCGCCAGGAACGGCGCGCTGCCGTCCGCGGACAGCAGCTGCAGCGCGTTCCACATGCCGCCGCCGGTTTCCAGCGGGGTAGGGCCTTCGTAGAGGTAATGCAGGCGCAGGCCGAAGGCCTCGCCATCGCCGAGCGATTCCAGAAACCGCCCGGCCAGCCACGACAGGTTCACCACCACCTCGCGCACGCCCAGCGCCGCGAGCTTTTCCAGGTGCCAGACGATCAGCGGCTTGCCGCCCACCGCCAGCAGTGGCTTGGGCGTGGTGTCGGTGAGCGGGCGCATGCGCTCGCCCAGGCCGGCGGCGAAGATCAGGGCCTTCATCGGGGCTTGCATGGGCGTTTGCATCACGGAGATCCTCGCGCGCTCAGCCGGCCGCGGCCAGGCGCGGGCGGACGTGGCGGTCGATCAGCGCCGCCAGCGGCGCCAGTTCCGGGTAGCGCGGCAGCACGCCGTCGAGGTAGGCGACGAAGCGCGGCGCGTCGGCGAGGTATTTCGGCTTGGCGTCGCGATGGTTCAGCCGCGCGAAGATGCCGATCACCTTCAGATGCCGATGCACGCCGATCCAGTCGGCGTCGCGGCGGAAGCGTTCGAGGTCCGGCACCGGCAGCCCGGCCTCCACGGCACGCGCGTGATAGCGCGCCAGCCAGGCGTCCACGCGCTCCTGCGGCCAGCTCCAGAACGCGTCCTTGAACAGGCTCAGCGCGTCGTAGGCGATGGGGCCGCGCACGGCATCCTGGAAATCCAGCACCGCCGGGCCTTCGCCTTCGCCGAGGGGCATCAGATTGCGCGGCATGAAGTCGCGATGCACCAGCACCTGCGGCTGGGCCTGCGCGGCGTCGATCAGGCGCCGATAGACCAGATCCAGCGTTTCCAGGTCGTCGCAGTCGAGCTGCACGCCGAGATGCCGGCCGAGGAACCATTCGTCGAACAGGCGCAGTTCGCGGCCGAGGAGGTCCTCGTCGTAGTCCGGCAGATCGGCCGGCGGCGCGATCGACTGCAGCTTCAGCAGTTGATCGATGGCGGCGTCGAACATCGCGTCGGCGCGTTCGACAGCGGCGTCCGGGTCGGCCTCGAACACCTGCAGATAGGTGCGATGGCCGAGGTCTTCGAGCAGCAGGAAGCCGGCCTCGGCATCCTGGGCCAGCACGCGAGGCACGCGCACGCCGCCGGCATCCAGCAGCGCATGCAGACGCAGCCAGGGGCGCACGTCTTCCTTGTCGGGCGGGGAATCCATCACGATCCGGCTGCCGCCTGCGACCAGGCCGCGCCAGTAGCTGCGGAAGCCGGCGTCCATCGACGCGCGTTCGAGCGCGAGCGCGGGCTCGCCGGTGGCGGCGCGCGCCCAGGCCAGGCGCGCGGCGGCGCGGGCGTCGTCGGCGGCGGGGACGGAGGTCGTGGTCTGCGACATGCGGCGGGTCGGTGGGCGGCGGCAGGACAGGGTAGGGGCTACGCGCGGATTTTTCACCCGCCGAGGTCGCCATGCGCCGCAAGAAAGAACGGGCCGCATCGCTGCGGCCCGTTCCCTTGTCGAGACAGAGGCAGACAGGCCGCATCGCTGCGGCCCGTCCGGTGTGCTTTACGCTGGCCCCTGTGCGCTGCGCTCAGTTCAGCGGACAGCCCAGGTTGTTGTAGGCGTCCAGCGTGCTGGCCAGCGACAGCATCAGGCCGCGGTCGCCGCTGGCCAGGGCGAAGCGCACTTCCTCGATCACCTGGGTCCGCGTCTGCGGGTAGGCCACCGACGGCGAGGTCGCGTTGAGCAGCGCCGCCACCGCCTGCTTCAGCAGCAGACGCTTGCCGCCGTCGACGCCGGGGCCGCCCTTGTAGTCCAGCGCCACCAGCAGGGTGTCGGCGTAGGCGTTCGGTCCGAACACGGTCTGCAGGCTCTGGCCGGGCAGCAGGCCGGCCGGCCAGCTGTCGTGGTGCTGCCAGACCTTCCAGTAGCCTAGGGTGCAGCCCTCGGTGCCGGTGTTGGGCAGCGAATAGCAGAAGGTGGCGCTGCGCAGCGGCTCGTACAGCGGCTTGATCGCGCCGTCCTCGAGCACCGCGTCGCCATGCAGGTTGCGGTCGCTGGTGACCGGCGGCGCGTAGCTGTAGGCGTAGCCGCCGTCGGCGCCCTGGACGATGACGTGATGGATGTCCTGACCGACGCTGCCCTGGTACCAATCCAGTACCCAGCCATTGGTCGTCAGGTAATAGACCGTCGCCAGCGACAGCGTGCCGTCGCTCTGCGCGCGCGGGCCTTCCGGCAGCGGCGAGACGGTGAGCTCGCGCAGCAGGCCGGCGCTGTCGAAATCGCGGCAGCTGAAGGTCGGTTCAACCGGCGTCGGTGTACCGATGGGATAGCCGGTGGCGGACGCCTGTCCGCTCACCAGTCCGAGCATGAGTGTGGTGGCCGCGACAATGGCGGCAGCAGTGATGCGCATGAATGAAGCCCCCTGTGGATGGTCGGTATCGCGGCGTCCCTGCCACGCAGACCTTCATCGCATTCCTTGCGGGTCTGCATCAGTTTACGTGATCTTCGTCGCAAAACGGACGCGAAGCCGGTCGCCAGCCGACGGCCACCGGCCCGGCCGACACCCTTCGCTGTCCGCCGGCAAGGCGCGACGGCGTTGTTTCGCCCGATATCGACCCTCGCCGACTCGACCCTCGCACTGCCGCCGGAGCGCCGCCCATGCCGATCGATCTCACCCACGTCCATCTGCAACTGCCCGCCGGTGGCGGCAGCGGCATCGTGCGCGTCCCGCCGGTCCCCCTGCGCCTGCCGCCGCCGGACCTCGAAACATGGCTCGCCGCGCGCCCGCGCACGCGGCAGGCGCTGGTCTGGATGCGGCCGCCGCCGCCGATGACCTGGAAGGACGTGCCGGTGGCGTATGCCCAGTGGACCGCCGAGGAGAAACAGCGCCTGGCGACCGCCTTCGCCCAGGCCTGGCACGGCAGCCTGCATGCCGAAGGCACTCTGCCGGTCAATCTCACCCCGTCGCCGCTCAACGACATGCCGCGGACCACGGTGTCTTTCGAGGAGGCCGCCACCCAGTACTTCGAGACCGCCGGCGCCTGCCTGGCCTATGACGCCCGCCTGCCCTCGGACTCGCCGCATCGCCTGGAACTGCAGGATGGCCCCACCCGCAGCCACAGCCTGGATGCGCGCAGCCTGTTCGACTACTACAACGGCTACCGCTTCCTCGACCGCTACGTGCCGGCGCGCCCGGGCTATGTGCTGAAGTGGCTGGCTGGCCTGGGTCTGCCCAAGGGGGCCACCCTGCGTCAGACCGCAGCCGCGGTGGTCGGCTACTGCGGCCGCTTCTTCCACATGGCCGGCTGGCCCAACGGCGCCAACTATCTGGCGCACTGGCACTACGACGGCGGCTGTCCGATGGTGCGGGTGATCGAGAAGACCGTGCTGTCTCCTATCCCCGACTACCCCAATCCACCCACCGAACCGCGCCACTACACGCCCGGCTGCTTCGGCACCGCCTGGTTCATCGAACACGCGCTGCGCCCGATCAATCTGCGCGTGCGCCAGGTTTACATCAACGGCCACGTGCTGGTGCATCTGCCACAGCTCGGCGTGTACCTCTCGCACTGCGACGACCCCTATGGCCTGAAATTCCATCCCGAGGTCGACCCCGACGCGCTGTTCATCGATGAGGCGCAGTTCGCCGCGTGGTTCGGTCCGGACGTGCCCGAGAGCGAGCGTGCGGCCAATGTCGGCCGGCGCGCGAAGGAGCTGTTCGGCTGATCGGCGCCGCGCGTGGCGGCTTGCACGGCGCGTCAGGCACGGGCGGTCCGAGTCGGCAGGGTCGATCGGCAGGCGCGAACCGCCCGGATGCAGCCGCAGGCGCGAAGCGGCCCCCGTGAACCGGCTCCGTGAACCGTCGCGCGTGCGTCGACAGCGGGTCTGCGGCATGATCCCGGCTTCCCTCGCTCGCTCTCCGGACCCGCCGATGTTCGCTGCCGACCCTGCCGCCGCCGCCGATGCGACACCGCCGCTGATCGCCAACGACGCGATCGTGCTCGGCCTGCTGGCGGCGATCCTCGCCCTGGTGTTCTGGACCTCCGCGCGCGAGACCGGCTTCTGGAAGAAGTTCTACGGCATCGTCCCGGCGCTGTTGCTGTGCTATTTCCTGCCGGCGCTGCTGAATTCCGCCGGCATCATCGACGGCGAAGCCTCGGCGCTGTACCCGATGGCCCGCGACTATCTGCTGCCCACCGCCCTGGTGCTGCTGTGCGTGGCCATCGACTTCGGCGCCATCCTGCGGTTTGGCTGGAAGGCGGTGTTCATGTTCTTCGTCGGCACCGTCGGGGTGATGCTCGGCGCGCTGTTCGCATTCCTGGCGATAGGCGTCCTTCACCCGGAGACCGTGTCCGGCGACACCTGGCGCGGCATGACCACGGTCGCCGGTTCTTGGATCGGCGGCGGTGCCAACCAGGCGGCGATGAAGGAGGTCTACGAGGTCGATTCGACCCTGTTCGGCC